>Ga0213829_1000047_pt1 | contig 192541 bp, 159 predicted proteins | sample MC6MC0896MG_FD_180665 | JGI IMG/M metagenome (GOLD analysis project Ga0213829, IMG submission 180665) | Enriched soil aggregate microbial communities from Iowa State University, Ames, United States - MC6-MC0896-MG | ecosystem: Environmental > Terrestrial > Soil > Unclassified | place: USA...
GTTGCTCACGGCGCAGTAGCCGATCACCGGAGGCATGGCACCGGACAGGCTGCCAACCAAGGTGCCGTGCACCGATTTGCGCTTCAGCCAGAGGCTGTAGAAACCGACGTAGACGACGAACCCGATCAGGGCGCAGTACGCCGCCAACGGGTTGGCCTGCACGTACAGCAAGCTGAAACCACCCAGCCCGAGCAGGGTGGCGTAAATCAGCGCCAGCGGCAGCGACATGCCGCCCTGGACCATCACGCGGTTCTTGGTGCGCTCCATCTTGATGTCGATGTCACGGTCGATGCAGTTGTTGAACACGCAACCGGACGCCACGACCATCGAGGTACCGAGAACCACCGCCAGGAACAGGGCGAAATCCACATGCCCGCTGGAGGCAAGGAAGAAACCGCCTGCCACGGAAAGCACGTTACCGAAAATGATCCCCGGTTTGGTGATTTGGATAAAGTGCTTCAGTGACATGCAGTCTTACCTCACTTGGCCATCATTTCGAAGTGGATGCTGAACATGATCCACAGCGACAGGCCGACCAGCAGCGCGATTACCAGAATGGTGAACAGGAACGTCGACACATTGGAACGCTGCTCTTTCGAGCGATCCATGTGCAGGAAGTACACCAGGTGTACCACTACCTGAATGACGGCCATGGCCACCACGATCAGGACGGTCAGGTTCTTCGGAAAGGTCGGGAACATGACCAGGCCGAACGGGATCGCAGTCAGGATGATCGACAGTACGAAACCGACCATGTACGACTTGACGCTGCCGTGGCTACCTTCGTGATGAGTGTCGTGTGCGTTAGCCATTACAGAACCCCCAACAGGTAAACGACGGTGAATACGCAGATCCAGACCACGTCGAGGAAGTGCCAGAACAGGCTCAGGCAGCTCATGCGGGTCTTGGCAGTCGGCGTGATGCCGTGCTTGTTGATCTGATACATCATGATCGCCATCCAGATCAGACCGGCAGTCACGTGCAGACCGTGGGTACCGACCAGCGCGAAGAACGCCGACAGGAAGCCACTGCGCTGCGGGCCGTAACCCTCAGAGATCAGGTGATGGAACTCATAGATTTCCATCGCGATGAAGCCAGCACCGAACAGGAAGGTCACAGCCAACCAGCCCAATACACCTGCCTTGTTGCCGTCGAACATCTTCAGCATGGCGAAGCCGAAGGTGATCGAGGACAGCAGCAGGAACGCGGTTTCAACCAGCACGAAGTCGAGCTGGAAGATGTCGTGACCCGACGGGCCGCCGGCGAAACCGCCGGACAGCACCGCGTAGGTGGCGAAGAGCGACGCAAACAGGATGCAGTCGGTCATCAGGTACAGCCAGAAACCAAGTACGGTCATCTGGCCCGAGTCGTGGTGGTGATCGTCGTGCCCATGGTCATGACCATGAGCGTCACCGTGGATTACTTGACTGGACATTGATTACACCCGTTCAAACGATTCGACACGTGCGCCGGCAGGCAGAGCACCTGCTTTGGCCAACGCTTGCATGCGCTCGCCTTCGATGCGCGCCACTTCTTCAGCCGGCACCATGTAGCCCTGGTCGTCACGTGCAGCGTGGCGAACGAAGACTGCGATGGTTGCTACCAGGCTTGCGCCAACCAGCCACCAGATATGCCAGATGAAGGCAAAGCCGAAGACGGTCAACAACATGCCCATGAACAGACCGGTAGAGGTGTTGCTTGGCATGTGGATCGCTTCGTACTTGGCCGGAACCTTGTACGCAACTTCGGCTTCCTTGGCTTCGTGCCAGGCGTCCAGACCAACTTTCTCAGGCATGTGAGCGAAGTTGTAGAACGGGGGCGGCGAAGAAGTCGACCACTCCAGCGTACGGCCACCCCATGGATCGCCAGTGACGTCCAGGTTCTGGTTGCGATCGCGGATCGACACGAACAGCTGGATCAGCTGGCAAGCGATACCGAACAGGATCAGCACGGCGCCGACTACCGCTACCCACAGGTAGGGTTCCCACAGTGGGTTTTCGGTGTGGTTCAGACGACGGGTCATGCCCATGAAGCCCAGGGCGTACAGCGGCATGAACGCAACGTAGAAGCCCGAGATCCAGAACCAGAAGGCAGCTTTGCCCCACTTCTCGTTCAGGGTGAAACCAAAGGCTTTCGGGAACCAGAAGGCGAAGCCGGCAATGTAGCCGAATACCGCACCACCGATGATCACGTTGTGGAAGTGAGCGATAACGAACAGGCTGTTGTGCAGCACGAAGTCAGCACCTGGAACAGCCAGCAGAACGCCAGTCATGCCACCGATCGAGAAGGTGACCATGAAGCCCAGGGTCCACAGCATCGGCGCGGTGAAGCGCACGCGGCCTTGATACATGGTGAACAGCCAGTTGAACAACTTCACACCGGTCGGGATGGAGATCAACATCGTCGCCAGGCCGAAGAAGGTGTTGACGCTCGCGCCGGCACCCATGGTGAAGAAGTGGTGCAGCCAAACTGCAAAGCCGAGAATGGCGATCGCGCCCGATGCATAGATCATCGAGTGGTGGCCGAACAGGCGTTTGCCAGAGAACGTCGAGGTAACTTCCGAGAATACGCCGAAGGCCGGCAGAATCAGAATGTAAACCTCAGGGTGACCCCACGCCCAGAACAGGTTGACGTACATCATCGGGTTCCCACCAAGCTCGTTGGTGAAGATATGGAAGTCCAGATAACGGTCAACAGTCAGCAGAGCGAGTGCAGCGGTCAGGATCGGGAACGAAGCCACGATCAGCACGTTGGCCCAGGTGCAGGTCCAGGTGAAGATCGGCATGTCCATCAGCTTCATGCCAGGTGCGCGCATTTTCATCACGGTGACGAGGAAGTTGACGCCGGTCAGCGTTGTCCCCAGACCCGATAGCTGCAGTGCCCAGATGTAGTAGTCGACACCCACGCCCGGACTGTACTGAATACCCGCAAGCGGCGGATACGCAACCCAGCCAGTCTTGGCGAACTCACCAACACCCAGGGAGATGTTGACCAGCAGCACGCCTGCCAGCAGCAGGTAGAAGCTCAGGGAGTTGAGGAACGGGAAGGCCACGTCACGTGCACCGATCTGCAGCGGAACCGCAAGGTTCATCAGACCAGTGAAGAACGGCATCGCCATGAAGATGATCATGATCACACCGTGCGCGGTGAAGATCTGGTCATAGTGTTCAGGCGGCAGATAGCCGGTGTCGCCACCCGTGGCCACGGCCAGCTGGGTACGCATCATGATGGCGTCGGCAAAGCCGCGGATCAGCATGATCATGGCGACGATGATGTACATCACGCCGATTTTCTTGTGGTCGACAGTCGTCAGCCACTCGGTCCACAAGTAGGTCCACTTGCGGAAGTAGGTGATCAGACCTACTACAGCGATACCACCCAGCGCGATCATGGCAAGTGTCACCATGACTATCGGCTCGTGATACGGGATCGCCTCCAGACTTAATTTACCGAACATCTCTTACTCCTCTGCCCCGGCAGCTGGTTGCTTACTCGACTCCACACCCTGGGTTGTGGCCAGGTCTTTGCTGCCTTGTTCTTCGTGGTTCGGCCGACCGCGGTTCATGCCTTCGTACTTGTCGACGATGGTCTGGAACTGGTCAGGCGAGGCCACGCTGTACAGCGTGACTGGGTGGTTTTCGCTTGGTTTGGCCAAGGCTTCGTATTCAGCCTTGCTCAGCGTTTTTGGCGACTGCTTGACTTCAGCAACCCACTTCTCGAAGTCGGCCTGGGAAGTGGCAGTAGCCTTGAACTTCATGCCGGTGAAACCAGCACCGCTGTAGTTGGCGCTGATACCGTCAAACACACCGTTCTCGTTGGCGATCAGGTGCAGTTTGGTGGTCATGCCCGCCATCGCGTAGATCTGGCCGCCCAGACCCGGGATGAAGAACGAGTTCATCACAGCGTCCGAGGTCACACGGAAGTTCACCGGCGTGTTGGCCGGGAAGACCAGCGTGTTGACGGTGGCAATGCCCTGTTCCGGATAGATGAACAGCCATTTCCAGTCCAGCGCGACCACATCGACCTGCACCGGCTTCACGTCGGAATCCAGCGGACGATACGGATCCAGCTTGTGCGTGGACACGTAGGTCACGTAGCCCAGGGCAACGATGATGATGACCGGGATGATCCACACGGCCAGTTCGATCTTGGTCGAGTGCGACCAGTCTGGGGTGTAGGTGGCTGCCTTGTTGGAAGCACGATACTTCCAGGCAAATGCCAAAGTCATGATGATGACCGGCACAACCACCAGCAGCATCAGGCCGGTAGCGATCAGGATAAGGTTCTTTTGCTCAATGCCGACCTGACCCTTCGGGTCGAGCAGGGTCCAGTTGCACCCACTGAGTAAAAGCATGCCTAAAAAGGGCAATATGCCAAACAGTCTGGGGTAACGCTTTTTACTCATCTCACGACCTCTAGATCAGCTTGCTTCAATGCAATTTGTGTTTTGGTCACCAACACTTCGTCCTGCCAAGCGTCAGCAATTTTGGCTCGAATTCGCTCCTGCCTGGGGTCCTCAACGTGGACCTGGGCGGTTAGCGGGCTTAACGGTATTTATGGTGTAGGCAAACGGCCCGTACAGCTGTACCAAGTCCATTTGGTGCGGGTTAACGCGGAGGGGTGTCCGCCCGGTATCGCCGTTGGGCGAAACTTGACGAAGTCAGCAAAAAGGAGGCCGTGGCTTCCTTCAAATCCTGCGACTCGCAAGCAGTGCCGAACGGAAATTGGGGGCGATTGTAGATAGGTCGCCCACCCTTGACTATGACTTATTGAGCAACAGTCTTTTGCAGATTCGGTAACAATGGAGTAGGGAAAATCAGGTTCGCGACAGTTTGTCGCACCCCATCCTACAGGCCTGAAACACTTATCCTGCAAGGCTTTGTCATTGATCTGGATCAAGCGAATGGCGAGAAAAGGGGCTTCTCTCGCCGTGCAACAGACTTGCGCTCAAACGGTACTTTGGTCTAAGCCCGTTTGCGGTTGCGATAGATGCCTACCGGCACCAGAATCGCGGTCAGCACGAACGCCAGCAGCGCCCATTGTGCCAGCGACAGACCCAGCAGCGGAGGGTATGGCGTGCTGCAGAAACCCTCGACCTGGAACGCCAGTGGCCAGACCTTGGCCAGTGGCAAGTCATCGACGATCGGTTGCAGGGTATCGATACCGCAACTGACCGCAGGGTTGGCGAGTATATACACATGGCGCCCAGCCGCAACGATTCCGCCAATGGCACTGAGTACCACCAGCCCTTCGAACAGGGTCAGGCCCCGGCGGTTGGGCATTGCCGCGCCGATGAAGGCAAACAGCGCGATCAGCAGCAATGCATAGCGTTGCAGGATGCACAGCGGGCATGGCGCCTCGCCGAGGACAATCTGCATATACAGCGCGCCGCCAATCAGCGCCAGGCAGATCAGGCCCAGCAGGGCCAGAAAGCGCCGTTCACGGTTCAGGCGCGAGAGTTGTTCGTTCATTGCCGATTCCTTCGAGGGAGAGTGACAGCACGCAGGCCAGCCGCTGGGCAGTTTACACGCTGGCCATGAGCGTGGATGCGTCGAGACAACGGCAAGCGCCACTCTCCGGAGACACTAGGACCGAGCCAAACCTCTTCAGTTCAACGACGGCCCTGTATATAGGCGGGCGAATGCCGGGCAGGCGCAGGCGCCTCGACACACGCAAGTGAAGGATAGCGGGATTAAAGCGAGATTAAGCTGCAGCCGGCCCGTGATCGCGCGAGCCGGCTGTTACAACGGGCTTACTCCAGCGCAGCCGCCGGCCCGAAGAACTCGTAACGGCTCTGCGCCTCGGGCACGCCCAATCCTTTGAGCTGGCGTTTGACAGCCACCATGAATGCCTTCGGCCCCAGGAAGTAAGCATCGACATCCCGCTCCTGCGGCAGCCAAGCGGCCAATTGCTGCTCGCTCAACAAGCCCACTGCGTCTGCGCCCTGCCCCGCTTCGGCGTAGCAGTAAAAGCGTTTGAGCTGCGGATGACGCTCAGCCAGCGCGTCTACCCAGTCGCGGAAGGCATGCACTGCGCCATTACGTGCGCAATGAATGAAATGCACCGGACGCTGCGTCGTCAGGGCGGCTTCGAGCATGGCCAGGGTCGGCGTGATGCCGACCCCACCGCTGATCAGTACCAACGGCTTGTCGCTAGCCGCCAGGGTGAAGTCGCCTGACGGTGGGAACAGATTGAGCGTATCGCCCACCATCAGCTGCTCATGCAGATAGTTGGAGACCTTGCCGCCCGCCTCCCGCTTGACGCTGATGCGGTACTGCTGGCCATCGCTCAGTGCCGACAGCGAATAGTTGCGGCGCTGCTCGATGCCATCGATGAATAGCTGCAGGCCGATGTACTGACCAGGCTCGGCCTTGAGCACCGGCTGGCCGTCCTGCGCGGCAAAATAGAACGAGTCGATCTCGCTGCTTTCCTGCTCGCGGCGTACCAAGCGAAACTCACGCGCGCCACGCCAGCCGCCAGTGGCCTGCTCCTTCTGCTGATACAGGCCTTCTTCAGCGCCGATGAGGATGTCGGCCAGCTGGCCGTAGGCACCGGCCCAGGCCTCGATCACCGCAGGTGTGGCGATGTCTTTGCCCAATACTTCCTCGATGGCGCGCAGCAAGCAGCGACCGACGATCGGGTAGTGCTCAGGCAGGATCTGCAAGGCGACATGCTTGTTGATGATCTGCCCGACCAAACCGCCCAGTTGCTCGAGCTGGTCGATATGGCGGGCATACATCAGTACGCCATTGGCCAGCGCCCGCGGTTGATCGCCGCTGGCCTGGTGAGCCTGGTTGAACAGCGGACGTACCTCTGGGTATTCACTGAGCATCATTTTATAGAAATGGGTGGTCAGCGCTTCCCCGCCGCTTTCCAGCAACGGCACGGTGGCTTTGACGATTGCACGTTGGTCGGCATTGAGCATTGCAGCAACTCCTGAGGGGCTTCAAATGGATGCAGATGCTGTTACAGCAATCATGCCAACTATCCGCCCCAGCAAAACCGGGACATTCAAGCAAGCAATGTCAAAATGACCAATCCCGGACTATAGTCATAAAGACCAAAAGGAGTCTTTATGACCACAAAGCCACTGCTCACTGCCCTTCTTCCGCTGGTCAGCGACCTGTCCCGCGATCTGCCCGACCAGGAACGCTACCGGCGCTTGCTGCAAGCCATGCGCAGCCTGCTGCCTTGCGACGCGGCTGCGTTGCTCCGGTTGGATGGCGAATGGCTGGTGCCGCTGGCGGTCGACGGGCTTGCCCCGGATACGCTTGGCCGGCGCTTTCGGGTCAGCGAGCATCCGCGCTTCAAGATTCTGCTCAGCCACAGCGAACCGACCCGCTTCGCCAGTGACAGCGACCTGCCCGACCCGTACGACGGTCTGGTCAATGCCCCTGATGCCAACCTGGAGGTCCATGACTGCATGGGTTGCCCGTTGCTGGTCGACGAGCAGCCGTGGGGTCTGCTGACCCTCGATGCACTAACCCCGGGGCAGTTTCAGAGCCTGGAACTGGAAGCTTTGCAGGCCTTCGCCAGCCTCGCCGCCGCCACGGTCACCGTCGCCGAGCGGATCCAGCACCTGGCCCTGCGCGCCGAGGACGAGCACCAGCGAGCCGAGGTCTATCGCCAGGCCAGTGGCCAGGACAAGGAGCTGATCGGCCAGAGCAAGGCCCACACCCATCTGCTCGAGGAAATCCGCCTGGTCGGCAGCAGCGACCTGACCGTGTTGATCACCGGCGAAACCGGCGTCGGCAAGGAGCTGGTCGCCCAGGCCCTGCACCAGGCCAGCAGCCGCGCCAACAAGCCGCTGATCAGCCTCAACTGCGCAGCGCTGCCGGACACCCTGGTCGAGAGCGAGCTGTTCGGCCATGTCCGCGGCGCCTTCACCGGCGCCCATGGCGAGCGTCGCGGCAAGTTCGAACTGGCCAACGGCGGTACCTTGTTCCTGGATGAGGTCGGCGAGCTGTCGCTGACGGTCCAGGCCAAGCTGCTGCGAGTGCTGCAAAGCGGCCAATTGCAACGGCTCGGCTCGGACCGCGAGCACCATGTCGACGTGCGCCTGATCGCCGCGACCAACCGCGACCTCGCCGACGAAGTGCGCAACGGCCGTTACCGCGCCGACTTCTATCATCGCTTGAGTGTGTACCCCTTGCAGGTGCCGCCGCTGCGCGAGCGCGGCCGCGACGTGCTGCTGCTGGCCGGTTACTTCCTCGAACAAAACCGCTCGCGCCTGGGCTTGAACAGCCTGCGTCTGAGCAGCGAAGCCCAGGCCGCCTTGCTGGCGTACGACTGGCCAGGCAACGTGCGCGAGCTGGAACACCTCATTGGCCGTTCAGCGCTCAAGGCGCTTGGCCAGCAAGCACAGCGCCCGCGCATTCTCACCCTGCAGGCCGCTGACCTCGACCTGCGCAGCGTAGCGCCTATGCCAGCCGCGGCGCTGCCGCTGCCCGCCGATGCGATTCAGACGACGAACGGCGACCTGCGTACGGCCGTCGATAGTTATCAACGCCAGCTGATCGAGGCCTGCCTGCAAAAGCACCAGAACAACTGGGCGAGCGCAGCTCGCGAGCTCGGTCTGGACCGGGCAAACCTCAGCCGTTTATGTCGTCGGCTAGGCCTCAAATGAAGGCGACTGTACAAAAGGATTAACCCAGAAAGCCTCTGGTTGGCTCCCGCACGGCTGCTATATCTCCCTTACTACCGGTGAACAAGGACCGCTCTGGACGGCTGCTGCGCACGTCTGCGCCGGCCCTCTGGTCTGTGTTCACCGCCGGTCCATCAGCAGGGAGCACCTATGGACAACATCGTCGTTGCCGACAAGCAAACCGCCGCCGTTACCCAGAACGCCTGGGGCAATCTGAGCCTGAAAGGGCCGGGCCTGGTGCAGATGCCAGTGCCGCCCGGCGAAGTGGCCACCGTCACTCGCAGCGGCCAGGACCTGATCGTCACGCTCAAGTCGGGCGAAAAGGTCACCATCGGCAACTTCTTTGTAGTCGACGCGGCGGGCGAGCAGAGCGACATGGTCTTCGTCGGCGAAGACGGCACGCTCTGGCACGCCCAGTACAACGCAGAGGCCTTTACCGGTTTCACCTTCGAGGACATCGCCTCGCTGGATGAGCTGATGGCCGGGGTCGGCGTTGCCGGCAGCGGGACCAACACCTTTGCCATCGCGGCCCTGGGCTTGCTGGGCGCCGGTGGCGCTGCGGCGGCAGTCAGCGGCGGTGGCGGTGGCGGTGGCAGCAGCGGTGGCAGCTCACCGAACCCAGGCGACACCACCGCACCCGCCAGCCCGATCGATCTATTGGTCTCGCCTGATGGCCTGCGCCTGAGCGGCCGGGGCGAAGCCGGCACCACGGTCAACATCCGTGACGCGGCCGGCAACCTGATCGGCACCGGCACAGTCGGTGCCGACGGCCGTTTCGATGTCACCCTGAGCCCGCCACAAACCAACGGGCAGGCGCTCGAGGTGACCCTTACCGATGCTGCCGGCAACACCTCAGCGCCTGGCAACACCACGGCCCCGGACATCGATACGCCGCCGGTCGACACCACTGCGCCGAATGCGCCAACCGATCTGGTCATCGCCGGTACCGGCAAACAACTCAGCGGTCGCGGCGAAGTGGGCACCACCGTGCAAGTGCGCGATGCTGACGGCAACCTGCTGGGCAGCGGCACCGTCGGCGCCGACGGCACCTTCCAGATCACCCTCGACCCTGCCGTGCTCGACGGCAGCACGTTGCAGGTCACCCTCACCGATGCGGCCGGCAACGTCTCCGCCGCCGGCAGCGTGGTGTCGCGCGACCTGCTTGCACCTGCGCAGCCCTCCGACCTGCAGTTGAGCAACGGTGTCACCCTGACCGGTAAAGGCGAGCCAGGCACCACGGTGCAGGTCCGCGACGCCTCAGGCACCCTGATCGGCAGCGGCGTTGTGGCTGCCGACGGCAGTTTCAGCCTGACGTTGAATCCGCCCCAGGCCAACGGTGAAGCGCTGGACGTGCGCCTGGTCGACGCCGCCCAGAACACCTCGGCGCCACTCCAGTTCAATGCCCCCGACACCACCGCCCCAGCCGCAGTCAGTGGCCTGGTTGTCGGTCCGGATCGGCAAGTATTGGGCGGCCGCGGTGAGCCCGGTGCCACGGTCGAGGTACGCGACAGCAACGGTGTGCTGCTCGGCAGCGGCACAGTAGCTGCCAACGGGACCTTCCTGATCGAGCTCAGCGGCGCCGTGCAGCCAGGCGAGCGCCTGAACGTGGTGCAGACCGACGCCAGCGGCAATGCGTCAGCGCCGCTGCCGTTCGATGTGCCCCTTACCACTACCCCAGTCAGCCCGAGTGACCTGAGCATCGCCGCCAATGGCAGCTCGCTCAGCGGCACCGCCCCGCCTGGCAGCCGCATTCAGGTGCGTGATGCCAATGGCAACGTGATCGGCAGCGTCGTGGTCGGCGCCGAAGGCACCTTTATCGTGGTGCTCAATCCTGCTCAGGCCAACGGTCAGTTACTCGACGTAGTTGCCCTTGATGGCAACGGCGGCGTGTCCCTGCCAGTGCAGATCAGCGCACCGGATATCACCGCGCCCGCTGCCCCCAGCCAGCTTGTGGTCAGCGCTGATGGCAGCCAGCTCAGCGGCCGCGCCGAGCCTGGCAGCACGGTGCGAGTGGTGGGCGCCAATGGCGTTGAACTCGGCACAGCTGTGGTCGGCCCAACCGGCGTGTTCACCATCGCCCTGAATCCGGCCCAGGTCGATGGCGAAGCACTGCAGGTTACCGCCACAGATGCCAAAGGCAATCTGTCTGCGCCCGGCAGTGTCAACGCACCTGATCTGGACAGCCCCGACACCACCGCACCAAACCCGGCCAGCGGGCTGGCCATCAGCGGAGACGGGCGTACGGTCTCGGGTCGCGGCGAGCCTGGCAGCACCGTCAAGGTGCTTGACGCTCAAGGCAACCTGCTCGCGATCGGCACCGTCCTGGCCGATGGCAGCTTCAACCTGCAACTGCCTGCTGCAGTTACCAATGGCTCAAGCCTGCAAGTTACCCTGACCGACGCCGCTGGCAATGCCTCGGCCCCAGCTACGCTGCTCAGCCCTGACCTGCAGGCCCCCGCCCAGCCTACAAACATCAGCCTCAGCGCTGGCGAGACCCTCAGCGGCAGCGCCGAACCAGGCGCCCGGGTGGAGGTGCGCGACGCCAATGGCGACTTGCTCGGCAGCGCCATCGTAGCTGCCAACGGCACCTTCACCCTGACCCTCAACCCACCTCAGGCCAATGGTGAAGTGCTCGATATCCGCGTCATCGACCTGGCCGGCAACGCATCGACGCCGCTGGCCTACGACGCCCCGGACATCACTGCGCCAACGATCATCAGCGGCGTGACCGTGGGCAATGGCGGTCTGACCATTGCCGGTCGTGGTGAAGCAGGTGCCATCGTCGAGGTGCGGGATGCCAATGGCGCCCTGCTCGGCACTGGCACAGTCGGCGCCAACGGCACCTTCCTGTTCGATCTGGATATCCCCGCCGCTGCGGGCCAGGCGATCAGCCTGGTGCAGAAGGATGCCGCCGGCAACACCTCGCCGGAACTCGACCTGACCGTACCCACTACACCCATCCCGGCGACCCCGAGCAATCTCAGCCTGGCCGCGGACGGCAGCTCGATCAGCGGCAGTGCTACCCCGGGTACGCGGATCGACGTTCGTGATGCCCAAGGCAATGTCCTGGCCAGCACGGTGGTTGGCGCCGGCGGTACCTTCACCCTGCCGCTGAGCCCGGCGCAAGCCAACGGCGAATTGCTCGACGTGGTTGCGGTGGATGGCGCCAGCAGTTCGCTGCCAGCGCAGATCACTGCCCCGGATATCACCCCCCCAGGCGAAGCCAGCGACCTGCAGATCAGCGCCAACGGCGTGACCCTGACCGGCCGCGGCGAAGCCGGCGCCACAGTAGAAGTGCGCAACGCTCAGGGCAATCTGCTGGGCACTGCGCTGGTAGGCGCCAATGGCGTATTCACCGTCACCCTCGTCCCCGCCCAGACCGATGGCCAGGTGCTCGACGTCGAGCTGCGCGATGCGGCGGGCAACGAGTCCAGCGCCAGCGCAACTGCGCCGGACCTCGACGGCCCGTTGCAACCGGCGCAGATGGCACTGGATATCGCCGGCACCCAACTGACCGGTGTCGGTCAGGCCGGCTCGCTGGTCACCGTGCGGGCTGCCGACGGTACCGTGCTGGGCAGTAGCACGGTAGGCGCCGACGGCAACTTCAGCGTGACCCTCAACCAGCCCCAGCGCAACGGCGAGAAACTGACCGTCGAAGCCACCGACAGCCGCGGCAACAGTGCCGGTCCGGTCGACTTCACTGCGCCCGACACTCAGGCACCGGAGCCGATCAGCAATGAGGCGATCAATGGCACCGGTAGCCAGATCACAGGCCTTGGCGAACCCGGCGCTACCGTAACCGTTCGCGCCGCTGACGGTACAGTGCTCGGCAGCGCGGTAGTGCAAGCCAACGGCGGCTTCACGATTCCCCTCAGCCCAGCCCAGAACAACGGCCAGGCACTGACCGTCGAGCAGCGCGATCCGGCGGGCAATATCTCCACCACAGTGCCCGTCACCGCCCCTGACGGCCAAGCCCCCGATGCGCCCACCGGCCTGGTATTGGCGGCGGACGGCAGTGTGCTCAGTGGACGCGGTGAGCCAGGCAGCGTCGTCACCGTGACCGGCACTGGCGGCGTCACCCTGGGCAGCGCAACCGTGCAGGGCGATGGCAGCTTCCAGGTCGCCCTCAACCCCGTCCAGCTCAACGGCCAGACCCTGACCGCCACGCAGAAGGACCAGGCTGGCAACATTTCCCAACCTGACACCCTGACCGCGCCAGACCTGCAAGCCCCTGAAGCGGCTCAAGGTGTGCAACTCAATGCTGGCGGCAACCTGATCAGCGGTCAGGCGGAACCGGGCACAACCGTAGAAGTGCGCGACCCGAACGGGGTAGTCATCGGCAGCGTACTGGTGCCTGCCAACGGCAGCTTCAGCGTCCCCCTCAACCCGGTGCCCGTCGCGGGCCAGCCGCTGTCGGTCACCGTCACCGACCTGCAAGGGCAGACCTCCCCGAGCGTGCCGATCAACGCCATCGACACTACTGCCCCGATCCTGCCAACCGGCGTGCAGGTCAACGCCGATGGCACCCAGATCAGTGGCAGGGGCGAAGCGGGCAGTACGGTCGAAGTGCGTGACGCTGCCGGCACTGTGATCGGCAGCACCACCGTGCCGCCAAGCGGCGATTTCAGCGTCATTCTCGACCCAGCGCAGAAAGACGGCCAGGGCTTGAGCGTGGTCGCCACCGATGGCCGCAATGAATCCGATGTGGTGCCAGTCACCGCGCCCGACCTGACCCCGCCAGCCCTGCCCAACGGCGTCAGCGTGGCCAATGACGGCACGGTCACCGGCACCGCTCCCGGTGCCACCGAGGTGATCATTCGCGATGCCAACGGCATCGAGTTGATCAGAGGGGATGTCGAGGCAGACGGTAGCTTCAGCGTGCAACTGCCAGGCAGCCAGAACAACGGTCAACCGCTGCTGCTGGAGGCTGTCGATGCGGCCACCAACACCAGCCCGGTGCTGCCGATCACCGCCCCTGACACCACCGTACCCGCAGAAGCGACCGATATCAGCGTCAGCCCTGATGGCACCAGCGTCGGCGGCAACGCCGAGCCCGGCAGCACGGTGATCGTGCGTGACGCCGACGGCAATGACATAGGTAGCGTGGTGGCAGGTCCGGACGGCAGCTTCGTGGTGCCGATCAACCCGCCGCTGGCCAGCGGCGACAGCGCCACTGTTGTGGTCAAGGACCCGGGCGGCGAAGCCAGCACACCGCTGGCCGGCCCGGATGGCAGCGAAGTCGCAACACCGACCGACCTCGACCTCAGCGCCGACGGCTTCGTCCTGACCGGCATGGGCACAGTCGGTGCACTGATCACTGTGACCTCCGCCGGCGCCACCCTGGGCACTGCGACGGTGGGCAGCGATGGTATCTTCCGGGTGTTCTTCAGCAACGCTCAACTCAACGCCCAGACCCTGCAGGTCAACGCGCGCTTTGGCGCAGGCAAACCTTCGGTACCGGCTATCGTCACGGCTGAGGACACCACGGCGCCTGATGCGCCAACACAACTGGCGATTGACCGCAGCGGCAGCCTGCTGACGGGTCGCGGCGAGGTCGGCGCGACCGTTTCGGTAGTGGATGCCAATGGCACCCTGCTCGGTTCGGCGACGGTCGGCAGTACCGGCCTGTTCAGCATCAGCCTCACTCCGCCACAAGCCAATGCGCAGTTGTTGACCGTCACCCAGAGCGACGCCAGCAACAACGTTTCGCTGGCAGCGACGACCACTGCGCCAGACCTGCAGGCGCCCCTGGCGGCCAGCGGCGTCAGCCTCAATAGCGCAGCTACCGTGGTCAGCGGCCAGGGCGAAGTCGGGGCCAACGTCACCGTGCGCGACGCCAGTGGCGCGGTGCTGGCTAGCGGTACCGTCAACCCGTCCGGCCAGTTCCAGATCACCCTGCCGGCAGCGCAAACCAGCGGCGCGCCCCTGCAGGTCACCCTGAGCGATGCGGCTGGCAATGTTTCTGCTCCCGCCAGCCTGGCCACACCCGATCGCACGCCACCTGCGGCGGTCACCCAAACCGTGCTCAGCGCCGACGGCCGTCAGCTTTCCGGTCTGGGCGAAGCCGGTGCCAGTGTCGAGGTGCGCAACAGTGCCGGCACCTTGCTTGGCACAGCCACAGTGGGTGCCGACGGGCGCTTCAGCGTGACGTTCGACAGCCCACAGGCCAGCGGCCAGCCGATCGGCGTGACCCAGCAGGACGCCGCGGGCAATACCTCACCCGCGACCTCGGTCAACACGCCTGACCTGACCCCACCGGCACCGCTGACCAACCTGATGCTCAACAACAATGGCCTGACCTTGACCGGCCTGGGCGAGCCCGGCGCCAGCGTCACGGTGCGCGGCCCGGACGGCACCATCATTGGCAGCGGCAACGTCGCCGCCAACGGCAGCTTTACCCTGACTCTGGATAACGCACAACTCAACGCCCAGCGCCTGAGCGTGACCCAGAGCGACGCCAGCAACAACATCTCAGCGCCTGTGGCCGTGACAGCTCCGGACCTGACCCCTCCCGCAGAGCCTGCCAATCTGCTGTTGGCCAGTAACGGCGTGCAACTGAGCGGCACCGCCGAGGCGGGCAGTACGGTCACCGTCCGCGACAGTGCCGGCAATGTTCTCGGTAGCGTGGTCGCGGCCAGCAATGGCACCTTCCAGGTCACCCTCAACAGCGTCCAGGCCAACGGTCAAACCCTGCAAGTGACCGCCACCGACGCCGCCGGCAACGTGTCCCAACCCGGTAACTTCACCGCACCTGACACTACCCCGCCCGCCGCCGTCGCCAACCTCGCCGTGGCCGCCAATGGCGCCAGCCTGGCCGGCACCGGCGAAGCTGGCGCAACGGTGGCAGTGCGGGCAGCCGATGGCACCTTGCTGGGGACCGGTACAGTGGCTGCGGACGGCCGTTTCACGGTCAACCTGAGCCCGGCGGCAATCGTCGGCAGCAATCTCAGCGTGGTCCAGAGCGACGCCAGCGGCAACGCCTCGCCCGCCGAAACCGTCACTGCCCCAGGCAGCCTGGCGCCGGATATCCCCGGTAATCTGCTGCTGGCCGCAGATGGCCTCAGCGTGACCGGCAGCGGCACTCCCGGCAGCACGGTCACGGTGTACGGCCCAGGCGGCGTAGTGCTTGGCACTGCGGTGGTAGCGGCAGGCGGCACCTTCACGGTGGCGCTCAACAGCGTCCAGGCCAACGGTGAAACCCTGCAGGTCGGCGCAGTCGGCACCGACGGCAGCGCTTCGCTGCCGGCCACCCTGCAGGCGCCGGATACCACTGCGCCGCAGCCGCTCAGCGAACTGCAACTGGCCAGTGATGGGCTGACCTTAACCGGCCGTGGCGAGCCCGGCGCCCGGGTCAGCATCAGCGGCCCTGGAGGCGTCGATCTGGGCGAAGGGGTGGTCGGCGCCGACGGCCGGTTCAGCCTGCAACTGACTGCTCCGCAGCGCAATGGCGAGGCGCTCAACGCCAGCCAGACCGATGCCGCCGGCAACGAATCCAACAGCGTCAGCCTGACCGCACCCGATCTGCTCGCCCCGAACGCACCGGGCAACCTCGCCGTCACCGGCGGCGGCACCCTGCTCGACGGCACCGGCGAAGCTGGCAGCAAAGTCACTGTGCTGGCCGCTGACGGCAGCGTCATCGGCAGCGGCATCGTGCGTGATGACGGCAGTTTCCAGGTCTCGCTCAATCCGATCCAGGCCAACGGCCAAAGCCTGCAGGTCGTGCTCACTGACAACGCCGGCAACCAATCGCCGGCGGCCAGCACCACCGCGGCCGATATCACCGCACCGGATGCGCTGACGGCGCTGGCGATTGCCAGCGACGGCGCGACCCTGACTGGTCGCGGCGAGGCCGGGGCCACGGTCAAGGTCAGCGGCCCGGATGGCGCGCCGCTGGGCGAAGCACTGGTCGATGCCAACGGCTTCTTTACCCTCACCCTCAACCCTGCCCTGGGCAATGCCGAACGGCTCAGCCTGACCCAGACCGACCTGGCCGGCAACGTCTCTGCGCCAGCAACTCTCGATACGCCTGACTTCACCCCGCCGGCGCAGCTCACTGCGGTGACTATCAGTACCGACGGCAGCATGATCGCCGGCCGCGGTGAAGCCGGCGCAACCGTCACCGTGACCGATGCCAACGGCACGTTGCTGGGCACTACCAAAGTGCTTGCCGACGGCAGCTTCGAGGTCATGCTCACGCCCGCGCAGATCAACCAGCAAGTGCTCGCGGTGCAACAGGCCGACCCGCCCGGCAACATCAGCCAGCCGGTCAACGTCGAGGCACCTGACCTGACCCCACCTGAGGCACCTGCGCAACTGCAACTGAATGCCGATGGCAGCGAACTCAGCGGCGTCGGCGAGCCAGGCAGTACCGCCAGGGTCTACCTTGGCAGCAGCCAGATCGGCACCGTGCAGGTTGGCGCCGATGGCAGGTTCGTGGTGGCATTGAACCCGCCGCAGAACAACGGCCAGCAACTGCAGGTGACCCTTGAGGATGCCAAAGGCAACCTGTCGCCAAGCATCCCGGCGACCGCGCCGGATACCACTCCACCTCCTGCCGTCGACGCCACCATCAACGCCAGCGGCACCCAGCTCAAAGGCTCCGGTGAAGCCGGCGCACGGCTGACCGTACTCAACGACAAGGGCGACCTGGTCGGTCAGGGCAGCATCGCCGCCGATGGCACCTTCGTCCTCAACCTGTCACCGGCGCAACTTGACGGCCAGGTGCTGAGCATCGTTGCCCAGGATGCTACCGGCAATCCGTCGCCGGCCTTTGCCGTCACGGCACCTGACCTGACCCCGCCAGCGCAACCCACTGGCCTCTCCGTGAACTCTGAGGGCACACTGCTCATCGGCACTGGCGAGCCCGGCAGCTTCATCACCGTACGTGCCCCGGACAACACCGTGGTCGGTTCCATCCAGGTCCCCCCAGGCGGTAACTTCAGCGTGCCCCTCGACCCGCCACAAAACAACGGCCAGATACTCGACGTGGTTGCTACTGACGCCGCCGGCAACGCCGCGCTGGCGGTGACTGTCACGGCTGAAGACACCAGCCCACCGGCACCGGTCAGCAACCTGGTGATCGATGCGACCTACAGCGTACTCAGCGGCCGCGGCGAAGCCGGCGCCAGTGTGATCGTCAGCCAGAACGGCGTGCAGATCGGCGAGGGCACCGTACTCGCCAACGGCACGTTCCAGATCGAGCTCGATACCCTGGCCCTGCCAGGTATAGAACTCAGCGTGGTGCAGACCGATGCCGCGCAGAACCCTTCGCTGCCGGCCGACTACACCCCGCCGCTGGTACCGCTGACCGCCGCGCCGCTCAATGTCGCGCTGATTGCCAATGGCGAAACCCTGACAGGTGCCTCAATCCTCGGCGCCAGCATCACCGTCTACAACGCGGCGGGTCAGGTCATCGGCGAGGCCTTGGTCGTTCAAGCCAACGGTAGTTTCAGCGTTACGCTGAACCCACCGCAACGCAACGGCGAGGTGCTCTCGGTAACCGCCGACGCGGCCGACGCCGGCGAATCGGCCCCGGTCATTGTCCAGGCCGGTGATACCACTCCACCTGCGATACCGGTAGTCAGCGCACTGTCCAGCAACGGTCTGGTCCTGACCGGCACCGGTGAGGCGGGAGCCACCGTGTTCGTACGTGATACCCAGGGCAATCTGCTCGGCAGTGGCCTGGTCAACGCTGGCGGCGCCTTCAGCATCAATCTCAATGCGCCACAGCTCAACGGTCAGATCCTTGAGGTCAGCCAGCGCGACGCTGCCCTCAATCTGTCCGACAACGTGGGCTTCATCGCCCCTGACGTGCAGGCGCCCAACCCGCCAGGCAACTTGCTGGTCAATGGCTTGGGTACCCAGCTCAGTGGCACGGGCGAAATCGGTGCGACCGTTAGCGTGTTCTCGGCTACAGGCACACCGCTGGGCACCGCCGTGGTCGGCCCCAACGGGCAATTTACCGTCAACCTCACCGCTACCCAGAACGACGGCCAGGTGCTGACCGTGCGCCAGGCCGACGCCGCTGGCAATATCTCCGGCACCACCACCATCGGCGCGCCGGACACTACGCCACCGCCCGCCCCCACCGCCACCATCAATGCTGCTGGCACCTTGGTCAGCGGCGCCGGCATCGCCGGCAACAAGATCACCGTGCTCGGCGCCGGCGGCGTAGTGCTGGGCAGCGCCATCGTCGGCGCCAACGGCCTGTTCGTGGTCAGCTTGCTGGCGGCGCAGGTCGACAACCAGGCCTTGACGGTCAACCAGAGCGATGCCGCGGGCAATACCTCCGGGGTGGCCCTGACTGCCCCGGACATCACCCCACCCGCCATCGCCAGCAATCTGGTGATCAATGCCGACGGCAGCGTCATCACCGGGCGCGGCGAGCCTGGCGCGACGGTGACGGTGCGCGGTCCCAGCGGGGTCGTTTCGCAGCCTGCCACGGTCAATCCGGACGGCACCTTCACGGTAACCCTGAGCCCTGCCCAGGATAACGGCCAAGCCCTTTCGATCACCCTTACCGACCCGCGCAACAACGTCTCCGCCGGGGTTGCGCTGATCGCGCCGGACGTCGACGCCAACGCGCCAGTCTCGGCCAGCGACAACCTGGCGGTAGCCACGGTAAACCTGGCCCCGGTCGTCACCACCAAGACCTTCACCGACAGCTTCAGTACGCTGTTGTCCGGTTTCTCGAAAACCTTCACCTGGACGGTCGCCGCCGGCACTACTGCCGATCCGACCCTGACCCTCAACACCAGCAGCGCCCTGGCCTTGCTCGACGGCGCGACCTACACCCTGCAGGTCAAGAATGCTGCCGGCGCCTGGGTCACCCTCGCCACCGGCAGCAGCCAGGGGCTGCTCGACCTGATCCTGCTGCCGCTGGGCCAGGGTCTGCAGGTCAATATCGGCGAACTGCTGGCGGGTGACTACCGGCTAACGGTCAACAGTACCGGTATCGGTCTGCTGACCACAGTCACCACCAGTCTGGACGTGCAGTCCACCAGCCTGACCCAGTTCACCGGCACCGGCACGCCGACCACCGGCAACGTCCTCAGCGACCCTGGCACCGACGGCAGCGTCGACCAGACCGGCCCGGACAACGGCGCGGTGGTGCAGGTACTGAAAAACGGCAGCTACGTCTCCGCCGGCGCCGCCACCGAAGTGCAGGGTCTGTACGGCACCTTGCTGATCCGCGCCGATGGCAGCTACAGCTATACCCCCAACGGCAGCCCGTCGAGTGTGGGCAAGGTCGATGTGTTCAGCTATCAGCTGCTGCATGCCAACGGCCTCAAAGACACCGCCAATCTCTACGTGCGCATCGACAGCCCACAAGCCACCGAGATCTGGAACGACAACAACTACAGCGCGCCAGCCACCGTGGTCGACGCGGTCAACGACCTCGACAGCACCGGTATCAGCCTGGTCAACCGTGAAACCAGCGGCAGCGCCAACCTGGCCAACCTGAGCTTGCCGCTGATTGGCAGCCGCTCGGTGACGTCGGCAACCAATACGGTTGCGGTCGATACCACTGCCGATCTGCAGGTAGTGCTCAACTCGAGCAATCTGCTCGGGCTGCTCAACGGCACCAAGATCGAGCTGCTCAAGCTCAATCCGGCAACAGGTCTGTATGTAGTTGAGCAAACCGTTACCGGCGGTTCACTGGTCAGCCTGCTCGGCGGCGGCGCGGCGTACACCTTCCAGGACAAGGGGCCAGGTTCGTATCAAATTCGCGTCAGCGCCGGCGGCATTGGCCTGGCCGCTTCGATTGCCACCACGATCAACACCACCACGACCTACACCAAGGAATTCGTAGTCAGTGGCTACACCCCGGTCAGCGGCAACCTGCTCAACGACACCACCGGTACCGGCAGCGATACCCTCGGCTCCAGCCTGACCGTGCTCAGCGTGCTGGTGGCGGCCAACACCTATGCCATCCCCGGCTACAACGGCATCAGTGTCACCGGCACCTACGGCACGCTGCTGGTGCAGGCAGATGGCAGCTACAGCTATACCCTCAAGCCCGGCCTGAGCGCTGCCGTGATTGGCCAGCAGGACACCTTCACCTACGAACTGACCCACCCCAACGGCACCACCGACACCGCCACCCTGACCATCGGTTTAAACAATGCCGGGGCCTTTGCCGCTACCTCGGCACTGCTGGCCGGCAGCGACGATGACGCCGGCGCGCTGTTCAGTGTGGCCGCCGCCACTGCGGTCGAAGGGCTGCACGGCGGCGATGGCAACGACCACCTCGACGGCAGTCAGGGTGGGGCAATTAGCCTGACCGGCGGCGCCGGTGAGGACACCCTGGTGATCGTCGATCAGCAGTTCACCAACGTCGACGGCGGCAGCGGTACCGACACCCTGTTGTGGGCCGGCGGCGATGCCAGTATCGACCTCGGCAGCCTGGTTGGGCGCCTGCACGACATCGAGGTGATCGACCTCAATGACAGCAGTTCGGTGACCTTGAGCCTGAGCCTGGCCGACGTGGTGGCGGTGACCGAAAGCGCCAACGACACTCTGCTGATCAAGGGTGACAGCAACGATACCGTGCAGCTCAGCGACAACTGGACCCTGACCGGCCAGCAGAATGCCGACGGTATCGACTATACCCAGTACACCGCTCAGGAGGATCCAAGCCACCACTTGTGGGTACAGAACGGCATCCACGTTGTTTGAAGCTGATGAATCCCGCCGGGCAACCGGCGGCAAGGACGACCAGCAGTAAGGGAAACCTGTGAAGCGAGGCTGTCAGCTGTCACCGCTGTTACTGGGAGCCCTCGGGCTCCTCGCGTGCAACCTCTACCCGGTCGCCATGGCGGCCGATGACATAGACCCGCAACTGCGCCAGATCGGCCCGTCGTTGTTGCGCGATGCTCCGGATGCCGTACCGGCGCGCGCGCCGGTCGGCCAGTCGGCCATAGCTGGCGACCGCCTCGGCATCGACGAGGCGGTGCTGATGGCCGCGCAATGGCACCCCAGCATCGCCGAAGCGGTAGGCAACCTGTACAAACAGGGCGAAGGCATCAACGTCGCCCGCGCTGGTTATTACCCGCAGATTTCCGGCGGCCTGCGCGGCGGCTACGACACCGGCAACGGCGCCGACCGCAGCAGCCAGGCACTAAACCTGTCGCTCAAGCAGATGCTGTATGACTTCGGCAAGGTCGACAACGCCGTCAGCGCCGCCCGCGCCGCTGCCGCCCGGGCCCAGGCCAACATCCTGCTGGTGCTCGATGACCTTGCCCGCGACACCGCCTATGCCTGGATCGAAACCCGCCGCTACGAGCAACTGACATTGATCGCACGCGAGCAGATCCGCGGCGTCGGCGACATCGTCGAGCTCGCCCGGCAACGCAGCGACATGGGCGCCAGCGCCCGTTCCGACACGGTGCAGGCCGAGTCACGGGTCGAAAGCGCGCGAGCCACCTTCGCTGAATATCAAGCGCAGCACCAACGCTGGCGCTCGACCCTGGCGGCGCTGCTCGGGCGCATCTCGCCACCGGCGCTGGCCGAGGAGTCACCGCGCCAACTGGAGGGTGCCTGCAGCCGCACCCAAGGCGGCGACGAGCGTTTGCCAGCGGTGCTGATGGCCCTGGCATTGCGTGCGCAGTCTCAGGCCGAGTTGGCCCAGGCCAAGGCTGAAGCCTACCCGACCCTGTCGTTGCAGCCGCAGGTCAATCACTACCTGGACAACGAATACGACCGCGACAATTCGCGCCTCGACCGCACCCAGGCCGGCATTTACCTCAACCTCGAAGTGCCGATTTATCAAGGCGGCGCCGTCAGTGCCCGCAGCCGCGCCGCGGGATATGCGCTGACCTCGGCCGACGCTGCTGAAGACGCCGCTCGCCTGCAGGCCCGCCGCGGCCTGGCTGAGGCGCAGGCGCAGACCGCCGGCCTGGCGCGGCGGCTGCGCTCGCTGGAAGCGCGCCAGGTCAGCATCCAGGAGGCGCGCATGCTCTATGGCCGGCAGTACCTGGACCTCGGCACGCGACCGCTGCTCGACCTGCTCAACGCCGAGCAGGAGATCTACCAGTCACGCTTCGAACTGGCCGGCACTCGCTCGGACCTGCTCCGACTGGATATCGACTGCCTCTACAACAGCAGTGCGCTGCGCTCGGCCTTCGCTCTTGAAGGCCGCAGCCTGCAAGGCGTGGAGATTCAACCATGAGCGACACCGTCAACCTTGATCTGCAGCAGACGCAACAGGCCGCGCCTGCGCCGGACGCACCGCCCCGGGCTGACCTCGGACCGTGGCTGGAGGTGATGCTGCAGGTCGCCCACCACTACCGCCTGGACGTCTCGCCGCAGCGCATCCGCTTGGCCGCCATCGAGGATGCGCGGCCGCTGGACGAGATCCTGCGGCACATGGCGCGGCAGGCCGGGCTGACCCTGCGTTTCGTGCGCTTCGATGCCAAAGGCCTGCGCCAGTGGCGCACGCCGATGGTGCTGGAACTCGACGACGGCCAGTTGGCCACGGTCGAGGCGGTTACCGAAGAAAACGATCTGGCAGTGGTGTTCGCCGGTGATCAGGGGCTGACCTCACGGCTGCCCCGTGAGGCGCTGACCGGCCGCATCGTGCGGGTAGCCCTGCTGCGTCCGGCGCGGCCGTTGCGCGATGTGCGCACCGACGACTACACCGCGCCGTATGACCGCCACTGGTTCGCCCGCATCGTCCTGCGGGACCTGCGCCCGTATGGCCAGGTCATGCTCGCCTCACTGGTGGCCAACGTGCTGGCATTGGCCGGGGTGCTGTTCTCGATGCAGGTATACGACCGGGTGATCCCGGCCGAATCGCTGCCGACCCTGTACGTGTTGTTCGGCGGCGTAGTGCTGGCACTGGTGTTCGACTTCAGCATGCGCCTGCTGCGCCTGAAGGTCACCGACCTGCTCGGCAAGCGCGCCGACCTGCGCATCTCCGACCTGGTCTTCGGCCATGCCCTGCGCCTGCGCAACTCGGTGCGGCCAAAATCTACCGGCTCGTTCATCTCACAGTTGCGCGAACTGGAACAGATCCGCGACCTGATCACCTCGAGCACTGCCACGGCGCTGGCCGATTTGCCGTTCTTCCTGTTGTTCCTGCTGGTGTTCTGGCTGATCGGCGGCGTGCTGGTGGTGATCCCGTTGGCAGCGCTGGTGGCCATGCTCCTGCCCGGCCTGCTCGCGCAACGGCGGCTGGCACGTCTGGCGAATGCGTCGATGCGCGAGTCGGCGCTGCGCAACGCCATGCTGGTCGAGAGCATCCAGGGCATGGACGAGATCAAGGCGCTGCAGGCCGAGGCCCGCTTCGAGCGCCAATGGAACCAGTACAACGCCGCCTGCGCCCACAGCAACCTGAGACTGCGCACGCTGACCAATGGCCTGGTGACCTGGACCCAGAACGTCCAGGGCGCGGTGTTTGCCGTGGTCATCGTGGTCGGCGCGCCGATGGTGATTGCGGGTGACCTGACCACCGGCAGCCTGGTCGCGGCATCCATGCTGTCGTCGCGGATGATGGCGCCCATGGCCCAACTGACCCACGTGCTGACCCGCTGGCAACAGGCCAAGGTCGCCCTGCAAGGGCTGGACAAATTGATGCAGTCACCAGTCGATCACCCCGAAAGCGAAGCACGCGTGCACCTGCCGGCAATTCGTGGCGAATATCAGCTGCGCCAGGCCACTTTCCGCTACAGCCCTGAAGCACCGCCGGCCCTGAGCATCAGCAAGCTGAACATTCAGCCTGGCGAACGCATCGCGATTCTGGGCCGCAATGGCGCTGGCAAGTCGACCCTGCTGCAGGCCCTGGGCGGGGCGATGGATCTGGTCGAGGGCGAGGTCACGCTCGATGGCATCGCCATGGCCCACCTCGACCCGGCCGACCTGCGCCGCGACGTCGGCCTGCTGGCGCAGTACTCGCGGCTGTTCCACGGCACCCTGCGGGAAAACCTCACCCTCGGCGCCGGCCAGGCCAGCGACCAGGAACTGCTCGCCGCCCTGGCTGCCAGTGGCGCGCTGGAATTCGTCCGGCAATTGCCCAAGGGCATGGACCACCTGGTGCTCGAAGGCGGCGCAGGCTTGTCCGGCGGGCAACGCCAGGCCCTGGTCCTGGCGCGGCTGCTGGTGCGCCAGCCACAGGTGCTGCTGCTCGATGAGCCGACCGCATCGCTGGATGACATCAGCGAACGGCGCCTGCTGGATAACCTCGAGCGCTTCTGCCAGGGCCGCACGCTGATCATCGCCACCCACCGCATGAGCGTCCTGCAACGGGTCGATCGGGTGCTGGTGCTCGATGGCGGGCGGATCATCATCGACGACAAACGTGACGCTGCCCTGTCACGTTTGAGTCAGGGCGGTCAGCCAAGCCAGGGAGGCAAAGCATGAGCAGCCACGAACTTCCGGCATCATACCTGGATGGAGAAGACGACCACGCCGTGCTGCGCGCCGGGCGCATCATCATGGTCTGCGCCTTGATGCTGGCGGCGTTTCTGGCCTGGGCAGCGTGGTTCGAGGTGGTCGAGGTGTCGACCGGCACCGGCAAGGTCATCCCCAGTTCGCGCGAGCAGGTGATCCAGTCGTTTGAAGGCGGCATCGTCGCGCAGATGAACGTCGCCGAAGGCGATCTGGTCGAGCGCGACCAGGTGCTGGCCCAGCTCGATCCAACCAAGACCTCATCCAGCGTCGGCGAGAGCGAGGCCAAGTACTGGGCAGCGCTGGCCAGCGTCGCCCGGCTGCGCGCCGAGGTCACCGGCAAGCCGCTGAACTTCCCGCCCAGCCTGAGCAAGTCGCCGGAGCTGATCGAGACCGAAACCGCACTGTACCAGACCCGCCGCCGCGGCCTCGAGCAGACCCTGGCCGGCATCGAGGACTCGCTGCGGCTGGTGCGCAGCGAACTGAAAATCACCGAAAACCTGGCCAAGATGGGCGCCTCCAGCCGGGTCGAAGTGATCCGCCTCAACCGCCAGCGCTCGGAGCTCGAACTCAAGGCCAACGAAGCGCGCTCGGACTACCTGGTGCGCGCCCGCGAAGACCTGGCCAGGGCCAGCGCCGAAGCCGACAGCCTCGAGCAGGTGATCCGCGGCCGCAACGACTCGCTGTCCCGCCTGACCCTGCGCTCGCCGGTACGCGGCATCGTCAAGGATATCGAAGTGAATACCCTTGGCGGGGTGGTCCAGCCAGGCGGCCAGGTGATGAAAATCGTACCTATGGACGAGCGCCTGCTGATCGAAACACGCATTGCCCCGCGCGATATCGCCTTCATCCACCCCGATCAGGCGGCCAAGGTCAAGATCAGCGCCTACGACTACTCAATCTATGGCGGCCTCGAAGGCAAGGTGGTGGGTATCTCGCCAGATACCCTGCAGGACGAATTCAAACCCGAGATCTATTACTACCGGGTGTTCATCCGCACCGAACAGGACAGCCTGCAGAACAAAGCCGGCAAACACTTCGCCATTGTCCCGGGCATGATCGCTACGGTGGACATCCGCAGCGGCGAAAAAACCATCCTCGATTACCTGATCAAGCCACTCAATCGAGCCAAGGAGGCCCTGCGCGAACGTTGAAGCGCTAAAGCCTGGGCCGGGCAGGCCGATAACCCGGCATCCTCCCTATTCTGACTTAGCCGAAGGTTGCCCATGGCCACCCAAAATGCCCGCGCGGACTCGTTGTCGCTGCTGCTGTTCACCCTGCGCAGCGGCAAGCTGATGGCGATCAACCTGCTCAAGGTCAGTGAAATCATCACCTGTCCACAGCTGACCAAGCTGCCCGAGTCGCACCCGCACGTCAAAGGCGTGGCCACTCTGCGCGGCAACTCGCTGTCGGTGATCGACCTGTCGCTGGCCATCGGCGAACGGCCGCTGGCCGACCCCGATGGCGGCTGCCTGATCGTCACCGAGATCAGCCGCTCGCGCCAAGGCCTGCATGTACAGGCCGTCAGCCGCATCGTGCATTGCCTGAGCACCGACATCAAACCGCCGCCATTCGGCTCGGGCAACCGTTCGTTCATCACCGGCGTGACCCGGGTCGACAACACCCTGGTGCAGGTACTGGATATCGAAAAGGTCATCCACGCCATCGCCCCGGCGCCAGCCGAGCCGCTGCCGGGCGAACTCGGCGAGGAAGACGCCAGCCTGCTCGCGGCCGCCAACATCCTGGTGGTCGATGACAGCCAGGTTGCCCTGCAGCAGTCGGTGCACACCCTGCGCGGCCTCGGTATCGAGTGCCACACCGCGCGCAGTGCCAAGAATGCGATCAACGTCCTGCTCGAGCTGCAAGGCACCGAACGCGAGATCAACATCATCGTCTCGGATATCGAGATGTCCGAGATGGACGGCTACGCCTTCACCCGTACCCTGCGCGAGACGCCCGACTTCCAGCACCTGTACATTCTCCTGCACACCTCGCTGGATAGCGCCATGAGCAGCGAGAAGGCGAAGAATGCCGGCGCCAATGCGATCCTCACCAAGTTCTCCTCGCCCGACCTCACCGAGTGCCTGGTCACCGCAGCGCGCACCGTGGTATTCGCCGAACGGTAACACCTGGTTGCCATTTGCCCGGCGCACACCGCCAGCTGCATGCCCAGCGGGTGACGAGTCAGGCATAATCGGCGCTCCCTGGGCAATTGTTACCGGTACCCTGTATGAAGTGTTTGCGCTACCTCCTCGCTGTCTGCGCCCTGAGCAGCGGTGTCGCCCAGGCTTCCAGCAGTGAAGCCTGGAACGAATATCGCCAGCAGATGCTCAAGGACTGCCTGGCCGCCAGCCAACTGAAAGACGCCCACGCCCGCGGCAAACCCACCGAGTTCGATGATCGGGTCGGCTACAGCGCCCTGCTGATCGAAGGCATCTACCCGCAAAAGCACATGAAAAAGCGCACCGGCACCGAGCTGTGCCTGTATGACCGTGCGCACAAGCAGGCCTACGTCAGCGAGTGGAACCCCAGCGCCAAGTGAATCCACCCATTCGTTTTGCCTGCACTGGCTGTGGCAAATGCTGCACCGGCCACCATGTGCCACTGACCCTCGCCGAGGCCCGCCAATGGGTGGCCGCAGAGGGGCAGGTAGTGGTGTTGATCGAAGGCTTCGTCAGCGATGGCCCAGGCATGCCGCTGGACCAGCGCGAACATGTGCTGGGGCGTTCATATCCGGTCAGTTGCGGCGCAGCTGAGCTGCGCGTGTCGGTGACCTTTGCCGCGTTCAACCCTGGCCGCTGCCGCAACCTCGATGAACACGACCTGTGCCGCATCTATGAAACACGGCCGCTGGTGTGCCGGATCTATCCCGCCGAGATCAATCCGCATCTGCCGCTGCGGCCGGAGAACAAGGACTGCCCGCCCGAGGCATGGCAACAAGGCCCTGAATTGATCCATGGGCAGATGCTGGCCGATCCGCAGTTGGTCGCACTGATCGCCGCGTCACGCCAGGCCGACCGCGACGACATCGCCACCAAGGTGGCCATCTGCGAAGCGCTGGGGATGAACACCAGTGCCCTGAAAGGCAACGGCTTCACTGCGTACCTGCCGGACATGGGCGCATTCAGCACAGCGCTGGAGCAGGTCGCCAGCGCTGAGCGTGCTGCCTGGAGCGTGCATGTGGTCGACCCGGCGCTGAGCGCCGAGCTGCTCGAACATGGCCTGCGCACGACCACCGAGACGCCGCAGTACTACGCCTTTATCGGTTTCTGAACGACACTGCAGTGCGGCGCAGGCATTGAGCGCGCCACTGTGCCGGGCAAAACTGTCAGGGCTGACAGCTGGCTGTCACCCTGGCGACCCGGTTGCCGGGCTATAAGCTGTGAGTAGACCAAAGCGTTTCCCCCTTCCCTTCGGCTACGGTACCCGACCCGATGCGACGTCCGTCCCGCTCTGTGATTGTGCTGTGTATTGCGCTGATCGTCCTGCTCGCGCTTGCCTGGTGGTTCAGCCAGCGCCAGGCAGCGCCGCAGAATCACGCGCCCAGCGCAGTGCCGGTGCGGGTGACCAAGGTGGCGCAGCAGGACGTGCCGCGCTTCGCCACGGCGATCGGCAGCGTGCTGTCGCTGCACAACGTGCAGATCCGCCCGCAGGTCGACGGCATTCTCACCCAGGTGCTGGTCAAGGAAGGTCAGTGGGTCAAGCAGGGCGATCTGCTCGCGGTCATTGACGACCGGGCCATCCGCGCCAGCCTCGATCAGGCCCGCGCCTTGCTCGAGCAGAGCCAGGCGCAGTTGCAGGTGGCTGCGGTCGATCTCAAACGTTATCGCTTGCTCAGCAGCGATGACGGCGTATCGAAGCAGACCTTTGACCAGCAACAGGCGCTGGTCAAGCAGCTGCAGGCAACCGCTAAAGGCAATCAGGCGGCCATCGTCAACGCGCAGGTGCAGCTGTCGTACACGCAGATCCGCTCGCCGGTCACCGGGCGAGTCGGTATCCGCAATGTCGACCCCGGCAATCTGGTCCGCAGCAGCGATACCCAGAGCCTGTTCAGCGTGACCCAGATCGATCCGATTGCAGTCGAGTTCGCCCTGCCGCAGCAACTGCTGCCCACCTTGCAGCAGTTGCTCAAGGCACCCGAGCCGGCACTGGTGCAAGCGTTCATGGATGCCGACAATCAGCGTACGCTGCTCGGTGAAGGCCGCCTGGCCTTGATCGACAACCAGATATCAGCCAACACCGGCACCCTGCGCATCAAGGCCGAGTTCGATAACAAGGACGGCCTGCTCTGGCCCGGCCAACTGGTCACGGTCAAACTGCGCACAGGGCTTGATCGCGGCGCGCTGGTGGTGCCACCGCCGGTGGTGCAACGCGGCATCGATGGCCACTACGTCTATCGCCTGGACGGCGACAAGGTCACCAGCGTGCCGGTCAAGGTGCTGTTTCAAGACAGCGACCTGACCATCATCAGCGGGATAGCCGCCGGCGACCAGTTGGTAGTCGATGGCCAGTCGCGGCTCAAACCTGGCGCGCGCGTCGAAGTGCTCGGCGATCCACCCGCCAGCACTGAGCTGGCCGAGCCCAGGCTACAGCCATGAACAGCCGCAACGGCCTCTCGGCCTGGTGCATCGATCACCCGGTGGCAACCCTGCTGCTGACCTTCGCGCTGATCCTGCTCGGCGCGATTGCCTTCCCCAGGTTGCCAGTGGCGCCGCTGCCGGAGGCGGATTTTCCGACCATTCAGGTCACCACCCAGCTGCCCGGGGCCAGCCCTGAAACCATGGCTTCATCGGTAGCCACGCCTCTGGAGGTGCAGTTCAGCGCCATCCCCGGCCTGGCCCAGATGACCAGCAGCAGCGCACTGGGTTCGACCAACCTGATCCTGCAGTTCAGCCTCGACAAGAACATTGACACCGCCGCCCAGGAAGTCCAGGCGGCGATCAACACGGCCACCTCGAAACTGCCCCAGGACCTGCCCAACCCGCCGACCTGGCGCAAGGTCAACCCGGCCGACAGTCCGGTGCTGGTGCTTACCGTCAGCTCGGCACAAATGCCCGGCAACGAACTGAGCGACTACGTCGAGACCTTGCTCGCGCGCCAGCTGAGCCAGATCGACGGGGTCGGCCTGATCAATATTTCCGGCCAGCTGCGCCCGGCCATCCGGGTTCAGGCGCAGCCGGAAAAACTCGCCGCCATCGGCCTGACCCTGGCCGACATCCGCCTGGCCATCCAGCAGACCAGCCTCAATCTGGCCAAAGGCGCTCTGTACGGTGAGCACAGCGTGTCGACCATCAGCGCCAACGATCAGCTGTTTCATCCCGAGGATTACGCCCGGCTGATCGTGTCCTATCGCGATGGCGCACCGGTCTACCTGAGCGATGTCGCCAAGGTCATCGAGGGCGCCGAGAACGCTTACGTCAAATCCTGGGCCGGCGATCAGTTGGGGTTGAATCTGGTGGTGTTCCGCCAGCCGGGGGCGAATATCGTCGACACCGTCGACCGCGTGCTGGCGGCGCTGCCGCGCTTGCAGGAGATGCTGCCGGCCTCGGTCGAAGTGTCAGTACTGCAGGACCGCACCCAGACCATCCGCGCCTCGCTGCACGAGGTCGAGCTGACCTTGCTGATTGCGGTGGTGCTGGTGATCGGAGTGATGGCGTTGTTCCTGCGCCAGTGGTCGGCGACCCTGGTGGTGTCCAGCGTGCTTGGCGTGTCGCTGATTGCCAGTTGCGCACTGATGTACGTGATGGGCTTCAGCCTGAACAACCTGACCCTGGTCGCGATCGTGATTTCGGTCGGCTTTGTGGTCGACGATGCCATCGTCGTGGTCGAGAACATTCACCGTCACCTTGAAGCCGGCGATGACAGCCGTACAGCGGCGATCAAAGGCGCTGGCGAGATCGGCTTCACGGTGATTTCGATCAGCTTCTCGTTGATTGCCGCGTTCATCCCGCTGCTGTTCATGGGCGGTGTGGTCGGCCGGCTGTTCAAGGAATTTGCCCTGACTGCCACCGCGACCATCCTGATTTCGGTGCTGGTCTCGCTGACCCTGGCACCCACGCTCAGCGCCCTGTTCATGCGCAGGCCGAGTGCCGAGCAGCATGGCGGTTTCGGTGAGCGCTTGCTGCGCTGGTACGAAAAGGGCCTGAATCGCGCCCTCGCCCACCAGCGGCTTACCCTCGGCGTGTTCGGCCTGACCCTGGCGCTGGCGGTAGTCGGTTACGTGGCCATCCCCAAAGGCTTCTTCCCGCTGCAAGACACCGGTTTCATCCTTGGCACCAGCGAAGCGGCGGCGGATGTGTCGTACCCGGCGATGGTCGCCAAGCACGAGGCGTTGGCGAAGATCATCGAGGCTGACCCGGCCGTGCGCGCGTTCTCCCACGCAGTGGGCGTGACCGGCAACAACCAGACCATCGCCAACGGCCGTTTCTGGATTGCCCTGAAACCCCGCGGCGAGCGCGACGTCACCGCCAGCGAACTGATCGACCGGCTGCGCCCGCAACTGGCCAAGGTGCCTGGGGTGGTGCTGTACATGCGCGCCGGCCAGGACATCAACCTCAGCTCCGGGCCGTCGCGCACGCAGTATCAATACGTGCTCAAGAGCAACGACGGCGTTGCCCTGAACCTCTGGACCCAACGCCTGACCGAGCGCCTGCGCGAGGTGCCGGCCCTGCGTGACCTGTCCAATGACCTGCAGCTGGGCGCCAGCGTCACCCGCATCGACATCGACCGTCAGGCGGCGGCACGCTTCGGCCTGACCACCACCGATATCGACCAGGCACTGTACGACGCCTTCGGCCAGCGGCAGATCAGCGAATTCCAGACCGAGACCAACCAGTACAAGGTGATCCTCGAACTGGACGCGCGCCAGCGTGGCAAGGCCGAAAGCCTCAACTACTTCTATCTGCGCTCGCCGCTGACCGGCGAAATGGTGCCACTGGCAGCGGTGGCGCATGTCGCTGCGCCGAGTACCGGGCCGCTGTCGATCGCCCATGACGGCCTGTTCCCGGCCGCCAACCTGTCATTCAACCTGGCGCCGGGAGTGGCCCTTGGCGATGCCGTGCGCATCCTCGAGCAGACCCAGCGCGAGCTGGGCATGCCCGATTCGATCAGCGGCAACTTCCAAGGCGCAGCGCAGGCCTTTCAGAGTTCGTTGTCGAGCCAGCCGTGGCTGATCCTCGCTGCGCTGGTGGCGGTGTACATCATCCTCGGCGTGCTCTACGAGAGCTTCGTGCACCCGCTGACGATCATTTCGACCCTGCCCTCGGCGGGGCTCGGTGCGCTGATTCTGCTCTGGGCGATGGGGCAGGACTTCAGCATCATGGGCCTGATCGGCGTGGTGCTGCTGATTGGCATCGTCAAGAAGAACGGTATCCTGCTGATCGACTTTGCCCTGGAGGCTCAGCGCAAACACGGCATGAGCCCGGAGCAGGCCATTCACCAGGCGTGCCTGACGCGCTTTCGGCCGATCATCATGACCACCCTGGCCGCGCTGCTGGGCGCGGTGCCATTGATGTTCGGCTTTGGCACCGGGGCCGAACTGCGCCAGCCGCTGGGCATCGCCGTGGTCGGCGGTTTGCTGGTCAGCCAGGCGCTGACCCTGTTCACGACGCCGGTGATCTACCTGGCGCTGGAGCGCCTGTTCCATCGCCGCCACCGCACCGACGCCGCCGCGCCACGTATCAGCTGAGAGCAGACCATGCGAGTACTGATCGTCGAAGACGAAGAAAAAACCGCCGACTACCTGCATCGGGGCCTGAGCGAGCAAGGCTTCACCGTTGACGTCGCCCGCGATGGCACCGACGGCCTGCACCTGGCCCTGCACAGCGACTATGACGTGATCGTGCTCGACGTCATGCTCCCCGGCCTGGATGGCTACGGCGTGCTGCGTGGCCTGCGCGCACGCAAGCAGACGCCGGTGATCATGCTGACTGCCCGCGAGCGTGTCGAAGACCGTATCCATGGCCTGCGCGAGGGCGCTGACGACTACCTCGGCAAACCGTTTTCGTTTCTCGAACTGGTCGCCCGCCTGCAGGCGCTGACCCGCCGCAGCAGCAATCATGAGCCGCTGCAGGTGCAGGTCGCTGACCTTTCCATCGACCTGATCAGCCGCAAGGCCAGCCGCGCCGGGCAGCGTCTGGAACTGACCGCCAAGGAGTTTTCGCTGCTCAGCGTGCTGGCCCGACGCCAGGGCGAAATCCTCTCCAAGACCGCCATTGCCGAGCTGGTCTGGGACATCAACTTCGACAGCGACGCGAATGTCGTCGAGGTGGCGATCAAGCGCCTGCGGGCCAAACTCGACGGGCCGTTCGCCAACAAGCTGCTGCATACCATCAGAGGCATGGGTTATGTCCTGGAAAACCGTGCCGGTTAATTCCATCGCGCTGCGCCTGGCCGGGTTGTTCATGCTGGTGGCGCTGGCGGTATTCCTGCTGATCGGCGCTGCGCTGTATCGCCAGGTCGACCGCAGCCTCGACCTGCTGCCCGCGGCCGAACTGGACGCCCGTTACAGCGTGCTCGAGTCGACCTTGAAGCGCTTCGGCACCCACGAGCATTGGCTCAAGGTCAGCAACAAGCTCAATCTGCTCAGTGAAGAAGATCGGCGCATCCGCTTCTGGGCGGTCAGCAGCGACCCGCAGTTCGAGTACGGCAAACCCAGCGAACAGATCCGCGCCTTCGCCGAAGGCGCCGAGGGCATGCGCGACCTGCGCCTGAACGGCAGCCCCTACCCGTACAAGATGTTGGTCAGTGAGCTGCCGCCCTTGGCACAGCGGCCGGCGCTGCGCTTCATTATCGGCATCGACACCGAAACCTTCTGGCAGGCGCAGCACAGCTTGCTGGTGGCCATCGTCAGCCTGGCCGCGCTGGGCGTGCTGCTGGCCGCCCTGCTGGGCTACTGGGTGGCACGCATCGGTTTACGGCCGCTGTCAGCGCTGTCCAGCAAAGCCCAAGCGCTGGCCGTGCCGCGCCTGGACGGGCGGCTGCCGACCGAGCAACTGGCCCCTGAGCTGGCGCAGTTTGCCGGCGCCTTCAACGCCACCCTGGAGCGGGTCACCCTCGCCTATTCGCGACTCGAGGCGTTCAACGCCGATGTCGCCCACGAACTGCGCTCGCCGCTGACCAACCTGATCGGCCAGACCCAGGTGGCACTGACCCGCGGACGCAGCGCCGAGCACTACCTTGAAGTACTGCAATCGAACCTTGAAGAGCTGGAACGGCTGCGCAGCATCATCAACGACATGTTGTTCCTGGCCAGCGCCGATCAGGGCAGCAAGGCCACCGCGCTGACCCAGGCGTCGCTGGCCGCTGAAGTAGCCACCACCCTCGACTACCTGGATTACATCCTCGAAGACGCCCAGGTGCAGGTCAGGGTCAGCGGCGATGCCATCGCGCCGATCGAAACCGCGCAGTTGCGCCGAGCGCTGATCAACCTGTTGCACAACGCCGTGCAGCACACCCAGGCCCATCAGGTGATCACCGTGCGCATCGATGCGCAGCCTGAGCAGGTCAGCATTGCCGTAAGCAACCCCGGCCCGGCCATCGCCGACGAGCACCTGCAACTATTGTTCGAGCGTTTCTACCGGGTCGATGCCGCGCGCAGCAACAACGGCGCTGGCAATCATGGCCTGGGCCTGGCGATCGTCAAGGCAATCGCGCTGATGCACGGCGGTGAAGTATTTGTGCGCAGCAACCACGGCAGCAACACCTTCGGCATACGCCTGCCGAGCGCTCAAGCCGGCGGGTTTGCCGCTGATAGCTGATGGTTTCGCCGGTTATCATTACTTTTTTCGCAACAGTGCATCTCCAAGCGGATGCTGTTTCTGCGGGCTGAACAGGACTAATTTGGCGCCTGTCCTCACTCACACTTGCAGCGCAAGAAGGTTGTTTCAAATGTCCAACAGTATGGGTATCGCGAGCCTGTTCGTTGCCTCTTCCCTGTTGTTGTCACCGCTGGCCATGGCGGAAGAATCGCCGGCCTTTGTCGCCCGTAACGCAGCCCTTGCCACGGCCCATCAAGAAGCCCGCGAAGGCTATGCCGCGCAATCGGCTGAGGCCGGCAAAGATGCGCAGCAGACAGCTGCCAAGACTGACCAGGATGCTGCCAGCGACAGCTGATCGAGCTGCCTGCATCTGCCCCTCTTCCCAAGGCCTGCACGTGGGCGCCCTGCGCGCCGATATGTTAGCCTCTTCAAGCCGCTGCTGATCAGCGGCTTTTTTTATGTCCAAAATTTGCACCACGCAGATACCTTGACTCACTGCAGTCACTGCGTTTTTCGACAATAAAAATTGCCCCACCGTCAGACCAAAGGAGCTCTAACCGGTGTCTTCCGCTTTCCGTTTCACCCCGCTGTTCATTGCATTCGCCGCAACGATGCCAAGCGTTGCCCACGCCGACGAAGCCGCTGAAGGTTTTGTTGCAGGCTCCTCGTTCAGCCTGCATCTGCGCAACGCCTACTTCAACCGCAACAACCTCAATAGCGGTGTGCGCGACAACCGTGAATGGGGCCAGGGTTTCGTCGCCCGCTTCGAGTCCGGTTACACCCCGGGCACTGTCGGCTTCGGCCTGGATGCGCACGCCATGCTCGGGCTCAAGCTCGATGGCGGTGGCGGCTATGCCGGCACCAGCATCCTGCCTGAACACACCAAGGCCAACGGCGAGCTGGGCGCTGCGCCGCACGCCTTCTCCACTGCCGGTGCCGCGCTCAAGCTCAAGGCGTTCGACACCGAGCTCAAGGCCGGTGACTTGTTCCTCAGCAACCCGGTCATCGCCGGCGGCGAAACGCGCATGCTGCCGCAGACCTTTCGCGGCGTCAGCCTGAGCAACAACAGCATCGACGGCCTGCTCCTCGAAGGCGGCCAGGTCAGCTTCACCAAGCCGTACAACCAGAGCGGCCACCGCCGCATCGACACTTACTACGGCGCCTTGCAGGACAACCGCGACAGTCAGCACCTGAGCTGGGCCGGCGCCTCCTGGAGCGGCAGCGAAGCGATCACCAGCAACCTCTATGCAGCCGAGCTGAAGGACATCTGGAACCAGTACTACTTCGACTTTGACTACACCTATGCAGTCAACGACCTGGTCAGCCTCAACCCGGGTTTGCACTTCTATCACACCCAGGACACCGGCCAGGCGCTGCTGGGCGACATCGACAACAACACGTTCAGCCTGCACTTCACGGTCAACGCCGGTCATCACAGCGTTACTGCCGCCTATCAGCGGGTCAACGGCAACACGCCGTTCGACTACATCAATCTGGGTGACAGCGTGTTCCTCGACAACTCGCGGATGTACTCGGACTTCAACGCACCGAACGAGCGCTCGTGGAAGCTGGCCTACGGTTATGATTTTGCCGGCCTCGGCGTCGATGGCCTGAGCACTGAGCTGTCGTACTCACGCGGTGAAGCTGACCTGACCAAGGCAGCGCAAAACAACGCCTACTACGACTACTACAATGCCGACGGCAAGCACGCCACCCATTGGGAACGTGACCTGGACATCAAGTACGTATTCCAGCAGGGCGACTTCAAAGACCTGTCGGTACTCCTGCGTTATGCCAGCCACCGCGCCAACCAGGCCTACGCTGCCGAGCAGGACAACGATGAAATCCGCCTGATCGTGGATTATCCGCTCAACCTGTTCTGATCGCGGTCTGCAAGCACGGGGCACTCTGCAATGCGGCTTTGCCGCTGCAGAGCGCCCCGTATCAGCCCCGCCAGCGCTGCACGCACTCGTCGGATGGCCAGATAACTTCTTGTCCGACAATCACCGCTTCCCTACACTACCGCCGCCCCGCCCTGGCCCTCCCCTCAAGGACACGAGGGACTTACGCAGTTGCGAGCCTCATGTTGCCCAATCGATCACCGGGGAATGCCCCGCTCAAGTCGCACCCCGAACTGTTGCTCAATCTAGGCAGCTGCCTGGCTGTGCTCGCGATTTTGGCGATAGTGGTGTTCTTGCTCGCCCGCGAACGCGACAGCGTCGAGCAGTCGGCAATCCGCTCGTCGAGTAACATCGTCCAGCTGATCGAGAGCGATGTGCTACGCAACATCGAGCTTTACGACCAGTCCCTGCAAGGGCTGATCTGGGCAGTCAGGCGCAAGGAATTGATTGGCGTGCCGAGCGAGCTGCGCCAGCGGCTGCTGTTCAACGAAGCCTTCATCGACCGCCGGCGCGGTGACGTACTGTGGATCGATGCGCAGGGGAACGTGATTGGCGACTCCACCAGCGCTGTCCCGCGCAAGGCCAACTTCGCCGACACAAAGGTATTCAAGGCCCATCAGGCCGACCCCAGCCTGGGCATGTTGATCGGCCCACCGTTCAAGGCCAGGCTTGGCGACCTGGACTGGTGCATCAGTTTCAGCCGGCGTATCAACGGGCTGAATGGTGAGTTCGCAGGTATTGCTGCCGGCGCACTGCGCCTGGGTTACGTCAGCGAGCTGTTCCAGCGCCTGGATATCGGTGTCGACAGCAGCATCAGCCTGTTCAACACCGACGGTCAGTTGCTGGCGCGCCATCCCAGTGCGGCACCCAGTACGCTGATCGGCAGCAACTTCAGCAGCCGGCCCAACTTCCAGCGCATCCTCAGCCAACGCAGTGGCAGCTTTACTGCCAAGTCCAGTGCGTCCGGGGTCGAGCGCCTGTACACCTTCGCCCAGGTTGCCGACCAGCCACTCGTTGTGGTGGTAGCACACTCGAGCGATGAAGTATTCCAGTCATGGCGCCGTACCGCCGCCGTGGTGAGCATCGCCACGGGCGTGCTGTGCATCGCCATCCTGTGGCTGACGGTGCTGCTGGGACGCGAACTGCGCCGTCGTCAGGAGCTCGAACTAGGCCTGGAAAAACTGGCGGCAACCGACAGCTTGACCGGCCTTGCCAACCGCCGGCGGCTGGATCAGGTGCTGCGTCTGGAATGGGCACGGGCACAGCGCAACCGCAGGCCGTTGGCGATCCTGATGGTCGATATCGATCATTTCAAGGCGTTCAATCAACGCCACGGGCATGCCGGTGGTGACCATGCATTGCGGGAGGTCGCGAAAACCATAGAAGGCTGTATTCGCAGGCCTTCAGACTTGGCAGCGCGCTATGGCGGCGAGGAATTTCAGATCGTGCTGCCGGAAACCGAACAGGCTGGCGCACTGCTGCTGGCGCAGCGGATCAAGCAGGGGGTGGAGGGCTTGGCGCCATTCGGCGCAGATACCCACTCGGTGACGGTAAGCATCGGCATCGGCCTGTACATCCCCGGTACCCAGCAAGACTTGGCCAGTCTGCTGAGCACCGCGGACGAGGCCCTCTACCGGGCCAAGGCCAAAGGCCGTAACCGGGTAGAGGGACCGCTCGATTAAGAGCGGGCGCGTGCTGCGTCGCGCAGGGCCTTCACTTCATCGTGATTGCGCTGTACGCCTTGTAGCTGAGTTTCGACCAGGTTGTAGCTGCTATCGGTAGCAGTACGGCCGAGTTTGACCAGCTTCTCGCGGGCCTCTTTGTAAGCCTTGAGGGCGTGGTCTTCACCGCGCTCGACTTCATTGAGGATCGCTTCGTCGTCCTTGCCGGTCAGCAGCGACTTCAGATTGACCCAACCGCGGTGCAGATCACCACTGACGCTGGTAGAGGTTTCTGGATCGCCGCCCAGACGACGCACTTCGCTCTGCAGCTCGGCAGCCGAGGTAGCGCAGCCAGCAGCGCGCTTGACGAAGAACGCTTTCAGCTCAGGATTCTTCACGTCCTCGGCAGAGGTCTTGAAGCCTTTCTCGCCATCCTTGCTGTATTCGATCAGGTCGTTGAGGACGTCGATTACATCTTTGTTTGGATTGCTCATTGCTCAAACTCCTTGGCAGTGGGAAGTGGTTATATACAGAGCAGGCTTCGTGCCAATTTATCGAGCAACAAAAAATACTTATAAATCATTAGCTTACGGATTAATGCTTAACCCTTGTAAACGGCGTTCTGCATGATCACCGCTTGGGCCCTCGTGCAGATTGCAGTATCGTCGGCGCTTTATCCGGAGGCGGCTGGCGATGAAACCTGAATACCTGCAACTGCTGGTGACCCGCAGCATGCCATTCGGCAAGTACCAGGGCCGGCTGTTGGCCGATCTGCCTGGCGATTACCTTGGCTGGTTTGCGCGCAAGGGCTTTCCGCCAGGTGAGCTAGGGGCGCTGCTGGCTTTGATGCATGAGATTGATCACAACGGGCTGGGTGAGCTGCTGGTGCCATTGCGGCACAAGCACAAACGCTAGGCCCCTTCACCAGAAGGGACCTGGCGCTCAGGTCTCAGGCCTTGACCGGCGCTATCGCCAGCTCGACCTGCTCTTTACGCTTGAGCACGGCATAGATCAGCGCCGTGACCAGGCTGCCGGCGGCAATCGCCAGCAAGTACAACAGCGCATGGTTGATCGCATTGGGGATCAACAACACGAACAGGCCGCCATGCGGCGCCATCAGCTTGCAGCCAAAGTACATCGACAGCGCCCCGGTCAGCGCGCCACCGATGACGCTTGCTGGAATCACCCGCAACGGGTCCTTGGCAGCAAACGGGATCGCCCCTTCGGAGATAAAACACAGGCCTAATGCCAAGGCTGCCTTGCCTGCCTCGCGCTCACTCTGGGCGAACTTGCTGCGGGCGATCAGGCTGGCGATTCCCAGGCCGATCGGCGGCACCATGCCGGCAGCCATGGTCGCGGCCATCGGTGCAAAGCTCTGGTTCGACAGCAGGCCGACCGAGAACGCATAGGCCGCCTTGTTGATCGGCCCGCCAAGGTCCACACACATCATCCCGCCCAGCAGCAGCCCGAGCAGGATGGCATTGGTGGTGCCCATGTTGTCGAGGAACTGGGTCAGGCCCGCAAGCATCGAGGCGACCGGTTGGCCCACCACATAGATCATCACCAGGCCGGTGAACAGGCTGGCCAGCAGCGGGATGATCAGGATCGGCTTGAGTGCCTCGAGGCTGCTCGGCAAGCGCACCCAGCGACTGATCGCCTTGGCGCTGTAGCCGGCCAGAAAGCCGGCTACGATCCCGCCGATAAAGCCCGCGCCAAGAATGGTCGCCAGCATCCCGCCGATCATCCCCGGCGCAAGGCCAGGGCGGTCGGCAATCGACCAGGCGATGTAACCGGCCAGCAGCGGCACCATCAGTTTGAAGGCTGCCTCAGCGCCGATCTGCATTAACGCCGCCGGCAGGGTGCCGGGCACTTCGTGGGCATTGATGCCGAACACGAAGGACAAGGCGATCAGCAAACCGCCAGCTACCACCATGGGCAGCATGAACGACACACCGGTCAGCAGGTGCTTGTACACGCCGCTTTTTTCGCTGCTGGCCGTGGCCCCCGCGGCGGCATCGGCAGCGCTTTCCTGCTTGGCTTCGAGCAGGGCCTTGTCGAGGGTGGCCTTGGCTTGCTTGAGAGCAATGCCGGTACCGCAGCGGTATACCCGCTTGCCGGCAAAGCGCGCAGTGGGCACTTCGATGTCGGCCGCCAGCAGTACTACATCGGCCTCGGCAATGGCCTGCGCCGACAGCGGATTGCGCGCACCGACCGAACCCTGAGTTTCCACCGTGAGCTGGTAGCCCAGTTGCTGCGCGGCCTGCTGCAAGGCTTCGGCAGCCATGAAGGTGTGCGCCACGCCGGTTGGACAGGCCGTGACCGCGACTATCTTCGGCGGCCCCAGCGCGGCCGGTGCATCGACCACGGCGCTGGCGCTGTGGACCTGCGCCTGGGCAGCTGCCTCATCGAGAAAACTCTCGCGATCGGCCAACGCCTGAGCCGGTGTACTCTGGTACAGGCGTTTGCCAACGAAGCGCGACAGATCGACCGCGCCGGTACTGATCACTAGCACCCAGTCGGCCTCGGCGATCTGCGTGGCGCTCAAATTACGTTCGGGGTGCTCGGCATCCTGCACCTCGACGCTGGTGCTCCAGCCGCGGCGCTGCGCTGCAGCCGCCAGCAGACGCGCGCTGAGTACGCTGGAGACCTGGCCGTTGGGGCAGGCGGTGACAATGGCAATGTTCATCGGCAAGCCTCTTGTTGTTCTGTGATGTGTACGCCTGCTTGCAGTTGCTCCAGCTGCACGCGGTCGCGGATACCAAAGCCGACCTGCGTCACCGCCTGGGCGGCGATGGCGGTGGCGCGGCGCAGCGTCTGTGCTGGCGCCTCGCCCTGCAACAGGCCATGGACCATGCCGGCCACCAGCGAGTCACCGGCACCGACCGTGCTCGCCACGCGCACCTGCGGCGGTTGTGCGTGCAGCACGGCACCTGCGCGGTACCAGCTGACGCCGTGCTCGCCTTGCGACACCACTACATGCTCGATGCCGCTTGCCAGTAGTTGGCTGGCAGCCTGCTGCTGTTCGGCCCGGCCGGTGACGCTGTGGCCGAGCACCTCAGCAAGCTCGTCGGTGTTCGGCTTGACCAGCCAGGGCGCGGCCTGAAGGCCGGCGCGCAAGGCCTCGCCGCTGCTGTCCAGAGCAATCTTCAAGCCTTGCGCCTTGAGCTGCCCGAGCAGCTCGGCAAACCACTGCGGGTCGATGCCGCGCGGCAGACTGCCGGCGACCACCACCGCGTCATGGCCTGGCGCAATCTGCAGCAGCTTGCGCATCAGCGCGCTGCGTGAAGCGGCATCGACCTCCGGGCCCTGACCGTTGACATCGGTCACGCAGCCGTTGGCCTCGACCAGCTTGATGTTGCTGCGCGTCTCGCCGGCCACGCGGACAAAGCAGTCGGCAAAGCCGCGCCACTGGATCAGCGCTTCGAACAGCTGCAGGTTGTCGCGGCCAAGAAACCCGCCGACGGTCACGCTGTGGCCAAGGTCGGCCAGCACCTGGGCGACATTCAGGCCCTTGCCGGCGGCGTGGCTGTGCTGCGCCTGGCTGCGGTTGACCTGGCCTGCGCGCAAGCTGTCGAGGCTGACGGTGATATCCAGCGCCGGGTTCAGGGTCAGGGTGAGGATCTTGGCCATCAGTAGTGCTCCACCAACGCGCGCACGGCGGCGGCGCTGTCTTGTTGCAGGGCCTCGAGCGCAAGCGCACGGGCCGTCTGGTAATCACGCTGGCGCACCAGCGCCTTGACTTCGGCGACGCTGCGCGAGGCCACGCTGAGCTCGTCGACCTCAAGCCCAAGCAATATGGCCACCGCTTGCGGGTCGGCGGCCAGCTCGCCACAGACCCCCACCCACTTGCCTTCGGCATGGGCGGCGCGCACGGTCATGTCGATCAGGCGCAGCACTGCCGGGTGCAGGCCATCGGCCTGGGCCGACAGGCTCGGGTGGCCGCGGTCGATGGCCAGGGTGTACTGGGTCAGGTCGTTGGTGCCGATGCTGAAGAAGTCCACCTCGCGCGCCAGCTGTGGCGCCAGCAAGGCCGCGGAAGGCACCTCGACCATGATCCCCAGCTGCAGGTCGGCGACCGGGATCTCCTTGCGCAATTGCTCGACCATGGCCCTGGCTTCGCGCCACTCGTGGATCTGCCCGACCATCGGGAACATGATCCGCAGCGGACGGCCGTCGGCGGCCTGCAACAATGCGCGCAATTGGTCTCGCATGATCTGCGGGCGCTGCAAGGTCAGGCGCACACCGCGTACGCCAAGGAACGGGTTGTCTTCGCGTGCGATCGGCCAGTACGGCAGCGGTTTGTCGCCGCCGACATCCAGCGTGCGCACTACCAGCGGCCGCCCGTCGAGGCCATCGAGTACGCGCCGGTATTCGGCTTCCTGGGTTGCCACGTCGGGCGCCTGCGGGTGGGCCATGAAGATCAGCTCGGTGCGCAGCAGGCCAACCCCTTCGGCGCCCTGCTCGACCACTTTGTCGATGCCTTGGCTGCCGCCGATGTTGGCAAAAACTTCGATGGCATGGCCGTCGCGGGTGACGGCGGGTTGATGGCGGCTGGCCCAGGCTTGCTGCAGGCGCTGTTCACGCTGGTCGCGTTCGGTCAACGCGCGTTGCAGCTCATCGGCGGCCGGCGCCACGCTGACCCGGCCGCGCTGGCCGTCGAGCAGCAGCGGCGTGCCGGGGGCCAGCAACAGCATCGCCGCGCCTGCACCGACTACCGCCGGGATGCCCAACGCACGCGCAACGATGGCGCTATGGGCAGTAGCGCCACCTTGGGCGGTGACGATGCCGGCGACCCGCTGCGGATCGAGCCGGGCGACGTCGGACGGGCCGACTTCGGTCATCACCAGCACATACGGCTCTGTTGGCTCAGGGGTATCGATGACGCCGCACAGTTGCGCCAGCACGCGCCGACCAATGTCACGCAGATCGGCGGCGCGCTCGGCGAGCAGTGCGTCGTGCAGGGCTTCCTGCTGGCGCGCGGCTGCCTCGATAACGCTCATCCAGGCGGCGGCAGCGCTTTCGCCCTGGCCCAGGCGTTGCTCGACTTCGTCCATCAGGGCCGGGTCGGCGAGCATTTCCTGATGGGTGATGAATATCTCGCCGATGGCTTTGTCGCTGCGCTGCACCAGTGCCTGCAATTCTGCATTGACGGTTTCCAGCGCAGCGCGCAATTGCGCTCGCTCCTGGCTTGGCGAGACACCGCGCAGCGGATAGTCGATGTCACGTTCGACGCAGATATGCGCCGGCCCGCAGGCAATCCCCGGGGCCGCAGGCACGCCTTGAATCAGGCTGCCAGGCACAGGTGCCGAGAGCGGTTCGGCAACCACTACGACCTCTTCGGTGCAAGCTTGGGGCAGTGCTTCAACGGTTTCACCAAGACCGTCGGCGATGGCCGCCAGCAACACCGGCAGGGCATCGTTGGCAATATTCGGCTCGGCAATCAATTCCAGCGTCTGACCACGGCGGGCGCCGAGGCCGAGCAGCTTGCTCAGGCTCTTCACCGATACCGCCGGCTGGCTGTCGTCGAGCAGACGAATACGGATTTCACCCTCGAAGCCTTTGGCCAGTTGCGCCAGCACCTTGGCCGGGCGTGCATGCAGGCCGTGGGCATTGGCCAGCACAATCCGTGCACTCGGCCAGTCGGCCGGAACTTCACCGCCGAGCACTTCAAGCACGGTGCGGCTGCTGGTGGCCTGATAGAGCATCTGCCCACGGCCTTCGATCAGCACTTCGCACAGGCGCTCGAGCAACGCCTGATGGGCAGCACCCAGGCTGGCCAGGCAGAACAGACCATTGAGCGGCTGATCGCGATAACGCAGCGGCTGCTGCGGGGTGATGAACGCCAGCCCCGGCTGGCGCACCTGGCGCTCGCTGTGCAGCCACCACAGGCCTTCGCCCAGCGGCAGCGGCTCGGCCTGCTGCAGCATGGCGGCAAAGCCGCTTTCGACGCAGCCGGCGCGTTGCAGCAAACGAGCGCCGCGCCAGGCCAGCTCTTCGAAGTCGTCAGCCGGCAGGTTCAGGCTGACCAACTGCGCATCCAGCGCCAGCGCCTGCGGTGCGCCCTGCAATAGTTTGAGCAGCGCCTCGGCCGAACTGGCCCGGCGCAGTGCCTGGGCCAGGTCGGTCTCACCGAGGGCGCGGGTCAGCAGTTGCAGCAGGCGCAGGTGTTCGTCGGAGCGGGCGGCGATGGCAATCGCCAGGTAGACCATCTGCCCATCACCCCAGTCCACGCCCTCGGGGAACTGCATCAAGCGCACGCCGGTGGCAAACACCTGATCACGCGTCTGCGGCGTGCCGTGGGGAATGGCAATGCCCTGACCGAGGAAGGTCGAGCCTTGCTCCTCGCGGTCCTGCAAGCCTTGCAGGTAGCCCTCGGCAACCAGCCCATCGGCAACCAGGCAGTCAGCCAGCAGGCGCAGAGCCTGGCCTTTGTCGGCGGCAGACTGACCCATGGCTATCTGCTCTTTGGCGAGCTCGAGCATGACCTTCTCCTTTTGCAGTCCCGCAGCGGGTACTGAGGTATTGTTGTGAAATTCAGCAAAACAACCAGCTCAACAGCCGACGCAGGCGGCAGTGCCCGCTGATAATTGTCGGCTGAAACGTTTAATCTGACCAGGCGGCCACGTTACTCGATAATCTTGCGACGAAAAAGCCCCATCCCGTCGGACAATTGCGACAATGGTCGCCTGCGCGCAGGCTTGAGGCTGGGTCAAACTACCCAATCAGGTGCCACAGCCAGTCCCGGAAATAACAAGGAAAATTCGGTGAAACTCAGTGATATCGCCCGTCTGGCAGGTGTTTCAGTCACCACCGCCAGCTATGTCATCAACGGCAAGGCCGAACAGCAGCGTATCAGCAGCGCCACCGTCGAGCGTGTCCAGGCGGTTGTCGACGCCCATGGTTTCACGCCAAACCCCCAGGCGGCGGGTCTGCGCAGCCGGCACACGCGCACGTTGGGCTTCATTCTCCCGGATCTGGAGAACCCCAGCTATGCACGCATTGCCAAGCAACTCGAACAGGCGGCCCGCGCGCGTGGCTACCAACTGCTGATCGCCAGCAGCGACGACCAGCCGGACATCGAGCGGCAACTGCAGCAGCTGTTCCGGGCCCGGCGCTGCGATGCGCTGTTCGTCGCCAGTTGCTTGCCAGGTGAGGACGATAGCTACCGCGCCCTGCAAGACAAAGGCCTGCCGGTAATTGCCATCGACCGTGGCCTTGACCCTACGCACTTCTGCTCGGTCATCAGCGACGATCGCGATGCCAGCCAGCAACTCGCCCGCAGCCTGCTGGCAACCGCCCCGCGCAGCATTGCCCTGATCGGTGCACGCCCAGAACTGTCGGTCAGCCAGGCCCGGGCCGGCGGCTTCGATCAAGCCCTGCAGCAGTTCACCGGGGAGATCCGCCGCTATCAGGGCGAAGCGTTCAGCCGCGAGTGCGGCCAGCGCTTGATGGAGCAATTGATTGCCGAGCATGGCGGCTTGCCGGATGCGCTGGTGACCACCTCCTATGTACTGCTGCAAGGGGTGTTCGACGCCCTCCAGGCCCGCCCGGCCGAATCACGCCAGCTGCAGTTGGGCACCTTCGGTGACAACCAATTGCTCGATTTCCTGCCGCTACCAGTCAATGCCATGGCCCAGCAGCACGGGCTGATCGCCGCCGCCGCGCTGGAGCTGGCCCTGGCGGCCATCGAACAGGAGCGCTACCAGCCGGGTGTGCACGCGGTACCGCGAACCTTCAAGCAACGTATTCAGCCGACCTGACCATGCGCCTGATCGATACCCACAGCCATCTGGACTTCCCAGAGTTCGACGCCGACCGCGAGCATGTTTTGGGTAATGCCGCAGCGAGCGGCGTGGAACGGGTGGTGGTACTGGGGGTGACGGCAGATAACCTGCAGCGGGTCTGGCAACTGGCTTGCAGCGACCCGCGTGTGTATGCCGCACTAGGTCTGCACCCGGTGTTTCTGGCCCAGCATCGGCCTGAACATCTGCTGGAACTGCGCAACTGGTTCGAGCGCCTGCGCGGCGACCCGCGCCTATGTGCGGTGGGCGAGATCGGCCTGGACTACTACCTGCCGGAGCTCGACCCTGCCGAACAACAGGCTTTGTTTGAAGCGCAATTGCAGATCGCCTGCGACTTCGACCTACCGGCGCTGCTGCACGTACGCCGCAGCCATGCCCAGGTGATCGCCACGCTCAAGCGTTATCGCTTGCAACGGGCTGGCATCATCCACGCCTTTGCCGGCAGCTTCGAAGAGGCCCGCGAATACATCAAGCTCGGCTTCAAGCTGGGCTTGGGCGGCGCGGCGACCTGGCCGCAAGCGCTACGCCTGCGCAAGACCGTGGCACGCTTACCGCTGGAAAGCGTGGTACTGGAGACCGACGCGCCGGACATGGCGCCGGCAATGTACCCAGGCCTGCGTAACAGCCCCGAGCACTTACCGCAGATCGCTCAGGTGCTGGCCGAGTTGATGGGCGTCGCCCCGGAGCAGCTGGCGGCCGCGTCCAGCCGCACAGCCTGCGGGCTGTTTGGCTGGTAGCGCCTCCTCTACAGCAACACCGTCCACAGAGCAAAGGCCGCATACCACAGCACTGCCGAGCGCAACAGCAACTCCCACAAGCTGTCCAGACGGGCCAGGCCCAACTGGCTATCTTCCTGTTCGGGGATGTCGTCAGCGGCACGCCCAACCCGGGTTACCAGCAGCGCAGCGCTGATACGCCAATTGAGCAACTCGTGCAGCATTACCCGCATCACCGCGACAAAGTTGCCGACCAGGGCAAAGCTCAGGGTCAGCACCCGCACTGGCAGCCAATCCATGACATGCCGCAGCTGCTCGGCCCTGGCTTTAAGCGCGGGCTGTCCGCTGTACTCGCTGCACAGCACCAGCAGCCGATAGGCCAATGCCGCGCCAGGCCCGAGCAGGAAGTACCAGAAGATCACCGCAAAGAAACTCTGGTAGGCGTGCCACAACAGATACCCCTGCACCTTCACCAGCAAACTCGGCGCATCATCGGCCTGCATGCCCAGGTCACGCTCAGCGACATGCAGCGCCGCCTGCTCATCCCCCCGGTGCCAGGCATCGCGCAATGGCCCCAACGCCGCCTTGGCATCACCGCGACCTAGACTGTAGATCAACACCAGCAAGTGCACCGGCAATGCCAGCAGGCCGTACGCCACCGGCTCGAGCACATGCAGCAGCAAAACAAGCAGCGCGACCGGCGCCAGTACCAGAACCGCCAACTGCCACCAGGGCTGTTGTTTGCCACTGCGCTCAAGCCGGGCCAGCTCGCCTAGAAAAAAGCCGTCACGTTGCAACCGCTGACGCAGCGCCGAAAACTTCTCGACCCACAGCACCAGCACCAACACCAGAAAACTCATGGTTGTCCCTCATTGTTCAGCAAGTCGGCGCGATAACGCGGCCAGTCAAAGGCGGCGCCGGGGTCGGTCTTGCGCCCCGGGGCGATCTCGTCATGGCCGCGAATGCGCTGCACATCGATCGCCGGCCAGGCCGCACATATCTGTTGCGTAAGGCGCGCCAGGGTCGCGTACTGAGCATCGCTGTAAGGCATTTCGTCGGTGCCTTCCAGTTCGATGCCAATGGAAAAGTCATTGCAGCCTTCCCGCCCATCGAAGCGCGACACGCCAGCATGCCAGGCACGGTCAAGCAACGAGACGAACTGGGTAACGCCACCGTCACGCTCGACGAACAGGTGAGCGGAGACGGTCAGATGGCAGATGTCTTGAAAATAAGGATGCTCGGTCGGGTCGAGCTGGTTCTGGAAGAACTGCTGCACCTTGCCGGTGCCGAAGCACGCCGGAGGCAGGCTGATGTTGTGGATCACCAGCAACGAGATAGCCTCGCCCGCAGGGCGTTCGTTGAAGTTTGGCGAAGGGCAGTGAGTGACGCCGGCAAACCAGCCGGTCGCGGGGTCCAGTTGCATCGGGCAGATCCTGAATATCATCAACCAGGGGCGTTCAGTATGCCCTAGTGGTCCGGCAGGGTGATTCGGTTCTCTAGCCAATTTGTTTCGTCTTGCGCATCCGGGGGGCTTTAATCCGATGAATGAGCCAGCCATGAAACCGGCACTCAAGATAGCTAGGGCCGCTGTGCGGCCTTGCTCAATGACTGTGCGTCAGCGACCCACGCAACTGCTGCAACGCCGCATCAAGCGCACGTTCAAACAGAGGCCCATCATCAAGCACCCGCACATCCCCATTGGCCAGCGCCAACGCCAACCCACCGCGACTCCATTCACGCACCTTGATCCCGGTCCGACTGGTAAACACCAACCGATCGCAGCTATCGATCCTGACCACCAGCTTGCAGCGCAGCGGGCCGGCTTCTTCAAGCACTTCCAACCAGCTACCAACACGCAACTGGCGAACTTGCCGAGCATATTCGCTGCTGTCGTCAAGAGGCGCATCACAGGTAGTCTCGTCAGCGACGGCGAGAACAATCTCATCAGCCACCAACACCTCACTGATCAGCGCCCCTTGATCAAGTTGGCTCAGACCACCACACGCCCGCAGGTGCAACTGCTCAAGCTCGGCGAAGAACTCCCGAGCCGCGGTCGAGTCCTGGGCGACACTGGCCAACCCATCACGCAACGCCTTGAGCAGCCCCGGCACCTGTTCGAGCAACTGCGCACAGGCCTCGGCACTGCGATGCGCACTGATGCTGGCAAGCAAGCTGTCCATGGTCGCCAGGCCCTGGCGCCAGGCCGGTGAGGCTTCGCCATGCTTGAGCCATGCCAGCAACAGCACCTGGCTCCAGGACTGCACCAGCATCTGCACCAGCGTCTGCGGCAGCACCCGCCCGTGCAGGCGCAGGTTCAGTTCCTGCTGCACTCGCCGTCGCGCCTGCACGGTGCGCGCCCGACCCTCCTCGGCATCGCGGGTGCGCTGCTCGAGCAGTTCGTTGCGACGGCGCTCATCCTGATTGAAGGCGAGAAAATCCTCGAGCAGCTCGGCGAACAACTGCGGATCTTCAGCGTAATCGTTGAGCAAACGCTGGACGATGCGCTCGACTCGCTGCTGCGGCCCGCCACGCGAGACCTGTTCGTCAGCCTCCCAGCCCAGCGCCGCGGCGGCAATCTCGTCGAGCAAGCGCCGAGCGGGGTGGTTGGCGCGGCTGAACAGGCCCCTGTCGAGCATGGCCACTTTCAGCAGCGGAATATGCAGACGCGCGAGCAGTTCGCGCAGGTTGCTCGGCAGGTTGTCGTCAGTCTGGATAAAGTCGAAGAGCAAGCCGACCAGGTTGATCACATCTTCGTCGTAGTTGCCGATCCGCCGGCGGCTGCCGCTGCGTACGCCGACCCGCAGCAGCAACTGTTCCAGCTGCTGGCTCAGGTTGAAGTCGTCGGCATCAGCCACGCCGGGCACGTAGTGCTGCAAATGCGACAGCAGCCGCAGCAGATCGGCGGTATTGATTGGCTCGGCAGTTTCCACGCTCTGCAGGCGCGGCGCGAAACGCCCGCGAGCAGGCGCCAGCAGCGGTTGCAGGCTGGCGAAGAAGTCCTGGCCAGTACTGTCGCCGTCGGCCGGATCGGCCTGGGCGTGACAGTCAGCGCTGTGCAGGTGGGTCAGCGGCCGGTCTTCGGCGCGGCGCCGCGGCGCGGGCATCAGTTCGGGCAGGATGCCGGCTGCAGCGAGCAGTTGATTGGCTTCGCCGTACAGCAGATCAAGATCACGCAGCACATAGCGTTCGAACAGCTTGAGCAGGATCAGCTTGACCTGCGGGCCAACCCCCAGGCTGCGCCCGGCATCCAGAAAGAACCCGCACAGGCACTCCGGGCCCAATGGATTGCGGCGCAGTTCAAGGGGCATCTCCAGCAGCGCCTGGAAGCGCAAGCCCAGCTGATCAAGGGCAAAGCCATCACGCGACAACACCCGCGCCAGCATGCCCTCGATGGCCGCCGCCCGCTCCGGTTGAGCAGCGTTGCGCAGCGATTCGGTAATCGCCAGATAAGGTACGCGTTCGGCCTGGCCGATACGGGCGAAGGCGTCATAGAACGCATCGAGAAACTCCCGCTCGATACTCTTGCGCTTCAGCCGCAGGTCGCGCATCGCTTCGAAGTAGAGGTTCTGATCGACCCGCTCACCGGCCCGGTCGGCCATCTCGAACAGCCTGTCGTCAGCATTGTCGAACAACGCCTGCAGGCCTTGGCGCAATTGCAGGACAGCCTTGTCCCGTACCTGCAGGAGCACGATCGGAAGGCTCAGCGAGGGCACGCGCGCACCTCTGTCGGCGGCCGCCACCAAGGGCACCACCTTGCCTTCTGTATGCATCCCTAACTCCTTGCAGGAAATCGTCAAAGCCATGACGCCAAATACTGGACGCTATTATCGACAAAAAGTCTTACAGCTGCCAGCACGTAGTGCATGTCCCGGTGAAAAGACCACTAATCAGACGAAATGCTCCCCTGTTCTGACCAAAGGTCACCAGCGGCATGACTGTACACACCGCCCCCCTGCCCTATAATCGCCGGCATCTAGCTTGTGGAGCCGACCATGCCGAACCTACGCCTCGCCGACCTGACTGCCGAAATCGAAGCCAACGTGCGCCGCGCGTTGCTCGAGGACGTCGGCAATGGCGATATCACCGCACAACTGATCCCGGCCGAGCGCCTGGCCAAGGCCACCATCATCACTCGCGAAGACTGCGTGGTGGCCGGCAGTGCCTGGGTCGATGCGGTGTTTCGCCAGCTCGATCCGCGGGTCGCGGTGCACTGGCAAGTGGTCGATGGCGACCTGGCCAAGGCCAACCAGCCGCTGTTTCACCTCGAAGGCCCAGCCCGCTCGCTGCTGACCGGCGAACGTTCAGCGCTTAACTTCCTCCAGCTGCTGTCAGGCGTGGCCACCCGGGCGCGGTTCCTCGCGGACCTGGTCGAAGGCACCCAGGTGCGCTTGCTCGATACCCGCAAGACCCTACCCGGCCTGCGCCTGGCGCAAAAGTACGCGGTGACCTGTGGCGGCTGCCACAACCACCGCATCGGCCTGTATGACGCGTTCCTGATCAAGGAAAACCACATCGCCGCCAGCGGTGGCGTTGCCGAAGCAGTAGCTGCAGCGCACCGCATCGCGCCAGGCAAGCCGGTCGAGATCGAAGTGGAGAGTCTGGATGAGCTGCGCCAGGCGCTGGCGGCCGGGGCCGATATCGTCATGCTTGACGAGCTGAGCCTGGATGAAATGCGCGAAGCGGTGCGGATCAATGCCGGCAAGGCCAAGCTCGAGGCCAGCGGCGGTGTCAATGAAAGCACCCTGCGGGTGATCGCCGAGACCGGGGTCGACTACATCTCGATCGGCGCAATGACCAAGGACGTCAAAGCGGTCGACCTGTCGATGCGCTTGAGCCTGTAAACGCAACGCGGGGCAATGGGCGCCGGTTGCGAACCGTGCCCATTGCCCCGCGTTTTGACGCTGGCGGCTTAGAACGAAGCGTTGGCCAGGCCGTCCAGGTACCGCTCGACGTCCAGTGCAGCCATGCAGCCAGCACCCGCCGAGGTGATCGCCTGACGGTAAACGTGGTCGGCCACGTCGCCGGCGGCGAATACACCTTCGACGTTGGTTGCAGTGGCGTTGCCTTCACGGCTGCCGCTGACTACCAGGTAGCCGTCCTTCAAGGTCAGCTGGCCTTCAAACAGCGATGTGTTCGGGGTGTGACCGATCGCGATGAACACGCCGTCAACGGTGATCTCGTCGCTGCTGCCGTCGTTGTTTTTCAGACGCGCACCGGTCACGCCCATGTTGTCGCCCAGCACTTCGTCGAGGGTGGCGTTGAGCTTGAGCTCGATCTTGCCTTCGGCAACCCGCGCGTTGAGCTTGTCGACCAGGATCTTCTCGGCGCGGAAGGTTTCGCGGCGATGCACCAGGGTCACCTTGCTGGCGATGTTGGCCAGGTACAGCGCCTCTTCAACGGCAGTGTTGCCGCCGCCGACGACCGCTACCGGCTTGTTGCGGTAGAAGAAGCCGTCGCAGGTTGCGCAGGCAGACACGCCCTTGCCCATGAACGCTTCTTCCGACGGCAGGCCCAGGTAACGCGCACTGGCACCGGTGGCGACGATCAGCGCGTCGCAGGTGTAGGTGCCGCTGTCGCCCTGCAGGGTGAACGGCTTGTTGGCCAGGTCAACCGCGTTGATGTGGTCGAAGACGATCTCGGTCTCGAAGCGCTCGGCGTGCTCTTGCATACGCTGCATCAGCGCTGGGCCGGTCAGGCCATGGGGGTCGCCCGGCCAGTTGTCGACTTCGGTGGTGGTGGTCAGCTGGCCACCGGCCTGCATGCCGGTAATCAACAGCGGCTTGAGGTTGGCACGCGCAGCGTAGACCGCAGCGCTGTAGCCGGCAGGGCCGGAACCGAGAATGATCACCCGCGAATGACGTACTTCAGACATGTCGAACTCCTGTCGAGCGGGCCGCACGGGTTCGGCTGCAAAGCGCCGGCGGCGGCTGGAAATAAAATGGACCCACGCAGCACTTGGGGAAGGCTATAACGCGCAAGTCCGAAACCTTTAAAGTTGAGCGCACTGTAGCGAGGTCGCAGAGATTAAGGAAATATCCTCAGACAATCCACCTTATAGACACGCTCTATCCACCAGCAAAATCGATAGAGAGGTACCGCGAGGTTTTGTTACAGCCGGTTGCGCGCTGCTCAGCCGGCTTCCGTCACGCCAGCAAACTCGGTAAGGTCAGCGCGTTTACCTTCTGCGGAGCGTCTCCATGCAAGCCCCTGTTCTATCCGGCCCGCACTACCTGCGTGAAGGCCTCAAGCTGATCCTGACCCCCGGCCTGCGCCTGTTCGTGCTGCTGCCGCTGGCGATCAATCTGCTGCTGTTCGGTGGCCTGGTGTACCTGGCCGCGCATCAGTTCAGCCTGTGGGTCGACACGCTGATGCCAACTCTGCCGGAGTGGCTGAGCTTTCTCACCTACATCATCTGGCCGCTGTTCGTGGCGCTGGTGGTGCTGATGGTGTTCTTCACCTTCACTCTTGTGGCCAACATTGTCGCGGCGCCGTTTAACGGCTTTCTGGCAGAAAAGGTCGAAGTGGTGGTGCGCGGCCAGGACACCTTCCCGCCGTTCAGCTGGGGCGAGCTGATCGCCATGGTGCCGCGCACCTTGAGCCGCGAAATGCGCAAGCTGGGCTACTTCTTGCCGCGCGCACTGGCGTTGTTCATTCTCTCGTTCATCCCGGTGGTGAACGTCATTGCCGCACCACTGTGGCTGATCTTCGGCGTGTGGATGATGGCCATCCAGTACATCGACTATCCGGCCGACAACAACAAGATGAGCTGGCAGGACATGCTCGCCTGGCTACGCCAGAAGCGCTGGCAGAGCATGGGCTTTGGCGGCATCACCTACCTGGCGCTGATGATCCCATTCGTCAACATCGTGATGATGCCGGCAGCGGTGGCCGGGGCGACGTTGTTCTGGGTGCGCGAGCGCAGCTGATCGGCTCTGGGGCCGGTGCACGGCCCCAGAGCAAGGCTCAAGAACCCAACTGGCTGGAAAACTGCCCCACCACTTCGACCACGCGCTTGGCGCCATCCTGAATCTCGGTTATCACCGCGCCAGTCTCGCCGGCCAGGCTCAGGCCCTGCTCGGCCTGGCGCTTGCTGGTGTCGATGATAGCCACCGCGGCCAACGCCAACTGCTCGTTCTGCTGCACGACCCGGGCGATCTCTTCGGTGGCGGTGCTGGTGCGCGAAGCCAACTGGCGTACTTCATCGGCGACCACGGCAAAGCCCCTACCCTGCTCACCGGCGCGGGCCGCTTCGATGGCGGCGTTGAGCGCCAGCAGGTTGGTCTGCCCGGCAATATCGCTGATGGTCTTGATAATCGAGCCAATCACCCGTGACTGGGTATCCAGCGCCTGAATACCTTCGGCAGCCTGCTGCATCGAGGCTTCCAGGCCGCGCATCACGCTGACGGTCTGAGTCACCACATCATTGGCCTTGCAGGCGCTGGCATCGGTACCAAGCGAGGTGCTGTAGGCGATATCGGCTGCCTGGGCGACAGCCTGCTCCTGGTTGACCTGGTCGGTAATCACTGTGGCGAACTTGACCACTTTGTAAAGCACGTCGTGGGCGTCGATGATTGGGTTGTAGGACGCTTCCAGCCACACCACGCGGCCATTGGCATCTACCCGCTTGAACCGGTCAGCGACAAACTCGCCACGGCGCAGCTTGTCCCAGAACACCTGGTAACCGGCTGAGTTGGCTTCTTCAGGCTCGCAGAACAGGCGGTGATGCTTGCCTTTGACCTGCTCCAGGCGATAGCCCATGGTCTGCAGGAAGCGCTCGTTGGCGGTCAGTACATGGCCATCGAGGCTGAATTCGATGACAGCCGTTGAGCGCATCAGTGCATTGATCAGGCTCTCGTGCTCACGCGAACTGGCAATGGTCCGGGTCAGGTCGCTGGAGTGCAGCGTGAAGTACTTGATGCGGCCCTCGAAATCGCGCACCGGCTGCAGTATCGAGCGCAGCCACGCCTCTTCGCCATTGCCACGCAGTAGGCGGAAAGCGCCATTGAGGTGGGCGCCGGTGCTGATGGCGGCTTTCATGCGCTCATAGAAATCGAGTTTCTTGACGTGCGCCGGAACGATCTCTTCAAGGCTACGGCCGAGCAACTGGTCAGCGCGATAGAACATTTCACGCTCAAAGTTGGCGTTGACCGTTTCGATGCGCCCCTGCGGATCGAGCTGCAGCACCAGCATTTCGCTGTCGAGGCTGTCCTTGACCTGCTCCATGGACATCAAGTCCTCGCGCAGTTGCTGATTTTCTTTCTTGAGCTTGCTGTTGAACATTACCGCACTCCTGGAGCGCACCGGCCATCCGAATCCATCTGCATCGGCAGATATATGGGCGTTCTTGAGCGGCCTGCGGGGAAATATTCAGCGCACTAGGCATTGCGCAACCAGGCGTCACTTGCCGGTCATAAAGTGGTCATGGGAACGCAATCGGGCAGGCGGAAACTTCTGTCATGAACACTCCAAGCCTGCGCATCACCTTTGTCAGTGAGACATTTGCCCCTGAAGTCAATGGCGTGGCCAATACCCTCGGCCGGTTCAGTGATGGTCTGCGCGAGCGCGGCCACAGCGTTGAGCTGGTGCGCCCGCGCCAGGCCCACGATCCACTGCGCCTTGACGATGCTGACCTGCTGCTGTGCAAAGGCTGGCCGCTGCCGGGTTACCCCGACCTGCAATGGGGCGGTATTTCCCTGCACAAGCTGCTGCGGCGCTGGCGCAGGCAGCGGCCAGATGTGATCTATATCGCCACCGAGGGCCCGTTGGGGCTGAGTGCGCTGCGCGCCGCACGCCGTTTGAAGATTGCCGTGGTCAGCGGCTTTCACACCAATTTCCCGCAGTATGCAGGCCAGTACGGGCTTGGCCTGCTGGCCCGGCTGCTGACCCACTACCTGCGCTGGTTCCACCGGCGCAGCGCGGTAACGCTGGTGCCAAGCATCAGCCAACGGGTGGATCTCGAACGACGCGGTTTTACCCAACTGGCCTTGCTCGCACGCGGAGTCGATGCCTGCCTGTTCAATCCCGCCCGCCGCAGCCAGATGCTGCGTGAAGCATGGGGCCTGGCCGAGCAAGACCTGGCGATAATGTATGTCGGCCGGCTGGCTGCAGAAAAAAACCTGAACCTGCTCAAGCCGTGCCTGCAAGCCCTCCAGCAGCGCTATCCACAACAGCGCCTGCGCCTGATAATGGTTGGCGACGGCCCACAGCGGGCCAGCCTCGAGCAGCAACTGCCAGACGCGGTGTTCTGCGGCGCGCAGCGTGGCCAACACCTTGCCGAGCACTACGCCAGCGGCGATGTGTTCCTGTTCCCAAGCCTGACCGAGACGTTTGGCAACGTCGTCCTCGAGGCCATGGCCTCAGGCCTGGCCGTGGTCGCGTATGATCAAGCCGCAGCGGCTCAGCACGTGCGTCATGGGCACAGCGGGGCCGTGGCTATGCCCGGGGATCAGATCGGGTTCATCGATGCAGCGTGCTGGTTACTGGAGGAAAGCGAAACCCTGCGCCGGGTTCGCCTGAATGCGCGACAGCATGCCAGCCGCCAAGGTTGGCCAGCCATCATCGAGCAGTTCGAAGGGTATTTGTGCGATGCCTGGCAGCAGGCCTGCGACGCAACCAGCGCCAGAGCGCCGCTGCCGTTGCCCGCGCTGGGCCGGTTAGCCAGCCCCGGCCGCTCGCAACAGCGCCGTTAAGCCAAGGCTTTTTCGATCGCCTGCACCAGTGCAGGGTCATCCGGTGCAGTACGCGGGGCGAAGCGAGCCAGCACGCGGCCGTCCTTGCCCACCAGAAACTTTTCGAAATTCCAGCTGATATCGCCCGGATACTCGGCACCCTCGCCCGCCAGCAGCCGATACAGCGAGTGGCGCTGAGGACCATTGACTTCAAGCTTACTGCTCAGCGGAAAACTCACCCCGTAGTTGAGGCTGCAGAATTCCTGAATTTCACGCTCGCTGCCCGGCTCCTGGCCGGCGAACTGGTTGCACGGCAAGCCGAGCACGCTGAAGCCCTTGGCCTTGTACAGCTGGTGCAGCGATTCAAGCGAGGCGTACTGCGGGGTCAGGCCACACTTGGAGGCCACATTGACCACCAGCACCACCTGGCCCTTGAACGGCGCAAGGGGTAGATCCTCGCCGTCCAACGCATGCAACGTCAGCTCGTGAAATGCACTCATGATGACTCCCCTTCCTGCGTTCTGATTGTCGCTGGAGCAAACGGCGCCCACTAAAAAGGCGCGCGGGCCAACCGTCAACCCTCCCATGGAGGGCAAGTACGGCTTGCCCGAGCGCCTGGCGACTGTCTGAGCTTAGCGCAGATATCAGTGCTGATGGCCGCCTTCGCCATGGACGTGGCCATGGGCAACTTCTTCTTCGCTGGCATCACGGACCGCAACGACCTTGACCTGGAAGGTCAGGCGCTGACCGGCCAGTGGGTGGTTGCCGTCGACAGTTACGTCGTCGCCGTCCAGGTCACGGATGGTGACGATCTGCATCTGGCCGTCCGGCGCCGAAGCGTGGAACTGCATGCCGACTTCGAGCACGTCGACACCTTCGAACATGCTGCGGTTGAGAGTGCTGACCAGCTCGGCCAGGTATTCGCCGTAGGCGTCTTCCGGCTCGATGGTAACGTTAAGTTCTTCGCCGACGTCTTTACCTTCCAGGGCTTTTTCCAAGCCTGGGATGATGTTGCCGGAACCGTGCAGGTAAACCAGCGGCGCGCCGCCAGAGGAGCTGTCAATCACCTCCCCGGCGTCGTTGGTCAGGGTATAGTCGATGGAGACGGCCTTGTTGGCGGCGATCGGCATGGGGGCGAGACCTTTTGCAAAAGAATGTAGAGCGGACAAGTGTAACCAACGCATCGCCCGATTGCGAACGCACTGCAGGCGATGCCCGCCCCGTCAGTCGGGTCAGCGGTTTTCATCAGGATGATCAGGGCCACTGGGTGGTCGAGCTGACGTGCGGGCATACCCAGCACCTGCGCCATCAACCACCCTGGCAAGCACGCCCCTGGGTGCTCGAGGCCGCCGAGCGCGAACAGCGCATCGGCCAGACATTCGCGTGTGGATGGTGCGCACAAGGCGCCGATTAGCGATACCCTTGGCGATTGGTTCTTTGCACCGCTTATTTCGAGAAGCACGCATGCAGACATTTTTCATCGCACCGACCGACTTCGGTGTCGGCCTGACCTCCATCAGCCTCGGCCTGGTCCGCGCGCTCGAGCGCGGCGGCCTCAAGGTCGGCTTCTTCAAGCCCATTGCCCAGCCCCATCCGGGTGACACCGGCCCGGAGCGCTCGACCGAGCTGATGGCGCGCACCCACGGCCTGAAGCCGCCGACGCCGCTGAGCCTGGGCCAGGTCGAGCGGATGCTCGGCGACGGCCAGCTCGACGAACTGCTTGAAGAAATCATTCGCCTGTACCAACAGGCCTGCGTCGGCAAGGACGTGGTGGTGGTCGAGGGCATGGTGCCGACCCGGCATGCCAGCTACGCGGCGCGGGTCAACCTGCATCTGGCGAAAAGCCTGGATGCCGAGGTGATTCTGGTGTCGGCGCCGGAAAACGAAGTGCTCAGCGAACTGTCTGGCCGTGTCGAGCTGCAAGCGCAGTTGTTCGGCGGCCCGCGTGATCCGAAGGTACTTGGGGTGATCCTCAACAAGGTCCGCACCGAAGAGAGCATGAGCGAGTTCGCCAGCCGCCTGCGTGAGCATTCGCCGCTGCTGCGCGGCAATGACTTCCGCCTGCTCGGCTGCATCCCCTATCAACCCGAGCTGAACGCGCCACGCACCCGCGATGTGGCCGATCTGCTCGGCGCTCAGGTAGTGAACGCCGGTGACTACGAGCAACGGCGGATGAACACCATCATCATCTGCGCCCGCACCGTGGCCAACACAGTGCCGCTGCTCAAGCCCGGCACGCTGGTGGTGACCCCTGGCGATCGCGACGACATCATCCTTGCCGTAAGTCTGGCGGCAATCAACGGCGTGCCGCTGGCGGGCCTGTTGCTGACCAGCGACAGCAAGCCTGACCCACGCATTCTCGAACTGTGTCGAGGCGCACTGCAGGCCGGCCTGCCGATCCTGTCGGTGAGCACCGGCTCCTACGACACCGCCAACCGGCTCAACTCGCTCAACCGCGAGATCCCGGTCGACGACCGCGAGCGCGCCGAATTCATCACCGACTTTGTCGCCGGCCAACTCGATGCCGCCTGGCTGCACCAGCGCTGCGGCACGCCGCGTGAACTGCGCCTGTCGCCGGCGGTGTTCCGCTATCAGCTGATCCAGCGCGCCCAGCAGGCCAACAAGCGTATCGTCCTGCCCGAGGGCGCCGAGCCGCTGCTGGTACAAGCGGCCGCGATTTGCCAGGCGCGTGGGATTGCCCGCTGCGTGCTGCTGGCCAAGCCCGAAGAAGTCCAGGCGGTCGCCCGCGCGCAGGGCATTACCCTGCCGCCGGATCTGGAAATTCTCGACCCTGATTTGATCCGTGGGCGTTACGTCGAGCCGATGGTCAATCTGCGCAAGAGCAAGAACCTCAATGCGCCGATGGCCGAACAGCAGCTGGAAGACCCGGTGGTGATCGGTACCATGATGCTGGCGCTGGATGAAGTCGACGGTTTGGTCTCTGGCCTGGTGCATTCGACCGCCAACACCATTCGCCCGGCCCTGCAACTGATCAAGACCGCGCCGGGCAGCAGCCTGGTGTCGTCGGTGTTCTTCATGCTGTTTCCGGAACAGGTGCTGGTGTACGGCGACTGCGTGATGAACCCACACCCGAGCGCCGCCGAGCTGGCCGAGATCGCCCAGCAGAGCGCGCAGTCAGCCGAGGCCTTCGGCATTGCGCCGCGGGTGGCGATGATCAGCTATTCGAGTGATTCGGCCAGTGACGAGGAAGTCGACAAGGTGCGTGAGGCAACGCGTCTGGCGCAGCAGGCCGAACAACGTCTGGTGATCGATGGGCCGTTGCAGTATGACGCTGCGGCCAACCCGGAGATCGCCCGCCAACTCGCGCCGCAAAGCCCGGTGGCTGGGCGCGCGACGGTGTTCGTGTTCCCTGACCTGAATACTGGCAATACCACCCACAAGGCGGTGCAGCGCAGCACTGATGGGGTCAGCCTGGGGCCGATGCTGCAGGGTTTGCGTAAACCTGTGAACGACCTGCCGCGCGGGGCGCAGGTGGATGACATTGTGCATACCATTGCGCTGACGGCGATTCAGGCCAGCAGGAATATTTGAGTGGATCTTGGGGCTGCTTTGCAGCCCTTTCGCGACACAAGGCCGCTCCTACAGACGCGCGCGGTCCTTGTAGGAGCGGCTTTGTGTCGCGAAAGGGCCGCAACGCGGCCCCAAAAATCTCAACGCAAACGCAGATTACTGCTGATACTGCTGCCCAGGAATCGGCTTCAGGTTGACTTCAACCCGGCGATTCTGCGCACGCCCGTTGGCATCGGCGTTGCTCGCAATCGGCTGATCCGGGCCAAGGCCACGTACCGACACCCGCGAAGCATCCACGCCCTGCGAGGTCAGATAAGTGCTGACCGCCTGCGCGCGACGTTGCGACAGGTCCATGTTGTGCTGGCGGCTACCGGTGCTGTCGGTGAACCCGACCACTTCAATGGTGTTCTGGTTGAACTGCTTGAACGAGCCCGCCAGGTTGTTCAGCGGGGTGTAGAAGCTTGGCGAGATGTTCGCCGAGTCGGTGGCAAAGGTGATGTTGCCTGGCATGATCAGCTTGATCTGGTCACCTTCACGCTGCACTTCGACGCCGGTGTTGGCCATGCTCTCGCGCAGCGCAGCTTCCTGCTTGTCGGCGTAGTAACCGTAACCGGCAGCGGCAGCACCTACCGCAGCCGCGCCGATCAGCGCGCCCTTGCCGCGGTTGTTGTGGTCGATCGCAGCGCCGGCTACAGCACCGGCCAGAGCACCCAGGCCGCCGTACTTGGCAGTCTTGCTCATGCCGCCAGAACCCTGGCCTTGGTTGTCATAAGGGTTCTGGCCAGCACAACCTGCCATCAGGGCAGCGGCAGTAGCGACGATAATCAGACGACGCATCATGGAAAGCTCCTACAGAAATTCAAGTGTGCAGTGATCGTACGTTGACCCATGCTGGGTTTGGATCATTGCTGGGCTGAATAATTCCATGAATATTCAAGCGCGTACGAAAGGATTCTCGCGCATCTCATCGCCCAGGCGCGTATCTGGGCCATGCCCGGCCACCACCACCGCGTCTTCATCCAGCCGGTATAAACGGTCCTTGATCGAACGAACGATAGTGCGCTGGTCGCCACCCCACAAATCGGTGCGGCCAATCCCGCGGCGGAACAAGGTGTCGCCGGCAATCAGCAGCTTGGCATCGGCAAACCAGAAGCTCATCGAGCCCGGGCTATGCCCAGGCGTGTGCAGGGCGACGCCACAGCCGCAGGCCAGCTCCTCTTCATCGGCGAGCCAGCGATCCGGTGGTGGTGCGGGGGTATACGGCACACCGAACATCTGGCACTGCATCTCCAGGTTGTCCCACAGCGGCTGGTCGTCCTTGTGCAGGTGCAAGGTCGCGCCGGTCAGCTCCTTGAGCCGGCCAGAGGCGAGAAAGTGATCAAGGTGGGCATGGGTGTGGATGATGCTGACCAGCGTCAGGCCGTGGGCCTGCAAGCGGGCGACGATCTTCTCTGGATCACCGCCTGGGTCGACGACGATGGCTTTCTTGCTCAGCGGATCACCGATCAGGGTGCAGTTACACTGCAACGGCCCGACCGGGAAGGTTTCGCGGATAAGGCTTGGGGCGGCGCTGGTCATGGGGGTTGTGCTCAGCTGAAGAATGCTGAGCATGATACCTCGACTCAGGGCAGATAGAGCCTGAACAGGCCGCCACCGAGGGCGCCGCCGTTGCTGATTTCGATTCGGCCGGTAACGCCATTGCGCTCATGCAGGGCCGCAATCCGTGCCGCGAAGTACAGGCCCAGGCCAGTGCTGCCGGTGCTGGCGTCGAGGCCCTGAATGTAATCCTGCTGCCGCTCGAGCATGCGCTCGGGATAACCCGGGCCGTCGTCGTTGACGCTGATGATCAACTGCTCGCCGTCTTCTTCAATACCGATCAGCAAGGCGTGGCCGGCGTAGCGAATGGCGTTGGTGAGCACGTTGGAGATCACCGAAGCCACCAGCTCGCGGTCGAAGAAGCCCAGCGGGCTGGCGCTTTCGATACGCCAGGTGGCGAGGATATCGCGGTGCTTGAGGATCTCCTGATGCGCCGCCAACTGCGCCTCGATGAAATCTTCCAGCTCGTGGTAGCCAGGGCAGATCGGCAGCTGATTGACGCCCAGCTTGTACAGCCCGAGCATCTGCACCAGCATGCCGTTGAGGTGGCCGAATTCGTGCTCAATGACGCCCTGCTCGGTGCCTTGCCGCTGCGCTTCGGGCAGCCGCGCCAGCCATTGGTTATGCGCCTGGATCAACGCTGACAGTGAGTTTTTCATGTCGTGGACAGTGGAGGCGATCACTGTCGAGAAATCCAGCCCCGGGTTTTCCTGGTTCATGCGCCAAACACCCGCATATGCAGTTTTCGATAACGCTCGTAGCGGCTGTCGCTGGCGGGGATGCCGGCCACGCTTTGCAGGCAGCTGCGACACTCCAACATGTATTCGGGCGAAGGCGACTCACCGGCGATACGCAACAGGGCCTGAGCCGTGTTCAAGGCGATACTGATATTTTTTGGCTGTAGCGACAGCGCTCGGCGGAACATGCCCAAGGCCTCGTCGAGCTGGCCGGTCTGATAGCAGCGTACCCCTTGGCGGTTGAGATCGACCGCTTCGGTCACGGCGCCCAGCACCGTTGGGTCGTCGGTCATCTTGGCGACGCTCTGCATGACCTTGGGGTCATCGCCGTAGGTTTCCACGCAACCCTTGAGGATGCTGGTGCCGGCTGCCTCCTGGCCCAGTTGCTGGAGCTGCTTGGCCACGGTCAGGGCGGCGTCGACCGAGAAGAACTGGTCCATGTTGTCCAGCCGCTGCATGGCCTGCTCGGTCAACTTGGCGGCGGTTTCAGGGTCGCCGGCCTGTTGCAGGCTGGCCGCCTTCATCAACCGGGCACGCACTTGCAGGCCCTGGTCCTCGCCGTTCTCCTTGGCTACCTCACTGAGCACGGTGTTGATCTCGACCCGGGTGCGTGCGTCGAGGCCAAAACCTGCGTTCTTGCTCATCAGCGCCTGAGCCAGGCCAAGGTTGGTTTCGGCGTCCTTGTAGCGCGAGCTCTGGCCCTGGCTGACAGCATGACGGAAGGCCTTGGACGCGCTTTCGAAATCGTCGTTGCCCATCGCCAGCTTGCCCAGCGCGGCCTGCCGGCGTACCGCCAGTGGCGACAGGCGCACGGCCTCCTCGAGCATGTGCTGGGCACGCTTGTTATCGCCCTGGGCGACCAGCACATCGGCCATGCCGTCATACAGCCCCGGCATGATCGGGAAGGCTTTCAGCGCCTGCTCGTACACGCCCTTGGCCTGATCGTTCTGGCCGCGCTTGTGCAGCACGCTGCCGAGCATCGAGTAGACCCACGGCTGCGGCCTGCTGGCGAGGATCGACGAGAGAAACTTCTCCAGCTCTTCGAAGCGGCCGAGATCGCGCAGGGCATCGGCGCGGTAGCGCAGGCACAGCGGGGCAAAGCGCGGGTCCTGCTTGCACAGGGCAGCACAGGCGGCCATCACTTCGGCCGGACGACCGCGATCAAGTGCCTGCAGAATCGGCTTGAGCAGGGTTTTGCGCTGCAGCAGTTTTTCCAGGCGCTGGGCCAGACCGACACGGTTGAACGGCTTGGTCAGGTAGGCATCCGGCTCGTGCTCGAGGGTGCTGAGAACGATGGCCTGACTGCTCTCGGCCGTGACCATGAGGAACCCGCACTCGTGGCTGATCAACTTGTCGAGGATCAGGTCCTCGAGTACCTGCTGACCGTTCTTCTTGCCATCGCCCAGGTGAAAGTCCTGCAGGATGAAGTCATAGCGTTTCTGCGCGCACATGCGCAGCGCCTGTTCGCCGCTGTCAGCGGTGTCCACATCGCGCGCGCCCAGCTCGCGGAGCATGGAGCGGGCCGAGGTGCGAAAGTCGGTGAAGTCGTCGACGATCAGAAAGCTTTTTTGCCCGTACTGCAGCATCAACACGACCTGTCATGGCAGAGGATGGAAAATGACCCGAGGCGATGCGTGTCGCCGACCTGTTTATCGGCAGCAGGTAGAGAAAGCTGAGGGCGAATTCGCAGGCCGTGGCGCAGGCTCAGGGCAGCAGGCCTAGCGCCTTGGCCTTGGCTACCGCCTGGGTGCGGCGCTCCACGCCAAGCTTGCTGTTGATGTGGCTGGCGTGGGTCTTGACGGTGTGCAGCGAGATGAACAGGCGCTCACTGATCTGCTGGTTCGAGCAGCCTTGGGCGATCAACTCAAGCACCGCCAACTCCCGCCCGCTCAGGGCTTCGCCGGTGCCACTGGCAACCACCTGCGGCTGCGGCAGGCGCGCCAGCAGGTCGAGCTGGACGCTGCTGGCGGGGCGCGTCGACAGCTGCTCGCGCAGCCACAGCGGCTGTTCATCCAGCAACCGTTGAAACGCTTGCAAGGCGCCACCCTGGGCGGCCAGTAGCGCTTGCGGCAACAGGCTGGCAGCGGACTGCTCGCGGCCCTCGGCCAGATGCAGGGCAATCAGCTGGCACAAGGCGCTGGCCGCCAGCAACTGACCGCCACTGGCCTGGCCGCGCTCGACCAGCCTCTGCAGGCGCGCGACAGCCTGCGCCGAACGGCCCTGGACGCGCTCCAGCAGCGCCTGTTGCAGTTCGATGTGCAATGGCAGTAATGGGTGAAACTCCGGCGCCGCAGCGGGCTGCTCGCCGCCATAGGTCTGAGCGAGCCGCAGCAGCCATGATTCGGCCAGGTCGGTTCGGCCCTGGGCCAGCCACAGCTCGCACTTCACCAGGGTGATCATCGCCAGGTAGAAGATTGGCGGTACGTCCCAGATATGCATCAAGCGCTCGGCTTCAGCCAGTTCGGCGAAGGCTTCGGCATACTGCCCTTCGCGGCCGTCCAGCGAGGCAATCACGCAGTGCCCGATCAGCACGCTGATATCGCGACAGGCGCGGGCCTCACTGAGGCCCGCGCGCAAGCGCGCGCGGCCCTGGGCCGGTTGCAGGTGCGCCGCGAGCAAGTGGCCCTCGTACAAGGTCAGCCTGGCGCGCACCGCGTACAGCCGCTGCGCTGACAGATCCTGCAGGCGCAACAAGCCCTGACGGACTTCATCCAGCGCCCGGCGGATTTCACCACGGGCGTGCAGCACCCGCGCCCGATCGTAATGGGCGAGTGCCTCGAACAACGGGTTGCCGACCCGCTGGGCCAACTCCAGCGCTTCGCGGTTCCAGCCACGCGCGCGCCAGAAGTCGGCGTCGGCAATGGCCAGGTTGGACAGCGTCGACAGGCACACCAGACGTTGGCCGTAGCGTTTGTTGGGCAGGCTCTGCAGCGCTTCGCTGCAATAGCTCAAGGTGCGTTCACGGTCGCCGCGGCCGCGAGCGATCACGCCACTGAGCGCCAGCCACTGCGCCAGCATCGAGCGCTGGGCGGTGGCCGAGGGCGCCGGCAAAAACCGGCTGAGGTGCGCCGCCAGTTCTTCGGCAGCGTCCAACTGGCAGGCCAGGCCCAACGCCCAGCTGTACAGCACGATCAGTCGCGGCGTGCTGATCAACAGGCTGTCGGGCAGGTCCATCTTCCAGCGCAGGAGCATGCCGACGTTCTGCTCGGCCAGCAGTTGCTCCTCGGACAGGCTCTGCACCAGGTCCGCCGCCACATCCAGATGACCGGCGCGCAGGGCCTGCTCGACCGCTTCGTCAAGCAGGCCCTGGGCCTGAAACCAGCGGCAGGCGCGCAGGTGCAGATCAGCCAGCGGCGCGCTGTGCTGGCGGCTGCGCAGCAAATCAGAGAACAGATGATGGTAGCGATACCAATGGCCGTGTTCATCCAGCGGTACCAGAAACACCTGATGCGCTTGCAGGTAGCGCAGGATGCCGGCGCTGTCCTGACGTGCGCGCAGGGCGTCGCATAGCTCGGCGCAGAAGCGCTCCTGGCAGGCGGTTTCGTACAAAAACGCCTGCACGTCGGCCGGCAGGATATCGATCACTTCTTCAAGCAGATAGTCACGGATCAGCCCTTCGCCGCCATGCAATGCCTGCGGCAAGGCATGTTCGTCGCCCGACTCGCTGGCTGCCAGCTGCCAGAAGCGCAGCCCCGCTACCCAGCCATCGCTGCGCTGGATCAGGTTGTCCAGTGCCTGCCCGCGCAAGCCGGTGGGCTGTCGGCCGAGCACCGCCAGCGCTTCGTCGGCAGTAAGGCGCAGGTCCTGCTCGTTGAGTTCGCTGAGTTGGCGCGACAGGCGCAGACGGGCCAGGTGCCAATCGGGGCGCTGGCGGCTGGTAATCATCAGCACCAGGCCGTTTGGCAGGTGATTGAGGAAGAACTGCAAACACCGGTCGAGCACCGCCCCCTGCGCCAGATGGTAGTCGTCAAGCACCAGCAGGATCGGGCTATCGCTTTGCAGGTACAGCGCCAGCTCGTCGAGCAGGCCGTCGAGCCACTCTTCGAAGGCGAACGGCTGATGACGCTGGCGCATCTTCAACAGGCCCATGGCCTGCCCGCCCAAGGCCGGGCAGTACTGCTGCAAACCTTCCAGCAGGCGCTCGAGGAAGCGCCCAGGGTCGGCATCCCTTTGGCTCAACCCCAGCCACAGGCTGCGCCAGTGATCAGGCAGGGACTCGCAGAACTCGATCGCCAGTGAGCTTTTGCCGAAGCCGGCTGGCGCGTTGATCAGCAACAGCCTGCCAGACAGCCCCGCATGCAGACGCTGGCACAAGCGCCCACGGGGCACGTGGCCATCGGGCAACGGTGGCCGGAAAAAACGCCCGTCCAGCAGGCCAAGGGCCTGGCTGGTGTATCCATGCGTACGGGACAGATCAGTCATGGCCGGCTCGTTATGAGGGAGACATCAGCACAGCAGGTTGTTGCGAGACTAGCGGGTATCGCAGCCTATTTGAAGATGATGGGTGTGTTTATCCGGTAAAAGACTACGACAAAAAACGACAGAGCTGATTTACGGCAACCCATCAGTGCGCACCGGAAATCAAAACGCCCCGGCGGGCCGGGGCGTTCTGGGAGTCACGCGGAGTTTTAGCTGCGTTGATTAACGAATACCGTCCTGGCGCAACGCTGCTGGCTGGAAGTCGGCCTTGCTGGCGGTGAAGCCAAAGTCATAGGCACGTTTTTCTTCGTTTTTCAGGCCCAGGGCCAGGTAGCGACCCGACTGCAGGTCATAGATCGCCTCGAGGGTGTACCACGGTACCTGGTTGTTGTAATAGTCCTGAGCATGCGCTTCGGACACGCGCCACAACTGGTTGCGACCGTCGTACTGGTCGATCACCGAGGCTTGCCAGGTATCCTCATCGATATAGAAGTCGCGCTTGGCATAGATATGCCGCTGGCCCGGCTTCAAGGTCGCGACCACATGCCAGACCCGGCGCAGCTCATAGCGGCTAAGGTCCTGGTTGATGTGGCCGGGCTTGACGATGTCGGCGTATTTCAGGCTTGGCGAATCGAGCCTGTAGGTGTTGGAGGCGATGTACATCTCCTTCTTGCCTTCAAGCTTCCAGTCGTAGCGATCTGGCGCGCCGTTGAACATGTCGAGGTTATCGGATGTACGCAGCCCGTCCGCCGCAGTACCCGGACCATCGTAGGACACCTGCGGTGCCTGGCGCACGCGGCGTTGGCCGGCGTTGTAGACCCAGGCCTTGCGCGGTTCCTTGACCTGGTCAAGGGTCTCGTGGACCAGCAGCACGGTGCCCGCCAGGCGCGAAGGCGCGGTGACCTTCTGCTTGAAGTAGAACAGCACGTTGCCCGGGTTGGCTGGATCGTAATCTTTCAGCTTGTCGCGGAACACAAACTGGTCCGAGAACGATACCGGGCTGTAGGAGCCGTTGGGTTGCGGCGTGACCTGGGTAACCAGGCGCGTCACGCTGCCACCGCGATAGCGAGTGATATGGTTCCAGATCACCTCGACGCCGCTCTTGGGAATCGGGAACGGGATAGCCGTCTCGAAGTTCTCCAGGCCGTTGCCGCCCGCAACCAGATTGGTCTTGGTGGCGTTGCGCTTGATCGCGGCAAACACTTCATCCGGCACGGTCGAGCCGCGATGGGTCGGGTAGACCGGAATCTTGTAGGTCTCCGGGTAGCGCTTGAACATCGCGTACTGGCCAGGCGAAAGCTTGTCCTTGTACTGCTCGACGTTCTGCGCGGTGATGGTGAATTTGGGCTTCTCGCTGCCATACGGGTCAGACAGGAACCCCTTGGCATCGACGCTGCCAGCGGTTTTCGACAGCGGTTGCCAGGCCGTGATGGAGCCGTCGGCGTTACCGGCTTTTTCCGCACCCATCGGCGTCAGGGTGCTGCCGAGCTTGGCCGCCTCGTCAGCGGAAACCGCAGCCATGACGCTGGTTGCCAGCAGGGACATGCCCAGTACACCGGCCTTCAGCAGACTTCTGGTCTTGTTCATTATTGGTCGTCCTGGATCAATGGGCTTAGAAGTTCACGCCGAAGCTGAGCGCAACGAAGTCGCGGTCATCCACGGTGGTGTACTTGCCGTCAAAGAAGTTGGTGTACGACAGGCTCGCTGTGTAGGTGTTCTGGTATTCGGCATCAAGGCCCAGGCTTACGGCCTTGCGCCCTTCTTCGAAGTTGGCGCCCGGGCCAGGTGAGTAGCCGGACACGTCGTGCGACCAGGCCACGCTTGGCTTGAGGTTGACCCCAGCGAAGACGTCGTTGTAGTCCCAGATCACGCGGCCTCGGTAGCCCCACGAAGTACTGGTGGTATAGCCATCGTTTTCGCACTTGCGGCTGAGGTTGGCGGTGGATGCGCCCGCGCCGGCGCCACCGATTGTGCTGTTATTGAGCGCCACACAGGTATCCGCGCCACCGGTCGCTGGCAGCGGCCCCGGGCCATAGACCGGGTCACGGCCATAGCGGATTTCGCGGGCGTTCTCCAGGCCGCCAACGTGAGTCACGCCGACTTCGCCGACCACAGTCATGCGGCTGGCGCCCATCACTTGATCGAAGAAGTGCGTCAGGGTGGTCTGGAACTGAGTGATTTCCTTGCGACGGTAGCCGTGCAGGTCCTGCCCAGGTGTGCCAGTGAGCAACGATGCGTTGGTCAACCCGCCGCCGATCGGACGTACGCCGGAGAACAGGATGTCGGTGGTGTTGAGCTGCACCGGCGCGTTTGGCCGGTAGCTGACTTCACCGCTCCAGGCGGTACCGGTTGGCAGCGTGGTGGAGAAGCTCAAACCGTACAGGCGGATGTCTTCAGGGTACTCGACGAAGTATTTCGAGTTGCCCGCAACGATCAGCGGCGCCAGCGGACGCAACGCGGGTGGCAATGCGGCGAGGCCGCCAAAGACGGAGGGATCGGCGCCGGTGGCACTGAAAATAGGCGCACGGCTGTGGTAGTTCATGAAGTAGGCACCGAACTCGGTGTCCAACGGCTCGAACATGTAACGCAAGGCCACGCCGAACTGCCCGCTGTCACGGGCGTCACGGTCAGCACTGCGGCGCACCAGAACGCCCTCGTCGTTGAAATCCACACCGCGTGCGGCCAGCAAGCCCTGCGCTGCCGGTGGCAAGGCACCAATGGTACGGCCGCTGTTGAGCACCCGCAGATTGTCGGTACAGCCGTCGGCAATGATGTCCGGCTGAGAGAAGAAGGTGCCGCAGTTATCGACAACCGTCTGGTCCCATTCCAGCTGGTAGAAGGCTTCGGCCGAGAGGTTGTCGGTCAGGCTCTGCGAGATATAGAACATGTTGACCGGGATCAGGCCTTCTTTGATCTCGGCGCCTGGACGGCGGAAGGCAGCCACGTCAATCGGGTTGATCGAGTTGATGCCACCGCCAATGAAGGTGCTTTCACCCCAACTGACTACCTGCTTGCCGAAACGCACCGAACCGGGTTGGTCGGCAATCGAGTAGTTGTGATAGACGAACGCATCGAGCAGCTCGGCCCCGGAAGACTTGGCGCCTTCCTTGCGATTGGAGTCGCTGATGTCCTTGAACTCGCGGTGTTCATCCTTGAGCTCGAAGTCATACCAGTACTTGCCCCGGACGAAGATGCCGGTGTCGCCGTACTTCAGTTCGAGGTCATGGATGCCCTTGAAGATTTTCGAGAAGGTCTCACCGCGCTTGAAGTTCAGGTGGCCATCGTCGGAGGTCTGCGAAAGCCCTTTGCCACCATTGTTGACGCCGATCAGGTTCTTGTTCGGGCTGGCTGTCGACCAACTGGCACCGACCGACAGCGACGAATCGAACTGGCCTTCGATTTCACCGATGTTGAAACTGACCGCGAATGCAGGGCTTGCGAGCGTAGAAGCGAGGCTGACGGCAAAGGGCAGTCTTGCCCGACGCCAGAACGGGTGTGCAGATTTCATCGACGCTACTCCATGTTCTTTTTTGTTATGGCAGTGAGTCCTTGCAGAAACGGTCCGGCTGACCGGTAGGCAGGCTTGCACCTGCGACGCTGCGAGTTGCACGCAGCGCTCCCCCTCCGTTTCTGAAAACCCCTGGCCCCGACTATAGCCAGCAGGCTCGGACGCTAGATCCCTCTAAAGTGTGATTTGCGTTCCGTGCCCGTCGCTCGCCCCGATCTGGTCCGGTGTGCGAGCTGACAGTGCTCTAGCATGGCCCAATTTTCCCATTTGACAAGGCGCCATCCTCTCTGCAATGCGGGTCGCGCCTAATTCGCCGATGACCCGCTGCGCTTCACAGGGTCGACAGGAACGCGCTGTTGCTGGCCTGCCATTCGACGATGTCGAGGCGGATGCGCTTCTTGTCCAGCTTGCCGACGCTGGTCTTGGGAATTTCCGTAACAACGGCAATCTGGCTGGGAATCGCCCACTTGTTGATATGACCTTGCTCGACGAACGGTTTGAGATGTTCTTTGAGCGCGCGGGCGTCAAGGCTCTGCCCGTCGCGAACAACCAGCAGGGCAAACGGACGCTCGCCCCACTGTGGATCGGCGACACCGACCACTGCCACTTCACGCACCGCCGGATGGCGGCTGATCAAGTCTTCAAGGTCGAGCGAGGAAATCCATTCACCGCCGGTCTTGATCACATCCTTGATGCGGTCGCGGATGTCGATATAGCCCATGCCGTCGAGGGTGGCGACGTCTCCGGTATGCAGCCAGCCGCCAGCCCACAGCTCGGTGCTTTTTTCCGGCTCCTTGAAATACCCCATCGACAGCCACGGCGCCCGCAGCACCAGTTCGCCCTGGGTCTCACCATCGGCCGGGAGGAAATTGCCATCGCCGTCGACAATCGCGGTTTCCACCAGCGGCACCGGCACCCCGGCCTTGATCCGATAGCTGACCCGCTCGTCATCGCCGCCGGCCTGCAGCTCTTCGTTGATGTGCGCCGCGGAGATCAGCGGGCAGGTTTCGGACATACCATAAGCTGCAGTGAGCTGAATGCCACGGGCCAGCGCGGCCTGATACAGCGCACGGTTGAGCGCACTGCCGCCAATGATGATCTTCCAGCCGCCGAAGTCCTGGCCCTGGGACGCCGGGCAATTGAGCAGCATCTGCAGGATGGTCGGTACGCAGTGGGAGAAAGTGACCTTCTCTTCACGCCAGAGCTTGACCAGCATGTCCGGCTCGTATCGGCCAGGGTAGACCTGCTTCATGCCCATCAGCGTGGCTGCGTACGGGATACCCCAAGCGTGAACATGGAACATCGGCGTGATCGGCATGTACACGTCATCGCTGCCGAGCAGGCGCACGCTGTCGATGCTGCCCAGTACCGAAGTTTCCGCCAGGGTATGCAACACCAGTTGCCGATGGGTGAAGTACACGCCCTTAGGGTTGCCGGTGGTGCCGGTGGTGTAAAACATGGTCGCCACCGAGTTCTCGTCGAAATCAGGGAAGGCGTACTGCGGGCTGGCGGCGGCCAGCAGTTGTTCGTACTCGCCGACCAGGTTCGGCAGTTCGGCGCGCTTGTCCGGGCCGTCGGTCAGCAGCAGGGTCTTTTCAACCGTGGTCAGCTGCCCGGCGATGCCTTGATACAGGCCGATGAAATCGCTGTTGACCAACACCAGCCGGTCCTCGGCGTGGTTCATGGTGTAGAGGATCTGCTCGGGCGACAGGCGCACATTGATGGTGTGCACCACCGCGCCGATCATCGGGATGGCAAACATGCATTCCAGGTAACGATGGCTGTCCCAGTCCATCACGGCGACGGTGTCGCCCGGCTTGACCCCGGCCTCGCTAAGCACATTGGCCAGGCGCGCGATGCGCTCGACCAGTTGTGGATAGGTCAGGCGCAACTGGTCACGGTAGACGATCTCGCGGGTGCGCTCGTAGCGGCTGCCAGACAACAGCAGGCGCTTGATCAGCAGCGGGAATTGGTAAGCACCTTCAGCGGGTTGGATGATGCGCGTCTGCAGCATGGTTATCCCTTTTTCGAGTCGGGCGAGGTCAGGCGCTTACTCTAGAGCGCAGATGTGACAGCCAAATCAGCCGAAGGAATGATTTGCGCGGCGCGGGTATGAGTGCCGCTGTTGACTCTACCGCTAGGGGCAGGCCTTAGCCTCGTTGGCTTGATTGAGTGGAGCTGACATGAGCAAACGTATTCTGGTGATCCTCGGCCACCCCGCCGCGGACAGCTTTTGCGCCGCATTGGGCCAGGCCTACATCCTCGCCGCCGGCGAGGCCGGGCATGCCGTGCGTATTCTTGACCTGCCGAAAGCGACCTTCGACCCGGTACTGCACCACGGCTATCGGCAGATCCAGCCGCTGGAACCGGACTTGCGCCAAGCCCAAGAGGACATCCTCTGGGCCGAACAACTGGTGTTTGTCTTTCCGATCTGGTGGGGCGCTACCCCGGCGTTGCTCAAGGGCTTTTTCGACCGTACTTTCCTGCCTGGCTTTGCCTTCAAGTACCGCGAAGACTCGCCATTCCCTGAGCAACTGCTCAAGGGCCGCACCGCCCATTTGCTGGTGACCATGGACACGCCGCCCTGGTACTACCGTTGGGTCTATCGCATGCCTGGCCTGCATCAGATGCGTAAAACCACCCTGGCCTTCTGCGGCATCAAGCCGACCCGCACCCTGACGTTCGGGCCGGTACTCGGCTCCAGTACCAGCCAGCGCGAGCGTTGGGTGCTGCAGGCCCGCAAGCTGGCCGCCAGCTAGCCACGTAGACGCGTTCAGCTGCTTGTGTAAGATGAATCGCCAGCCCAGGCTGGCGCATCGATCACGCAAGGAAGCCCCCATGTACATCGGAAAAGCAGCCCAACTTGCGGGCACCAGCGTCAAATCCATCCGTCACTACGAGAAGCTCGGCCTGCTGCCCGAGCCGCAACGCGCAGGCAACTACCGGATCTACAGCGAACAGAGCGTAGATCGCCTGCGCCTGATCAAATGCGCGCAGCAACTTGGATTCAAGCTGAAAGAGATGCAGGCCATCCTGCAGCCTTACCCAGACGGTCAGATTCCCTGGCTGCAGGTGCAACAGGCGCTCGCCGACAAGAAAGCTGCAGTTCGCGCACAGATCACCTCCTTGCAGGGGCTGCACGCGGCGCTGGAAGCATTCGAGCACGAAACTGCTGATGCCCTCTGCACGCTGCAGCCAGAGATCGGGGCAGCGGCCAAGGTCGCATGACAGATTTCAACTAGTCGACATGCGTTTTTTCACCTGATTCTGTAGGGTCTATTACCCTCCCCTTCGCGCACGCTGCCAGAGCACAGGACAGACCATGACCTCCAGCCACACTGCTGTATTTCTTGACCATGACTCACTGGACCTCGGCGACCTCGACCTAAGCGCGCTCAGGGCCTGCTTCGGTACTCTTACGCTACACGGCGCGACCGCGCCGGAGCAGGTTGCCGAACGCCTGCAGGGCGCTACTGTGGCAATCAGCAACAAGGTGCTGCTGGGTGCGGACGTACTGGCGGCCAACCCGCAGTTGCAACTGATCCTGGTGGCTGCAACCGGCACCAACAACGTCGACCTGAACGCCGCGCGTGCCCAGGGCATTACCGTGTGCAACTGCCAGGGCTACGGCACTCCCTCGGTGGCGCAGCACACCCTGGCCTTGCTGCTGGCGCTGGCGACCCGCCTGTGCGACTACCAGCGCGCGGTCGCCGACGGTCAATGGGCCAAGGCCAGCCAGTTCTGCCTGCTCGACTTCCCTATCGTCGAACTTGAAGGCAAGACCCTCGGCCTGCTCGGCCACGGCGAGCTGGGCGGCGCCGTGGCACGCCTGGCCGAGGCCTTTGGCATGCGCGTTCTGAGCGGGCAGATCCCCGGTCGCCCTGCACGTGCCGAGCGCCTGCCGCTGGACGAACTGCTGCCGCAGGTCGATGCGTTGACCCTGCATTGCCCGCTCAATGAACACACCCGGCACATGATCAGCCACCGTGAACTGGCCCTGCTCAAGCCCGGCGCGTTGGTGGTCAACACCGCCCGCGGCGGCCTGATCGATGAACAGGCCTTGGCCGACGCCCTGCGCAGCGGTCATCTGGGCGGCGCGGCGACCGACGTGCTCAGCGTCGAGCCACCGGTCAACGGCAACCCGCTGCTGGAGGCGGACGTGCCACGCCTGATCGTTACTCCGCACAGTGCCTGGGGCGCGGTCGAGGCACGGCAGCGCATCGTTGCGCAGCTCAGCGAAAACGCCCAGGCGTTCTTTGCCGGCGCGCCGCGCCGCGTGGTCAGCTGAGCCAAGCCAGCCTCTGCTACACTGCGCGACTTTTTTCAGGAGGCGTCGTCCATGGACCCGCGCAGTGAAGTGTTGCTCCGTCAGGCGGAGTTGTTCCAGGGCTCGGTGCTGCTTGCCGGCCTGCCCGCCGACGATCTGCTCGGCCAACTGCCGCAGGCCCACGGCTGGACCTGGCACGCCGGCGACCAGGCCCTGCTCGAAGCGCGCTTTGCCGGGCGCAACCAGCATGGCGTCGAGCCGCCGCAGATGCCGTTCGATGCCGCGGTAGTGTTCATGCCCAAGTCGCGCGAACTGGCCGCCTACCTGCTCAACGCCCTGGCTTCGCGCCTGGCTGGCCGTGAGCTGTATCTGGTCGGTGAAAAGCGCGGCGGGATCGAAGGCGGCGCCAAGCTGCTGCAAGCCTTCGGCAAGCCGCGCAAGCTCGACAGTGCACGCCACTGCCAGCTGTGGCAGGTAACCGTCGACAACGCCCCGCCCGCCACCCCACTGGAAAGCCTGGCTGAACGCTTCGAACTGCCGCTGGCCGATGGTCCGCTGCAGATCGTCAGCCTGCCCGGGGTGTTCAGCCATGGCCGGCTGGACCGCGGCACCGCCCTGTTGCTTGAGCATCTGGACGGCCTGGCGGTTGGCCCGGTACTCGACTTCGGCTGCGGCGCGGGCGTAATCGGCTCGATCGTCAAGCGCCGTTACCCGGACAGCCAGGTAACCATGCTCGACGTCGATGCCTTCGCGGTGGCCAGCAGCCGCCTCACCCTTGCCGCCAACGGCTTGCAAGCTGAAGTCATCAGTGGCGATGGAATCGATGCTGCACCGCGTGATCTGCAGGTAATCCTGAGCAATCCGCCGTTCCATACCGGCGTCCACACTGACTACAACGCCTCGGAAACACTGCTGAAAAAATCGGCTGAACATCTGCGATCAGGTGGCGAACTTCGCCTTGTTGCGAACACCTTCCTGCGCTATCAACCGTACATCCAGCAGGCCCTGGGCAACTGCAAGACGCTGATCGAAGAACAGGGTTTCAGGATTTACCAGGCAAAACGCGGATAGAAAATAGCGCTTGCCCAAACGGATTTGCCTAGGCAGAATCCGCTCCGTCCTAGGGGAGTAGTCTCCCGCAAGCACCTAAGCTTGCCCGGTACGCGTCAACATACTTGGTCCTCAGACCATGGCGCGTACGACCCACGGTCCGCACAGACGGACCCAGGGTTTGACAAGACCTATGACACGCACACCTTACCCGGGGCGGGAAGGCTGTACGTGTCATAGCCGTGTCGACCCGCCCCCGTAGGAACCCTGATGCTGGAATCCCTTCTCGTACCAACCGCCATCGTTGCGCTCGCCGAAATAGGCGACAAGACGCAACTGCTCGCGCTCATCCTTGCTGCCCGCTTTCGCAAACCCTGGCCGATCATCGCCGGTATCGTTGTCGCCACCCTGGCCAACCACGCTGCGGCAGGTGCAGTTGGGGCGTGGGTAAGTGGTTTCTTCACCGAGTCGGTTTTGCACTGGGTGCTCGCCGCAAGCTTTGTCGCAACCGCGTTGTGGACCCTGGTGCCGGACAAGATGGACGACGACGAAAGCAGCGCAGCACGCCGCTTCGGGCCGTTCGTGACGACCTTGATTGCGTTCTTCCTGGCCGAGATCGGCGACAAGACTCAGGTCGCCACCGTGATGCTGGCGGCGCAGTATCCGCACCTGATCATGGTGATTATCGGTACCACCCTGGGCATGTTGATTGCCAACGTACCGGTGGTATTGGCGGGTAACTTTGCGGCGGAGAAGTTGCCGCTGACACTGATTCGGCGCCTGGCTGCCACGGCGTTTGTGGTGCTGGCGATCGTCGCGGTGTATTCGGCGATGAAGAGCAGTGGCTGGATTGGCTGATTCAGCAGGGATTTTGGGGCTGCTTCGCAGCCCCAAAACCGCTTACTTCTTGGCAGCCTGATACAACGGCATCACCTTGGGAATGGCAGCCTGCAACGAGGCGATCCGGCTGGACGAAGCCGGGTGAGTGCTCATGAACTCAGGCGGGGCGCCCTCGGACGCCTTGCTCATCTTGTTCCACAAGGTGATCGCGGCGTTCGGGTCGTAGCCGGCACGGGCCGACAGCTCAAGACCGATCAGATCCGCCTCGTTCTCGTTGGCACGGCTGTTGGGCAAGGTCATGGAGTAGTTCACTACGGTGTCGGCGAGGGCCATGCTGTCCTGGCCCAGGCCCAGCAGGGCGCCAGCACCGGAGCGGGCCATCTCGATCCCATAGGCCTTGGACATCGCTTCACGACCATGCTCACGCAGGGCGTGAGCGATCTCATGGCCCATCACGGCGGCGATTTCAGCGTCGGTCAGCTTGAGCTGATCGATCAGGCCGGTGTAGACGATGATCTTGCCGCCAGGGCCGCAGTTCGCGTTGAGTTCGTCACTCTTGATGACGTTGACTTCCCACTTCCACTGCGCAGAATCCGGGCGAAACTGCGGCGCTTGGGCGATCAGGCGATCGGCGATGGCCTGCACGCGCTTGGCTTCGGCGCTGCTTTTATCGAGCACGCCCTTGCTCGAGGCTTCGCTCAAGGTCTGCTGATAGGACTGGGCATACATGTTGTTGACCTCGTCGGTCGACAGCATGCTGAACATGTACTGCTTGCGCTCAACGCCGACGGCGCCGCCACTGGTGGTATTCACCGCCTGGCAGCCGCTCAGCAGGACGCCGGCAGCGAGCAGGCTGAGAACAAATGACTTACGCATAAAACACTCCCTGGGTACGTGCCGCGTATCCTAGGCGCAGACGCCCGGCGCCGCCAGAGCCATAGGGAAGATTTAACCCGAGGTTTTTCTGCACCACGTCAAGCCGGCGTCAGACACTCCGGCGCATCCAGCTTGGGATCATTGACGAAATTGGCCAGCGCCCGCTCGCGTAGCGCAGCCGGTGGGCCAGCAAGCAACTCATGCAAACGCGCCAGAGGCGTCTCTGGATCAAGCCAGGCAGCCTGCCCGGCTTCGTCGAGGATCAGTGGCCGGCGCTGATTGACCACCGCCTGGGTGACCACTGCGCAGCTTAGCCAGACTTGCTCCTGCACCGGGTATGCCTCCCATATCGCTGCAAAGAACAGCGCCGCGCCCTCGCCCGGCGTCAGCCAGTAAGGCCGCTTGCGCACACTGCCACGCCATTCGTAAAAACCGTTGGCCGGCATCAGGCAACGGCGCTGGGTAAACGCCTGGCGAAACATCGGCTGTTCGGCCAGGGTCTCGGCCCGCGCTTGCGCCGGCGTCTTGGACAAGTCGGTTAGCCACGGCGGGGTCAGCCCCCAGCGCGCTCTGGCCAGCTGTAGCTGGCCGTCAAGCTGGCGCTGGATCAGCACCGAGGCGCCGGGCGCGATGTTCCATTGCGCCTGTTGGTCGGCGGGGTAGCCCGGCAGTGCGGCAAAGGCCGGGGTCCAGCGAAACAGGGCGTAGCGTCCACACATGCGATATACAACCTAGCAAATCAGTGTCCCGGGGTAACTCTCCGGTTCGTCGCCAGCAACTGGCTGGGCAACATTGTACGCATCGATCAGCTCGCGTGCGTAGCCGGCCTGCTCATCGGCCACCGCCAGGCCGAGCAAACCGTGCAATGGCAGCTCACCGGCGGCGCCGACCAGGTCGCGGCCGACCAGGTGCACCTCGATGCCCTCGCTAGCCAGCACCGCCACCAGCAGCTCGGCCTCCAGCAAGTTCTCTGGCTCGTAGATTCGTCGCATCAGGCGTCATCCTCGCTTTTCACATCGAGCATCCACTCGTCGCCATGCACCTGCAGGTCGAACACGATCGGCCGGCAGCAGACCTGACAGTCTTCGATGTAGCGCTGATCACCGCCGGACAGATCAACCGTGGTCTCCACCCCCTCTCCACAGTAAGGGCAATCGTAGAATGCAGTTTCCAGCATCGCGGCCTCCAGGGTGACTTATGCGTATAATTGTCGGTCTGTTTACGGGACCTGCGCGCGTCCGAGCCGTTTTTCGGAGCCGCCCCCTATCTATTACCCTAGTCGTTTCCAACAAGAGAGCATGATGGGCGAATTCGATGCCATCCGACCGTATGACGATGCTGAGGTGCAGGCGGTGCTGGCGCGCCTGTTCAGCGACCCGGCATTCCTCGATATCCTCACCCACTTCCGCTTCCCGCGGGCGGCCGGTGCCTTCGGCTGGCTGCTCAAGCCGTTGATCGCGCGCCGCCTGCGCAAAGAGTTCGCCGGCGTCAGTTGCGTCGCGACCCTGCAGGACAAAGTCGAGTATTACGTCGACCAGACCATCGATCGCGCCACCGACGGCGTCACCTATTCAGGTGTCGAGCAGCTCAAGGCAGGTACGGCTTACCTGTTTTTGGCCAACCACCGCGACATCGTCATGGATCCGGCCTTCGTCAACTACGCGGTGTACCACGCCGGCCTGCCGACGCCGCGCATCGCCATTGGCGACAACCTCCTGCAAAAGCCTTTTGTCAGCGACATGATGCGCCTGAACAAGAGCTTCATCGTGCACCGCTCATTGACCGGGCGGCGCGAGAAGCTGGCGGCTTATCAGTTGCTCTCGGCCTACATCAATCATTCGATCCGCACCGATGGCGCGTCGATCTGGATCGCCCAGGCTGAAGGCCGGGCCAAGGACGGCGATGACCGTACCGATTCGGCGATCCTCAAGATGTTCCACATGAGCCGCAAGGACGAGCCATTCGGCGCGGTGATCCAGGGCCTGAACCTGACGCCGGTATCGATCAGCTACGAGTATGACCCGTGCGATCAGGCCAAGGCGCGCGAGCTGTACATCCGCGCCACCACCGGCAGCTATACCAAGGCGCCCGGTGAAGACGACAAGAGCATCGCTACGGGCATCACCGGCTATAAAGGCCGCGTGCATATCCACTTCGCTGCACCGGTCAGGGAGTTCTTTGCCGATACCAAGCTGTTGGCGCAGGAAGTTGACCGGCAGATCCTGGGTGGTTACCGCTTGTTCCCGGTGCACTACCTGGCCTACGCAATGTGGCAGGATGCCGACCCGGCACTGGCCGTGCCGCCTGCCGAGAAGCTGTTCCAGGCTGAAGAGCTGGCCAAAGCCAAGCAGGAATGGCAACGCCGCCTCGACGCCTGCCCGGTCGAACAGCAGCCGTACCTGGTGCTGCAGTACGCAACGCCGGTACGCAATCAGTATCAGGTCAAGGTCCAGAGCCAGGTTGCCTGAACCGCGGTGGGGCTGGCAGCAGCCCCGCCGTCAGACCCAGGTACTCAACCAGGACAACAGCAGCGCCAGCGCCAGGCACGCCGAGCCGAGGGTGTAGTAGTAACGCGGCACGCGCCGATCAAAGGCGTCGACCAGGCCTTCGTCGACCGCCAGGCTGCGCCGCGTCAGCGCCGCCCGGCGCCGGGCGCTTTGCAGCAGCAGGCCGCCAGGGCAGGTAATCAGCAGGGCTAGCAGGTTGATCAGCTTGGGCGGATGGGCCGCCAGCAGCCCCCAGAGTACTTGCACAGACATTACAGACCTCGCAGTCGCGACAGCAAAGCCGAGCATTCTACCCAAGCCGGTCGCGTTGGCTGCGGCTTTACGACCAACTGCCGATGGATTTCATCTGCCATACCCTTTGTTCTCTGCGCTGCGCTATCGCCTGGTCCTGAAGCAAAAAAAACCGCCGCCTGAGGTTCAGGCAGCGGTTTTTTTATGACCTGGCTGTGACGAACGCTTATTCGCCGAGCACCTGACCGATGGTCGGGTCCTTGAACAGACGGGTCAAGGCATCGCTGAGCACATCACTGACCAGCTTGGTGTTGGTTTCCTGGTTCGGCGCCATGCCGAAGCGCTGATCCAGCGAAGCGCCGTAACGGCCGCTGTAACGGCGGTTGGCATTGGCTACGTCAGCACGGAAGGTCGCGCCGATGGTCGCCTCGGTCACATACATCTTGTCCTTGGGCGACTGGTACTTCAGTTCGGCCAGGGTCACGGTCAACTGCGGCGCATTGGAGCCGCCTTGGGTCGGGGTGAAACCGAGCAGACGCACCGCTGCTTCGGCCTGAGCCTGCAGCTTGGGCACGACATCGTTGCCGTTGACGCTGATGGTGCTGGTTTCCGGGTACATGCCGCCACGGGTGCCGAGCGACTGCGAAGGACGACCATCGACCACCCGTACCACGACTGGCTGGCCGCGACCGACCGGATTGAGCTGAGTGGTCAGCTTGGGTTGCGGGCTGAGTTGTTGCGGGCTGTGGGCACAGCCGACCAGGCTCAGGCTGGCCACCGCGAGCAAACCGAACAGCAGACGTTGCAACATGCGCGTTTCTCCAGAAAATGCGGCAAAGGCCCACAGTATACCCAGCCGCTTGAACGCCAGCTATCGGCTATATCCGCTTGTCATAATGCTTTCATGGCCGCGCCGTTATCCTTGGCCCAGCCCACTCCATACAGGATTCGCCGCCATGGCCTCGCTCTGGAACCTGCTGTTCAAGCGCTCGCCCCAGCTTATCTACGCTCGCCTCGACAGCACCGATTGCTGCCTGGGTTTCAAGCAGTGCAGCCTGCCGCCCAGCGGTAGCGACTGGGTTCAGGTCAGTGACATGCAGCTTGCCTGGCTGGGCCGGACCTTGCCTGCCAGCGCCCGGGTTTGCGCCCGTGCAAGCCGTCGTTGGCAGCAACGCAGCCTGCCCGCCTGACAAATGCTGCAATAAAAACCGCGATTAACGACCTTTCTGCCCGCGACATCGCTATAATCTCCCCCCGATTATAAGGACGTCTCCTGATCGGGCCCCGCACCTGCCGATTGACCCCGGCACCTTCACCGCCTCGCCCACAGAGAGCCTTCCACTTCAGGTCTTGCATCCGGCTGTTGCGCCTGCTTTTTCTGGCCTTCTGCACTGCATGAACCTGTGGGTTGCCATCGCGCAGTCCCTTTTTGAGGTTCACGTCTCCAAAAGAGCGTGGAAAAAACCAGGTTTTCACAACTTCACAAGAGTGTGGCGAGCAAATGAACAGTCTGGCATGTGCAACAGCAGCAGATGTGTCCCCAACAGCCCCTGATGGCCGGTATTGGCGCTCATCCATGATGAGTCACTGAGGCCGGTCCATAACGCACGTCGGACACCTTGACCATAAGTCGAATTGCCGCAGCCGTGGCAATCAGCGTTCAATAGCTGAACCCTGAGACTGATTGGCGGTGTTCGCGAAGTTGCAAGAACTGCGAAGAGTCGGACATGGCGAGCCTGGCAACCCCAGGGATCCTATGCTGTCAATTAGGTGCTGTAGATTGTGGAGACGCGTTAATGGCGCAGAACGAATCGGTTGATGTAGTACTGGTAGGCGCGGGCATCATGAGTGCCACCCTGGCCGTACTGCTCAAGGAGCTCGACCCGGCCCTTAAACTGGAGGTCGTCGAGGCGATGGACTCCGGGGCTGCAGAAAGCTCGAACCCCTGGAACAACGCCGGGACCGGCCATGCCGGCCTGTGCGAGCTGAACTACACGCCGCAGGCCGCCGATGGCAGCATCGACATCAAGAAGGCCGTGCACATCAACACCCAGTTCGAGGTGTCACGGCAGTTCTGGGCGTACCTGATCAACAAGGGCGGCCTCGGCGCGCCGCGTGACTTCATCAATCCCGTGCCACACCTGAGCTACGTCGAAGGTGACAAGGGCGTGTCCTTCCTCAAGAAGCGTTTCGAGCTGCTCAAGCAGCACCACGCCTTCAGCGAGATGGAGTACACCGAAGACAAGGCGGTGATGCGCGACTGGATGCCGTTGATGATGCCCGGCCGCCCGGCCGACCAGCACATCGCCGCAACCCGCGTGATGAAAGGCACCGACGTCAACTTCGGCGCCTTGACCAACAAGCTGCTGAAAATGCTCGGCAACACCGCGGACAGCCAGGTCAAGTACAGCAAGAAGGTCGTCGGCCTGCGCCGTAACGGCGCCGGCTGGACCGTCAGCATCAAGGACGTCAACAGCGGCGGTAGCCGTGAAGTCGATGCACGCTTTGTCTTCCTCGGCGCTGGTGGCGCGGCATTGCCATTGCTGCAGGCTTCGGGCATCCCCGAGAGCAAAGGCTTTGGCGGCTTCCCGGTGAGCGGCCAGTGGCTACGCTGCGACAACCCGGAAATCGTCAAGCAGCACCAGGCCAAGGTCTACAGCCAGGCTGCTGTAGGCGCTCCGCCGATGTCGGTGCCGCACCTGGATACCCGTGTCGTCGACGGCAAGACTTCGCTGCTGTTCGGCCCCTATGCCGGCTTCACCACCAAGTTCCTCAAGCACGGTTCGCTGCTCGACCTGCCACTGTCGGTACGCCTGGGCAACCTCGGCCCGATGCTGGCAGTAGCGCGCGACAACATGGATCTGACCAAGTACCTGGTCAGTGAAGTGATGCAGTCGATGGAGCAACGCCTGGACTCGCTGCGCCGCTTCTACCCAGAAGCCAAAGCCGAAGACTGGCGCCTGGAAGTGGCCGGCCAGCGCGTGCAGATCATCAAGAAAGACCCGAAAAAAGGCGGCGTGCTGCAATTTGGCACCGAGCTGGTTGCGGCGGCCGACGGCAGCCTGGCGGCCCTGCTGGGCGCATCGCCTGGTGCTTCGGTGACGGTGTCGATCATGCTTGATCTGATCGAACGCTGCTTCCCTGAGCAAGCCAAGGGTGCCTGGGCGAGCAAGCTGCACGAGATCTTCCCTGCTCGGGAAAGTGTCCTGGCCAGCGATGCAGCGCTGTACCGCAAGGTCAGCGAGCATAACGACCAGGTATTGCAGATGGTTGAAAGCAGCCCGGCTCAGCATTACGCCTGACCGGTCTAGGGGCCGCTCTGCGGCCCCAAATCACTCCAGACTCAGATCACTCAACCACGGGCGTTGTTGATGATCTCGATGTACTCCGCCGCATTACGCTGATCAGCGATCTGCTCGACGAAGGTCTGACCGTGTTCGTCCTTGCCGTCCAGCTCATAACCCGCCTCGACGAAGAACCCGACAAACCGCTCGAAGTCATCGATGCGCAGGCCACGATAGGCTTTGACCAGCTTGTGCGCGGACGGCGACGTCACGCCGTCGGCCGGGTCGTACTGCAGAAACGACTTGATGTAGTCGTCACTGATCTCGTCACCAATCACTTGCTTCTTGTCTTTACGCATTGCCGACTCCACCTAAGCCATCACCAAATTTCGCAGGGCGGCAGTGTACCCCCGCCAATGCGCAGGCCTCAACGCGTACGTACGGCGCCGGTATGCAGATCCGCCCAGACATGGCCGTTGGCGTAAGTCAGAAACTGCACGTAGAGGGTCTCGTTGCGCAGCAGGTCGATGATCACCCGGTAGTCGGCCATCGGGTAGTTCAGGCTCAGGGTGCGGGTCTTGTCGTCGTAGACTGGCTTCTTCAGGCTCTTGCCACCTTCACCATCGAAGCTGAGCAATACTTGGGTAATCGTCGCGCCCTTGCTCAGCGGCTTGCCTTTCAGGCGCATCTGCAGCGAGGCGGTGATCGGGATCGGTTGTTGGTCAGACTGACGCTGGGTGCCGACCACTACCGAGTAGTCGGTGACTTGCAGCAACTGTTGACTGGTCGGCGCCTCTTGGCGCAGCGACTGGTCATCAGGTGGCAGAAACTGGCTGTGCAGGGGCGCCGCAGACAACGGCAGGCTCAGCGCCAACAGCAAGGGAATGAACGCACGCATGTGAGGCTCCTTGGCATGAAGCCGCACTCTAGCATGCCCGCTCAGGCGAACTGCGCGCGCATCCACACCTGGTATGCGGCAACCCCTGGCTCACCCTCACGCGGGGCCCATGGCGCCAGCTCACCCTCACCCACCGGGCGATAAGGGCCGGCCTTGCACTCGAACAGAATGCTGTCGGCGGCGAGCACCACCAGCGCGTGATAGACGCCCGGTGGCAGGTCGACACCGAGGCACTCGCCTCCGGCCTCGAGCAGGCGTTTTTCGATAACCCCGCCCTCCTCGTCGAACAGCAGCAGGCCAAGGCGCCCTTTGAGCACCAGCAAGGCCTCGGCCTTGTCTTCGCTCAGGTGGCGATGCGGCGGGATGTAGGTGTCAGGCTGCAAGCCAACCGCCATGCGGTGGCACGGTTCGGCCATGGCATGAAAGTTATGGTGCTGACGCCCGCGCGGGTTGGCCGCAGCCTGCTCGGCCAGGCCGGCAAACAAGGACTGGTCGATGAATGCCGGCGCGCGCATGGCTTACAGGCCCTTGACGGCGAAGATGCCGTTGGCGTTGCGCCAGTAGCCTTTGTAGTCCATGCCGTAGCCGAAGATGTAGCGGTCGATGCATGGCAAGCCGACGAAGTTGGCCTTCAGGTCCGGGCTGGCCTTGCGGTCATGCTCCTTGTCGATCAGCACGGCGGTATACACCTCACGGGCGCCGGCATGCTTGCAGAACTCGATGATCGCGCTGAGGGTGTGGCCCTCGTCGAGAATGTCATCGACGATCAGCACATCGCGGTCAATGAACGATACTTCCGGCTTGGCCTTCCAGAACAGCTCACCGCCGCTGGTCTGGTTGCGGTAGCGAGTGGCGTGCAGGTAGGACGCTTCCAGCGGGAACTGCAGATGGGTGAGCAGCTTGCCGGCGAAAATCAGGCCACCGTTCATGACGCAGAACACGACCGGGTTCTTGTCATGCAGCTCGCGGCTGATGTGCTCGCCTACCTTGGCAATGGCCGCTTCGACCTCGGCTTCGTTGTACAGGCAGTCAGCTTCGCGCATGACTTGGCGGATGTGCTCGAGATCGGCGGACATGGCGCTCCCCAGGGGTCGGAATCGGAAAAGCGGGCAAAGGTACGCATCCGCTGGCCTCAGATCAAGCGTTTATGGACTAACGTGCACAATGACAAAGCGACAGCTCAGGCTGAATAGATTAATCTAGCGCGGTTTTTTTGCCCGCCTTCCGGAGCCCTCCCCCATGCCTACTCGTGAGATCCGCCATCCGCTGATCCGCCACAAGCTCGGCCTTATGCGCCGTGCCGATATCAGCACCAAGAACTTTCGCGAACTCGCCCAGGAAGTCGGCGCCCTGCTGACTTATGAGGCCACCCAGGACCTGCCACTGGAGTCCTACGAAATCGACGGCTGGAGCGGTAAAGTCCAGGTCGAGAAAATCGCCGGCAAGAAGATCACTGTAGTACCGATCCTGCGTGCCGGCATCGGCATGCTCGACGGCGTGCTCAGCCTGATCCCGGGCGCCAAGGTCAGCGCCGTGGGCGTCGCCCGCAACGAAGAAACCCTCGAAGCGCACACCTACCTCGAGAAACTGGCACCGGACATCAACCAGCGCCTGGCACTGATCATCGACCCGATGCTGGCCACCGGTGCGTCGATGGTCGCCACCATCGATCTGCTGAAAAAAGCCGGCTGCAAGGAGATCCGCGCGATGGTGCTGGTGGCGGCCCCCGAGGGTATCGCCACAGTCGAGAAGGCCCACCCGGATGTGAGCATCTACACCGCCTCGATCGACGAGCGCCTCAACCAGCACGGCTACATCATCCCAGGCCTGGGCGATGCCGGTGACAAGATCTTCGGCACCAAGCAGAAGGACGCCTGATCATGCAGGACGGCTTCAACGACCCGCTCTGGCGCCAGGTCGTCTCGGGCGCGCAGATGCTCTTCGTGGCATTTGGCGCGCTGGTGCTGATGCCGCTGATCACCGGCCTCGACCCTAACGTGGCGCTGTTCACCGCCGGCATCGGCACCTTGCTGTTCCAGCTGGTGACGGGCCGTCAGGTACCGGTGTTTCTCGCCTCGAGCTTTGCCTTCATCACCCCGATCATCCTCGCCAAGGGTCAGTTCGGCCTGGCCGAGACCATGGGCGGAGTGATGGCGGCAGGCTTCGTCTACACCTTCATGGGCATGATGGTGAAGATCAAGGGCACCGGTTTCATCGACCGCATGCTGCCGCCGGTGGTGATCGGCCCGGTAATCATTTCAATCGGCCTGGCGATGGCGCCGATTGCCGCCAACATGGCCATGGGCAAGGGCGGCGATGGCGCCGTGCTGATTCCGTACCAGACCGCGATGCTGATTTCCATGCCGGCCCTGCTTACCACCCTGATCGTGGCCGTGTTCGGCAAAGGCATCTTCCGCCTGGTGCCGATCATTGCCGGGGTCCTGGTCGGTTTTGCCATGGCCTTTGCCTTTGGCGTGGTCGACACAGCCAAGATCGCTGCGGCGCCTTGGCTGGCGATCCCGCATTTCACCGCGCCAGCGTTCAACTGGCAGGCGATTCTGTTCATCGTTCCGGTGGCCCTAGCGCCGGCAATCGAGCATATCGGTGGAGTGATTGCTGTCGGTAGCGTGACTGGTCGCGACTACCTGAAAAAGCCCGGCCTGCACCGCACGTTGCTGGGCGATGGCCTGGCCACTACTGCTGCCGGCCTGTTCGGCGGGCCGCCCAACACGACCTACGCGGAAGTGACCGGTGCGGTGATGCTGACCAAGAACTACAACCCGAAGATCATGACCTGGGCGGCGGTGTTTGCCATCACCCTGGCGTTTGTCGGCAAGTTTGGTGCGCTGCTGCAGAGCATTCCGGTGCCGGTGATGGGTGGGATTCTGTGTCTGCTGTTTGGCTCGATTGCGGCGGTGGGGATGAATACCATGATCCGCCACAAGATCGACCTGAGCGAGGCGCGTAACCTAGTGATTGTTTCGGTGACGTTGGTGTTCGGGATTGGCGGGGTACTGATTGGCAGCGGTGATGGGCCGGATGACTGGGGTCTGAAGGGGATTGCGCTGTGTGCCATTGTGGCGATTGTGTTGAATCTGTTGCTGCCTGGGAATGATGGGTGGAAGAACAACAAGCTGGATGATCAGTTGCCTTGAGAGGTGATTGGCTGACCCAGCTTTGTTGGGGCTTATCCGGTATTTTTGTGGGTAGTTAGGGCCCCTTCCGCCTACGGCGGCTTACTTTGGTCTTACTGCGTCCGCGGCCAAAGTAAGCAAAGCCGCCCGCTCCCACATACGGCCCCTGCGCTGCGCTCCGGGGTTCCCTTGATCTTGATCTTGATCTTGATCCACCGGCGACTCAGGAGGCCGAGCGCAGGTCTTGCGAAGGGAGGTGACGGCCATGGATGGCCGGCAAGCGCTGCGGGCCAGGAGGCCCGTACAGCGCGGTCCTCCCGGGAGCAAGGCCGGAGCGAGGGAACCCCGCAGCGCAGCGAAGGGGCCGGATGTGGAGCCAAGCCCTTTTTTGGTTACTTTTTTGGGGCGTTTGCCAAAAAAGTGACTCGCCGTAAGGGCGAAAGGGGCCCAATCAGCCACCACAAAAAAAGGATAAGCCAACAGTAACCGCGAACAACCCAGAGCTGCCAAAGCAGCCCAGGCCGCCGCCTACCAACCTCAGGGAGCCAACCGCTCCCGAGCCCAATGCCCCGCCACCAGACGATAATTCAGCCGATCATGCAACCGGCTAGCCCTACCCTGCCAAAACTCAACCCGCTCCGGCAGCAAACGATACCCCCCCCAATGCTCAGGACAATGCGGCTGAGTCTGCGAAAACCGCTCTTCAGTAGCCTTGACCAAAGCCTCCAGCTCTTCACGCCCAGCTATCACCCGACTCTGCGGCGAAGCCCAAGCCCCAAGACGACTCCCCAGCGGGCGCACCTGGTAATAGTCATCGGACTCCTGCGCAGTAACCTTCTCAACCCGCCCCTCAATCCGCACCTGACGCTCCAGCGCCGGCCAGAAGAAGGTCATCGCCGCAAACGGGTTAGCCTGCAAATGCTGCCCCTTCGCGCTGTCATAGTTGCTGAAAAAGGTGAATCCCTGAGCATCCAGGCCCTTCAACAGCAACACCCGGCAATGCGGTCGTCCATCGGCATCGACCGTAGCCAGCGTCATGGCATTGGCCTCGACCGGCGCCTGTTCGGTTTTTACAGCATCGGCAAACCACTGGTGGAACAGCGCAAACGGCTCATCCGGCGCCTGGCTTTCGGCCAGGCCATCACGGGTGTAGTCGCGGCGCATATCGGCCAGAGATTGAGTCATGACAGCACTTCCTTGACGATCAGTTGGTCTTCGCAGGGCTGTTGGCAGCGACTTTCTTGTCGGCGGTGGTTTTTTTCGCGGCCGGCTTGGCGGCCGGCTTCTTGGCAGCAGTCTTGGCTGCGGCCTTCTTGACCGGGGCTTTGGCCACGGCTTTCTTCGCCGCAGGCTTGGCAGCGGCCTTGGCTGCAGGCTTGCTGGCTGCAGGCTTGGCCACCGGGGCCTTGCTGTCTTGAGTGGCGACCACAGCGGCCGGGGCCGGCGCCAGGTTCGGCTGCTGGTATTTGGCCAACAGGGCCAGCATGGTGTTCTGCGGCGTCATCAGCAATTCGACGCGGCGGTTCAAGGCGCGGCCTTCGAGGCTGTCGTTGGCGGCGCGTGGCATCACCGAGCCCATACCTTTGAGGCTCAAACGGTCGCGTTGCAGACCACTCAGGCGGAAGATAGCCGAGACCGAGGCAGCGCGCTCAAGGCTGAGCTTCTGGTTAACGGCAGCGGCACCGCTGCTGTCGGCGTGACCGAGAATCAGCACGGCAGTTTTAGGGTCGACTTCAATGGCCTTGGCCAGACGGGTGATCGGCCCCAAACTCGCCGGCAACAGCATGTTCGGGCGGTCCGGGTTGTACGAGCTGTCGACCGGAATGGTCACGGCCAACAGGTCTTCGCGGCGCTCCACTTCAAACTTGCTGTCCTTGACCGCTTCACGCAGCTTTGGCTCGTACTGGTCAAGCCAGGCCTGGGTGGCCTTGTGATCAATCTTGGGAACGACCGGGCCCTTGGCCTGGGTCTCTTCAGAGCCGAACGGCCACCACCAGCGGCTGCTGCTTTCGGACTTGGCGTCGGCTTTGGCAACTTTCTCGGTCACCGCCTGCTTCACTTCCTGATCGGCAACCTTGTCCGAGCCAAACGGCCACCAGCTGTGTCCGCTAGTCGAGGAGGCATCCTGCGATTGGCTGGCACAACCGGTCATGGCCAGGCACAGGGCGAGTGCTAAGGTTTTTTGTGAAGACATCAGCGATACACCATGAAATTGAAGGAAATTTTGCCTGCAGTAGCACGCATTGGCATTGAGCATAGTCAAACCGCACGGGCATTACCCGCACTAGCCGATCAAAGGCAACTGGCGAGCACCCGCACCAGCTTCTGCGCTCTTGGGTCCATCAGCACGTAAGGGCCGAGGGTATTGGTGACGAAGCCAAAGGCAACATCGTGCTCGGGGTCGGCGAAACCGACCGAACCACCGGCGCCCGGGTGACCGAATGCGCCAGCACCGAGGCCGAAGGTGGCGTTGGCTACGGTTGGCTGGTCCAGCATGCAACCCAGGCCGAAACGGGTCTGGGTCAGCAAGGTACGGTCTTCACCGAGACTGTGCTCGCGGGTCAGTTCATCCAGCAACTCCGATTCGAGCAAGCTGCCGTCGAGCAGGCCGGCATAAAAACCGGCGAGGCTGCGCGCGTTGCCGTGGCCGTTGGCCGCAGGCTGCTGCATGCGTCGCCATTCGGGCTTGTTGGTACTGGTCAGGATTGCTGGTGGGTTGGTGAACGCTCGGGTTGAAAGCGCCTCTGGCTCGCGCATGGTGACCTGCAGCAGGCGCTGCGCAGCCGCATCGCCTGAATTGCCCTTGCCGCGGGCTATATGCGCCACACGGTGGAATTCTTCATCTGCCAGGCCAATGTGAAAATCCAGCCCCAACGGCTTGGCCGTGCGGGCGACGATCGACTCACCCGGACCGCGGCCGTCAGCTCGGCGAATAAGCTCGCCGATCAGCCAGCCATAGGTGATTGCCGCGTAGCCATGCTCGGTGCCTGGGGTCCACCACGGCGTTTCTGCGGCCAGCGCGGCAGTCATCGCTTCCCAGTCGTACAACGCCTCGGCGGGGAGCAGCTCACGGATTGCCGGCAGGCCAGCGCGGTGGCTCAGTAACTGACGCAGGGTCACGGCTTCTTTGCCGGCTTGAGCGAACTCCGGCCAGTAGCGTGCTACCGGGGCATCCAGCGCCAGCTTGCCCTCGCCCACCAGTTGCAGGGCAGTCACGGCGGTGAACGTCTTGGTGCAGGAGAACAGATTGGCGATGGTGTCGCTATGCCAAGCCTGCTGCCCATCCTTGTCGGCACTGCCGGCCCACAGCTCGATCACGGTGTCGCCACCGACCTGGATGCACAACGCCGCACCGCGCTCCTGGGAATCCTCGAACAAGGCGGCGAATGCTTCACGCACCGCCTCGAACTTCAGCTCATAGTGACCCTGAATCTGCACCGCCAGCTCTCCGTACGACTCGAGTTTGCAAAGGCGTGCATTGTTTCAGTAGTTGACCATTTTGCCTACTGAATGTGGCCGGATGGTTGTCAGGAAACGTCGCCAAACAGCTCTGCAACCAGCCCCAAGCGCCTCATGGCACCGGCTTGCTGACCACCGTGCGCAGCTCGTCGATTACCTGCTGATTACTCCGCCGCACCGCCTCGACAAAGCCCGGATAGGCCACATCGGTGATCGCCACCAACCCAAGATGGCCGTTTTCGCCATCGAGCAGGCGGCCACTGGCAGGCTGATCCAGATACTGGAACCAATGCGCACCGACGATCATCGGCTGGGCCATGGCGGCCTTGAGGAAGTTGGCATAGGCCGGGCCACGGTCCTCCTCGCGCGCCAGTTCCACCGGCCCCGGCCAGAACGGCCCACGGTCGCGCGAACCGAACTGGAATTCGGACACCAGCACCGGCTTATCCAGCTCGGCCAGGCGAGCAAAGTCGTAGCCGTCGTCAGGCTTGAGGGTATAGAAGTTGAAACTGAGCACATCGCAGAACTCGGCGCAGGCCTTGACCGCCTGTGGGCTGCTCAGGGCAAAGCGGCCTCCGAGCAACAGGTGGTTGGGGGCATGCCAGTTGAGCGAATCGGCGATGGTCTTGAAATAGGTGTCGGCGAACACCTGTTGGAAGTACTGGTAATCGCGTTCGATTTCCGGGTGTTCGGGGTTGGGCAGCGGGGCTTCGAAGCCTGGGTCTTCCATTAGCTCCCACGCCTGCAGCTCGATGCCCCAGGCCTTGGACAGCCCTTCCTGATTGCGGTACTTGTCGCGCAGCTGCTTGAGGAACGCGCGCTTGGCCGGCACGTCGGTGGTCAGGCGCAGGGTGCCGAAAGCGAGGCCATAGCGGGCCCGCGGATCATCACCGGGTGCGGCCCAGGCCAGCTCGTTGTCGGCAAAGTAACCGATCAGCCACGGGTCATCGCGGTGATCACGGGCAGCAATCGCCACAGCACGTTCGGTGGCCATGGCAAAGCGTGGGTCGAACGGATCGGGCATGCGCCCCCACCAGTCCATGCCCGTGCTGATGCTGGCGTAGTCGCCAACGATCGACAACGGCAGGGTGTAAGGCACTCGTTTGGCCAGGCCCAGTTCAGGATCGCTCCAGTTGCCGAGGGTATTGAAGCCCCACGCCTGCAAGCGATCCAGAGCATGCGCCTGCCAGCGGCCGGCATCGATCGCCATCGGCGGGCACGCCTGGCTGGTCGGTTCGGCGGCGGCCGGGGCACAGCTGTGGCCATGGCTGCGTTGCAGGTTGGCTGCGTAGAAGTCGAACCAGCGGCCCTGCTTGAATGCGCGCCCCTGCGAAGACGCATTGCCATCATCATTGTTGCCTTCCCCGTAGAACGCGGCGAAGGGCTCGTTGACGCCGGGCAACGCGGTAAACATGCCCTCGCGACCAGCAACATAGGTACGCCCGCCATCAGCGGCCACAGCGTTTACGCCCAACGAGAAGAACGGATGGCCGTCAGGCGTCACCAGGAACCAGCGGCCATCGCGTTTCTCTGTACGGAAGAAGCCCTGAGCCTCGAATGCAGGCCCGGCCAGCAGCCCACCGTACGGGTCAAGCGCTTGCTTGCCGCGCTCTGCCAGCCAGGCCTTGAGCTGCGCCTGCTCGCGGCTATCGGCAGCTTTGAGCTGGTCATCGCTGACGATTCGCTCCGGCCAGCGGCCCCGCGTCGACTGGCCATAAGCGTCGATCAGGCCGGCATAGGCTGCCTTGAAGGCGAGATCGTCATCTTGTAGGCCGACCTTCTCGATCAGCAGGCTTTGCGCCACGTTGGGCTTGGGGATGCTCAGAGTCACCGAGCTGATCTGCTTCAGGTCCACCTCACCGACGCTGCTGGTCAGCAGCAAGCGCTGGCCGTCGTAGGTCCATGGCATCGGTGGGCCGGCACGCATGCCTTGGCTCAGCGGCGAGCTGGCGGTAAGCGGCACCATTACCGTTTGCGCAGGCCCGGCCGGCAGGTCGATGCGGCTGGTGAGGGTGCGGCCATCGCTGCTCTGCACTGTGACGTCGACCGTCAGCGCCCAATCCATCGCACTTTGCAGGCGCAAGGTGAGGGCCTTGCCGGCCGACCAGTCCCACGCCCCACCTTGCGGGCTCAGGCCCAGGCTTGGGCGTTCGACCGGATTGAACACGACGCGGCGCAGTACCTCGCCCTCTGCGGTCTGTTCGGCGTTGTATTGCGGCATGCCGGCGTCGGCGGTGATGACATTGACCACCGAGGCCGGCCGCACGAAGCTGAACAGCGTCTGCTGCCCAGCCAGCAAGGGTGAGCAGAACAGCAGCGTGAAGACTGCGGGCAAGGTGCGTCGAATCATAGAACTGGAGCTCTCCTTCAGGGCCGCGGGGAGCCCGTGACTGAGTAATGGACAACAGGCCGGAGCTGCACGCTCCAGCCGTCAGGAAATTTCCCGCCGGAACGGCGGTAGCGCGTTGAGGATAGCCTTGCCGTAGCGCTGAGTGACCAGGCGCCGATCGAGCAAGGTGATCACGCCGCGGTCCTGCTCGGTGCGCAGCAGGCGACCACAAGCCTGGATCAGCTTAAGCGAGGCGTCGGGTACGGCGATTTCCATGAATGGATTACCTCCGCGCGCTTCGATCCACTCGGCCAGAGCGGCTTCGACCGGGTCATCCGGCACCGAGAACGGGATCTTGGCGATCACCACGTGCTCGCAGTATGCGCCAGGCAGGTCGACCCCTTCGGAGAAACTGGCCAGACCGAACAGCACGCTGTGCTGGCCGTCGTCGACCCGCGCCTTGTGCTTGTTCAGGGTTTCTTGCTTGGACAGATTGCCCTGAATCAGCACCAGCTTGCGCCAGTCACGATCAAGGCCATCGAATACGTCCTGCATCTGCTTGCGCGACGAGAACAGTACCAGCGCACCCCGCGCCTCTTCGAGCATCGCCGGCAGTTCGCGGATGATCGCGGCGGTGTGCCCGGCAGCATCGCGCGGATCGGCGCCCAGATCAGGCACCCGCAGCAACCCGGCATCGCCGTGCACGAACGGGCTCGGCACCACACAGGTTACTGCGTCCCTTGGCAGGCCGGAGCGCATGCGGAAGCGGTCGAACTTGCCCAGCGCGGTCAGCGTTGCCGACGTCACCAAGGCGCCGTGGGCAACGCTCCACAAGCTGCGCCGGAGCATCTCAGCTGCGAGGATAGGGCTGGCGTTTACCTCGATGTCGAACAGCGCACCGGTCTCGGCCAGGGTCAGCCAACGCGCCATCGGCGGGCTGTCTTCCGGGTCCTCGGCGGTGAACGCCGTCCACAGCTCCCAGTTGCCCTGAGCCCGAGTCACCAGGCTGCCGAACAGCGGGTACCACTCTTCGGCCTGGTGGCTGGCGATACCGATATTCTTCTCGCCATCCATGCCTTCCTTGAGCAGGTCTGCCAGGCGCGTGAACAAGTCATTGAGCTGGGAAAAACCCTTTTTCAGCTCGATGCCGACTTCGCGGATATGCTCCGGCACCACCCCGCCCTCAAAGCGGTAGCGTGGCCGCTCGCGGCCTTCGGTGTCTTCACCGGGCTTGAAGTCTGCAATCTGCTCGCAAAGGGTAAACATGAACTGCTGCTGGGTGCGGATTTCACGCGCCAGCTCCGGCACCTGTTCGATGTACTTGCCCAGATCGCCCGGCAGCGGGTGCTGGGCGAGCAGCTTGGTCAGGTTCTTGGCCGTCTGCTCAAGCCAGTCGGCGGTCGAGCGCAGCCGCGAATAATGGGCAAAATGACCAATCGCCTTGTCCGGGAGGTGATGGCCTTCGTCGAACACATAAATGGTGTCGCGTGGGTCAGGCAGCACCGCGCCGCCGCCCAGGGCCAGGTCAGCCAGGACCATGTCGTGGTTGGTGACGATCACATCGACCTTGCCCATGCCTTCTCGGGCCTTGTAGAACACGCACTGCTGGAAGTTCGGGCAGTGACGGCCGGTACATTGGCTGTGGTCGGTGGTCAGGCGCGCCCAGTCCGGGTCTTCGATGGTTTCCGACCAACTGTCACGGTCGCCATCCCAGCGGTTGCCGGCGAGCTTCTCGATCATGCTGTTGAACAGCTTCTGGCTGCGCTCGTCGACTTCGATATGGAAGCCTTCTTCCTCGAACAGCTGCGCAGTGGCCGACTGGGCGTGGCCTTCCTGCAACAGTACGTCGAGCTTGGACAGGCACAGATAGCGGCCACGGCCCTTGGCCAGGGCAAAGCTGAAGTTCAGACCACTGTTGCGCATCAGGTCAGGCAGATCCTTGAAGACGATCTGCTCCTGCAGCGCCACGGTGGCGGTGGCAATCACCAGGCGCTTGCCGGCGACCTTGGCGGCGGGGATGGCCGCCAGGGCGTAGGCGACCGTCTTGCCGGTACCAGTGCCCGCCTCGACGGCAACCACGGCGGGGTCACCCGAGCGTCGACCTTCGTCGTCGCAGGCAATATCGCCAAGCACTTTCGCTACTTCGGCAATCATCAGGCGCTGGCCGTAACGTGGCTTGAGGCTCTTGGCTTCGAGAAAACGCGAATAGGCGCCCTGGATGGTGGCTTTGAGTTCGTTGCTGATCATGGTCTGCAGGCGCCCGAAGGGCTGGATATATTTTCAGTGTTTTGCATGGGCGGCTATCATACCCCGCTCGCGCCCTTTATGCCGCATGGAGATCCCGATGCTGAGCTTCACCCTACCCTACACCCTGCATGTGCTAGCCGCCCTGGTCTGGGTCGGCGGGATGTTTTTCGCCTGGCTGATCCTGCGCCCGGCAACGGTTGCAGCCCTGGAGGGGCCGGCACGGTTGCGCTTGTGGCTGGAAGTTTTCCGACGCTTCTTTGTCTGGGTCTGGGTCGCTGTGGCGATTTTGGCGATCAGTGGTATCGGCATGTTGCACATGCGCTTCAGCGGTTTCGAAACTGCGCCCAAGTACGTGCAACTGATGATGGGCGGGGCGATCGTTATGTTTGCCTTGTTCCTGCGCGTGCAGGCCTTGCTGCTGCCTGACTTGCGTGCCGCAGTGCAGGCCGAGGATTGGCCGGCAGGTGCTGCTGCGCTGGGGCGGATTCGCCGGCTGGTGGGTATCAACCTGCTGCTGGGGCTCGCCGTGGTAGCGGTTGCCAGCCTGCGTCTGCCGCTCTGAACGATGCGCCGCGCAGGCAAACTGCGCGGCGGCAAGCCCGGTTACAGGCGTCGCAGAATCAACTCACCCTCTGCGCCCGCCAGGCCGGCCTGGCCTTCAACGCCCGGCCGGCCCTTGGCCCCAGCGTCGGTGCTATACACCAGGCAACCCTTGCTGGCGCCGCCTGCGCCAGGTTTGCCCGCTGCGCCAGGTTTGCCCGGCAGGCCCCCATCCAGGCGTACGACAATGCGCTGCTCGGGATAGTCAGCCGGCACCGCCAGACGAATCCGCCCGCCCGCTGCACCGTCATGGCCGTTGCCACCATTGTCGCCATCAGCGCCGCGGCTGGCCTGGCCCCAGGTGCAGCCACCGGCCTTGCCATTGGCGCCATCCAGGCCGACATAGCCCGGCGCACCGGCACCACCACGGGCGTCGATCGACAATTGCTCGGCGTCCAGTGAATGTAACTGCAGGTCAAGGCTGCGGCCGCTGCGCGCGGCGCGTTCATAGGTGCCCGGCGCGCCGTTGGCGCTGATCTCGCTGCCGCTGGCGAAGCGCGCCGAGGCTGCTTCGATGGTCAATTCCGTGTCGGCCGGAGCGACGGCAATGCGCGCATCTTGGCCAAGTTCCAGTTGCTCGACCTTGAGCGAGGTGAGTGACGCCGGCAACAGCAAGGTCGCCGAATCCGCCACCCGCAGGTGTTGCAGATGAACACTGCCGGCCTTGTTGGCTAGGCGCATCACCGAGTTGGCAGCAACATCCAGGCTGTCTGCCTGGGCCCATGGGCTGGCCAAGGCCACCAACAACATCAATTTACGCACGGCGGGGCGCCTCCTGAGGCTTGGGAATCGACATCACGTGAAAAATTCCTGTCAGCAAAATCTGCAGACGATCGAACCAGCGGTGGCTACGGTTGCGCAGGCTGGCGTTGAAAAACAGTACTTCGAGCATATGCAGGCCAAGCAAAAGGATGCCCGCTGCATTGATCAGGAGATTGAACGGCAGCGGCTGCGGCATCAGCAGATTGACCAGCACCACCCACCAGAACACAACCGTCAGGGCCTTGCCCAGCCCCAGGATAAATTTCATACCCCGCCCTCCTTTGCCAGTCAGTTAAGCCTGTTGGGGCCGCTGTGCGGCCCTTCGCGGGTGAACCCGCTCCCACAGGTACAGCGCTGGAGTCAGACCTTGCGCAATCCTGTGGGAGCGGGTTCACCCGCGAAGACCGCACAGCGGTCCACCGGCAAGCCGACCTCTTCGTCCACAGTAACTTCATTGATGGGCGCCCGCCAAGCATTGCCTCAGGCCCGGCACCCAGTTGCACACCGACGGTCAACGCTCGATCTTGATCTCGGTCCGGCGGTTCATGGCACGCCCCTCAGCAGTAGCGTTGTCGGCCACTGGCTGGGTTTCGCCGGCACCGACTACCGACACCACGCTGTTGCGCGGCACGCCGCTTTCGACCAGATAGTCAGTAACCGAATGCGCGCGGCGCTCGGACAACTTCTGGTTGTACGTGTCGGAGCCAACGCTGTCGGTGTGCCCGGTGACACTCAGTCGGGTGCTCGCCGCTTCCTGCTTGAGGCGGGTGGCGATGGTATTGAGGCGTTCCTTGTCGGCCGCAGTCAGCCGCGCAGAGTCGAACTCGAAGTGCACGTCACGGATGACTATGACTTCTTCCTTGACCACGACCACCTCTTCTACCACTGCTACCGGTTCAGGTGGGCAGCCATTGGCATCGACCTGTACCCCACGCGGGGTGCCCGGGCACTTGTCGCGGCTGTCCGGCACGCCATCGCCGTCTTCGTCACCGTCGCCATTGGCCCAGCAGTAGCCGGCGGCCAGGCCACCGCCAAGCAGCGCGCCCCAACCGGCCCAGCTCGAGCTTTCGATAGCGCCAAGGGCGGCGCCGCCCACACCCCCGACGGCAGCACATGTCGGCCAGTCGGTTTTCTGCAAACCTGCACAACCAGTCAACACACTGGTCAGCAGCACCAAGGGTATCGCCGTGCGAACTATGCTCATCTGTTGCATCTCCTAGGGGGAATCGGCATAAGGCCGATCTGTGCCAGTAAAGACCGCGCATTCCCGATCTGCCAGCAATGAGCCATGCTGGTGTGCCACAGCCCTTTGCCGGCAAGCTCTAGCCAGCTAGGCTTGGCGACCCTGAACGGAGATAGGCAATGACCGACGGTTTTTCCCAACGCACGCCGCAACAAGCCCTCGCCGCCTTGCTCGAGCGCGTGCAACCGCAGCGCCTGCTGCTGGTGGGCACGCGCTTCCCGGCGCTGGATGCTTTTGCCCAGGCGCACCCACAGGTGGTCATCGAAGTGGCAGCGCCAGGCGTACTGCCGGATCCACTCGCCGCCCAGCGTTTCGACCTGGCGGTGCTGGTCGACTGCCTTGAGCACTTGCCCAAGCGCACCGGCCTGGAACTGCTGGCAGGCATCCGCAATCTGAATGCCAGCCGCCTGGCGGTGCTGGCCGACTTGAGCGCCTGCGGCTGGCAGGACACCGAGTTTTTCTCGCTGGCGATGTCGGCCAGCGAGAAATTCGGCCGCGAGCAGCAGGTGTTGAGCCTGTTCACCTATGATCTACATGACTACAAGCAGGTCCCTGACTGGCTCAACGCCAGGTTCTGGGCCAACCCTGAAAACTTTGGCAAGTACTGGTGGTGATGTGATGAGTGTTTCGGTTTGCCCTTGCGGCAGTGGCAACCTGCTCGACGCCTGCTGCGGGCATTATCATGCCGGCACCCCGGCGCCAGACGCCCAGGCATTGATGCGCTCGCGCTACAGCGCTTACGTGCTGGGCCTGATCGAGTACCTGGTCGCAACCACCCTGCCGGCTCAGCAAGATGGCCTGGACCGCGCTGCAATTGCTGCCTGGAGCGCGCAAAGCACCTGGCTGGGGCTTGAGGTGGAAAGCGCCGAGGTGCTTGGCGGTCAGCCTGAGCATGCGTTTGTCACCTTCATCGCGCGCTGGCACGACGCTCAAGGCGAACACGCCCACCGTGAGCGTTCGGCATTCGTCCAGCGCGATGGCCGTTGGTACTTCATTGACCCAACGGTCGGCCTCAAGGCCACGCGCAACGACCCCTGCCCCTGTGCCAGCGGGCAGAAGTTCAAGAAGTGCTGTTCCAGTTACGTCGGTACTTGACCGTGAACGCCCTCGCCCGCCTGCTCCTGACCAGCTGCGTCCTGCTGCTGACCGGCTGCGCAGGCTGGAGCGGCGAGCAATGGCGCGAACCACAGGTACATCTGGTCAGGGTCGAAACAGTCAAGGCGCGCCTGCTGCAACAGGAGTTCGTCATTCACCTGCGGGTCGACAACCCCAATGACAGCCGCCTGTTCATCCGCAACCTGAATTACTCGGTGCGGCTCAACCAGTTGCTGCTGGTCGACGATGAGGCGAGCATCTGGCGCAGCGTCGCCGCCCATGAGGGGCGGACCTTCAAGATCACCGCCCGCACCAACCTGTGGAAGCAGCTCAAACCGCTGGCCAAGCTGCTCAAGAGCAGGCAACCGCTGCGCTATTCACTGCAGGCCGAGCTGAATACCGGGCTGATCATCTGGCGGGGCCTGCACTTGTCGCGCAGTGATGAGATAATGCCCGGCGATTTCTTACCGGAGTAACCTGCAATGACTCAGCAACCGCATGTTCATGGCCCTGACTGCAACCACGATCACGATCATCAGCATGATCATGACCACGGCCATGTGCACGGTCCACACTGCAACCACGGCCACCAGGAGCCGGTGCGCAACGCTTTGAAAGACGTTGGCCGCAACGACCCGTGCCCGTGCGGCAGCGACAAGAAGTTCAAGAAGTGCCACGGCGCCTGATCTTCGCGCGCTGACCCCTGCCGCAAGCAACTGCAGCCTTTGGCCGTGATTGCTTGCGGTTGATGCTTTCCGATCCAGCCAAATCCCTTTTTTGTCACACCTTGCAGGAGCCTCTTCAATGGCCGCCCCCGCTTTTCCTCCTTTGCGTCCGCGCTTCGCCAGCCTGGCGCTGCTAGGTCTGCTTGGTCTTGGCGGCTGCCAGATGAGCGCCGTGCAAGACAGCGTGCCGCCGACCACCGGCGTGCAACCGCTCAAAGGCCTCGCGCAGAACGTTTCGCTGCGGCGCAATGCCATGGGCGCACCGCTGATCGAAAGCAGCAGCTTCCACGATGCGCTGTTCACGCTGGGTTACGTGCACGCCGGCGACCGCATCGAGCAGATGCTCGGCATGCGCCTGCTGGCTCAGGGCCGCCTGGCGGAACTGGCCGGGCCAGAAGCGCTGGATATCGACCGTTTGATGCGGGCGGCCAATCTCAAGCAGAGCGCCAATGCCCTGTACGCCGACGCTTCGCCGCGGCTCAAGCGCTTCTTTGAAGTCTACGCGCGTGGGGTCAACGCCTACCTGTACCGCTACCGCGACAAGCTGCCGGGTGAGCTCGCCCGTAGCGGTTATCGCCCTGAATACTGGAAGGCCGAAGACAGCGCGCTGATCTTCAGCCTGTATGCCTTCAGCCAGTCAGTCAATCTGCAGGAAGAACTCAGCGCCCTGACCCTCGCGCAAAAAGTCGGCAGCGACAAGCTCGCCTGGCTGCTGCCGGGTGCGCCTGACGAGCCGCTGGCCGAAGGCGAAGTCGACAAACTCAAGGGCATCAACCTGGCCAGCCAACTGCCTGCCCTGCCTGCCCTGGCCAGTGCCAGCCAGAAGCTCGCCGACCTGGGCCTGCTCGGCAGCCCGGGCTCGGTCAACCTGGCCCTCGGCCCACAGCGCAGCCGCAGCGGCAAAAGCCTGCTGGCCAGTGACAGCCGCGCCGCCTGGGCCTTGAGCCCGGTACAGATCCACACCGGCAAGTATCAGGTTGCCGGGCTGTCGTTGCCGGGCCTGCCGATCGTGCTGGCCGGCTACAATGGCAAACTGGCCTGGAGCAGCAGCGCGGTCATGGCCGACAACCAGGATTTGTACCTTGAGCAACTGCGCCGCCAAGGCAGCCAGCTGACTTACCTTGCCGATGGCAAATGGCTGCCAACGCGTGCCCGCAGCGAGACCTTCTTCGCCCGCGGCCAGCAGCCACTGCGCGAAGTGCTTTACGACACTCGCCATGGCACCCTGCTCGGCCAGCCTGTCGGCAACGGCCTCGGCCTGGCCCTGAGCCTGCCGCAGCTGAAGGGTGATCGCAGCCTCGACGCCTTGTTCGACCTGACACGCGCTACCTCGGTGGAGCGCGCCTTCGACAGCACCCGCGAGGTCGGCGCAGCGGCGCTCAACTTCGTCTTTGCTGAGCCGCAGCACATCGGTTGGCAGGTCAGTGGGCGCTACCCGAACCGCCGCGAAGGCCAGGGCTTGCTGCCCTCGCCAGGCTGGGATGGGCGCTATGACTGGGACGGCTATGCCGACGCCATGCTCCACCCGTACGACCAGGACCCACCGTCCGGCTGGCTCGGCCATGCCAACGAGCGCAGCCTGGCCAAGGGTTACGGCATGCAGTTGTCCAACACCTGGTACTACCCCGAGCGCGCCGAACGTCTCGGTCAGCTGGCTGCCAATGGCCGCCACGACAGCCGCAGCGTGATGGCCCTGCAAAACGATCAGGTCAGCTTGTTTGCCGACAAGCTCAAGCAGATGTTCAGCGCACCCGGCATGGCCCAGCCGCTCAAGCAGGCGATCGCGGCACTGCCACCGGCCCAGCGCGACAAGGCCAATGCCGCGCTGGCTCGGCTGCAAGCTTTCGATGGTCGCCTGAGCCCAGTGTCGGCAGATGCCGCGCTGTATCAGCTGTTCCTCCAGGAAGTGGCCCGACAGACCTTCCTCGACGATCTTGGGCCTGAATCCGGCCCTGCTTGGCAAGCCTTTGTCAGCAACGCGCAGTTGTCCTACTCGGCGCAGGCTGATCACCTGCTGGGCCGCGATGACAGCCCGTTCTGGGATGACCGCACCACCGCGCAAAAGGAAGACAAACCGGCGATCCTGGCCCGCAGCCTGGCCGCCGCGATCGACACTGGCACGGCGCTGCTCGGCGCCGACCGCAAGGCCTGGCAGTGGGGCAAGCTGCACCAGTACCGCTGGCCAGCACCGGCCTATCACGGCCTGGGTGACGCTATCAGCCGCGCGCCAATGGCGGCTGGCGGCGACTTCAGCACCCTGGCCCTGACGCCATATGCCTGGGGCAGCAACTTCGACACGCAACTGCCAGCCTCGGCGCGGATGATCGTCGACTTTGGCCAGGCCGAACCGCTGCAACTGCTGACCAGCAGTGGTCAGTCCGGCAACCCGGCCAGCCGTCACCACAGCGATGGCCTGGACGCCTGGTTCAAAGGCCGCTTCATGAGCCTGCCGCTGCAACCGCAGAACTTCGCCCGTGCCTACGGTAGCCAGCGCCTGACCCTGGTACCGGGCAAGTAAGCCCACGTCCGACTGCCCGCACAGCCCTGGCTGTGCGGGCAACCTCAGCCAGACAATCCGAACTTCGTCGCGCCAGCAACGCTCCTAGCTATAACTCCCTAGCCAGCGGCCTGCCATGGACCTTGTGATTGCTCGCCCCGAAGGCCTGTACTGCCCACCCGGTGATTTCTACATCGACCCGTGGCGCCCGGTTGATCGCGCGGTGATCACCCACGGTCACGGTGATCACTCACGCTCGGGCAACAATCACTACCTGACCGCGGCGCCCGGTGCCGGCATCCTGCGCAGCCGGCTCGGCCAGCACATCAATCTGCAGACCCTGCCCTACGGTGAACGCCTGGAACACCACGGCGTGAGCTTGAGCTTCCACCCAGCCGGGCATGTGCTCGGCTCGGCGCAGGTGCGCCTTGAGTACCAGGGCGAGGTATGGGTCGCCTCTGGTGACTACAAAGTGGAGCCCGACGGCACCTGCGCGCCGTTCGAGCCGGTGCGTTGCCACACCTTCATCACCGAATCGACATTCGGCCTGCCGATCTACCGCTGGCCGCCGCAAGCGGTGATTTTCGCCGAGATCAACCAGTGGTGGCGGGCCAATCGCGAACAAGGCAAGGCCAGCGTGTTGTTCTGTTATGCCTTCGGCAAGGCCCAGCGCATCCTCTATGGCCTCGACGCCAGCATCGGGCCGATCCTGGTGCATGGCGCGGTCGAGCCGTTGAATCGGGTCTATCGCGAAGCTGGCGTGGCCCTGCCAGAGACCCATTACGCCGGCGACTTTGCCCGCAACCACCCGCTACTGCGCGAGGCATTGATCATGGCGCCGCCGTCGGCTGGCGGCAGCAGTTGGATGAAGCGCTTCGGCGAGTACAGCGATGCCTTCGCCAGCGGCTGGATGCGCCTGCGCGGTACCCGCCGGCGGCGCGGGGTCGATCGCGGTTTTGTGCTGTCTGATCACGCTGATTGGCCGGGGCTGTTGTGGGCCATCGCCGAGACCGGCGCCGAGCGGGTCATGGTCACCCATGGTTCGGTCAATGTACTGGTGCGCTATTTGTCCGAGCAAGGCCTGGACGCGCGGGCCTTCGTTACCGAATACGGCGAAGAAGACGACACCCGCGAGGTTCAGCCATGAAGGCTTTTGCCGAGCTGTACCTGCGCCTGGACGGCACCACCTCGAGCAACGCCAAGTTGCTGGCCTTGCGCGAATACTTCAGCCAGGCGCCAGCGCAGGACGCTGCCTGGGCGGTGTACTTTCTTGCCGGCGGCCGGCCGCGGCAACTGGTGCCAACCCGCTTGTTGCGCGAGCTGGCCATTGAATTGTCAGGCCTGCCCGACTGGCTGTTCGAAGAGAGCTATCAGTCAGTGGGCGACCTGGCCGAAACCATTTCGTTACTGCTCCCCGACAGCGCCCATGCCAGTGATCAGGGTCTGGCTGAGTGGATCGAGCAGCATCTGCTGCCATTGCGCGGCCAGCCCCAGGAAGAGGTACGCGCGCGCCTGCCAGTGCTGTGGGCGCAGCTTGACCGGCAGAGCCTGATGCTCTGCCTGAAACTGATCACCGGCAGTTTCCGCGTGGGCGTGTCGAAACTGCTGGTCACCCGCGCACTGGCGCAGTTGGCCGATCTCGACGCCAAGCGCGTGGCCCAGCGCATGGTCGGCTATACCGACCTCAGCCATAAACCGAGCCCCGCCAGCTACCTCAAGCTGATCGCCGCCGAGTCGGCCGACGAGCACAGCCAGCGCGGCGGCCAGCCGTATCCGTTCTTTCTGGCCCATGCGCTGCAAGCGCCGACCGAACAATTCGACGCCCTGCTCGGCCCGGTCAGCGACTGGCAGGCGGAGTGGAAGTGGGACGGCATCCGCGCGCAGGTGGTCAAACGCGAGGGCCAGTTGTGGATCTGGTCACGAGGCGAAGAGCTGGTGACCGATCGCTTCCCCGAGCTGCACAGCCTGGCCAGCAGCCTGCCGGACGGCACCGTGCTGGATGGCGAGATTCTGGTGTGGAAACCGGGCTCCAGCAGCGACGATGTCGCCGTGCAGCCCTTCGCCCTGCTGCAACAACGGCTCGGCCGCAAGACCTTGGGCAAGAAGCTGCTCGGCGATGCTCCGGTGGTGCTGCAGGCCTACGACCTGCTCGAATGGCAGGACCATGACTGGCGCAGCCGCCCGCAGCACGAACGGCGCGCCCAGCTGGAGCGGGTAGTCGCCGAGTACCCGCAAGTGCCGCTGCTGCTGTCACCACTACTGACCGGCGACAGTTGGGCCGACCTGGCCGAGCAGCGCGAACAGTCGCGCAACCTCGGTGTAGAGGGGCTGATGCTCAAGCAGCGCGATGCGCTCTACGGGGTTGGCCGGACCAAGGACATGGGCCTGTGGTGGAAGTGGAAGATTGACCCGTTCAGCGTCGATGCCGTGCTGATCTATGCCCAGCGTGGCCATGGCCGGCGCGCGAGCCTGTACAGCGATTACACCTTTGCCGTGTGGGACGCACCGGCAGGCACGCCTGGACGTGCGCTGGTGCCATTCGCCAAGGCCTACTCAGGCCTCAGCGATGCAGAAATGCGCAAGGTCGATGCAATCGTGCGCAAAACCACCGTGGAAACCTTCGGCCCGGTGCGCAGCGTCACCCCGACGCTGGTGTTCGAACTGGGCTTTGAAGGCATCGCGCTGTCCAAGCGGCACAAGAGCGGCATCGCCGTGCGCTTCCCACGGATGCTGCGCTGGCGCCTGGACAAGCCGGTCGAGGAAGCCGACGACCTGGCCACCTTGCAGGCCCTGTTGAGCTGAAAACCGTGATCGGGATCTGCCTGCGCGCATGCGCAACGCCGAAGTTTGTGCTTCTATCTTCAGTCGCAGCCCGATCATCAACCAGCGCCCAGGACCCCCATGCACCACTCGACCCACAGCTTGCTCAGCCCCGCGCCCGGCATCAGCCGGCACCTGCACAGCTTCCAGTTCGGCCCAGCCGGCGCCGGCAAAGTCTATATACAGGCCTCGCTGCACGCCGACGAACTGCCGGGCATGCTGGTCGCCTGGCACCTCAAGCAGCGCCTGCTCGAACTGGAACAGCAAGGCCTGTTGCGTCAGCAGGTCCTGCTGGTGCCAGTGGCCAACCCATTGGGCATCGAGCAAGTGCTGCTGGATGCACCCATGGGCCGCTTCGAGCTGCACAGCGGGGAGAACTTCAACCGCAACTTCGTCGACCTTTCGGACACCATCGGCGACCAGCTCGAAGGCCAATTGACGCAGGACCCGCACCACAACCTTGAGCTGATCCGCGAGCACCTGCGCCGGGGCCTGGACGCGCACCCGGTACGTGCCGCGCTGCAGTCCCAGCGCTTGTGCCTGCAAAGACTGGCGTGCGATGCCGACATGGTCCTCGACCTGCACTGCGACTTCGAAGCGGTCGAACACCTGTACACCACGCCGCAGGCCTGGCCGCGGGTCGAGCCGCTGGCGCGCTACCTCGGGGCGCAAGCCAGCCTGCTCGCGACCGATTCGGGCGGGCAGTCGTTCGATGAGTGCTTCAGTCTGGTCTGGTGGCAATTGCAGCAGCGCTTCGGCAAGCGCTACCCGATCCCCGACGGTGGCATTTCGGTCACGCTGGAGCTGCGCGGGCAAGCCGACGTCTGTCACGCGCTGGCGGCCAAGGACTGCCAGGCGATCATCGACTTTCTGACCCACGCGGGCGTTATCGAAGGGCAACCGGCCGAATTACCGGCGCTGCTCCATCCGGCCACGCCACTGGCCGCAGTGGAACCCGTCAGCACCCCCCAGGGCGGGCTGCTGGTATTCCACGCAAAACCCGGCCAATACCTGCAAGCCGGGCAACTGATTGCCGAGGTGATCGACCCACTCACCGATCAGGTCAGTTCGCTGCGCAATCAACAGGCCGGGCTGCTGTATGCCCGTAGCGTTCGGCGCATGGCAACCAGCGGCATGGTCGTCGCCCATGTCGCGGGCGAGCAGATTTGCCGCAGTGGTTACCTGTTGGGCAACTAACAGGTAAACCAATCGGCACGCACGGCGGTCTGTAGAAGCACAGCCTTTGACGGATCCACGCATGCCCGCCACGACCGACCTTGCCAACGCCTGGTTTGCCACGCGTGGATTCAAACCCTTCGCCTTTCAGCGCCAGGTCTGGGCCGCCGTCGAGCGTGGCGAGTCGGGACTGGTGCATGCCAGCACCGGCTCTGGCAAAACCTACGCGGTATGGCTGGCCGCCCTGCGCGCCTATGCGCGCACGGCCAACCCGAGCGGTAAGCCGGCGCCGCTGCAGGTGCTGTGGATCACGCCGATGCGTGCGCTGGCAGCGGATACAGCACGTGCCCTGCAGGCACCGCTGGATGACCTGGAACTGAACTGGAACGTCGGCGTGCGCAGTGGTGATACCAGCTCTGCCGAGCGCGCCCGCCAAGCCCGGCGACTGCCCAGCACGCTGGTGACCACTCCAGAAAGCCTGACCCTGTTGCTGACCCGCGCCCAGGCCAATGAAGACTTTGCGCAGCTGCGCATGGTGGTGGTCGACGAATGGCACGAGTTGCTTGGCAACAAGCGTGGCGTGCAGCTCCAGTTGGCGTTGGCGCGCTTGCGCCGCTGGCATCCCGGGCTGGTGGTATGGGGGCTGTCGGCAACCTTGGGCAATCTTGAGCACGCCCGCGATGTGCTGTTGCCCGCCGGCGGCTCACTGGTCAAAGGGCGTCAGGACAAACGTTTTGTCGTCGACACGTTATTGCCGGAGGCAATCGAGCGCTTCCCTTGGGCCGGCCACATGGGCCTGAAAATGCTCAAGCAGGTCAGTGCCGAAATCGACGCCAGTGAAAGCTGCCTGGTCTTCACCAATACCCGCGCGCAAGCCGAGCTGTGGTATCAGGCACTTCTCGAGCACCGCCCTGACTGGGCCGGCTTGATCGCCCTGCACCATGCCTCGTTGGCTCGGCAGACCCGCGACTGGGTAGAGCGCAGTCTCAAGCAAGGCTCGCTCAAGGCGGTGATCTGCACGTCAAGCCTGGACCTCGGGGTAGATTTTCTGCCAGTAGAGCGGGTACTGCAGATTGGCTCGGCCAAGGGTATCGCGCGTTTGATGCAGCGTGCGGGTCGATCCGGGCATGCGCCCGGGCGCGCCTCGCGGATTACCCTGGTGCCGACCCACAGCCTCGAGCTGGTCGAGGCCGCCGCTGCTCGCCATGCCCTGGCCGCCGGCCAGATCGAGGCACGCCAGTCGCCGCGGCTGAGCATGGATGTGCTGGTGCAGCATCTGGTCAGCATGGCGCTGGGCAGCGGCTTTCGCCCGGCAGAACTGCTCGAGGAAGTGCGCAGCACCTGGGCCTTTCGCGAACTGCGCGACAGCCAATGGCAATGGGCACTGGATTTTGTCTGCCATGGCGGTAGCTCGCTGACGGCCTACCCTGACTACCAGCGCGTCGAAGCCCACGCCGACGGCATCTGGCGTGTGGCCAACGAGCGCCTGGCGCGGCGCCATCGGATGGGCATCGGCACCATCGTCAGTGATGCCAGTATTCAGCTCAAATACTGGAGCAAGGGCGGCGGCGGCAAACAGCTGGGCAGCGTCGAGGAATCATTTATCGCGCGCCTCAAACCCGGCGATACGCTGGTGTTTGCCGGCCGCGTGCTGGAGCTGGTGCGGGTCGAGAACATGACCGCCTATGTACGCCGCAGTACCGCTCGCAAGGCGGCGATTGCCCGCTGGAATGGCGGCCGTATGCCGCTGTCGAGCGAACTGGCGGACGCCTTGGTGGAGCGCCTGGATGCCGCAGCCCATGACCACTTCGACGGCCCGGAAATGCGCGCCGTGCGACCTCTGCTGGAGTTGCAGGCGACTTGGTCGGCGCTGCCCACCCAGCACACCCTGCTGGCCGAGACATTCACTTCAAGACAAGGCTCGCATCTGTTTCTGTACCCATTCGCCGGACGCATGGCCAACCTGGGCCTGGCCAATCTGATAGCGTGGCGCGTGAGCCGGGTGCAGCCATTGTCGGTGTCGATTGCGGTCAATGATTACGGCTTCGAGCTGGTCAGCCCCAGCACGGTCGACTGGGCCACGTATCTGCCGCGGGCGTTGAGCACGGATGATCTGCTCGAAGATGCACTGGCCAGCTTGAATGCGGGCGAAATGGCGCTGCGGCGCTTTCGCGAAATCGCGCAGATTTCCGGGCTGGTGTTCGGCGGCTACCCGGCCGCGCAGAAGAGCACTCGACAGATTCAGGCCTCCAGCGGATTGTTCTACGAGGTATTTCGCAAGCACGACGCCGACAATCTGTTGCTCGGCCAAGCGCGGGATGAGGTGCTGCGCGAAGAACTGGAAATCGAGCGGCTGCATCGGCAGTTGCTCAAATTGAGTACGCTGCATCTGGATCTGCACGACCTGCGTCGCCCCGGACCATTGGCTTTCGCGCTGTTGGTAGAAGGCATGCGCGAGACCCTGAGCACAGAAAAACTGGCCGACCGCATTGCACGGATGGTGGCTGATCTGGAAAAAGTCGCCGACGCACCCAAGGGGCGAACCCGGCGCGGGAGCTGAGCCTCGCCCTGAATACAAGGACTTCTATGCAGCACCTGGAAATCGAACACTGCGGCGAAACGCTCTGGCTGCTGCCGGACAAGGCCATGTACTGGCCAGCGCGGCGGGCCTTGTTGGTCGCTGATGTGCACATCGGCAAGGCGGCAAGCTATCGCGCATTGAATCAGCCAGTGCCGCGCGGCACCACCGATGCCACCCTCGCCCGCCTTGATGCGTTGCTTACCGAGCACGCTTGCGAGCAATTGATTGTACTCGGCGATTTCTTGCACGCCCGCCACGCTCAGGCGCCGGCGATCATCGCCAAGCTCAAGGCCTGGCGCGAGCGGCATGCTCAGGTGCAGATGATTCTGGTGCGCGGCAACCATGACCGCCATGCCGGCGACCCACCGACGGAACTGAACATCGAGATCAAGGAAGAACCGTGGCTATACGGCCCGTTTGCCCTGCAGCACGAGCCCACGGCAAACCCTCCGCACACGGTGCTGGCAGGGCACGTACATCCGGTTTACGTACTCCGTGGCAGAGCCCGGCAGCGGTTGCGCTTGCCGTGCTTTCTAATCAACAAGGAGGTCTGCCTGTTGCCCGCATTCGGCGAATTCACCGGGGGCTGGACGGTCGAACCCGACGCAGCCACCCGCGTGTTTCTGGCGGGGGCTGAGCGGGTCTGGGCAGTGCAGCGTTAATTACGCAACAGGAGTAGGCGGTATGTCGTCCGGCAAGGTCGGTACACCCGGCTCGGTCGGTTGATGCTCACCCGGCTGAGGCGGCTGCGGGCTGTCCGGGTCCGGCTGGCCGGGCACTCCTCCTGCCTGCACAGGCAGTGGTGGCTGCGCCAACAGCGACCAGGCCAGCAGGCCGATCTGGTTAGGCTGGAGATGAGCCAGCTGGGCACTGACAGTGGTATGGAGTTTCATAGGCAGCTCCTCACGGGGGCCGGCGTACGTCATGCACGCCGCAACTGTTACCCCGTTGGAGTGCCTTGCGGGCAACTAATTCCCCGCGCTCGTCGGCTCAGGTCCGCGGCAGGGTGACCCCACGCTGGCCCTGGTACTTGCCGCCACGGTCTTTATAAGAGACTTCGCACTCTTCATCGGACTCGAGGAACAGCATCTGCGCCACGCCTTCGTTGGCGTAGATCTTTGCCGGCAAGGTGGTGGTGTTGGAGAACTCCAGGGTCACGTGGCCTTCCCACTCTGGCTCGAGCGGCGTGACGTTGACGATGATGCCGCAGCGCGCGTAGGTGCTTTTGCCCAGGCAGATGGTCAGGACGTTGCGCGGGATGCGGAAGTACTCGACGGTGCGCGCCAGGGCGAACGAGTTCGGCGGGATGATGCAGACGTCGCTTTTGACGTCGACAAAGCTGCCGGCGTCGAAGTTTTTCGGGTCGACCGTGGCCGAATTGATGTTGGTGAAGACCTTGAATTCGTCTGCGCAGCGCACGTCGTAGCCGTAGCTGGAAACGCCGAAGGAAATCACCCGGCTGGCTTCGTCACCGCGCACCTGGCGCTCGACGAAGGGTTCGATCATGCCGTGTTCCTGCGCCATGCGGCGAATCCACTTGTCTGATTTGATGCTCATGGCGGGTGTCCTGAAGGCTGCAAGGTAAAAAACGAGAAGCGCATCTTACCGGTCCCGGCCTCCGGGTTAAAGTTCCCCGGCCGTATCCCACGCCGGACGGGGCTTGCAGCCGCCGCCGATCCGATTTTGAGCAAAGCCGCGTTTGACCATTGGCAGGCTGAAGAAAGTGGGGTATGGTGACGTCACTGTGCTGCACGTGACACCGAGAACTCTAGTTAGATGCACGATCCCAATCTGCCCATCGCTGAATTTTCCGACTCTTTGCACTCAGTCCGGCCAGGGCATTTCCTGCGCCGATAATTACTTTGTCCAAGGAGACAGACACATGTCCAACCGTCAAAACGGTACCGTCAAGTGGTTCAACGATGAAAAAGGCTACGGCTTCATCACCCCTCAATCGGGTGACGACCTGTTCGTGCACTTCAAAGCCATCCAAGCTGACGGCTTCAAAACTCTGAAAGAAGGCCAAGCCGTAACTTTCGTCGCTACCCGCGGCCAGAAAGGTATGCAGGCTGAAGAAGTTCAACTGGGTTAATTCCAGCTGGCTTCAAAAAAACCCGCTTCGGCGGGTTTTTTTATGCCTGCAATTTAGCTATCAGACCAGCGCGAACGGCATCCCCACTTACGCAGGGATGCCGAGATATCAGTCTTCGCTGATGGTGATGCTCGGCATGGCCGGAGCGGCTGCTTCCTGCAGCACGATACGTGCACCGACCTGCCGCGCCAGTTCCTGGTAGACCATGGCAATCTGACTTTCCGGCTCGGCAATCGCAGTCGGCTTGCCGCTGTCGGCCTGCTCGCGAATCAGCATCGACAGTGGCAGCGACGCCAGCAAGTCGACACCGTATTGCGAGGCCAGCTTGGCACCGCCGCCCTCGCCGAACAGGTGCTCGGCATGGCCACAGTTGGAGCAGATATGCACGGCCATGTTCTCCACCACGCCAAGTACCGGGATGTTGACCTTGCGGAACATCTCCACACCCTTGCGCGCGTCAAGCAGGGCCAGGTCCTGCGGCGTGGTCACGATCACCGAACCGGCCACCGGGACTTTCTGCGCCAGGGTCAGCTGGATATCGCCAGTGCCGGGCGGCATGTCGATCACCAGGTAGTCCAGATCATCCCAGGCCGTCTGGGTCACCAGTTGCAGCAGGGCGCCGGAGACCATCGGCCCGCGCCAGACCATCGGCGTGTTGTCGTCGGTCAGAAATGCCATCGACATCACTTCGACGCCGTGCGCCTTGATCGGCACAAACCACTTCTGCTCACGAATCTGCGGTCGAGTACCTTCGGCGATACCGAACATCACGCCCTGGCTTGGGCCGTAGATATCGGCATCGAGAATACCCACCCGCGCCCCTTCGCGCGCCAGCGCCAAGGCCAGGTTGGCCGAAGTGGTCGACTTGCCTACGCCACCTTTGCCCGAGGCAACAGCGATGATGTTCTTCACGTTGGCCATGCCGGGCACTTGCGCCTGGGCCTTGTGTGCGCTGATCACACAATCGATCGAGACGTTGGCGGCAGTTACGCCCTCTATGTTCTCGACAGCGGTCTGCAATACCTGCGCCCAGCCATTCTTGAACAGCCCGGCGGCGTAGCCCAACTGCAGCTGCACGCTGACCTGGCTACCCTGGATGTCGATCGCGCGTACGCAACCGGCGCTGACCGGGTCCTGGTTCAGGTAGGGATCGGTGTACTGGCGAAGCGCGGCTTCGACATCGGCACGTGTGACGGCACTCATGGAGGCTCCCATAGGCAAGATCTGAAGGTGAGACAGGCGCCTATGCTAACCCGTCAATCGTCAGCAGGTACGTCGATGGGGTGAAATATATTCGCTGTCGCTTTATAGTGGCCGATCACCTTTGTATCCCGTCTAGCCAGAGTAATAGCCGAGCCACCATGTCCGAGCCACGTCAGATTCTCGTCACCAGCGCCCTGCCCTATGCCAACGGTTCCATTCACCTTGGCCATATGCTCGAGTACATCCAGACGGACATGTGGGTTCGCTTCCAGAAGCTGCGCGGCAACCAGTGCACCTATGTCTGCGCCGACGACGCCCACGGCTCGGCGATCATGCTGCGTGCCGAAAAAGAAGGCATCACCCCCGAGCAGTTGATCGCCGACGTGCAGGCCGAGCACAGCAGTGACTTTGCCGAATTCCTGGTCGACTTCGACAACTTCCACTCGACCCACAGCGATGAAAACCGCGAACTGTCGAGCATGATCTACACCCGCCTGCGCGACGCCGGACACATCGCCAACCGCTCGGTCACGCAGTACTTCGACCCGGAAAAAGGCATGTTCCTGGCCGACCGCTTCATCAAGGGCACCTGTCCCAAGTGCGCGGCTGAAGATCAGTACGGCGACAACTGCGAGAAGTGCGGCGCAACCTACGCCCCGACCGAACTGAAGAACCCCAAGTCAGCGATCTCTGGCGCCACGCCAGTACTCAAGGACTCCAAGCACTTCTTCTTCAAGCTGCCTGACTTCCAGGCCATGCTGCAACAGTGGACCCGCAGTGGCACCCTGCAGGACGCCGTTGCCAACAAACTCGCCGAGTGGCTCGACTCCGGTTTGCAGGAGTGGGACATCTCCCGCGACGCACCGTATTTCGGCTTCGAAATCCCGGATGAGCCAGGCAAGTACTTCTATGTCTGGCTGGACGCGCCCATCGGCTACATGGCCAGCTTCAAGAACCTCTGCGCACGCCGCCCGGAGCTGGACTTCGATGCGTACTGGAAGGCCGACTCGACCACCGAGCTGTATCACTTCATCGGCAAGGACATCGTCAACTTCCACGCCCTGTTCTGGCCGGCCATGCTCGAAGGCGCAGGCCTGCGCAAGCCGACCGCAATCAACGTGCACGGCTACCTGACGGTCAACGGCGCGAAGATGTCGAAGTCGCGTGGCACCTTCATCAAGGCGCGTACTTACCTCGACCACCTGGCGCCGGAATACCTGCGTTATTACTACGCCGCCAAACTTGGCCGCGGCGTCGATGACCTCGACCTGAACCTGGAAGACTTCATCCAGAAGGTCAATTCCGACCTGGTCGGCAAAGTGGTGAACATTGCCAGCCGTTGCGCAGGCTTCATCCACAAAGGCAATGCCGGTGTGATGGTCGGCGGTGACGCCGCGCCTGAGCTGACCGAAGCCTTTGCCGCCGCCGCGCCATCGATCGCCGAAGCCTACGAGGCACGCGACTTTGCCCGCGCCATGCGCGAAATCATGGCCCTGGCCGACCGCGCCAACGCCTGGATTGCCGACAAGGCGCCGTGGTCGCTGGCCAAACAGGAAGGCAAGCAGGACGAGGTTCAGGCCATCTGCGCCCAAGGCATCAACCTGTTCCGCCAGCTGGTGATCTTCCTCAAACCGGTATTGCCAGTGCTGGCAGCAGACGCCGAGGCCTTCCTCAACGTCGCCCCGCTGCGCTGGGACGATCACCAGTCACGCCTGGAAAACCATCAGCTGAATGCGTTCAAGCCACTGATGAGCCGCATCGAACCGGCCAAGGTCGAAGCCATGATCGCCGCCAGCAAGGAAGACCTGCTCGCCTCCCAGGCCCCCAGCGCCCCTGCTGGCAATGGCGAGCTGAGCAAGGATCCGCTGGCTGCGGAGATCGAATTCGACACCTTTGCCGCCGTCGACCTGCGCGTGGCCCTGATCGTCAAAGCCGAAGCAGTACCGGGCGCCGACAAGCTGCTGCAACTGACCCTAGACATCGGCGACGAGCGTCGCAACGTGTTCTCCGGGATCAAGTCGGCCTACCCTGACCCGTCGTTGCTGGAAGGCCGCCTGACCATGATGGTGGCCAACCTCAAGCCCCGCAAGATGCGCTTCGGCATCTCCGAGGGCATGGTCATGGCAGCCGGCCCTGGCGGCGAAGAGATCTACCTGCTCAGCCCTGACAGCGGCGCCAAGCCAGGCCAGCGCATCAAGTAACCGAGCAACAACGCCCCGGCCAAGTGCCGGGGCGTTGTTTTGGCCAACGTGGCCAGCGACCATCGCCTCCCCGCCTCAAACGAGAGCCTAGCCTTTCATGAATGCCGCCAAACGCCTGGAGATCTTTCGTCGGCTGCACGAAGACAACCCAGAGCCCAAGACCGAACTCGCCTACACCACACCGTTTGAATTGCTGATTGCGGTGATCCTGTCAGCCCAGGCCACCGATGTCGGCGTCAACAAGGCCACGGCGCGCCTGTATCCGGTTGCCAATACGCCCGAGGCGATCTACGCCCTGGGCGTCGACGGGCTAAGCGCCTACATCCGCACCATCGGCTTGTACAACAGCAAGGCGAAAAACGTCATCGAAACCTGCAGGCTGCTGATTGAGCTGCATGGCAGCGTAGTCCCCGACAACCGCGAAGCACTCGAGGCGCTGCCAGGCGTGGGCCGCAAGACCGCCAACGTGGTGCTCAATACGGCGTTCAGGCAACCCGCCATGGCCGTCGACACGCATATTTTCCGCGTCAGCAACCGCACTGGGATCGCCCCTGGCAAGACCGTGCTGGAAGTGGAAAAAAAGCTGATGCGCTTCGTTCCCAAGGATTACCTGCTCGATGCTCATCACTGGCTGATCCTCCACGGCCGCTACGTATGCCAGGCGCGCAAGCCGCGCTGCGGCAGCTGCCGCATCGAGGATTTGTGCGAATACCGACTAAAAACCTCGGACGATTGAGCCGATAGCCAGAACACCCCCTCCCTGATTGAAAAAATCTTTTTTACCAGACCAGAGATTCTCGTTATAAGGTCGGCCAATGGCCCCTTGGCTTGGAGTAACTCATGAGCACTGACAAAGATGACCTGGTGATCGATGACGATCTGGTACTGAGCACCGATGACGAGCCGGAGCCGCGGGTAGAAGTTGCCAAGACCAACCTGGACAAGCGTCGCACCATTGACAACTTGCTGGAGGAGCGACGCCTGCAGCGGCAACTCGCCGATTACGACTACGACCTGTAAAACCACGATCTGTAAACAGGCCGGCACCAAGCCTGCTCAGGCCAGCCCATGACGCTGGGCAAGCTCGATCAGATCGACCAGTGAGCGAGCATTGAGCTTGAGCAGCAGCCGGGTTTTATAGGTGCTGACGGTCTTGTTGCTGAGGAACATGCTTTCGGCGATATCCTTGTTGCTCTTGCCCCTGGCCAATTGCTGCAGCACCATCATCTCACGCGCAGAAAGGCGCTCGACCATTTCGGTCTCGGTCCCACGACTGATGGCGCTGCGAGCCTTGTGCAGGGCTTGATTGGGGAAATAGCTGTAGCCCGAGAGCACCGCCTTGATTGCACTGAGCAATTCGGTCAGTTCCTGCTGCTTGCAGACATAGCCGGCCGCGCCGGCCTGCATGCAGCGCATGGAGAAATGCCCTGGCGCCTGCGACGTCAACACCAGTACCTTGCTGCTGGGGCTGGCGAGGCCGATGCGGCCAATCACCTCAAGCCCATCGAGCTTGGGTATACCGATGTCCAGGACCACGATATCTGGCAGGTAGTCCCGGGTCAGCTGCAGCGCATCTACGCCGTTGTCGGTTTCTGCCACAACGTCATAACCATGCCGCTCCATCAGCATGCGCACAGCAAGGCGAATGACCGGGTGATCATCCACGATAAGCACTTTATTCATGCGACATCCATTGATTTATTTTTTTATCCAGCCGCCACCATAACCGAGCGCAACGGCAAATAGCGCGGGGGGTGGGGCCCGTAGGACACGCAGAGATGAAACCTACATTAATCAAGGAAATTTCCTACAAACAGGCATCTTAGGAAATCATGCCCCGTGCCCTCTATTCACCAGACGGCAGCCTGGCGACACGAGCGCTATTCAAGCCAGCATCATCGCTGACGCATGCAGGATCAATCAGCCCACAACGCAGGACTCGACATCAATGCTCTGATGACGCGGCGGCACTCTAACCAAGCGAGGAACTCGGCTACCTTTTCGGCGCACGCTGCGACGGGTAAACAGGAGCTATATCGACGGGGGCTGCCAACATGAAAAATGAAAAAAGTCTGAGTCCTTTGACGCTCATAGCGATTTTTGCAGGCATCGTCGAGGCATCTGCGTTGGCCTCGCTGCCGTTCCTGAGCGAGGCCAGCCAGATGATCTACACATGGTTTCTGGTCGGCTTTCCATTTTTTCTCACAGTACTGTTCTTTCTGACCCTGAACTTCAATCACCAGACCCTTTACCAGCCCGCTGCACATGAAGCGGCGCAGCAGCAGCCAACAATCGAAGCGGAGCGAATGCATGGGCAGGCCTCGGCGACCATTGCGTTTTCCGGTCCGGACGCAGGTGTTCTGATAGAACAGCATATCCACCGCACGCTGGCCGACCCAGAGCCGAGCGCGCGTAGCTGGACGCTGTACAATCTGGACGCGCACAAGCAGATCTATCTGGCTGTCGAGGCGCTCGCCGACACCCCTCAGTCAGTGCTGTTCGAGGTCGCTGGCGGGCAAAAAAAACCCCGGCGCTAGGCCGGGGTTGATCACGCCAACTGGCAGTCGATCACAGCAGCGAACGACCTTTGTTAGCGGCGATCCTCATACGCAGTGCGTTGAGCTTGATGAAGCCAGCCGCGTCAGCCTGATTGTACGCACCGCCATCTTCCTCGAAGGTAGCGATGTTGGCATCGAACAACGAATCGTCGGATTTGCGCCCGACTACGGTGACGTTGCCTTTGTACAGCTTCAAGCGCACTACGCCGTTCACGTTGACCTGAGAAGCGTCGATCATCTGCTGCAGCATGATCCGCTCCGGGCTCCACCAGTAGCCGGTGTAGATCAGGCTGGCGTACTTGGGCATCAGCTCGTCTTTCAGGTGAGCCACTTCACGGTCGAGGGTGATCGACTCGATGGCGCGGTGAGCGCGCAGCATGATGGTGCCGCCAGGGGTCTCGTAGCAGCCACGCGACTTCATGCCGACGTAACGGTTCTCGACGATGTCCAGACGGCCGATGCCGTTGGCGCCGCCGATGCGGTTGAGGTCGGCCAGCACGGTAGCTGGCGACTTGTCGACGCCGTCGATGGCAACGATGTCGCCATTGCGGAAGGTCAGCTCGAGGTAGGTCGCCTGGTCAGGGGCGTTCTCCGGGGAGACGCTCCACTTCCACATGTCTTCTTCGTGCTCGGTCCAGGTGTCTTCCAGTACGCCGCCTTCATAGGAGATGTGCAGCAGGTTGGCGTCCATCGAGTACGGCGACTTCTTCTTGCCGTGGCGCTCGATCGGGATGCCGTGCTTCTCGGCGTAATCCATCAGCTTCTCGCGGGACAGCAGGTCCCACTCGCGCCATGGTGCAATGACCTTGACGCCTGGCTTGAGCGCGTAGGCGCCGAGCTCGAAACGAACCTGGTCGTTGCCCTTGCCGGTCGCACCGTGGGAAATGGCGTCAGCGCCAGTTTCGTTGGCGATCTCGATCAGACGTTTGGCGATCAGCGGACGCGCGATGGAAGTACCCAGCAGGTACTCGCCTTCGTAGACGGTGTTGGCGCGGAACATCGGGAACACGAAGTCACGCACGAATTCTTCGCGCAGGTCATCGATGTAGATTTCTTTCACGCCCATCGCCTGAGCCTTGGCGCGGGCCGGTTCGACCTCTTCGCCCTGGCCGAGGTCAGCGGTGAAGGTCACCACTTCGCAGTTGTAGGTGTCCTGCAGCCACTTGAGAATCACCGAAGTATCAAGGCCGCCGGAATACGCCAGTACGACCTTATTTACGTCCGCCATGCCATCACTCCACGGGGTTTACGGAAAGCCGTCGATTCTACCGACCTCGCGGGCAAATTTACAGTGGGGCGACAGCTTCTGACGACAAAGCGACAAGAACTTTCGATACAGCGACCAACGGTCGCGGATCTGGCTCTTTACAGTTGCTTGGCCGCAGGCGCAGGGGCCACAGGAGCGCCAGCCGGGGAAGGCTCGACCGCTCTTTCCGCCGGTTTGGCCACTGGCGTGACGCGATCCAGTTCGATGTTGACGCGACGGTTACGCGCCCGATTGGCCGCGCTGTTGTTCTTCGCCAGCGGGTAGCGCTCGCCATGGAAGCGCACGATGATCTGCGTTTCAGGCACACCATGTGCTACCAGGTACTCGGCAACCGCCAGCGCCCGGCGCCGCGAGTCCTCGCGATTGGCCAGACGATTGCCGCCGTTGTCGGAATGACCGTTGAGTTCGATGTGATTGACCGTCGGATCGGCCTTCAGGTAATCGAGAATCACGTCCAGCCGAGCCCGGCCATTACTGTCCAGTTCAACCCCACGCGGGAAGGCGACCTGCGTCTGGCGAATCTGGTCGTAGTTCATCGGCAATAGCTTGCTCGCGCACAGCTGATAGTCGTTGAACGCCTTGGCAAAGCTGACGGGCAACACTCGCACTTCCATTGCTCGACCACCCTCGCCGGCATGGTTGCGCACGACCGTGCTGCGCCCATCCATCAGGCCGTTGATCAAGCGACTGGCCTGGCCTTGCGAGGACGTGAACAACACCCCACTGCGGGCCAGGCGTACGGCACCGAGACTGACATCACTGCGCCCCGGCTGCCATGGCGCAGCGGCGGCGAGCAAGGTGGCAGAGCCGGCGCCGAGCAGGTTGGTGTCCGAGCGCAGGCGGAAGGTTGGTTGCTCGCCTGCGCGACGCACGAACTCGCCACTGCCAAAGCCGTCTATCGGCTGGACCAGGCGGCATTCGAACTGATCGCCTTCTACCGTCCAGGCGATGTTCTCCATCCGGGTCTGGAAGGTCAATGCGCCTGCCGGCAGGCTGGCAAACAAGGTGAACAGGGCTAGGTAACGCTGGCGCACGGGCGGCTCCACAAATTCTGACGGCTTACCTGCAGGCTATCGGTCGCGCGCCGGAAAACTTGATAGCCGTGCTCGACCAAGGGTTTTCCGGTAGCATTCGCACTTGAGTTCGACCCGCCTGGAATCCCCAATGTCCGACCGCCTGACCCTCCTGCGTCCCGATGACTGGCATATCCATCTGCGCGATGGTGCTGTCCTGCCCCACACCGTTGGCGACGTAGCGCGTACCTTCGCCCGCGCCATTGTCATGCCCAACACGGTTCCGCCGGTGCGCGATGCCGCCGAAGCGGGTGCCTACCGCGAGCGGATCCTTGCCGCGCGCCCAGTTGGCAGCCGCTTCGAGCCGCTGATGGTGCTGTACCTTACCGACCGCACCAGTGCCGATGACATCCGCGCGGCCAAGGCCAGTGGTTTTGTCTACGCCGCCAAGCTGTACCCGGCTGGCGCCACGACCAACTCCGATTCCGGCGTGACCAGCATCGACAAGATCTTCCCGGCCATCGAAGCCCTTGCCGAAACCGGCATGCCGCTGCTGGTGCACGGTGAAGTGACGCATGCCGATGTCGATGTGTTCGACCGCGAAAAACGCTTTATCGACGAGCACATGCGCCGTCTGGTCGACCGCTTCCCGACGCTCAAGGTGGTGTTCGAACACATCACCACGGCCGATGCCGCGCAGTTTGTCAGTGAAGCACCGGCCAATGTCGGTGCGACCATCACCGCTCAGCACTTGCTGTACAACCGCAATCACATGCTGGTCGGCGGTATTCGCCCGCACTTCTATTGCCTGCCGATCCTCAAGCGCAACACCCACCAGGTGGCGCTGCTGGACGCGGCTACCAGCGGCAATCGCAAGTTCTTCCTTGGCACCGACTCGGCGCCCCACGCCCAGCACGCCAAGGAAGCCGCCTGCGGCTGCGCCGGTTGCTACACCGCGTATGCGGCGATCGAGATGTACGCCGAAGCGTTCGAGCAGCGCAACGCGCTGGACAAGCTGGAAGGTTTTGCCAGCCTGCATGGCCCAGCGTTCTATGGCCTGCCGGCAAACACCGACCGGATTACCCTGGTCCGTGAAGAATGGACTGCGCCAAGCAGCCTGCCGTTTGGCGACAACCTTGTGATTCCGCTGCGCGCCGGTGAAAAACTGCGCTGGCGCCTGCTGGAGGAAAACGCGTGAGCGAAGATCTGTACGAAGACGACCAGGAAGCTTCCAGCGGTGCCCCACGCCACCCGATGGCCGAGCGCTTCCGCGGTTACCTGCCGGTTGTTATCGATGTCGAGACCGGTGGCTTCAACAGCGCTACCGATGCCCTGCTGGAGATCGCTGCGGTCACCATCGGCATGGACGAGAAGGGTTTCCTGTTCCCTGAGCACACGCACTTCTTCCGCGTCGAGCCGTTTGAAGGCGCCAACATCGAGGCGGCGGCACTGGAGTTCACCGGGATCAAGCTTGACCACCCACTGCGCATGGCAGTGAGTGAAGAGAGCGCGCTGACCGAAATCTTCCGCAGCGTTCGCAAGTCGCTCAAGTCCAACGGCTGCAAGCGGGCGATCCTGGTCGGCCACAACAGCAGCTTTGACCTGGGCTTCCTCAATGCTGCGGTTGCGCGCAATGACCTCAAGCGCAATCCGTTCCACCCGTTCTCCAGCTTCGACACTGCTACCCTGGCCGGGCTCGCCTACGGGCAGACCGTACTGGCGCGAGCATGCCAGAGCGCCGACATCGATTTCGACGGCCGTGAGGCGCATTCGGCGCGTTATGACACCGAGAAGACTGCCGAGCTGTTCTGCGGCATCGTCAACCGCTGGAAGGATCTGGGCGGCTGGCGCGATTGATGATCAGCTTACCGCTGCTGCGTCCCGAGACGCGCAGCGGATATAAAAAAACCGGCCACCAGGGCCGGTTTTTTTATGCGTGGCGATTACAGCTTGCCGGCATTCTCGCTCAGGTAGGCAGCAACGCCTTCTGGCGAAGCGTTCATGCCCTTGTCGCCTTTTTTCCAGTTGGCAGGGCAGACTTCGCCGTGCTCTTCGTGGAATTGCAGAGCGTCAACCAGACGCAGCAGCTCATCCATGTTACGGCCCAGCGGCAGGTCGTTGATGATCTGCGAGCGGACAACGCCGTTCAGGTCGATCAGGAAGGCGCCACGGAAGGCTACGCCGCCTTCGGACTCAACGTCGTAGGCCTTGCAGATTTCGTGGGTGATGTCAGCCGCCAGGGTGTACTTGACCTGGCCGATGCCGCCGTTGTTGACCGGGGTGTTACGCCAGGCGTTGTGAGTGAAGTGCGAGTCGATCGACACGCCGATCACTTCGACGTTGCGCGCAGCGAAGTCCGGAATGCGGTTGTCCAACGCGATCAGCTCGGACGGGCAGACGAAGGTGAAGTCCAGCGGGTAGAAGAATACCAGGCCGTACTTGCCCTTGATCGCCGAAGCGAGGTTGAAGCTGTCGACGATTTCGCCGTTGCCCAGCACAGCTGGAACGGTGAAGTCGGGGGCTTGTTTACCAACGAGTACGCTCATCGTTATCTCCTGATGAAGGTGAAAAAACGTTGCCCGGCGGCAAACCCGCCAAGCATCCAGCAAAGGCTGACCATCATACACAGGTTAAGGTGACAGGCCGAATCCAACCGCCGGTCGTCCTTGCGCATTTAGTTTCAGAAACCGCTTTGACAAGCATTCTCATTACTATTACTCTCCAACGCATCGACTCAACGACGATGGTCAGCCTCTATGTATGTGTGTCTTTGTGTCGGCGTCACCGACGGACAGATTCGCGATGCGATCTACGAGGGATGCTGTAGCTACAAGGAAGTCCGGGCGGCCACCAACGTGGCGAGCCAATGCGGCAAGTGCGCGTGCCTTGCCAAGCAGGTGGTGCGTGAGACGTTGACCGACCTCCAGGTCAGCCAGCAGCCCGCCCTGCCCTACCCCGTCGAATTTAATGCAGTCTGATTTCCCCCGTATTTTGAAGAACCGGACCTTGTGTCCGGTTTTTTTATGCCTTTAATTCAATAAGTTAGCGTGCCAACGCGGTTCACAAACATTCTTATTCCGATTAAATTTCATTTATTATTCAACAACTTAGGTTTGACACTGGAAGTTGTCCGGCTCAGACTTCGGGTATTGACACACTCAACACGGCAGGAATACGGACATGAAAGGCGACGTCAGCGTCATCCAGCATCTCAACAAGATCCTCGGGAACGAGCTGGTCGCTATCAACCAGTACTTCCTGCACGCGCGTATGTATGAAGACTGGGGCCTCAACGCCCTGGGCAAGCGCGAGTACAAAGAGTCCATCGAGGCGATGAAGGACGCAGACAAGCTGATCAAGCGCATCCTGTTCCTCGAAGGCCTGCCTAACGTGCAGGACCTGGGTAAGCTGCTGATCGGCGAGCACTCCAAAGAGATGCTGGAATGCGACCTGAAGATCGAGCAAAGCGGTCTGATCGATCTCAAGGCAGCTATTGCGCACTGCGAAACTTCTGGCGACTTCGGCTCGCGGGAAATGCTGGAAGACATCCTTGAATCCAAGGAAGAGCACATCGACTGGCTGGAAACCCAGCTGAGCCTGATCGACAAGATCAGCATCGAGAACTACCTGCAGTCGCAGATGGGCGAAGAGTAACGCTCAAGCCCATACGAAAAAGCCCCGCCAAGTGCGGGGCTTTTTCATGCCTGGGCAAACAACTTTGGCTGCTTGCCCAGCAAGGTCAATCAGGCTTCGGAAGCCTTGGCAGCATTGGCAGCCGCTTCCTTGACCAGCTTTTGCAGCTCACCGTTCTCGAACATCTCGATCATGATGTCGCTGCCGCCGACCAGTTCACCGGCAACCCACAGCTGTGGGAAGGTCGGCCAGTTGGCGTACTTGGGCAGGTTGGCGCGGATTTCCGGGTTCTGCAGGATGTCGACATAGGCGAATTTCTCGCCACAGCCCATGACAGCCTGGGCCGCCTTGGACGAGAAGCCGCACTGAGGCGCGTTCGGCGAGCCTTTCATGTAAAGCAGAATGGTGTTGTTGGCAATCTGCTCTTTGATTGTTTCGATGATATCCATGAAGCACCTCGTCTGAACTTTCCGACTCGATGGTCGGCACGGTCAGCCATTGTATCGGAAAGCCCGGCCGTGGGTCGACCTGCACGCGGTCGGATCAGCAGTGCGCGTTCAAACGGCCGCGACCCGCACCGGCACACCATTCAACGCTGCATTACCCGACACGGCGTCACGCTGCAGCTCGTCGGTAAGATCATTGGCACTGACCCCTGGCTGCTCAGCGGCGATCTGCAATTGCGCGCCCTGGCGGCGATGGCCGAAGCCATGGGGCAGGCTGACCACGCCGGGCATGATCTCGCTGCTGGCCTGCACGTCCACCTCGACCACGCCCGTGCGCGATTGAATGCTCACGCGCTGGCCATCACTCAACTGACGCTGCTGCATATCATCGGGATGCATCAGCAACTGATGGCGCGGCTTGCCTTTTACCAGCCGATGAAAGTTATGCATCCACGAATTGTTGCTGCGCACGTGCCGGCGACCGATCAACAGCAGCTCGTCCGGCGCTGCCGGGGCCTGTCTGGCAAGGCGCTGCAAGTCTTCAAGCAGTTGCGTCGGCGCTGCCTCGACCACTTTGCCGGGGGTAGCCAGGCGTGCTGCCAGGTTGGCGCGCAAGGGCCCCAGGTCCAGGCCGTGTGGATGCTGATCCAGGGCGTCCAGTGACAACGCCCACGGCGACGCCTGGCCATAGCGGCCGTGGCGCAACGCCAGGTCGATCATCTGCGCCGGGGGCATGGTCGGCTTCAGTTCCTTCTGCGCACGCCTGGCGAACGCCTTGGCCAGACCAACGAAGATCTCCCAGTCGTGCAGTGCACCGGCAGGCTTGGCCAGCACTGCCCGATTGAAACGGGTGACATTGCGCACCGCCAGCAGGTTGAAGGTGGTGTCGTAGTGGTCGTTTTCCAGTGCCGTGGTCGACGGCAAGATCAGGTCAGCGTGGCGCGTGGTTTCGTTGAGGTACAGGTCGATGCTGAGCATGAACTCAAGGCCGCCCAAGGCCTGGTCCAGTTGACGGCCATTGGGCGTCGACAGTACCGGATTGCCCGCCACGGTGATCAGCGCCCGCACCTGGTCAGCACCGGGCACGAGCATCTCCTCGGCCAAAGCGGCCGCGGGTAGCTCGCCGGCGTATTCCGGCAACCCGGAGACGCGGCTCTGCCAGGCATTGAAATGGCCGCCTGAGGTTGTGGCGACCAGATCCACCGCAGGCTCGGTGCACAACGCCCCACCGACCCGATCAAGATTGCCGGTCACCAGATTGATCAGCTGGATCAGCCAATGGCAAAGGCTGCCGAAGGCCTGGGTCGAGACGCCCATGCGGCCATAACAGACCGCCCGTTCGGCTGCAGCGAAATCCCGCGCCAGTTGCCGAATCTGCTCGGCAGGCACCCCGCACACTGCGCTCATGCGCTCAACATCGAACGGCGCAATCGCTGCGCGGACCTGCTCCAGGCCATTGACCGGCAGGTGCGAGCTCTTGGCCAGATCCTCTGCAAACAGGGTATTGAGCAAGCCACACAACAATGCAGCGTCAGTGCCCGGGCGAATGAACAGGTGCTGATCGGCAATGGCGGCCGTTTCGCTGCGGCGCGGATCGATCACCACCAGTTGCCCGCCGCGGGCGTGCAGTGCTTTGAGGCGCTTGTGCACGTCCGGTACGGTCATGATGCTGCCATTGGAGGCCAGCGGATTGCCGCCCAGAATCAGCATGAAGTCGGTGTGATCGATGTCCGGGATCGGCAGCAACAGGCCGTGGCCATACATCAAATGGCTGGTCAGGTGCTGCGGAAGCTGGTCCACCGAGGTTGCCGAAAAGCGGTTGCGGGTCTTTAGCAGGCCAAGGAAGTAGTTGCTGTGGGTCATCAACCCGTAGTTGTGCACGCTGGGGTTGCCCTGATACACCGCCACCGCGTTGCGCCCGTGCGCCTGCTGAATGCTCCAGAGTTTCTCTGCAGCCAGTTCGAATGCAGTCTCCCAGGCGATCGGCTGCCAGCGCTCGCCAACCCGTTGCAGAGGTTGTCGGAGGCGATCCGGATCGTCCTGTATATCCTCCAACGCGACAGCCTTGGGGCAAATATGGCCGCGGCTGAACGTATCGAGTGGATCGCCTTTGATCGAGACGATGCGCGCAGCCGCGCCGACAGGCTGGTCGATCTCGATATTCAGGCCACAGATGGCCTCGCACAGGTGACACGCGCGATGATGCACAGTGGTGGCCATGGTCGACTCGCTCCGCTCAAGGGAAGCAGCCACTATGGGCCGGGCTGAGAGCGCTCGCCAGCGCACTTCGCCGGCTGAATCTTGCGCCATCAGGCAGGCGATTAACGACAGCAGGTTTGCCAAGCCCCTCACCCGCCGTGTAAAACCTCTGTAATGAATAAAAAACGGCGCCGGGCCATAGGCTTAGGACATCCGTTGATACAGGCGCACGGTGAACCCCCTTTGTTTCACGCGACATTTAATTATAGTATTGCGCCTTTCCCTATTTCGTCCGCTCCGTGCGGCTTACGCCGCAGGTCTCTGCTGTTGTCAATTAAAGCCAACGCAGGCTTGCGAACCGTTGCAATTAAGGTAGTCAATCATGAGCGCTAGGCACTTTCTCTCCCTGATGGATTTCACTGCTGACGAATTGCTCGGCGTGATCCGTCGCGGCATCGAGCTGAAGGACCTGCGTAACCGCGGCGTGCTGTTCGAGCCACTGAAGAACCGGGTACTGGGGATGATCTTCGAGAAAGCCTCGACCCGGACCCGCCTGTCGTTCGAAGCCGGCATGATCCAGCTTGGTGGCCAGGCGATCTTCCTGTCGCCGCGCGACACTCAGCTGGGCCGTGGTGAACCGATCGCCGACAGCGCCATCGTCATGTCGCGCATGCTCGATGCGGTGATGATCCGTACCCACCACCACAGCATCCTCACCGAATTTGCGGCCAACTCGCGGGTGCCGGTGATCAACGCCCTGTCCGATGAGTCGCACCCGTGCCAGCTGCTGGCCGACATGCAGACCTTCCTCGAACACCGTGGCTCGATCCAGGGCAAGACCGTGGCCTGGATCGGCGACGGCTACAACATGTGCAACTCCTACATCGAAGCCGCCCAGCAGTTCGACTTCCAGCTGCGCATCGCCTGCCCGGAAGGCTACGAGCCTGATCCACGCTTCCTCGCCCTTGCCGGTGAGCGGGTGCAGATCGTGCGCGACCCCAAGCAAGCGATTGCCGGCGCGCACCTGGTTACCACCGATGTCTGGACTTCCATGGGCCAGGAAGAGGAAACTGCACGGCGCCTGGCGCATTTCGCACCGTATCAGGTCACCCGCGAACTGCTCGACCTGGCTGCACCCGACGCCTTGTTCATGCACTGCCTGCCCGCCCACCGTGGCGAGGAAATCAGCCTGGACCTGCTCGACGACCCACGTTCGGTCGCCTGGGACCAAGCTGAAAACCGCCTGCATGCACAAAAGGCTCTTCTCGAATTTCTTGTCGAACCGGCCTACCACCACGCATGAGTCATCCGTTATTGCTCAACCTGCGCAACCTTGCCTGCGGCTATGGCGACCAGCGCATCGTCCAGAACCTCAATCTGCACCTCAACGCAGGCGACATCGGTTGCCTGCTCGGGTCATCGGGTTGCGGCAAGACCACCACGCTGCGGGCGATTGCCGGCTTCGAGCCGGTGCACGACGGTGAAATCCAGCTCGCTGGCGAAGTCATCTCGCGGGCGGGTTTTACCCTGTCACCAGAGAAGCGCCGGATCGGCATGGTGTTCCAGGACTACGCGCTGTTTCCGCACCTGACCGTCGCGCAAAACATTGCCTTCGGCATCAGCAAGCACCCGCGCCAGGCAGCTGTGGTTGAAGAGATGCTCGAGCTGGTCAAGCTCGTCGGGCTCGGTGGGCGTTACCCGCACGAGCTGTCCGGCGGCCAGCAACAGCGCGTTGCCCTGGCCCGAGCACTGGCGCCGGAGCCGCAACTGCTGTTGCTCGACGAGCCGTTCTCCAACCTTGACGTGGAACTGCGCAGGCGCCTCAGCCATGAGGTGCGCGACATCCTCAAAAGCCGTGGCACCAGCGCCATTCTGGTCACGCATGATCAGGAAGAGGCGTTTGCCGTCAGCGATCATGTCGGCGTGTTCAAGGAAGGTCGGCTGGAGCAGTGGGATACCCCCTACAACCTGTATCACGAACCGCAGACGCCGTTTGTGGCCAGCTTCATCGGGCAGGGCTATTTCATTCGTGGGCAGATGAGCAGCCATGAAGCGGTGACCACCGAGCTCGGCGAGCTGCGTGGCAATCGCGCCTACACCATGGCCGTTGGCAGTTCGGTTGACGTGTTGCTGCGCCCGGACGACATCGTCCATGCGCCAGACAGCCCCCTGCGCGCCAGCGTGGTTGGCAAGAGCTTCCTCGGTGCCTCAACCTTGTATCGCCTGCAGTTGGCGACCGGCAGCCAGCTGGAAGCGATTTTCGCCAGCCACATCGATCATCAGGTCGGCCAGGACGTCGGCATTGCAGTGAAGGCCGATCACCTCGTGCTGTTCCCGGTGCCGGGCAGCGTCGCCACCCAGCACGCTCGTCAGGAAAACGGCGTTCGCCGTTACAGCTCGGCGAACTGAGAAACGGCTTGGGACACGATAACGGGTGACGGCAGCATCACCCGGCTTCTCAGCCCCGGCCGATCTCGGCAAATTTCCCTTGGGTATGCTCGGCCAATACCGCAGCAGCTAATTCGACCTCAAGTCCGCGCCGGCCAGCACTTACGTGAATGGTTGCGAACTGCTGCGCTGATTGATCGATAAAGGTGCGCAGGCGCTTCTTCTGCCCCAGTGGGCTGATCCCGCCGACCAGATACCCCGTGGCCCGCTGCGCCGCTGCGGGGTCAGCCATTTCACACTTCTTGACCCCCGCCGCGTGGGCCAGAGCCTTCAGGTCGAGCGTGCCCACCACCGGCACTACGGCCACCAACAACTCGCCCTTTTCACTGCTGGCGAGCAGCGTCTTGAACACCTGCACAGGATCGATGCCGAGCTTTTCAGCGGCTTCCAGGCCATACGAGGCCGACTTCGGATCATGTTCGTAACTGTGCACGCGGTGTTCAGCGCGGGCTTTTTTCAGCAGGTCGAGAGCGGGGGTCATGCGGGGCTCCGAGCAGAGAAGTTCGGCGGCTACTTTAGGTGAAAAGCCGCGAGCCAGCCAGCTGGTCGGCAAATTGCCAGATGCTGTCGGAATAGTCAGAGACCTCGCTGCGGGTCAAATTGTGGCTGACCGTTCACTTTCGACCTTTGACATGAGCGTTTCTTGCCTATATTTTTTCGTTTCTGAATAAATGGCGCACTCTTAAAGTGCGCTTTCGCTTATCCGCCCGGGGTCAATGGGGATCGACTCTGGGCCTTGCTGTCGAGCGCTCAGCGCCTCACAACAACAAGAACCGAGGTCATACATGACGACTGCACTACGCGAACCCACCCTTCGGGGCCAATGCATGGCCGAGTTTTTCGGCACTGCGCTACTGATATTTTTCGGCACCGGTTGCGTCGCCGCGCTCAAGGTCGCGGGCGCCAGCTTCGGCCTGTGGGAAATCAGCATTATCTGGGGGGTCGGCGTGAGCATGGCGATCTACCTCACTGCCGGTGTATCCGGCGCCCATCTGAACCCGGCAGTGAGCATCGCCCTGAGCCTGTTCGCCGGTTTCGAAAAGCGCAAACTGCCGTTCTACATCCTCGCCCAGGTAGCTGGCGCCTTCTGTGCCGCCGCGCTGGTGTACAGCCTGTACAGCACGCTGTTCTTCGATTACGAACAATCCCACGCCATGGTCCGCGGCAGCCAGGCCAGCCTGGAGCTGGCGTCGGTGTTTTCCACCTATGCGCACCCGGCGCTGTCGATCGGCCAGGCGTTTCTGGTTGAAATGATCATCACCGCGATCCTGATGGCAGTGATCATGGCCTTGACCGACGACAACAATGGCCTGCCGCGCGGAGCCATGGCACCGCTGCTGATCGGCTTGCTGATCGCGGTGATTGGCAGCGCCATGGGCCCGCTGACCGGCTTTGCGATGAACCCTGCCCGAGATTTTGGTCCAAAGCTGATGACGTTCCTGGCAGGCTGGGGTGATATCGCCTTCACTGGCGGACGTGACATTCCGTATTTCCTGATTCCAATATTCGCGCCCATTGTGGGTGCATGCCTGGGCGCCGCCGCCTACCGTGGCCTGATCGCCCGCAACTTGCCCACCGCGCAGGTTGCACTCGGGCAAACAGACGATAATTCCCAGAGCGATGCGCGGGCCTCCTGACCGGAGAGCCGCTGCCGACAGCCAGGCACAGCGCCTGGCCTCCCCCTATTTTGTGCAAGGCCACTGACATGAAAGACACCCAGGACAAGAACTACATCATCGCCCTGGACCAGGGCACCACCAGTTCGCGAGCGATCATCTTCGACCGTGACGCAAACGTGGTGGGCACCTCCCAGCGTGAGTTCGTCCAGCATTATCCGCAGGCTGGCTGGGTCGAGCACGACCCGATGGAAATCTTCGCCACCCAGAGCGCGACCATGGTCGAGGCCCTGGCCCAGGCCAGCATCAGCCACGCCCAGGTCGCCGCTATCGGCATCACCAACCAACGTGAAACCACGGTGGTGTGGGACAAGGAAAGCGGCCGCCCGGTGTACAACGCCATCGTCTGGCAGTGCCGGCGCAGTACCGAGATCTGCGCCCAGCTCAAGCGCGATGGCCATGAAGACTACATCCGCGAAACCACCGGCCTGGTCACCGACCCGTACTTCTCCGGGACCAAGCTGAAGTGGATCCTGGACAACGTCGAAGGTGTCCGCGAGCGCGCCGAGCGCGGCGAACTGCTGTTCGGCACCATCGATACCTGGCTGATCTGGAAATTCACCGGCGGCAAGGTACATGTCACCGACTACACCAACGCCTCGCGTACCTTGATGTTCAACATCCACACGTTGCAGTGGGATGAAAAGATGCTCGAGCTGCTCGGTGTGCCACGCCAGATGCTGCCAGAGGTGCGCGGCTCCTCCGAGGTGTATGGCCAGACCAAGAGCGGCATCGACATCGCCGGTATCGCCGGCGACCAGCAATCGGCGCTGTTCGGCCAGATGTGCGTCGAGCCAGGCCAGGCCAAGAACACCTATGGCACCGGCTGCTTCCTGCTGATGAACACCGGCGACAAGGCGGTCAGCTCCTCCCACGGCCTGCTCACCACCATCGCTTGCGGCCCCCGTGGCGAAGTCGCCTACGCGCTGGAAGGCGCAGTGTTCAACGGCGGCTCGACCGTGCAGTGGCTGCGCGATGAACTGAAGATCGTCAACGATGCGCTCGACACCGAGTACTTCGCCAGCAAGGTCAAGGACAGCAACGGTGTCTATCTGGTGCCGGCCTTCACCGGGCTGGGCGCGCCCTACTGGGACCCGTACGCACGCGGCGCACTGTTCGGCCTGACCCGCGGGGTCAAGGTCGATCACATCATCCGCGCCGCACTGGAGTCAATCGCCTACCAGACCCGCGACGTCCTCGATGCCATGCAGCAGGACTGCGGCCAGCGCCTGAGCGAACTGCGCGTGGATGGCGGCGCGGTGGCCAACAACTTCCTCATGCAGTTCCAGGCCGACATCCTCGGCAGCTGTGTCGAGCGGCCAAAGATGCGCGAAACCACCGCCCTCGGCGCTGCCTACCTGGCCGGACTGGCCAGCGGCTTCTGGAGCAGCCTGGATGAGCTGCGCGACAAGGCTATCATCGAGCGCGAGTTCAGCCCGCAGCTGGATGAAGCGCAGAAAGAGAAGCTCTATGCCGGCTGGCAGAAAGCGGTCGAGCGTACCCGTGACTGGGAAGATCACGAGGCCTGATTGAAACTGTAGCGTTTCAGGCCCTGCCCGCTTCGGTCGCCATGTTCAGCACATGGCGACCGACTTGTTTGTACTGTGCGCACTGGCTGTCATCCCTTTCCTACGGCATCATTGCAGCATTTGTCCGGCAGCCCCCAAGGACCGCCCATGAATCTGCCCCCGCGCCAACAACAAATCCTCGAACTGGTGCGCGAACGCGGCTACGTCAGTATCGAAGAAATGGCCCAGCTGTTCGTCGTTACCCCGCAAACCATTCGCCGCGATATCAACCAGCTTGCCGAGAGCAACCTGCTGCGGCGCTACCATGGCGGCGCGGCGTATGACTCGAGCATCGAAAACACCGCCTACGCCATGCGCGCCGACCAGATGCGCGACGAGAAACAGCGCATCGCCGAAGCCGTGGCCCGGCAGATCCCGGACCATGCCTCGGTATTCATCAACATCGGCACCACGACCGAGTCGATTGCCCGCGCCCTGCTCAATCACAATCACCTCAAGGTCATTACCAACAACCTGCACGTCGCGTCGATCCTCAGTGCCAAGGATGACTTCGAAGTGCTGGTCGCTGGCGGCACGGTGCGCCGTGACGGCGGCGTGGTCGGCCAGGCGAGTGTCGACTTCATCAGCCAGTTCAAGGTCGATTTCGCCCTGGTCGGCATCAGCGGCATCGATGAAGACGGCAGCCTGCTGGATTTCGATTATCAGGAAGTGCGTGTTTCCCAGGCGATCATTGCCAATGCGCGGCAGGTCATCCTCGCTGCCGACTCGAGCAAGTACGGGCGCAACGCGATGGTTCGGCTCGGCTCGATCAATCTGGTCGATTGCCTGGTGACCGATCAGCCGCCCTCGCCCGCCTTGAACCAACTGCTCAACGACAACAAGGTCCGCCTGGAAGTGGTGTGACCTGCGCGCGGCGTAGCACTGAGCGCCGCGCCATGTTCGCTATTGTTCATTTCGCCGCGCCTATTGAAGTTTTCTATGAAGACTCGCTGGCGAATGCTTGCTTGTTGCGCTAGTATTTTCGCAAACGAACATCGATGTTCATTTTCGATGGTAGCAGCCTCAGGAGGCCTTGCCCGTGTCCCAGCCCGTTTCCTCCCAGCCCGTCCCTGCCGATTGCTACGATGTTGCCGTGATTGGCGGCGGTATCAATGGTGTGGGCATTGCCGCTGACGCTGCCGGGCGCGGCCTCAAGGTGTTTCTTTGTGAAAAGGACGACCTGGCGCAACACACCTCGTCCGCCAGCAGCAAGCTGATCCACGGCGGCCTGCGTTACCTCGAGCACTACGAATTCCGCCTGGTCCGCGAAGCACTGGCCGAGCGTGAAGTGCTCCTGGCGAAAGCCCCGCATATCGTCAAACCGATGCGTTTCGTGTTGCCCCATCGGCCGCACCTGCGCCCGGCGTGGATGATCCGCGCCGGTCTGTTCCTCTATGATCACCTCGGCAAACGCAAGCGCCTGGGCGCCTCGCGCAGCCTGCGCTTTGGCCCGAACAGCCCATTGCAGGCTTCGATCAGCCGCGGTTTCGAATATGCCGACTGCGCCGTCGACGATGCGCGCCTGGTAGTGGTCAATGCGATGGCCGCCCGCGAACATGGCGCGCAGATCGCGACCCGTACCCGTTGCCTGCGGGCCGAACGCGTCGACGGTATCTGGCAGGTGCTGTTGCAGCATGCCGATGGCAGCCAACAGACCATCCACACTCGGGCGCTGGTCAATGCGGCCGGCCCATGGGTCGCCAGCTTTATCAAGGATGACCTAAAGCTCGATGCGCCGTATGGCATCCGCTTGATCCAAGGCAGCCATATCATCGTGCCACGCATGTACGAAGGCGAGCATGCCTACATTCTGCAGAACGAAGACCAGCGCATCGTCTTTGCAATTCCGTATCTGGAGCGCTTCACCCTGATCGGCACAACTGACCGGGAGTGGAGCGGCGACCCGTCCCAGGTCAGTATCAGTGAGGCAGAGACCGATTACCTGCTGAATGTGGTCAACCAGCATTTCAAACAGCAGCTCGGCCGCGCCGATATCCTGCACACCTATTCCGGTGTGCGGCCATTGTGCAACGATGAGTCCGACAACCCTTCAGCGGTCACCCGCGACTACACCCTGGCCCTGTCTGCCGACCACGGCCAGGCACCGCTGCTGTCGGTGTTTGGTGGCAAGCTCACCACCTACCGCAAGCTGGCCGAATCCGCCATGGCTGAACTGAAACCGTTCTTTAGCCAGATGGGCTCCAGCTGGACCGCGTCGGCGACATTGCCGGGCGGCGAGAACATGACAACAGTGCAAGCACTGGTCGACGCGCTCCGAGTCCGCCACCCGTGGCTGGCGGTAGATATCGCCAGGCGCTGGGCAGTGACCTATGGCGACCGTGTCTGGCGCATGCTCGAAGCCGTACATGGCCCGGAAGATCTCGGCAAGGCGATCGGCGGCGGGTTGTTCGGCTGCGAAGTTGATTACCTGCGCGCACAAGAGTGGGCCGTCAGTGCCGACGACATCCTCTGGCGGCGCACCAAGTTGGGCCTGTTCATCAACGCCGTCGAACAGCAAGCATTGGTGAATTACCTGCAGCAGGCCAGGCCGACCTCGGGCCAATCAGACGCCGCCTGAGTCGGCAGGTACCTGCGGTCGGGTAGCCACTCCTCAAAGTGGCTGCCCGCTGTATCCACGCCTGTTGCCCTTACCCCTCGTATGCACGCTCCTGTGCACTGATCTGCTCCAGTCTGCGCTCTCATCCCACCAGGATTCTCAATATCCGCTCCATTCGGATTTCCGAACAGCCTCGCCTCACTCATTCGGTAACCCGTCGGTAGCCTCGGGAAAATCTCGCATCACAAAAGATTAATACCCAGGCTTTTCGGGACGTTATGATCAATTACAGGGCTTGGCACGAGTCATGCTCTACACTTGGTAGCCGAATGCACTGCTTTTGCAGTATTCGTGGAACGAAGAGTCCGCCAACGGCTCCATAAAAAAAACAAACATGTCGAGGAAAATTTGATGCGTATCGTTCGTCAATTGCTGGGCGCCGCCATCGCGGCTGCTGTTATCGCTTCGCCGGCCATGGCTGCAGAGCTGACCGGCACCCTGAAGAAGATCAATGACTCGGGCACCATCACCCTGGGCCACCGCGACGGTTCCATTCCGTTTTCCTACATTGCCGATGCCTCGGGCAAACCGGTCGGCTACTCTCACGACATTCAACTGGCCATCGTCGAGCACCTGAAAAAAGAGCTCAACAAGCCGGACCTGAAAGCCAGGTACAACCTGGTTACTTCCCAGACCCGTATCCCGCTGGTGCAGAACGGCACCGTCGATGTCGAGTGTGGCTCGACCACCAACAACGTCGAGCGCCAGCAGCAGGTCGACTTCTCGGTAGGCATCTTCGAGGTGGGCACCCGTCTGCTGTCGAAGAAAGATTCCTCCTATAAGGATTTCGCTGACCTGAAAGGCAAGAACGTGGTGACCACCGCGGGTACCACTTCCGAACGCATCCTCAAGGCAATGAACGCCGACAAGCAGATGGGCATGAACGTGATTTCCGCGAAGGATCACGGCGAAGCCTTCCAGATGCTCGAATCCGGCCGTGCAGTCGCCTTCATGATGGATGACGCGCTGCTCGCCGGTGAAATGGCCAAGGCCAAGAATCCAAACCTCTGGGCCGTGACCGGCACCCCGCAATCCTACGAAATCTACGGCTGCATGGTGCGCAAGGGTGATGCACCGTTCAAGAAAGCCGTCGATGACGCGATCGTTGCGCTATACAAGTCGGGCGAGATCAACAAGATCTACGACAAATGGTTCACCCAGCCAGTCCCACCAAAAGGCCTGAACCTGAACTTCCCGATGAGCGATGAGCTGAAAGAGCTGATTGCCAATCCTACCGATAAAGCGGCAGACGAAAAGAAGTCCTGACCCGCAGCTAGTTAGTGTCTAACCTTTCATCCGAGGGCGCTCGCGCCCTTGGATGTTCGAAGGTGCCCGTGAAACAACGATCCGAGGGGAAATCCCGATGAATTACAACTGGGACTGGGGCGTGTTCTTCAAGTCCACTGGCGTCGGCAGCGAAACTTACCTGGACTGGTACATCACCGGCCTGGGCTGGACCATCGCCATTGCCATCTGCGCCTGGATCATTGCCTTGCTGCTGGGCTCGCTGCTCGGCGTCATGCGCACCGTACCGAACAGGCTGGTATCAGGGATCGCTACCGCCTACGTCGAATTGTTCCGCAACGTGCCGCTGCTGGTGCAGCTGTTCATCTGGTACTTCCTGATCCCTGACCTGTTGCCCGAAGGCTTGCAGGAATGGTTCAAGCAAGACCTCAACCCGACTACCTCGGCATTGATCAGTGTGATCATCTGCCTTGGCCTGTTCACCGCAGCGCGAGTCTGCGAACAGGTGCGTACCGGTATCCAGGCACTGCCACGCGGGCAGGAATCTGCCGCTCGGGCAATGGGCTTCAGCCTGGCCCAGATCTATCGCAACGTACTGCTGCCGCAAGCGTACCGGATCATCATTCCGCCGCTTACCTCTGAATTTCTCAACGTCTTCAAGAACTCCTCGGTCGCCTCATTGATCGGCCTGATGGAGCTGTTGGCGCAAACCAAACAGACCGCTGAATTCTCGGCCAACCTGTTTGAGGCCTTCACCCTGGCCACCTTGATCTACTTCACCCTGAACATGGGCCTGATGCTGCTGATGCGCATGGTCGAGAAGAAAGTGGCCGTACCTGGCCTGATTTCCGTAGGAGGCAAGTGATGGAACTGGACTTCTCGGACATCATCCCCGCACTGCCGGGCCTGTGGAACGGCATGCTGATGACCCTGCAACTGATGGTCATGGGTGTGGTCGGCGGTATTGCACTGGGCACCGTGCTGGCGCTGATGCGGTTGTCATCGAGCAAGCTGATGGCAAATATTGCGGGCGCTTACGTCAACTACTTCCGCTCGATCCCGCTGCTGCTGGTGATCACCTGGTTCTACCTGGCAGTGCCGTTCGTGCTGCGCTGGATCACCGGCGAAGACACACCAATCGGTGCGTTCACCTCGTGCGTCGTGGCCTTCATGATGTTCGAAGCGGCATACTTCTGCGAAATCGTCCGCGCCGGTGTGCAGTCGATTGCCAAAGGCCAGATGGGCGCTGCCCAGGCGCTGGGCATGACCTATGGCCAGACCATGCGCCTGATCATCCTGCCGCAGGCGTTTCGCAAGATGACCCCACTGCTGCTGCAGCAGAGCATCATCCTGTTCCAGGACACTTCGCTGGTTTACACCGTGGGCCTGGTCGACTTCCTCAACTCGGCCCGTGCCAGTGGCGACATTGTCGGCCGCGCGAATGAATTCCTGCTCTTCGCCGGTCTCGTCTACTTCATTATCAGCTTCTCCGCTTCATGGCTGGTCAAGCGCCTGCAAAAAAGGATCACCGTATGATTTCCATCAAGAACGTCAACAAGTGGTACGGCGACTTCCAGGTGCTCACCGACTGCACCACCGATGTCAAAAAGGGTGAAGTGGTCGTGGTCTGCGGGCCTTCCGGTTCGGGCAAGTCGACCCTGATCAAGTGCGTCAATGCGCTGGAGCCGTTCCAGAAAGGCGACATCGTCGTCGATGGCACCTCGATCTCCGACCCGAAGACCAACCTGCCCAAGCTGCGCTCGCGAGTCGGCATGGTGTTCCAGCACTTCGAGCTGTTCCCGCACCTGACCATTACCGAGAACCTGACCATCGCGCAGATCAAGGTGCTTGGCCGCAGCAAGGAAGAAGCCACCAAGAAAGGCCTGGCCCTGCTTGAGCGCGTTGGCCTGTCAGCCCACGCCCACAAGCACCCTGGCCAGCTCTCCGGCGGTCAGCAGCAACGTGTGGCGATTGCCCGCGCCCTGTCGATGGACCCGATCGTCATGCTGTTCGACGAACCAACCTCGGCACTTGACCCGGAAATGGTCAGCGAAGTGCTTGACGTAATGGTCCAGCTTGCCCACGAAGGCATGACCATGATGTGCGTGACCCACGAGATGGGCTTTGCTCGCAAAGTGGCCGATCGGGTGATCTTCATGGACAAGGGCAACATCGTCGAAGACTGCACCAAAGACGAATTCTTCGGTGATCAGACCGCCCGCGACCAGCGCACTCAGCACTTCCTCAGTAAAATTCTGCAACACTAAGCCGGCCGCAGCGCCCCTGGTTCGGTCCGATCCGGGCTGGGGGTGCTGGTCGTGACAAGGCCACTGTGATGAAATGCGACCCCTCGCTCCTGCGCCCTGCCCTGCCTGCCGTGAAATCCCGTCTGATCCGCCAACTGCTGTTACCACCTCTGATCATCCTGCTGATGGTCGGCCTGGGCCTGATCGGCTACGTACTCAGTGACAACAGCGGTATTCGTATCCTCAGCGAAAACGGCGAACGGCAACTCGAGCTGCACGCGCGCACAGTCGAGAGTGAAATCAGCAAGTACACCTATCTGCCGAGCCTGCTTGAGCTGGAAGACAGCGTATCGCAACTGCTCAGCGAGCCTGAGGGCGGTGCGCGGCAGAGCGTCAACGAATACCTTGAAGGGCTCAACCGTCGTAGCCGCAGCCGGGCCATCTTCGTCCTCGATACCAGTGGCCGAGTCCAGGCGACCAGCAACTGGCGCGACGCTGATTCATTTCTGGGTGAAGACCTGTCTTTCCGTGCCTATTTCCAGGACGCAGTGCGGGGCGAGCCTGGGCGTTTCTACGGCATCGGCAGCACCACCGGCGAAGCCGGCTACTACCTGGCTCACGGCCTGGAAGAGCACGGCAAGATCATCGGCGTGGCCGTGATCAAGGTCCGCCTGGACACCCTCGAAGAGCGCTGGCAGCGTGCCCGCCTCGAGGCTTTTGTCAGTGATGAAAACGGCATCATCATCCTTTCCAGCGACCCAGCGAGGCGGCTCAAGGCAGTCCGTGCACTGAGTCCGCAGACTAAAGAACGCCTGGCGCGCAGCCTGCAATACTACTGGTGGCCACTGAACGAGCTGGAGCCGCTGGCCCGCGAAACCCTCGCCGATGGCGTCGAGAAACTGACCTTCCCGGCCAATAGCGAAACCGCCCAGGGCAAACTGCACGAGGTCACCTACCTGGCGCAGACCCGTCGCCTGGCTGATACGCCGTGGCACTTCACCCTGCTCACGCCACTGCAGGACCTACGCCGCGAGTCGATGATCCAGGGCGTGCTGGTCGCGGTGGCCTTCGCCTTGCTGACCATTCTTGGCATTGCCTGGAACGAACGGCGCAAGGTCATCGCCACGCGCCTGGCCGCACGTGAAGCGCTGGAAGAAGCCAACAGCCACCTTGAACGCAAGATTGCCGAGCGCACGGCGGACCTGCGCGCCAGCAACGAACGCCTCAAGGGCCAGATTCGCGAGCGCCGGCATGCCGAACAGACCCTGCGCCAGGCGCAGGACGAGCTGGTCCAGGCCGGCAAGCTGGCGGCCATCGGGCAGATGTCGACCAGCATCGCCCACGAACTCAACCAACCGCTGGCAGCGCTGCGCACGCTGTCGGGCAATACCGTGCGTTTCCTTGAACGCGGCGCACTGGAAACTGCCAGTGCCAACCTGCAGACCATCAACGGCCTGATCGACCGCATGGGGCGGATCACCGCCAGCCTGCGCTCGTTCGCCCGCCGCGCCGATGACGGTGGCCAGGCTTCGCTGGCACAGGCCGTGGAGGCCAGCCTGCAGGTCTTGGCCAACCGGATTGCCGGCAGCCATGTGCAGCTGCACAATCTGTACGAGGATCAGTTGCTGGCCATCGATCAGACCCGCCTCGAGCAGATTCTGGTCAACCTCATCGGCAACGCGCTGGACGCCATGGCCAGCCAGCCGCAGCCGCAGCTGTGGCTGGAAGGTGAACTCCAGGCCGACAAATACCGGTTGCTGGTGCGCGACAATGGTCACGGTATCGATGACGATACGCGCAAGCACCTGTTCGAGCCGTTTTTCACGACCAAACCGGGCGAACACGGCCTGGGCCTGGGCCTGACGTTGTCGGCAAGCCTCGCAGCTGCCGCCAAAGGTTCACTCAGCGTCGAGCACCCCGCCAGCGGCGGTACGGCGTTCGTCCTCGCCCTGCCGCTGGTCAACGCCCCCACACAACCGCCACAGCAGCCATGAGCGAAGGGTCCCCATGAACCAAGCACCCTTGACCGTCCTGATCGTCGAAGATGACCCGCATGTACTGCTCGGCTGCCAGCAGGCGCTGGCTCTGGAAGACATCGCCTGCGAAGGCGTGGGCAGCGCCGAGCTTGCCCTGGAGCGCATCGGCGACGACTTCGCCGGTATCGTGGTCAGCGACATTCGCCTGCCCGGCATCGATGGCCTGGAGCTGCTGAGCCGGCTCAAGGCCCGTGACCGCGGCCTGCCGGTGGTGCTGATCACCGGCCACGGCGACATCGACATGGCTGTCGGCGCAATGCGCAACGGCGCCTACGACTTCATGGAGAAACCGTTCTCGCCCGAGCGTCTGGTCGAAGTGGTACGCAGGGCCCTGGAACAACGCGGCCTGGCCCGCGAGGTGGTGTCATTGCGCCGCCAGTTGGCAAGCCAGAGTACGCTGGAGGGCCGCATCATCGGCCGCTCGCCGGCCATGCAGGAGCTGCGCGAACTCATCGCCAACGTCGCCGACACCTCGGCCAATGTGTTGATCGAAGGTGAGACCGGCACCGGCAAGGAACTGGTCGCCCGCTGCCTGCACGACTTCAGCCGGCGCCAGGCGCAACCGTTCGTCGCGCTCAACTGCGGCGGGTTGCCGGAGAACCTCTTCGAAAGTGAAATTTTCGGCCACGAGGCCAATGCCTTCACCGGTGCTGGCAAGCGCCGCATTGGCAAGATCGAGCATGCCAACGGCGGTACGTTATTCCTCGACGAAGTCGAGAGCATGCCGATCAACCTGCAGATCAAGCTGCTGCGCGTGCTGCAGGAGCGGACCCTGGAGCGGCTGGGCTCAAACCAGAGCATTGCAGTGGATTGCCGCCTGATTGCCGCGACCAAGTCTGATCTGAATGCGTTAGGCCAGAGCGGCCAGTTCCGCAGCGACCTGTATTACCGGCTCAATGTGGTTACCCTTGAGCTGCCGCCGCTGCGCGAACGACGTGAGGATATCCTGCAGTTGTTCGAGCACTTTCTACAGCAATCGGCGCTGCGCTTTGACCGCGAAACACCTGAGCTGGACAGCCACACCCTGTCGCGGTTGATGTCCCACGACTGGCCAGGCAACGTTCGCGAGCTGCGCAACGTCGCCGAACGCTATGCGCTTGGCTTGCCGGCATTCAAGAAAACCGCCAGCGGCGGCGCCAGCCAGGGCCTGGGTTTTGCCGAAGCGGTGGAGGCATTCGAGCGCAACCTGCTCAGTGATGCGCTGCAACGCAGCGGCGGCAACTTGAGCCAGGCCAGCCTGGAGCTGGGCATGGCCAAGACTACGCTGTTCGACAAGGTGAAAAAATACGGCCTCGGCTGACCTCAATCGCTACGGGAAAATTCTGTGGACCTGATATTGAAAGCGGCACTCGGCGCGGGTGTGGTGATTCTTCTGGCAATCCTGTCAAAGACCCGCAATTACTACATTGCCGGGCTGGTGCCGCTGTTTCCGACCTTCGCCCTGATCGCTCACTACATTGTCGGCAAGGGCCGCTCGATCGAGGACCTGAAAACCACCATCGTGTTCGGCATGTGGTCGATCATCCCCTACTTCGTCTATCTGCTGACGCTGTATGTGCTGGTCGAGCGCATGCGCCTGGAGGCATCGCTGGCGCTGGCCACGCTGGCCTGGCTGATCGCCGCGACCTTGCTGGTGACCGTATGGGTGCGCCTGCACTGAGCACTCCCCGCTATTACAGTGTGGCGAGGTGAGAGGGTTTCTCACGCTGGGCTTTCAGGTATGGCAAGACCGCGCCCAGCAGTGGCGCCTTGAACGGCGCTTGAAAACGATGCGCAAGCCCCGGAATCAAGCGCAACTGGCTGCCCTGGATATGCGCCGCCAGGTGCACTCCGTGCATCACCGGTAGCAGCGGGTCTGCGGTACCGTGCACCACCAACGTCGGCACGCGCAGCTGATTGAGCAGCTCGACTCGGCTCGGCTCAGCCAGAATTGCCAGAATCTGGCGCTTGGCGCCTTGCGGATTGAATGCCCGATCATAGGCCTGCGCCGCCTGTTGAATCAGCTCCTGGCGCTCATCCTGCACCTGCGGGCTGCCCAATGCAGCGAGCATGTCAGCCTGCTGCTCAATGGCCACAGCACGGCTCGGAGCACTGCGCCGCGCCAGCAACTGCAGCAACGCTGCGCTGGGTTGCGGTAGGCCAGCGGCGCCGGAGCTGGACATCACCAGGGTCAGGCTGCGCACCCGCTGCGGCTGCATGGCGGCCATATGCTGGGCAATCATGCCGCCCATGCTCACCCCCAGTACATGAAACTGCTCGATGTGCAGTGCGTCCATCAGTTGCACGCCATCCTCGGCCATATCGGTCAAGCTGTAAGGCGCCGATACGCTCAGACCAAGTTTGTAGCGCAGCGCCTCGAACGTCAGGTTGGCCGAGGCCGGCGCTGTATTCCAGCGGGTCAGACCAACGTCGCGATTATCGTAGCGGATCACCCGAAAGCCCTGTCGGCACAGGGCTTCCACGACATCGTCGGGCCAGTGGATCAGTTGACCGCCCAGCCCCATGACGAGCAACAGCGCAGGATCTGACGGCGCGCCGACGCTTTGATAGACCATGCTCAGCGCCCCCAGGTCAGCGCGCTGCAGTGCCGCACTGGCATCGCAGCGCGCCATGGCAATGGTGCTCGGCGCAGCGCCCCATAGCATCAACACAAACAATAAAAAACGCATCAAGCAACACCAGCACGCAAAGCCCCATTAGTCCGCCAGTCTGATCAACTTGATTGAAAAGCGCTGCCACACTTCCGTGACAATTTGATGAACCCTGCCAGGCGGCCACTCAGGCAACATTAAGACCGCCTGGGCCACACCTGCAGATCGACAAACCGCGCCAACATGAGCCAAACTCACGCACTATCGCGTTTAGCTCCGGAGTTGGTCGTGCTTGAAATTCGTCACCTGAAAACCCTTCATGCACTGCGCGAATCAGACAGCCTGGTCGAGGCCGCCGAGCGCTTACACCTGACCCAGTCGGCACTTTCGCATCAGTTCAAGGAACTTGAAGAGCGCCTGGGCATGCCGCTGTTCGCGCGCAAGACCAAGCCGATTCGCTTTACCAGCGCTGGCCTGCGCCTGCTGCAACTGGCGGACGCCACTCTACCCTTGCTGCGCGGTGCCGAACGCGACATCGCGCGGCTGGCCGGTGGTACTGCAGGGCGCCTGCACATGGCGATCGAATGCCACAGCTGCTTCCAATGGTTGATGCCGACCATCGACCAGTTCCGCGATGCCTGGCCGGAAGTCGAACTGGACCTGGCCTCTGGCTTTGCCTTTGCCCCGCTGCCGGCGTTGGCCCGTGGCGATCTCGACCTGGTGGTGACCTCCGACCCGCTCGACCTGGCCGGGATCACCTACGTGCCGCTGTTCACCTACGAGGCAATGCTGGCGGTAGCCAACCAGCATGCGCTGGCGAGCAAGCCGTACATCGTGCCGCAGGATCTGGTCGACCAGACCCTGATCACCTACCCGGTGGAACGTGACCGTCTCGACATCTTTACCCGCTTTCTCGAGCCTGCCGACATCGAGCCCGCCGCCATCCGCACCTCGGAGCTGACGGTGATGATGATGCAGCTGGTGGCCAGCGGTCGTGGCGTCTGCGGCATGCCGCACTGGGCCCTGCACGAATACAGCTCGCGCGGTTATGTGAAGGGCAAGCGGCTGGGCGAAAAAGGCTTGTTTGCCACGCTCTACGCCGGGGTGCGCACCGACATGCTCGACGCGCCGTATATGCGCGACTTCCTGCTAACCGCCAAGGACACCTCGTTCGCCACCCTTGATGGGGTCAGCGCGGTGCGTTGAGCAACCGGCGGTACAGCGGCAGAATCAGGTCGCGGGTCAGCGGCGCCAGCAGTGGTGCCGACGGTTGCTCGGTGGTCATCCACAGCACTTCTTCGATCTCCGCTGCGGGCGCTACGGAGGCGGCACAGTCGACGCGAAACAGCTCGCACTGAACCTCGAAGCCCGGTTCGTTCGCTGCCGGCGCGCTGAACTGGCCCAGGTACTCGGCCGCAGCGGCATCGATGCGCAGGCCGAGCTCTTCTTCCAGCTCACGGCCCAATGCTGCCAGCGGCGTCTCCCCTGCATCGATCTTGCCGCCTGGCTGCATGAACGCCTGAGTGCCACGCTTGCGCACCAGCAGCGTGCGCCCTTGCGGGTCGATGAGCAGAGCGGCGGCGATGCGGATGATGTTCGGCATGGATAACTCGGGGCAGGATTAAGCCGGCGAGGATAGCCGATCCAACCTCCCCGCGTATCAAGCACACGCCGCTAGACGAACGGCCCCTTGCCAAGTGCGCGTTCGAGCGCCATAACCAGAACATGAACCTGCCTACCTCGCAGCACCCTGCCCTCGCGCTGTTTCATCCCGCCGTCAGCAGCTGGTTCCGCCAGCGCTTCGCCACGGTTACCGATGCCCAGGCCCGCGCCTGGCCGCTGATTCATGCCGGCCAATCGGTATTGCTGACAGCGCCGACCGGCTCGGGCAAGACCCTCAGCGCCTTTTTGGCGGTACTCGACGAGCTGTTCCGCGAGGGTCTGGCCAATGACGGTCAATTGGCTGAGCAGACTCAGGTCATCTACGTGTCGCCACTCAAGGCACTGTCCAACGACATCCGCCTGAATCTGCAGGCGCCGCTCGAAGGCATCAGCCAGGTGATTCAGGCGCAGGGGCTACAGGCGCCGCAGATCACCACCGCGGTACGCACCGGCGACACCCCGCAAAAAGAGCGCGCAGCGATGCGCCGGCGCGCGCCGCATATTCTGGTGACCACGCCTGAATCGCTTTATGTGCTGCTCGGCTCGGCGTCCGGGCGCGCAGGTCTGGGCAGCGTGCACACGGTCATCGTCGACGAGATCCACGCCGTGGCCGGCAACAAGCGCGGCTGCCATCTGGCGCTGACGCTGGAGCGCCTGCAAGCCCTGACCGGCAAGCCATTACGCCGCATCGGCTTATCAGCTACGCAGCGCCCGGTCGAACGCGTGGCGCAGTTTCTGGTCGGCCAGCAGCGGCCCTGCGCCATCGTCGATGTCGGCCACGCGCGCCAGCGCGACCTGGCCATAGAGGTGCCGCCGGTGCCGCTCGGCGCGGTGATGTCCAGTGATGCCTGGAACCTGGTCTACGACCGCCTGGCCGAGCTGGCCCGCGCCCACCGCACGACTCTGGTGTTCGTCAATACGCGCCGACTGGCCGAGCGCCTGACTCGCCACCTTGGCGAGCGGCTTGGCCAGCAGGTGGTTGCCGCGCACCACGGCAGCCTGGCCAAGGAGCACCGCCTGCTGGCCGAGCAGCGCCTGAAGGCTGGCGAGCTGCAGGTGCTGGTCGCCACCGCATCGCTGGAACTGGGCATCGATATCGGCGAGGTCGAGCTGGTCTGCCAGATCGCGTCGCCGGGTTCGATCGCGGCGTTCATCCAGCGCGTTGGCCGCTCTGGCCACCAGGTCGACGGCACGCCCAAGGGGCGCCTGTTCGCCACCTCGCGCGACGACTTGATCGAATGCGTGGCGCTGCTGGAATGCGTGCGCCGCGGCGAACTGGATGAGTTGCACATACCCAAGGCACCGTTGGATGTGCTGGCTCAGCAGATCGTGGCCGAAGTCAGCAACCAGCCATGGTCGGAGCAGGCTCTGTTCGACTGTCTACGCCAGGCCACTCCCTTTGCCGCGCTCGAGTATGAACACTACCAGGCGCTGCTGCGCTTGCTTGCCGAGGGCTACAACGGCCGCCTCGGCGTGCGCGGTGCGTATGTTCACCGTGATGCGGTCAGCGGCATGTTGCGCGGCCGCCGCGGCAGCCAGCTGACGGCCTTGACCAGTGGCGGCACCATCCCCGAGAACGCCGACTACAGCGTGCTGCTCGAGCCCCAGGCGCTGAACATCGGCAGCGTCAACGAAGACTTCGCAGTCGAGAGCATCACCGGCGATATCTTCCAGCTCGGCAATGCCTCCTACCGCATCCTACGGGTCGAGGCCGGCAAGGTACGGGTCGAGGATGCGCGCGGGCTCCCGCCGACCATCCCGTTCTGGCTCGGTGAGGCGCCCGGGCGCAGCGATGAACTATCGGCGGCAGTCGCACGCCTGCAAAGCCAACTCGATCAGCAGTTGCAAGCCAGCCAGGGTGCGTTTGAACCGGTCAGTCAGTGGCTGGCAACTACGTACCAGCTAGATGACGCCTGCGTCAGCCAACTGATCGATTATCTGGGGCGCACCTGGCAGGTGCTGGGCGCTTTACCGTCCCAGCAGACGCTGATCATGGAGCGCTTTTTCGATGAGTCCGGCGGGACTCAGCTGATCATCCACTCGCCCTACGGCAGCCGCATCAATCGCGCCTGGGGGCTGGCCCTGCGCAAACGCTTTTGCCGCACTTTCAACTTCGAGCTGCAGGCGGCGGCCAGTGAAGACGCGATCGTGCTGTCGCTGTCTGCTGGCCACAGCTTCGAGCTGGATGAAGTGTGGCGCTATCTCTCGAGCAACAGCGCCGAGGCGATCCTGATCCAGGCGGTGCTCGACGCGCCCCTGTTTGGCGTGCGCTGGCGCTGGATTGCCTCGGTCGCGCTGGCCCTGCCGCGCTTTGTCGGCGGGCGCAAGGTGGCCCCGCAAATCCAGCGGATGAAGAGCGAAGACCTGGTCGCAGCAGTATTCCCCGACCAACTGGCCTGCCTGGAAAACATCGCCGGCGAGCGGCAGATTCCTGAGCATCCGCTGGTTGCCCAGACCTTGCACGACTGCCTGCACGAAGCCTTGGACAGCGACGCCTGGCTGGCCCTGCTCAAACGCATGGAAGGCGGCCAGTTACGCCTGATCAGCCGCGACCTGCCGGCACCTTCGCCGTTGGCAGCGGCCATTCTCAATGCCCGGCCCTATGCGTTTCTGGACGATGCACCGCTGGAAGAGCGGCGCACTCAGGCGGTGCTCAACCGGCGCTGGAGCGAGGTCGACAGCGCCGATGATCTCGGCGCGCTGGATGCCGACGCCATCACCGCGGTGGCCCAGGAAGCATGGCCGCAACCGAGCAACAGCGACGAGATGCACGAGGCGCTGATGAGCCTGGGTTGCATCACCCAGGCCGAGGCAGCGGCCAATCCGGGCTGGCTGGCGCTGCTGCAGCGGCTGGCCAAGAGCGGTCGCAGCAGCCGTCTGGACGGCCCCGAGCAGCCGCTGTGGGTGGCCCGTGAGCGTTTGAACCTGTTCAACGCGCTGTACCCGCAGGCACTGTTGGAGCCGGCCGTGACCTTGTTACCGGGCTTCGATACACCGGTCGATGCCGACAGCGCCCTAGGCGAGCTGCTGCGCTCTCGCCTGAGCGGATGCGGCCCGCAAAGCCGTGAGCAGATAGCCGCATCACTGGGCCTGCCGCCGGCGCAGATCGAGCAGGCCCTGGCCGCCCTTGAACAACAAGGTGTGCTGTTGCGCGGCTATTTCAGCCCAGGCGCGCAGGCGCTGCAGTGGTGTGAGCGGCATCTACTGGCGCGCATCCATCGCTACACGGTCAAGCGGCTGCGCCGGGAGATCGAACCGGTCAGCCTGCAGGACTACATGCGCTTCCTGTTCGACTGGCAACACCTGGCGCAGGACCAGCGTATGCGCGGCCGCGAGGCGCTCGGCGAAATACTCGGCCAACTGCAAGGGTTCCCCGGCGGCGCCGGTGCCTGGGAGGCCGACCTGCTGCCGGCGCGCATCAGCGATTACAGCCCGCAATGGCTGGATGACGCCTGCCGCAGCGGCCACTGGGCCTGGAGCAGGCTGGCGTCGACTGCGGCCAGCAGCACCTTGGCGAGTACGCCAATGGCACTGTTGCCACGCGAGCATCTGAGTCTATGGCGCAGCCTGACCAGCACACCTGAGGTCGCCAGCCTCGGGCCGCGGGCGCAGCGTGTGCATGCCGCACTGCAGGCGCATGGGGCGTTGTTTTTCGAGGAGCTCTCACAGGAGGCGCATCTGCTGCCCAGCGAGCTGGAAACCGCATTGCAGGAATTGGTCGGGGCCGGCCTGGTCGGCGCCGACAGTTTCATCGGCTTGCGCTGCCTGATCAGCCCCGCCGCCAAGCGCAAACCGCGTATCAGCCGGCGTGGTCGGCCACCGTTGTTCAGCGACATGGCCCATGCCGGGCGCTGGGCACTGCTCCGGCGCACCAACGACGAACCCGATCACGACCTGCGCCTCGAATACATCGCGCGGGCGCTGCTGCGCCGCTACGGGGTGATCTGCTGGCGTCTGCTGGCGCGTGAATCGGACGCGCTGCCAAGCTGGCGTGAGTTACTGCGCTGCTACCAGCGCCTGGAGGCCCGCGGCGAAATCCGCGGCGGGCGGTTCATTGCCGGGCTGGCCGGCGAACAATTTGCCCTGCCGGACGCAGTCGGGCTGCTGCGCCAGGTCAGGCGCAGGCCGCTGGATGGCGAGCTGGTGCTGATCAGCGGCAGCGATCCACTGAATCTGCTTGGCACCCTGCTGCCAGGCGGCAAACTGCCGGCAGTGGCCGGTAATCGGCTGCTGTACAAGGACGGTGTGCCCGTGGCAACGCGGGTCGGCGGGCGCTATGTGGTTCTGCTCGAGGCAGCTGCCGAGGAGCAGGATGGCTGGCGGCAAAAGCTGCTGCGCGGCTGACTGCGCTGGCCATGTGCCGGGCGTTAGCGCTATGGTCGTGGTTTGCCCCAGGCCCTGAGCCTGACCGAGCCATCGCAAGGATTTCGTATGAGCCTGTCACTTCTCAGCCGCTATGCATTTTTCGCCGCATGCGTCCTCTTCACCCTCGCCAGCCTGCCGTTCATCCATCATGAATGGCTCTGGCCGCTCACCCTGACCAGCGCCGTACTGAGCCTGATCGGCGTGTTCGACCTGCTGCAAAAGCGCCACGCGGTGCGCCGCAACTACCCGATCCTGGGCAATATTCGCTACCTGGTCGAGGCCATTCGCCCGGAAATCCGCCAGTACCTGCTGGAATCCGACAGCGACGCCCTGCCGTTCTCCCGCGCGCAGCGCTCGCTGGTTTATGCGCGGGCCAAGAACGAGGCTTCGGACAAACCCTTCGGCACCCTGATCGACGTTTACCAGTCGGGCTTCGAGTTCATCGGCCATTCGATGCGCCCGGCGCCGCTGGCGGACCCTGCGAGCTTTCGGATCATCATCGGCGGCCCGCAGTGCACCCAGCCGTACTCGGCATCGATCTTCAACATCTCGGCGATGAGCTTTGGCTCGCTTAGCGCCAACGCCATTCGCGCACTCAACCAGGGCGCAAAGCTGGGCAACTTTGCCCATGACACCGGCGAGGGCAGCATCAGCCCGTATCACCGCGAACACGGCGGCGACCTGACCTGGGAGCTGGGCAGCGGCTACTTTGGTTGCCGCACCGCCGATGGCCGTTTCGACCCCGAGCGCTTTGCCGAGCAGGCGCGCAATCCGCAGGTGCGAATGATCGAGATCAAGATGAGCCAAGGCGCCAAGCCGGGCCATGGCGGGATCCTGCCCAAGCACAAGGTCACCGCCGAAATTGCCGAAACCCGCGGCATTCTGATGGGTGAAGACTGCATTTCACCGTCCCGTCACAGCGCCTTCTCGACGCCTATCGAGTTGATGCAGTTCATTGCCCAACTGCGCCAGTTGTCCGGCGGCAAGCCGGTTGGTTTCAAGTTCTGCCTGGGGCACCCGTGGGAATTCATGGGCATCGCCAAGGCCATGCTCGAGACCGGCATCCTGCCCGACTTCATCGTCGTCGACGGCAAGGAAGGCGGCACCGGCGCCGCGCCGGTGGAATTCACCGACCATATCGGCGTGCCCCTGCGTGAGGGGCTGCTGTTCGTGCACAACACCCTGGTCGGGCTGAACCTGCGAGACAAGATCAAGCTCGGCGCCAGCGGCAAGATCGTCAGCGCCTTCGACATCGCCAGCGTGCTGGCCATCGGTGCCGACTGGGCCAACTCGGCGCGTGGCTTCATGTTTGCCATCGGCTGCATTCAGTCGCAAAGCTGCCACACCAACAAGTGCCCGACCGGGGTCGCCACCCAGGACCCACTGCGCCAGCGGGCGCTGGTGGTGCCGGATAAAGCCAACCGCGTCCTCAACTTCCACCACAATACCCTGCGCGCGCTGGCCGAAATGCTCGCGGCGGCAGGCCTGGAGCACCCGGCGCAGTTGGAGGCCAAGCACTTGGTACGGCGGATTTCGGCAACCGAAATCAAGCTGTTCTCGCAGATGCACGTGTTTCTCAAACCGGGCGAGCTGCTCACCGGCGAGGTCGATGGGCAGTTCTATTCGCGGATGTGGCAACTGGCTCGGGCCGACAGCTTCGAGCCCCACAGCGAGCAGGCCGCCTAAGCGTTTGCAGCAGGTGTCGGCAGTGTCAGCGCGGCATGCCGCCGATGCCGCTCACAAAATTTTCACCTGCTGCGGTCAGCGTCTAAGCTTCAGACACGCAAGACGAAATTACTTGGCCGGATAGATGACTATGGGCGCACAGTGGCAATCGGAACCCTCCAGCACCCAAGCACCTGAAGCAGGTCTGGATAATGCTCCGCAGCCAAAACCACCTCGTCAGCGCAGGTTGTGGTGGCGGTTGATCATTCTCGTGGTGCTGCTGGCGATGATTGCCATCGGCTTTGCAGCCTATGACGAAATGCAGACCTCGAACCTGCAATCGCGCGAGTTCAGCCGCCTGGCCGCGACCTTGACCTACAGCTTGGAGCCAGGCCCCAGCGATGCCATCGTCTACCCCGGTGAAGGGCCTTTCGACAAGCGCCTGGGCTACAGCGCGCTGGGTGAGTTTCTGCCGCGTCTGCTCAAGCGCGATTACCTGATCAGCGAGCAGGTCCGGTTTTCTCCGGCATTGATGGACTATGTCGACCACGGCCTGTTCGTGCCTTTTGTCGAGAAAATCCAGGCGGGTTTGACCATCACCGATTGTCGCGGCGACATGCTCTACCAGTACAACTACCCGCAGCACCTGTACCCGGACTTTGCCGCGATACCACCGGTGATGGTCAAGAGCCTGCTGTTTATCGAGAACCGCGACCTGCTCGACCCGGCCGACCCGCGCAACAACCCGGCAGTGGACTGGCCACGCTTCGCCAAGGCCGCCTACAGCCAGATTGCCAAGTACTTCGCCCTGCCCGGCCAGTCGGCCGGCGGCAGCACGCTGGCCACCCAGCTGGAGAAATACCGCCACTCACCGGACGGCCTGACCGTTTCGGGGAGCGAAAAACTGCGCCAGATGCTCTCGGCCAGCGTGCGCGCGTACAAGGGCGGCCCTGATACCACCGAGTCGCGCCAGCGCATCGTGCGTGATTACCTCAACAGCGTGCCGCTGTCGGCAGTACCTGGCCACGGCGAAGTGCACGGCATGGCCGAAGGTTTGCGCGTCTGGTATGGCGCGGACTTCGATCAGGTCAACCGCGCCCTCGCCTCGACTGCCACCGATGCCGACAGCCTTGCCGAGCGGGGCCTGGCCTTGCGCCAGGTGCTGTCGTTGATGATCGCCCAGCGCCGCCCTTCGCATTACCTGTCCAAAGGCCGCATCGAGCTGGCCGAACTGACCGACTCGCATATTCGCGTGCTGGCTGCGGCGAATATCATCGAGCGGCCACTGGCGGATGCCGCGTTGGCCAGCAAAGCGCGCTATCGCGATTGGGTAGCGCAGCCGACCATCGTCCCGATCATCACCAACAAGGGCATCAGCCTGGCCCGTAACCGCCTGGCCGGGATGCTCAACCGGCCTCTCTATGACCTCGACCGCCTCGACCTGTCGGCCACCAGCACCCTGCAGGGTGATCTGCAGAACCAGGTCAGCGACTATCTGAAAAAACTCTCCGACCCAGCTTTTGCCGGGGAGATGGGCCTGATCGGCGAGCGCCTGCTGACCAGCAAGACTACCGATCAGGTGCGCTACAGCTTCACTCTGTTCGAACGTACCGCCGATGGCTCGCGGGTTCGTGTGCAAACCGACAGCACCGACCAGGCCTTCGATATCAACGAGGGCAGCAAGCTCGAGCTGGGCTCCACCGCCAAGCTGCGGGTGCTCACCACCTACCTGCAGATCATCGCCGAGCTGCACGACAAATATGCCGGCAAGCCAGTCAGCGAGCTGAAGAAGGTGGATGTCGCCGAGCTGGACCGGTTGACCCAATGGTCGCTGGAATGGCTGACCCTCAACAGCAAGAATCAAAACCTCGATGCGATGCTCGACGCAGCGCTTGAGCGCAAATACTCGGCCAATACCGGTGAGGCATTCTTTACCGGCGGTGGCATGCATGTGTTCAACAACTTCCGCAAGGAAGACAACGGTCGCAACCCGACCCTCAAGGACGCACTGCGCGAGTCGATCAACCTGCCGTTCATTCGCCTGATGCGCGACATCGTCCGCTATGTCACCTACCAGCAACCGTTCAACCGGGCGATGCTGCTCAAGGACGATGGCGACCCGCGCCGGCAGGAATACCTGGCACGCTTTGCTGATCGCGAAGGCAGCAACTACCTCATGCGCTTCTGGAAAAAGTACCAGCGCAAGACCTCGCAACAGCGCCTGGATACCTTCCTCGACAGCATGCGGGTCACCCCGCAGCGGCTGGCAGCGGTGCACCGCTATCTGTTTCCGGAAGCCTCCCAGGAAACCTTCAACGCCTTCGTCCGCGCGCACAGCAAGGGCGACAAAAAAGCCTTGGCCAAGCTCGACGATGGTCGCCTGTCGCAGATGTACGACAGTTACGGCCCCGGCAAATACGACCTGCCCGACCAGGGCTTTATCGCCAAGGTGCACCCGCTTGACCTGTGGCTGCTCGGTTACCTGCTGAAAAACCCCGGCGCGAGCCTGAGCGAGATGCTCAATGCCGGTCGGTTCGAGCGCCAGGAAGTCTATGGCTGGTTGTTCAAGAGCCGCCACCAGGGTGCCCGTGACAGTCGTATCCGGACCATGGTCGAGATCGAGGCGTTTCTCGATATACATCAACGCTGGAAGCAGGTCGGCTACCCGTTCGATCATCTGGTGCCATCCCTGGCCACCGCCATCGGCAGCTCGGGCGATCGTCCGGCAGCGCTGTCCGAGCTGGTCGGGATCATCCAGAACGACGGTGTGCGCTTGCCGACACTGCGCCTCGACACCCTGCACTTTGCCGCCAATACGCCGTATGAGACCAAGCTGATCAGCGATCCGGACCGCGGCAAGCGGATTCTGCCGGTTGAAGTCGCACGCGCGCTTAAAGGCGCCATGTCGCAAGTGGTAGACGCCGGTACCGCAAGGCGTATCTCCGGCAGCTTCAAGCTGCACGATGGCACGCCACTGGTGATGGGCGGCAAGACCGGTACCGGCGACAACCGCATCGAGAGCTTTGGCGCTGGCGGTCGGCTGATCGGTTCGCGCTCGCTGAACCGCACCGCAACCTTCGTGTTCTTCCTGGGCGACAACCACTTCGGCACTCTCACCGCCTTTGTGCCGGGGCGCACGGCAGAGGCCTTCACCTTCACTTCGGCATTGCCAGTGCAGGCGCTTAAAGGCATGGCACCGATCCTGATGCCGTATCTCGAACCAGGCAGTAGCACCGAGTGCAAACCACCTCAGTTAGCGGCCAATCACTGACAGCACAGTCACCGCCCGGACAGCCCGGGTGGTGACTGATCGAATAACCAAATGAGAATCATCACTATCTTTGGCTTGTCTTAAGATATATCTTGAGTAGTATCTAACGATATATCGCAGACAGAGCCTTTAGACCATGCGTGATCACGATCCCTTCGACCGCCGCCCCGCCCGCGGCGAGCGCGGCCCGCGGGTATTTGCCCCCGGCGACCTGAAATTGCTGCTGCTGGCCATGCTTGCCGAACAGGCCGGCCATGGCTACGACCTGATTCGCCAGATCGAGACGTTGTTCGATGGCAGCTACAGCCCGAGCCCCGGCGTGATCTATCCAACCCTGAATTTCCTTGAAGAAGCCGAACTGATCAGCGGCCAGGTCCAGGGCAGCAAACGCCTTTACGCCATTACCGATGCCGGGCGCACTGCCCTGACCGAGCAAGCCGTCGCCGTCGATGGTGTGCGCATGCGCATCGAAGTCAGCAAGCGGGCACTGCGTGGCCATGATCGCCCACCGGAAGTTCATGAGGCCGTGGGCAACCTGCGCCATGCCCTGCATATGCACAGTGGCCGCTGGAACAGCGCCGAGATCGAGCGGGTCAGCAATCTGCTCAACGACACCGCCAAGGCCATTGCCGCCGGCCCGGCCGATTCCGTCACGGAGAACACTTGATGAACAACAGCATTCACCGCGTCAATCACGAAATCAAACAGCGTCGGCTGCAGGTACTGCGGGTGACCGATCTGACTCCGCGCATGCGCCGCATCACTCTTGGCGGGCCGGAGCTGGCAGGCTTTGTCAGCCTCGGCAGCGACGACCATATCAAGCTGTTGTTCGGCGTGACTGCTGCCGAACAGGCGGCCATCGACGCGCGCCAGTCGGGCCGCGAAGGTGGCGCTCGGCCGACCATGCGCGAGTACACCCCGCGCCGCTATGACCTGGCCAGCGGCGAGCTGGATATCGACTTCGTCCTGCATGGCGACGGCCCTGCTTCGACCTGGGCTGCTCAGGCTGAACCGGGCCAGGTGTTGAACATCGCCGGGCCAAGGGCTTCGCTGGTGGTGCCGGACATTTTTGACAGCTACCTGCTGATTGGCGACGAGACGGCGATCCCGGCCATCGCCCGGCGCTTGCACGAGTTGCCGGCAGGTCGCCGGGTGCTCGCGCTGATTCAGATTGCCGACGACCAGGAACGCCAGCCGTTGCCGAGCCAGGCTGAGGTCGAGGTGATCTGGGTGCAACGAGACAAGCAGGACCTGCTGGCAGTGATCAGCGAGTTGCCTTTGCCGGAGGGCGAGCTGTACAGCTGGGTCGCGCTGGAGAAGTCTTTGACTCGACAGGCCAAGACCTTGCTGCTGGAAAAAGGCGTTCACGAGGATGCCTTGAAAGCCGCCGCCTACTGGCGCGCCGATGGGAGTACTGACGACGAATAGTCTCAGTCGAGATACGGGGCTGCGGCCCTGTAGGAGCAGCCTTGTGTCGCGATAGGCCAGCGAAGCTGGCCCGGCGATATCAGCGGCGAAGCTGAAAATGTGGGGCCGCTTCGCAGCCCTTTCGCGACACAAGGCCGCTCCTACAGGAACCGCGCATGACCCAGGAATGACGTGGTCAGGGTAGCGGCTGCGTCCTTCGCCGCCCCTGCCAGCGATCCAGCGCCAGCAATACCAGCCCGATCGCCCAGAACGCGACCAACACCACCAGGGCATTGATCAGCACCTGCCCATAACCAAGGCTGGCTACATCAATGAACGGATAGGGATAAACCCCGATCTGCTGCCCACGCCACAACGTATAGGCGAAATACACCGCCGGATACAGGCTCCACCAGCCCAGGTCAGACAGGCGCAGCTGCCCCTTGGGCACCACTTGCCACCAATACACTACAAACAGCAGCGGCATCACATCGTGCAGCAACTCGTCCGCAAGCCATTGCCAGCCCTGGGGATGCCACAAGTGGCGCAGCAGCAAGCTGTAGGCAATGGACACCAGCACAATGCTGGCAGCAATGCCTGAGCTGACCCGCGCAGACAAGAACCAACGCCGTGCCGCCGTGGCGTGGCCAAACGCCGCGTAGCTCAGCACGGTCGCCACCAGCGTATTGCTTAAGACGGTGAAAAAGCCGAACAGATTGATCAGCCCGCCAATCAGGCTGGCCTGCTCCTGCCAGCGCGCCAGCAACACCAGGTACAGCTGCACACTCAAGCCGAACCAGCCCAGCAGCGCAGCCAGGCTCAGCCATGGATGACGAGCCATTCAGCCTTTGCGCTGCAGCTTGATGTACAGGTACTCGACCTTCTCTCGTGCCCACGGCGTCTTGCGCAAAAAGGCCAGGCTCGACTTGATCGACGGGTCGCTCTTGAAGCAGCGCACGTCGATGCGTTCGGCCAGGCCTTGCCACTGGTAGTGAGCGACCAGCTCGGTGAGGATCTGCTCGAGCGTCTTGCCGTGCAATGCGTTGTGGTTGGCCGTGCTCATGCGGAGCTCCTGCGGTGAAAAGAGGCGCAGATTACACGAGTGTAGAAGCAAAAACCTCTGGCCAGCACTCAGCCAAGCAATGTTATAGTGTAACAATACTAATACCTTGCCAAGGAACGCTTGATCTCATGTTGCCGCTACCGCTGCGCCTTTCCCCGCTTGCCGCTGCCCTTTGGCTGGCCTCCCCCGCCAGCCACGCCGTTGAACTGCAGCCACAGGTTGTTACTGCCAATCCGCTGGGCAACGCTCAACTTGCCGCGCCCAGTACAGTGCTCGAAGGCGACGCGTTGCTGCACCAGCAGCACGCCAGCCTCGGTGAAACCCTCAACAAGCAGCCCGGGGTCGCCTCAACCTGGTTTGGCCCAGGCGCCAGCCGCCCGGTGATCCGCGGCCTGGACGGTGATCGCATTCGTATCCTGCGCAATGGCGTCGGCGCGCTGGATGCTTCGTCGCTGTCGTATGACCATGCGGTGCCACTGGACCCGGTCACCGTCGAGCGGGTTGAAATCATCCGCGGCCCAGCGGCGCTGCTGTATGGCGGCAATGCCATCGGCGGCGTGGTCAACACCTTCGACAACCGCATCCCCGATGCCCCTATCGACGGCATTCACGGTGCGGGTGAGCTGCGCTACGGCGGCGCCGACACCACCCGCAGCAGCGCCGGCAAGCTCGAAGCCGGTGACGGCAACTTCGCTTTGCACCTGGATGCCAACAGCCGCCAGTTCAATGACCTGCGCATTCCTGGCTATGCGCGCAGCGGCAAGGTCCGCGACAGTGCCGAGCCGGGCAGCAAACACCGCCTGGAGAACAGCGACGGTCGCCAGGACGGCGGCGCTATTGGCGGCGCCTATCACTGGGAGCACGGTTACAGCGGGTTCTCCTACAGCCGTTACGACAGCAACTACGGCTCGGTTGCCGAGCCCGGCGTGCGCCTGGACATGCAGCAGGACCACTACGGTTTCGCCTCTGAACTGCGCGATCTGGACGGCCCGTTCAGCTCGGTCAAGGTCGACGCTGGCTACACCGATTACCAGCACCGCGAGATCGAAAGCGGCGAAGTGCACACCACCTTCAAGAACAAAGGCTACGAGGCGCGCATCGAGGCCAGGCATCAACCGCTGGGGCCAGTGGAAGGGGTGATCGGCGCGCAGGTCAGCCGCAATCAGTTCTCCGCGTTGGGTGAAGAAGCCTTCGTGCCCTACACCGACACCGACAGCCTGGCGCTGTTTCTGTTAGAGCAGTGGCAGGCCAGCGAGCGCCTGAACCTGAGCTTCGGTGCACGTCTGGAACACACCCGGGTCGACCCGGATGCCAAGGGCAACGAGGACTTCGCCGCCGCTGACAGCACCAGTACCTTCAATGCCGTGAGCCTGTCTTCAGGCGCGGTGTATCAGCTTGACCCGATCTGGTCGCTGGCGGCCAACCTCGGCTACACCGAGCGCGCGCCGACCTTCTATGAGCTGTATGCCAATGGTGCGCACGTGGCGACCGGCGCCTATGAAGTGGGTGATGCCAGCCTGAACAAGGAAAAGGCGATCGCCGCCGACCTGGCCCTACGGTTTGACAATGGCACGCACAAGGGCAGTGTCGGCGTGTTCTATAGCCACTTTCGCAATTACATTGGCCTGATCAGCAGCGGCAATCTGCGTGAAGGGCATCATCATGATGGCGATGATGATCACGATCATGACCACGGTGATATTCCCGAATACCTGTACCAAGGTGTGCCTGCGCGCTTCTATGGCATCGAGGCGCAGGATCGCTGGCAGTTGCTGGAAAACCGCTACGGCAGCTTTGCCCTGGAACTGTCAGGCGACTACACCCGCGCCAATAACCTCGACACGGGTGAGCCGCTGCCACGGATTGCGCCGCTACGCCTCAACAGCGGCCTGCTCTGGTCGCTGGACCGCTGGCAGGCGCGCGTCGATGTACAGCATGCAGCCTCGCAGCAACGCAAGCCGTCCAACGAAACCAGCACTGACGGCTACACCACCTTGGGCGCAAGCGTCGGCTACCGCTTCGATGTCGGCCAGAGCCAATGGCTGGCGTTTGTCCGCGGCGAGAACCTGACCAATCAGACGGTGCGCTACGCCAGTTCGATCTTGCGCGACATTGCCCCAGCGCCTGGGCGTAGTGTCGAGGTTGGCCTGCGTACAAGCTTCTGAGGAACCGCACTGGGGCATTATGGCTGGCACGATTGAGCTGGCCATGGTGACCACAGCCATAGCGCTATGCCCATTGTTGCTGCAGCAGTAACAATCAAGTGCGACATTTTGTCTTTTTTTATTACCCCTTCCGCTATATCCTGCCGCCGCACTGAATCGCTTCAGCCCATATTCCCACAGCCATACGCCATCGAAGAGCGTGCTTTTCGATGCGCTTGGGTATTTTTCGTCAATCCAAAGATAGCGCTATCTCATGTTCCAGCTACCCCGTAGTCGTTATGCCGCCTTAGGCCTGTCCACACTCCTCTGTGGCGTTACGCCCGCCACGCTTGCCGGTGAAATGTTCGCCAGTGACTCGCCGTGGATGCTTGGCGACTGGAACGGCAGCCGCAGTGACCTGCGCGAGCGCGGCTACGACTTCACCCTCGGCTACACGGGTGAAATGGGCAGCAACCTGCATGGCGGCTACGACCATGACCGCAGCGCGCGCTACAGCGACCAGTTCACCTTTGGCAGCCACCTTGATCTGCAGAAGATCCTCGGCTGGAACGCCACCGAGGTGCAGTTGACCGTGACCGAGCGCCACGGCCAGAACATCAGCAATGACCGCATCAACGACCCGCGCGTAGGGGGTTTTACCTCCGCCCAGGAAGTCTGGGGTCGCGGCCAGACCTGGCGCCTGACTCAGCTGTGGGTCAAGCAAAAGTACTTCGATGGCGTCCTCGACGTGAAATTCGGCCGCTTCGGCGAAGGCGAAGACTTCAACAGCTTCCCCTGCGACTTCCAGAACCTGGCGTTCTGCGGCTCGCAGGTCGGCAACTGGGTTGGCGGCATCTGGTACAACTGGCCGGTCAGCCAATGGGCCCTGCGCGTGCGTTACAACCTGAGCGATACGCTGTACGCCCAGGTCGGCGTGTTCGAGCAGAACCCTTCCAACCTCGAGTCGGGCAATGGCTTCAAGCTCAGCGGCAGCGGTACCCAGGGCGCGGTGATGCCGATCGAACTGGTCTGGAGCCCACAGGTCAATGGACTTGCAGGGGAATATCGCGCCGGCTACTACTACAGTAATGCCAAGGCTCAGGACGTACTGCGCGACAGCAGTGGCCAACCCGCCGCCATCAGCGGCGCTGCCTACCGCAGCCGCTCGAGCAAACACGGTTTCTGGCTCGGCGCGCAGCAGCAGGTGACCTCGCAGGCGTCCGACCAGTCACGCGGCCTGAGCTTGTTTGCCAATGCCACATTGCACGACAAGAAGACCAATGCCATCGACAACTACGTTCAGGCAGGTGTGCTGTACAAGGGGCCATTCGATGCCCGGGCCAAGGACGACATCGGTTTCGCCCTCGCCCGCGTGCACGTCAACCCCGGCTACCGCAAGAACGCCCGCCTGGCCAATCAGGCGGCCGGCATCAGTGATTACGACAACCCAGGCTACCTGCCTGTGCAAGACACCGAATACAGCGCCGAGCTCTACTACGGCGTGCACCTGGCCGACTGGCTCACCGTGCGTCCCAACCTGCAGTACATCCGCCATCCAGGCGGGGTATCGGCAGTCGACGACGCACTGATCGCCGGCCTGAAGATTCAAAGCAGTTTCTGACCTCAACTTTCACGGAGTACCTTTGATGAGCACTGACGGTGCCAAAACCGGAACCCGCTGGCTACCGCGCCTGCTAGGTGTGCTGCTGTTGCTGATGGGCCTGGCCCTGCTGGCCGGCGGTATCAAGCTCAGCCAGCTGGGCGGATCGCTTTACTACCTGCTGGCCGGCATCGGCTTTGCCGTCAGCGGCATCCTGCTGTTGGCCAAACGGCAGATCGCCCTTGGTGTCTACGGCGTGGTGCTGCTGGCCAGCACCGCCTGGGCGCTGTGGGAAGTTGGCCTGGACTGGTGGCAACTGGTGCCGCGCCTGGCGATCTGGTTCGCCCTTGGCGTAGTCCTGCTGCTGCCGTGGGCACGCCGCCCGCTACTTGGCCCGGCCTCCCGAGCCAACACCGCGCTGCTCAGCGTTGCAGTAGTTGCCGCCGGCGCCACCGCACTGGCCAGCCAGTTCACTCACCCGGGCGAGATCCGCGGCGAGTTCAACCGCGACAGCAGCGAAATGGCCAGCACCGCCCCGGCCATGCCTGACGGCGACTGGCAGGCGTATGGCCGTACCGAGCACGGCGACCGCTACTCGCCGCTGCGCCAGATCACCGCGCAGAATGCCTACCGCCTGGAAGAAGCCTGGCGCATCCGCACCGGCGACCTGCCCACTGAAAACGACCCGGTCGAACTGACCAACCAGAACACGCCGCTGAAGGTCAACGGCATGCTCTACGCCTGTACTGCGCACAGCAAGCTGCTGGCGCTGGACCCGGACACCGGTGCCGAAATCTGGCGCTTCGACCCGCAAGTAAAGAGCCCGGTGGGTACCTTCAAGGGCTTCGCCCATATGACCTGCCGGGGTGCGTCCTATTATGACGAGAACCGCTACGTCAGCCGTGACGGCAGCCCGGCGCCGAAAATTTCCGATGCTGGCCAGGTCGTTGCCCAGGCATGCCCGCGCCGCCTGTACCTGCCGACCGCCGATGCGCGCCTGATCGCCATCAACGCCGACACCGGCAAGGTCTGCGAAGGCTTCGCCAACCAAGGCGTCATCGATCTGACTACCGGCATTGGCCCGTTCACCGCAGGTGGTTACTACTCGACGTCGCCTGCAGCGATTACCCGCGATCTGGTGATCATCGGCGGCCATGTCACCGATAACGAGTCGACCAACGAACCGTCCGGGGTGATCCGCGCCTATGACGTGCACGATGGTCATCTGGTATGGAACTGGGACAGCAACAACCCGGATGACACCAAGCCACTGGCACCTGGCAAGACCTACAGCCGCAACTCGGCCAACATGTGGTCGATCGCCAGCGTCGATGAAGACCTGGGCATGATCTACCTGCCACTGGGCAACCAGACCCCTGACCAGTGGGGCGCGGATCGCACCCCGGGCGCCGAGAAGTACAGCGCCGGTATCGTTGCCCTGGACCTGGCCACCGGCAAGGCCCGCTGGAACTACCAGTTCACTCACCACGACCTGTGGGACATGGACGTCGGCAGCCAGCCGACCCTGATGCACCTGAAGACCGATGACGGCATCAAGCCAGCGGTGATCGTGCCAACCAAGCAGGGCAGCCTGTATGTACTTGACCGTCGCGACGGCACGCCGATTGTGCCGATCCGCGAGATCCCGGTGCCGCAGGGCGCGGTCAAGGGTGACCACACCGCCCCGACCCAGGCCCGCTCCGACCTCAACCTGCTGGGCCCGGACCTGACCGAACAGGCCATGTGGGGCGCCACCCCGTTTGACCAGATGCTCTGCCGCATCCAGTTCCGTGAACTACGCTACGAAGGCCAATACACCCCGCCGTCGGAACAGGGCAGCCTGATCTACCCCGGCAACGTCGGTGTGTTCAACTGGGGCAGCGTGTCGATCGACCCGGTGCGCCAATTGATGTTCACCTCGCCCAACTACATGGCCTTCGTGTCGAAGATGGTGCCGCGCGAGCAAGTCGCTGCCGACAGCAAGCGCGAAAGTGAAACCAGCGGCGTGCAGCCCAACAGCGGTGCTCCGTACGCCGTAATCATGCACCCCTTCATGTCGCCACTGGGCGTGCCATGCCAGGCACCGGCCTGGGGTTATGTAGCCGCCATCGACCTGTTCACCAACAAGGTGGTGTGGAAGCACAAGAACGGCACCACCCGTGACAGCACGCCGATCCCGATCGGTATGCCGGTCGGTGTGCCGAGCATGGGCGGCTCGATGGTCACTGCGGGCGGTGTCGGCTTCCTCAGCGGCACCCTCGACCAGTACCTGCGTGCCTATGACGTGCACAACGGCGCCGAACTGTGGAAGGCGCGCCTGCCAGCAGGTGGCCAGGCCACGCCGATGACCTACACCGGCAAGGACGGCAAGCAGTATGTGCTGGTCACCGCCGGCGGCCACGGCTCGCTGGGCACCAAGATGGGTGATTACATCATCGCTTACAAACTGGCCGACTAATCCTCGCGCCAGTGCATCACCTGCATAAAAGAAGCGGAACCTGTATGGTTCCGCTTTTTTTGGTCCCTTATAAATAGCGCGCTAACCTCTTCATCTACGCTGGCTTGAAACCCATTGGCCTTTACCCCATCTAAGCACCATAGTCATTAACTCAGGTGCCTCATGAGCGACCAGCAGGATCATTCGGAACAGCCCGACGAACATAGCGAAATCGAACACCTCGAAGGCGCCGCAATCCCTGGCCATGCCCTGGCCCTGCCCGGCCAACAGCTGCCAGACAAGGTCTACGTCATCCCGATTCACAACCGCCCATTCTTCCCGGCCCAGGTGCTGCCGGTGATCGTCAACGAAGAGCCATGGGCAGAAACCCTCGACCTGGTGGCCAAGACCGATCACCACTCGCTGGCGCTGTTCTTCATGGATACGCCCCCCGAAGATCACCGTCACTTCGACACTTCGGCATTGCCCGAGTACGGCACCCTGGTCAAGGTCCACCACGCCAGCCGCGAGAACGGCAAGCTGCAGTTCGTTGCCCAGGGCCTGACCCGGGTGCGCATCCGTACCTGGCTCAAACACCATCGCCCACCTTATCTGGTCGAAGTCGAGTACCCGCGCCAGTCGACCGAGCCGACCGATGAGGTCAAGGCGTACGGCATGGCCTTGATCAACGCGATCAAGGAGTTGCTGCCGCTCAACCCGTTGTACAGCGAAGAGCTGAAGAACTATCTCAACCGCTTCAGCCCCAACGACCCGTCGCCGCTGACCGACTTTGCTGCGGCACTGACCTCGGCCACCGGCAAGCAGCTGCAGGAAGTGCTCGACTGCGTGCCCATGCTCAAACGCATGGAAAAAGTCTTGCCGATGCTGCGCAAGGAAGTGGAAGTCGCCCACCTGCAGAACGAGATCTCGGCAGAGGTCAACCGGCAGATCGGCGAGCACCAGCGCGAGTTCTTCCTCAAGGAACAGCTCAAGGTCATCCAGCAGGAACTTGGCCTGACCAAGGACGACCGCAGCGCCGACCTTGAGCAGTTCAAGCAGCGCCTGGAGGGCAAGACCCTGCCTGCCACCGCGAAAAAACGCCTTGATGAAGAGCTGGGCAAGCTGGCGATCCTGGAAACCGGCTCGCCGGAATACGCCGTTACCCGCAACTATCTGGAATGGGCCAGCGCCCTGCCCTGGGGCGTTTACGGCAAGGACAAGCTCGACCTCAAGCATGCACGCAAGGTGCTTGATCAGCATCACGCCGGGCTGGATGACATCAAGGAGCGGATTCTCGAGTTCCTCGCCGTCGGCGCCTGGAAAGGCGAGATCAGTGGCTCGATCGTGTTGCTGGTTGGCCCGCCCGGGGTGGGCAAGACCAGCATCGGCAAGTCCATCGCCGAATCGCTCGGCCGGCCGTTCTACCGCTTCAGTGTCGGAGGCATGCGCGACGAGGCCGAGATCAAGGGCCACCGCCGTACCTACATCGGCGCCCAGCCGGGCAAGCTGGTGCAGGCGCTGAAAGACGTTGAGGTGATGAACCCGGTGATCATGCTCGACGAGATCGACAAGATGGGCCAGAGCTATCAGGGCGACCCGGCCTCGGCGCTGCTGGAAACCCTCGATCCGGAGCAGAACGTCGATTTCCTTGATCACTATCTGGACTTGCGCCTGGACCTGTCCAAGGTGTTGTTCGTGTGTACCGCCAACACCCTCGACTCGATTCCGGGGCCTCTGCTCGACCGCATGGAAGTGATCCGCCTGTCTGGTTACATCACCGAAGAGAAGCTGGCCATCGCCAAGCGTCACCTGTGGCCCAAGCAGCTGGAGAAAGCCGGTGTCGCCAAGACCAGCCTGACCATCAGCGACAGTGCGCTGCGACTGGTGATCGACGGCTATGCGCGGGAAGCTGGCGTGCGGCAACTGGAGAAGCAACTGGGCAAGCTGGTGCGCAAGGCCGTGATGAAATTGCTCGAAGAACCAACGGCCAAGCTCAAGATCGCCCCCAAGGACCTCGAAGCCGCACTGGGCATGCCGGTATTTCGCAGCGAACAAGTGCTGGCAGGCAAAGGCGTGATCACTGGCCTGGCCTGGACCAGCATGGGCGGTGCCACGCTGCCGATCGAAGCCACGCGCATTCATACGCTCAACCGCGGCTTCAAGCTGACCGGCAAACTGGGTGATGTCATGAAGGAATCTGCTGAAATTGCCTACAGCTACGTCAGCGCCAATCTTAAGCAGTTTGGCGGCGACCCCGGTTTCTTCAACGAGGCCTTCATTCACCTGCATGTGCCTGAGGGTGCCACGCCCAAGGACGGTCCGAGTGCCGGCGTAACCATGGCCAGCGCACTGTTGTCGCTGGCTCGCGATCAGGCGCCGAAAAAAGGCGTGGCCATGACTGGCGAGCTGACCCTGACCGGCCAGGTCCTGCCGATCGGCGGTGTGCGCGAGAAGATCATCGCCGCCAAGCGGCAAAGACTCTTCGAGCTGATCCTCCCCGAAGCCAACCGCGGCGACTTCGAGGAACTGCCGGAGTACCTGCGCGAAGGGCTTACGGTGCATTTCGCCAAGCGCTTTACCGACGTGGCCAAGGTATTATTCTGATCTGAGGGCGTTCGACCCCGTGCTGCCAGTCACGGGGTCGAACAGCCGAAAACACCAGCAGGCTGGACAGACCTGCAAGTGCTTCGGTTATGCTCGGTCATCGCCCGTTTCCGGAGCCAACATGACAGCCACCCGCCTCCTTGTCGCCTCAAGCCTGACCCTGATCACCGCCTGCGCCCAGCAGCCCCCGCAGAACGTCGACCTGGACGCGAAACATGAATGTCCGGTCCGCCTGCAACTGGGTCAGAGCCTGACGTTGAGCCTCCCGAGCAACCCGACCACCGGCTACCGCTGGCGGGTCGACAACGCTGCACCTGAAGTCCTCCGAGCGCTGAGCCCGGAGGTGTACAGCCAGCCGGAAGCGGCCGGCCTGGTCGGCAGCGCTGGCGTCTCGACCTGGCGCTTCCAGGCCAAGGCTGTCGGAGCAGCCCAGCTGACTCTGGTCTACCAGCAGCCCTGGGCACCAGAAGTACGGCCAGTGCAAACCTTCGATTGCGCCATCTCGGTCAGGTGATACTGATCACCCACCCTCGAATTGCCGGCGCACCTGCAACAGGTAGTCGTGGATGTTGCGCAACGCCGTCAGCAGCTCACGTCGCTCGACGGTATTGATTGCCAGTTGCTCCAGAGGCTGCCAACCGCTGGTGAGTTTGGCCGCCTCCTGCAACCATTGACCGTGGAGCGTGCCCAGTTCATCCAGCCCGTCGTACTGCGCAAGTTCCTCCTGACTCCTGGCCAGACGCGCCTGAGTCTTCGCGAGACTCTCGTGCTGTTCCTTCAGACGTTTGTCCAGGACACCCACCGCCTTGACCAGATCGGCAAACTTGCGTGCGCCAGCCAGTTCGTCGATCCCTTCGTTGAGTCTGCGAATGCCGGCCTTGATCACGGCTGGATCGAGGCTCGGGTCCTTGAACAGAGCCAGGGCGGCATCAACATCCTGCTCTTTGGGAATAAGGCCTTTGAACGCTTTGCTCATCGAGGGCTTTTCCAAGGCATTAATGAGCTGGTGAATGTCGTCCAGGCGCTGCTGCTGTTTCGCCAGCGTTTCTTCAAGACCACTGATCGCTAATTGTTGCGCGCTGATCGACGACCTGAGTTCCCCCCGTACCACTGCAGCGTCAGGTGACGGGTGACTGCTGACGTCGGCGATGGCGCCGCTTGCCTGGGCCATCGCCTGCTGCACAGTACCTCGCGCCCGCAGCAACTCCTGCCCGTTCTCTTCACTTTCATCCTCCTGGGCGTCCTCCAGCGGCTCCTTTAATGCAACCCACGCCGCGAGGATTTTTGTCCGAAGTACCTTGTTAGCGTGTTCGATACGTTTCGACAGATCGCCAATCTGCTCGCGCAGGGCGGGCAGCATCAATGTGGCTTCACCGTGAGCGATATCGTTGACTCGCGTCTCGACCTTCAGCATGTTCGCAATATCGGGCAACAGCGACGCCGTTTTTTTCATGTCCATAACCCAACCTTCCCTTAAGAGACTATCGTTTCATTGAACAACTTTGAAATTGTCTTGGAGATTCCCAGGATGTCTTTCCAAGGACTGATCACTCGCTGAAACTGCCGCACAAATTTTTTCAGCATTACCTGGGTGTCAACTTTTTCGAGCTGCGCCAACGATTGCTCAACGTAGACTTCCAGCAACACCCAGACATCTTCGAGATTCTTGACGGCGGTCCTGACCTCGACCAGACGGAACTGCAAGTCCATGATCAGTCTCTTGGTCAATTCAAAGCTTTCAGACTGCGCGAGCAAGTTGCTCTTACGAACAGCCGACGCTTCCCGTCTGGCGATCAGCGTATTCTTCTCGGCCCGCACTTCCTCGGCTTGAGCACCGTAGATGCCACCGGTAATCAAGAGCCCTACCGGCCCGAAAACAAGGCCATAAAAGGAAGCGCCGACCAGACCGTTATACTCGTCAAGCTTGCGCTCGATCGCGTTATCCAGCTCCGTCAACTCCAGGTCGATTTTCTGCACTTCAAGGGAAACATCTTTCTTGTTCATCGCCTTGAGCAAACCGTCCGCAGTCGGCTTAAGGTGACTGCCAATGACATCTGCAAACCTATCGGTGAGCGCTTTGACATGCCGGATCGACTTCAATCGCTCCTTGATCTGCGATTCAATGTCTTTCAGGTAACTGTCCACGCCCTCCTTAAAGGTCGCCGTGTCCTTGCGGGACAGCGGAACAGGCGGTGCATTTTCCAGATCAATATCATTGAGTGACGTGTTTTCCAACGATGCCCACGCGTCAGTCGATTTCAACTCGGCAATAAAAGCTACCCCTTCAGTGAACAAGGTCTCGGCGAATACCTGCAGTTCGCTGCCCATCTTCTTGCACGCATCTTCGATGTCATCCCATCCGTTGACATGCGTGCGCAGGTTGTCGTAGAAACGGTGCACGTCGTCAATCTCTAACCCCACGGCGGCAAAATCCAGCGTACCGGCCAGTTCCTCGCGAGAGGAGGGCAATCGGCGCACGGCCGCTTCGTAACGCTTTATCATCAGCAGGTTGTCCTTGCTGAAAATGAAAGCCGGTTCGTCTTTCTTCAAATCGAAGATCTGTTGGGGAATCCGCTCAGCCCGCTCACTCGGCGTCAGTTCTTCAAACGTCGGGGGGCGAACCGCGTCTGCTGCGCCAGACTTCACCGGGGTTTCAGTGCTCTCACTCATCGCTGCTCTCCACGCAATGTCAATTGGCAACACGGGATCATGGCCTTGACTGCGACTAAGAGCCTAAGCCTGTGACCACCCGACCGAAGTCGGCACAACGTTGAAGCACTGACAGAAATGTCAACGTTCGACGCCAGAACGCTGAGAAATGGAATCGTTGCCACCGGTCCCCGATTTGCGCTGTCTGGCCCTGCTACATAGGCAGCGACGACCGCGTTAGCTAGAATACTGCCCCAACTTTTTTCCCAAGAGCCCGCAGTGAGCCAGACACCCGACCGCCTGTTTGCAAGGCCCCTGGACCAGGTGCCCGACTTCGTCTTCAACGAGGACGTGGTGCGGGTGTTCCCGGACATGATCAAGCGCTCGGTGCCCGGTTACCCGACCATCGTCGAAAACCTTGGCGTGCTGGCCGCGCGTTTTGCCCAGCCACACTCCGCGCTGTATGACCTCGGCGCCTCGCTGGGTGCGGTTACCCAGTCGTTGCGCCGCCACGTGCGCAGCGACGGCTGCCGGGTGATCGCCGTGGACAACTCGGCAGCCATGGTCGAACGCTGTCGCCAGTACCTCACCGCGCAAGACTCGATGTTCCAGGAACTGCTCCCGGTCCAGGTGCTCGAGGCGGATATTCTGGCCCTGCCGTTCGAGCCAGCCTCGGTGGTGGCGATGAATTTCACCCTGCAGTTCATCGCCCCCACCCAGCGCCTCGAACTGCTCAGCCGCATCCGCCAGACACTGCTGCCGGGCGGGGCGTTGATCCTCTCGGAAAAACTCTGCTTCGCCGATGACCAGGAACAGGCACTCCTGAACGAACTGCACCTGGACTTCAAACGCGCCAACGGCTACAGCGAACTGGAAATTGCCCAGAAGCGCAGCGCCATCGAACACGTGATGAAACCCGACACCCTCGAAACCCACAAGGCGCGCCTGCATGCGGCCGGTTTCAGCAAGGTCGTGCCGTGGTTCCAATGCCTAAACTTCGCCTCACTGATAGCCCTGCCATGATCGATTTGTCCCCCCTGGTCCGCCGTCTGGCGGGCACCCCCCTGGCCACCTGGTCACAAGGCCTGCAAGCCCAACTGGCCAGCAAGATGGAAAAAGGCCACGGTGACCTTGAGCGCTGGCATGGCGCCCTCGAGGCACTGCCTGAGCTGGTGCCGAGTGAAGTTGACCTGGTCAATGGCCTGAGTCTGCACAGCCCCTGCGATGAGGCGACGCGCGCTCAGCTGCAGCAGGCCTTGATGGGCCTGTCGCCTTGGCGCAAGGGCCCGTTCGAGTTGTTTGGCGTCCATGTCGACACCGAATGGCATTCGGACTGGAAGTGGGCGCGGGTCAGCCCGCACCTGGACCTGACCGGCAAGCGTGTGCTGGATGTCGGCTGCGGCAACGGCTACTACCAATGGCGCATGCTCGGCGCCGGCGCTGACATGGTGGTCGGAGTCGACCCCAACTGGCTGTTCTTCTGCCAGTTCCAGGCGGTGCACAAGTACCTGCCCGAGCTGCCGGCGTGGCACCTGCCATTCGCCCTTGAGGACCTGCCGGCCAACCTCGAAGGCTTCGACACGGTGTTTTCGATGGGTGTGTTCTATCATCGTCGTTCGCCCATCGAGCACTTGCTGGCGCTCAAGGACTGCCTGGTAAAAGGCGGTGAGCTGGTGCTGGAAACTCTGGTCATCGAAGGCGACGAGAATCAAGTGCTGGTTCCCGAAGACCGCTATGCGCAGATGCGCAATGTCTGGTTCTTGCCTTCGGTAGCGGCACTGGAGCGCCTGCTGCGGCGCGCCGGCTTCAGTGACGTGCGCTGCGTCGACGTCAGTGTCACCAGTGTCGAGGAGCAGCGCAGCACCGAGTGGATGCGCTATCAGTCTCTGAGCGACTTTCTCGACCCGCAGGACCACAGCCGCACCATCGAAGGCCTGCCCGCCCCGCGGCGGGCGACGATCCTGGCGCGCAAGTAAACCCGGCCGCAACCATCCTGTCTGCTCAGCGCGTCGTCTGGCTAACCGCCAGATGACGCGCTGATTACAAATCCGTTATCCACGCCGATCCACCCCAGGCTTGGCGTACTATCGCGCGCTTGACCTTGATCCAGCTTCAGGGTCGACAATCCCTCTCCCGAATTCTGCCTGAGCCCAAGCATGCGCCTACTGATCATCGAGGACGAACTGCGGACTGCCGATTATCTTCAGCAGGGGCTGCGCGAAAACGGCTATGTCGTGGATTGCGCACACACTGGCATCGACGGCCTGCACATGGCCCGCCAGCAGGCCTATGACCTGGTCATTCTGGACGTCAACCTGCCGGAACTGGACGGCTGGGCCGTACTGCAACGGCTACGCGCCGAGTCGGCCACGCGAATCATGATGCTCACCGCTCACGGTCGCCTGTCTGACCGGGTCAAGGGCCTGGATCTGGGCGCGGATGACTACCTGCTCAAGCCATTCGAATTTCCCGAATTGCTGGCGCGGATCCGCAGTCTGTTGCGGCGCAACGATCAGCAGGTGCAGCCAAGCACATTGCGCGTCGCCGACCTGGAGCTGGACCCTGGCCGCCACCGGGCCTGGCGTGGCAGCACACGTATCGACCTCACTGCCAAGGAGTTCTCGCTGCTGCACCTGCTGATGCGCCAGAGCGGCGAGGTGCTGTCACGCACGCAGATCATCTCGTTGGTGTGGGACATGAACTTCGATTGCGACACCAACGTTGTCGAGGTGTCGATCCGGCGCTTGCGGGCCAAGATCGACGATCCCTTCGAAGACAAACTGATCCACACCCTGCGCGGTGTGGGCTACGTGCTCGAGGCGCGCCGTTGAAACCCGCCAGCCTGTCTCTGCGGCTTGGTCTGAGCGTGACCCTGATGGGCGCCGCGCTGGTGCTGCTGTTGGCCTGCCTGGCGGTGTTTGCCCTCGACCATGAACTGGACAGCCGCGCGCGCAAGGACCTCGCGCGCAAGATGCTGCAGGTAGAACACAACCTGCGGGTCGACCTGCGTAGCGCTGACCTGGCCAGCCGCGCCCACCCATTGCTCGACCTGGTCATGGGCCATGACAACCTAAGCCTCAGCGTGATGGCTCTGAATGGCCGCCATGCAGCCCTGCTCAGCCTGGGCCCGGCGCTGCAGTCACAGCGCCTGCGCGAGCTGCCGTGGAGCGACGGCCAGACCTTTCAGGAATGGAAGGACAGCAGCGGAGCACAGTTTCTCAGCGTGACGCAGGCGATGCGGCTGCGCGATGACACCCCGGTGCGGGTAATGATGACCCTCAATCGCGCCGACGATCACTACCTGTTGCACGCCTACCTGCGCTCGACTCTGCTGGCCTTGCCGTTGTTACTGCTGCTGATTGGCGTCTGTGCCTGGAAGCTGGTGCAGCGCAGTTTGAAACCACTGAGGCGGTTTCGCCGGATCGCCGGCCAGGTGTCTGCGCAAGCGCTCGACCATCGACTGCCCTCCAGCGGCCTGCCGCAGGAACTGGCCGACCTCGCCCGCTCGATCAATGTGATGCTGGATCGGCTCGATCAGGGTGTGCGCCAGTTGTCGCAGTTTTCCGACGACCTCGCGCATGAGCTACGCACGCCCCTGAGCAACCTGATGGGCAAGGCCCAGGTTACCCTCGCCCGCCCACGCGACAGCGGCGATTATCGCGAGGTGCTGGAAGACAGCATCGAAGAACTGACTCGGCTCAACCGCATCATCAACGACATGTTGTTTCTCGCGCAGGTCAGCCAGCCGCAGGCCCAGGTCGAGTTCAAACCGCTGGCGCTGGCCGACGAAGTCGTGCGCGTCAGCGAGCTGTTTGCCATCAGCGCCGAAGTAAAGGATATCGAGATCAGGCATCAAGGCTGGGCCACCGCCCTGGGCGACCGGCTGATGTGCCAACGGGCCTTGTCCAACCTGCTCAGCAACGCACTAAGACATGGCCCCGAGGGCAGCGTTGTAACCATTGGCATTGGCCGCCATGCACAGCAGGCCTGGGTATGGGTTGAGAACCACGGGCCGGGGATCGCTGACGAGCACCTGCCACACCTGTTCGAAAGGTTCTACCGGGCCGACAGCGGTCGCTCGCGGCTCGATGGCGGCACTGGCCTGGGGCTGGCGATCGTGCAGTCGATCATGCAACTGCACGGCGGCCGGGTCGAGGTCAGCAGCCAGGCGCATGGGCCAACCCGGTTTACCTTGCTGTTTCGTGCCGAGTGACGCCGATCAGCGCGAGGCCTGCAGGATCAACGCTTTCATTTCAGCCACGGCGGCCTTGAAGCCGACAAACAGCGCATGTGCCACCAGCGCGTGACCGATGTTCAGCTCGTTGATGCCCTTGATCGCCGCGACCGCCTCGACGTTGTGGTAATGCAGGCCGTGGCCGGCGTTGACGATCAGGCCCTGGCCAACGCCAAACGCGACGCCGTCGGCGATGCGCTTGAGCTCATCGGCCACCTCGGTTGGGGTCAGCGCATCGGCATAGCGACCGGTGTGCAGCTCGATGGCCGGCGCGCCGACCCGTCGCGAAGCTTCGATCTGGCGCTCGTCGGCATCGATGAACAACGACACTTCAGCGCCGGTGCGGGCCAGGCGCTCGACGGCCGCCTTGATCCGCGCTTCCTGACCGGCCACATCGAGGCCGCCTTCGGTGGTCAGTTCCTGACGGGTTTCCGGGACCAGGCAGATGTGCGCCGGGCGAATCTGCTCAGCGAACAGCATCATCTCTTCGGTAACTCCCATCTCGAAGTTCATCCGCGTCTGCAGCACGTCCTTGAGCAACAGTACATCGCGCTCCTGGATATGCCGGCGGTCTTCACGCAGGTGTACGGTAATGCCGTCGGCGCCCGCTTCTTCGGCGTCCAGCGCGGCCTTGACCGGATCTGGATAGCGGGTGCCGCGGGCCTGGCGCAAGGTCGCCACGTGGTCGATGTTGACGCCGAGAAGCATGCGGTTGCTATGAGTCACGAAAGGCTCTCCTGAAGATGTAGCCGCACAGCATACGACGTGCTCAGCGCTTGCGAAACAACTCCCGACTCACCAACGGTTTTGGCCCCAGGTGGACGGCCAGGGCCTGGCGCATCAGTCGCTTGGCTGCCAGCAATGCGCCAGGCGCTTCCCACTCGGCGTGGGCCAGTGCGAGCAGTTCATCGCCCCTGAACAACCCTGGCTGGAACAGCTCCACCCGCTCAAGCCCGGCGTCGACCTGCAGGCGGTACAGACCAGTGGCGGCGATAGGCTCGGCGTTGACGTCGTGATCCAGGGCAAAGGCGTAACCGAGCTGCTCCAGCAGGCGCCATTCAAAGGCCCGCAGCAACGGCTCCAATGGCCGGCCCTGGCCCAACGCCTGCAGGGTCAGGGCATAGTGCTCGAACAGCGCTGGGTATGGCGCCTCGGCCGGCAGCAGGCGCATCAGCAGTTCATTCAGGTACAAGCCGCTGAACAGTGCATCACCATTGAGCCAGGCGGCAATGCCGGCGCTGTCGAGGCGGTTGACGTTCTTCAGCTCGCCGCGTCCACGCAGCTCGACTTCCAACGGCACGAACGAGCGCACCAGGCTGCCACCCTTGCCCCGCGCCCGGCGCAGCACCGCACGCACGCGACCTTGCGGCGTGAAAAAGTCCACCAGCGCGCTGGTCTCGCGGTACGCACGGCTGTGCAGCACGTACGCCGGCTGACCTTGAGGTTGTTCCATGGGGAAGGCCCGGATGCAGAACGGCCCGGAACAATCCGGGCCGTTGGGGGTGTGTTACAGGTCGCCGTAGCCCAGCGAGCGCAGGGCGCGCTCATCATCGGACCAACCGCCTTTGACCTTGACCCAAAGGTTGAGCATGACCTTGGCGTCGAACAGCGTTTCCATGTCCTTGCGCGCGTCGGAGCCGATGCGCTTGATACGCTCGCCTTTGTCGCCAATGATGATCTTCTTCTGGCCATCACGCTCGACGAGGATCAGGGCATGGATGTGCAGCACATGGCCTTGCTGCTTGAACTCTTCGATCTCGACAGTGATCTGGTACGGCAGCTCGGCACCCAGTTGGCGCATGATCTTCTCGCGGACCAGTTCGGCGGCGAGGAAGCGGCTGCTGCGGTCGGTGATCTGGTCTTCCGGGAAGAAGTGATCGTTCTCCGGCAGCTGCTTGGCGATCAGTGCTTCCAGCGCTTCGAGGTTGTGCCCCTGCTGGGCGGAGATCGGCACGACTTCGGCGTTCGGCAGTTGCTCCTGCAGCCATTTCAGGTGCGGGATCAATTCGGCCTTCTCGTCCATCCGGTCGGTCTTGTTGACCGCGATGATCAGCGGACCGGTAACGTACTGGACACGCTCGAGCACCAGTTGGTCCTCGTCGGTCCAGCGGGTACGGTCAACCACGAAGATAACCACGTCGACGTCCTTGAGGGCGGCCGAAGCGGTGCGGTTCATGTAGCGGTTGAGCGCCTTGTCGTTGGCCTTGTGCATGCCTGGGGTATCGACGTAGATCGCCTGCACGTCACCCTCGGTCTTGATCCCGAGCATGTTGTGGCGGGTGGTCTGCGGCTTGCGCGAGGTGATCGCCAGCTTTTGCCCGAGGATATGGTTGAGCAAGGTCGACTTGCCCACGTTGGGGCGGCCGACAATGGCTACGTAGCCGCAACGGGTTGGGTTGTTCTCAGTCATTACCATTCTCCACGCCCAGGGCGATCAGTGCAGCGGCGGCGGCGACTTGCTCGGCAATACGCCGGCTTACGCCCTGGCCACGGCTCTTGTTGTTCAGCAGGACCACTTCGCACTCGACGAAGAAGGTCCGGCAATGAGGTTCGCCCTGGATATCGACCACTTCATAACGCGGCAAATCGCAACCACGCGACTGCAGAAACTCCTGCAGGCGGGTTTTCGGGTCTTTGTTGGTGTCGACCAGCGTCAGGCTCTCGAACTCATCGGTCAGCCAGGCCAGAATGCGCTCGCGCGCGGTCTGCATGTCGGCATCCAGATAGATGGCGCCAATCAGCGCCTCGAGGGCATCGGCGAGGATCGATTCGCGGCGAAAACCACCGCTTTTCAGCTCACCCGAACCCAGTCGGAGGAATTCTCCCAGGTCGAATCCACGCGCCAGCCGCGCCAGAGTTTCACCCTTGACCAGGCGTGCGCGCAGGCGCGACAGCTGGCCTTCGCGGGCCTGCGGGAAGCGCTCGAACAGCGCCTCGCCGGCGACGAAATTGAGGATGGCGTCGCCAAGAAACTCCAGGCGCTCGTTATTGCGTCCGGCATAGCTGCGGTGGGTCAGGGCCAGCAACATCTGGTCCTGATCCTTGAAGGTATAGCCGAGCTTGCGCTCCAGGCGTGCAAGGGAAGCAGTCATGCGGCCACCCGTTTGTTGTTCAACGCGTTGTTCAAATCAACATCCTGAAAAGACGGTATGGCTGTGAATCGCTGCCAGTTGGTAGCGCCCCCGTGTTTCAAGACGCTCTCGACCTTGAGTACACAGCCTATGTCAGAAAAGCATTCGGCGCTGTCTGCAGACAGCGCCGATGGGTATCAATGGATCAGGCCGACCCGCGACAGGTTGGGCAGGTGGCTGAGCTTGGGCTCTGGCCAGCTCATCCAGACTGCAAACGCCTTGCCGACGATATTGCGGTCCGGAACCATGCCATGCAGTTCCTTGGGAATGTTTGGATCATCCCAGAAACGGCTGTCGTTGGAGTTGTCGCGGTTGTCGCCCATCATGAAGTAATGGCCGGCGGGTACCGTCCATTGCTGGTCAGGCGGCATGCGGTAGCGGCTCATTTCCTTGCGGATCATGTGCTCGGCCGCGCCCAATTGCTCCTTGTACAGCTCAGCGCTGCCCAAGGTGCCTGGTTCGCTACCGACCAACTGCTCGGCGACCTGCTTGCCATTGACGAACAGGCGCTTGTCGCTGGTGTAGCCGATCTGGTCGCCCGGCAGGCCAACCACACGCTTGATGTAGTTGACGTTGGGGTCGCTCGGATAGCGGAACACCATCACGTCGCCCCGCTGCGGCTGACCAATCTCGATGACCTTCTTGTCGATCACCGGCAGGCGAATGCCGTAGGAGAACTTGTTCACCAGGATGAAGTCGCCCACTTCCAGCGTCGGTTTCATCGACCCGGAAGGAATCTGGAACGGCTCTACCAGGAACGAGCGCAGCACCAGCACGATGAACAGCACCGGGAAGAACGACTTGCCGTACTCAACCAGCAACGGCTCCTTGTTCAGCTTCTCGACCACGGCCATTTCTGGCTGGCTGACGCTGCCCTGATAGGTGGCAATCGCCGCCCGCCGGCGCGGAGCCAGGAACAGCAGATCGATCAGAGCCAACAAGCCACAGACGGCAACGGCGATGACGAGCAACAGCGGGAAATTTAGCGACATAGGACCTAGCTATCCAACCTGAGCACGGCGAGGAAGGCTTCTTGTGGAATTTCCACGTTACCGACCTGTTTCATGCGTTTCTTACCGGCTTTCTGCTTTTCGAGCAGTTTGCGTTTACGGCTGACGTCGCCGCCATAACACTTGGCCAGTACGTTCTTTCTGAGCGCCTTGACAGTGGTCCGGGCGACGATCTGCCCGCCGATGGCGGCCTGGATCGCGACGTCGAACATCTGCCGAGGAATCAGTTCTTTCATTTTCTCGGTCAGCGCGCGCCCTTTGTAGTGGGCGTTGTCGCGGTGCACGATCAGCGCCAGCGCATCAACCTTGTCGCCGTTGATCAACACGTCCAGCTTGACCAAGTTGGCCGACTGGTAACGATCGAAATGGTAGTCCAGCGACGCGTAACCGCGGCTGGTCGACTTCAAACGGTCGAAGAAGTCCAGTACCACCTCGTTCATTGGCAGATCGTAGCTTACCTGCACCTGAGTACCGAGGAACTGCATGTCACGCTGGACACCGCGCTTCTCGATGCACAGGGTAATGACGTTACCCAGGTGTTCTTGCGGCACCAGGATATTGGCGCGCACGATTGGCTCACGGAAGTCTTCGACTGCTGATACATCCGGCAGTTTCGACGGGTTGTCGACGTGAATGGTTTCACCGGTCTTGAGCTTGATCTCGAAGATCACGCTCGGCGCCGTGGTGATCAGGTCCAGGTCATATTCGCGCTCGAGGCGCTCCTGGATGATCTCCATGTGCAGCATGCCGAGGAAGCCACAACGGAAGCCAAAGCCCAGTGCATCCGAGCTTTCAGGCGCGTACTGCAGCGACGAGTCGTTCAGGGTCAGCTTTTGCAGCGCATCGCGGAAGTCTTCGAAATCATCGGAAGACACCGGAAACAGGCCAGCGTAGACCTGTGGCTGAATACGTTTGAAGCCTGGCAGCACTTCCACCTCGGGGGTGGAGCTCAAGGTCAGGGTGTCGCCGACCGGCGCGCCGAGAATTTCCTTGATGCTGGCAATGATGAAGCCCACTTCGCCTGCTTTGAGATCGGCGGTCTGGGTGTGCTTTGGCGTGAACACGCCGACGCTGTCGACCAGGTGAACCTTGCCGGTCGACTTGACCAGAATCTTGTCGCCCTTTTTCACGCGGCCGTGGCGCACGCGAACCAGAGACACGACGCCCAGGTAGTTGTCGAACCAGGAGTCGATGATCAGCGCTTGCAGTGGTGCATCGATGTCACCGGTTGGCGCCGGGATCTGCTGCACAAGGCGCTCGAGCACCTCGTCCACGCCCATGCCGCTCTTGGCGCTGCAGGCTACGGCGTCGGCCGCGTCGATACCGATGATCTTCTCGATTTCGTCCTTGACGCGGTCCGGATCGGCCTGGGGCAGGTCCATCTTGTTCAGTACCGGCATGACCTCAAGGCCCTGCTCGATAGCGGTGTAGCAGTTGGCCACGGACTGGGCTTCGACACCCTGGCCAGCATCGACCACCAACAACGCGCCTTCACAGGCGGCCAGCGACCGGCTGACTTCATAGGTGAAGTCTACGTGGCCGGGAGTGTCGATGAAGTTCAGCTGGTAGGTCTTGCCGTCCTGCGCCTTGTAATGCAGCGTAACGCTATGGGCTTTGATGGTGATGCCGCGCTCGCGCTCCAGATCCATCGAATCGAGCACCTGGGCTTCCATTTCGCGCGCCGAGAGGCCACCGCACATCTGAATGAAACGGTCGGCCAGCGTCGACTTGCCGTGGTCGATGTGGGCGATGATGGAGAAATTGCGGATATGACTCAAATCACTCACGGGTCACTACTCGAAATGGCTGCGAGCCGGACGCCCGCCGAAAAATAGCCGGGAATTGTACCTTAAGCCGCAGCCTTGTGGGAGATTCCTGATCGGCTGCAATCCCGCGTGGCTTGGCAGGCCGCCATGAAATTTTCATCCGTTTACAAAAAAGGGCAGCCGAAGCTGCCCTGTATTGCGCTGCCGCTATGCTTATTCAGCCAGCTTGAAGGTGATGAAGCTGGCGCGCCCTTGGCGCAGCACTCGCATCGACACCGAGCGATTCTTCGGCAGGTCCTTGGCGATCTCGGTGAACTCTTTGGCCGAGCCAATGGCCTGGTTGTTGAGGTGGCTGATGACGTCACCCGGACGCAGACCGATCAACGCCGCCGGACCATCCAGCACTTCCTTGATGACCACGCCCCCCTTGAGTTCGAGGGCTTTTTTCTGCTCGGCGGTCAGGTCCGAAACCGCTACACCGAGGCGGTTGCTGCTGCGCTCGGCACTGCCCTGGCCAGGTGTGGTGATATCGGCATCTTCATCAGGCAAAGCGCCGACAGTAACGTCGAGGTTCTGCCGCTTGCCGTTGCGGATGATCTCAAGCTTGGCCTTGGCGCCATCCTTGAGGCTGCCGACCAGGTGCGGCAGGTCGGCCGACATGACGATCGGCTGGCCATTCATGCTGAGGATGACATCACCGACCTGCAAACCGCCCTTGGCCGCTGGACCGTCTTCCAGCACCTGAGCTACCAGGGCGCCGGCAGGCTTGTCCAGACCGAACGACTCGGCCAGGTCCTTGTTGACCTCCTGGATTACCACACCTAACCAACCGCGGTTGACCTTGCCGTCTTTCTTGAGCTGATTGGAGACGTCCAGCGCCACGTCGATCGGGATCGCGAACGACAGGCCCATGAAGCCACCGGAGCGGGTGAAGATCTGCGAGTTGATGCCGACCACTTCGCCTTTCATGTTGAACAGCGGGCCGCCGGAGTTACCCGGGTTGATCGCCACGTCGGTCTGGATGAACGGAACGTAGGTGTCGTTGGGCAGGGTCCGGCCTTTGGCGCTGACGATGCCTTTGGTTACCGAGTGATCAAAGCCGAACGGCGAGCCGATAGCCAGTACCCATTCGCCGACTTTGAGTTTCTCCGAATCGCCCAGCTTGACGATCGGCAGATCCTTGCCTTCAACCTTGAGCAAAGCGACGTCGGTGCGCGGGTCGGTGCCGACCAGCTTGGCCTGCAGCTCGCTGCGGTCGGACAGGCGCACGATGATCTCGTCAGCGTCGGCGACCACATGGTTGTTGGTCAGCACATAACCATCGCTGGAAATGATGAAGCCCGAACCCAGCGATTGCGCTTCCCGCTGGCGGTCGCCGCGCGGCGAACGCGGCTGTTGTGGCATGTTGCGCTCGAAGAATTCACGGAACATCGGCGGCAGGCCTTCAAGATCAGGCATCTGCCCGGCAGCAATGCGCCGATCAGGCAGCTTCTGCTTGGTACTGATGTTCACCACCGCCGGCGAAGCCTGCTCGACCAGCGTAGTGAAGTCCGGCAGTGCTTCTTCAGCCTGGGCCGTCAGCACCTGGCCGAGCATCAGCACGGCGGCGAACATGGAGAGATAGGGTTTCAAGCGTGGTATTGACATACGGCTCCCGTCACAACGAGCGTAAATTGCATTAAGACCCCTGCAGATGCAGGAAAGGCCAGACCCCGAGGACTCTGACCTATAGAAAATTTACGAAGGGATTGCAAATGACATTGCGTTAATTTCATTTCAGCCGATTACGTGAAGGGCTGCAAACGCAGGCGCGCCGCTACTGGCTGGCCTGGGCATCCTGAGCACGCATGGACAATGCAACGCGCTCGGCAGTACCCAGCGGGATCTCGCCAACCACCGTGACGATGACCTTGCCCTTGGGAGTATTGAGGTAGCGCGAAACTGCCACGGTCGGGCCGAGCTGCACGCGGGTATCGTTACCTGAATCATCCTTGACCGGCTCCAGAAATACCGAAAAACGAGTCAGCCCATCGTCATACATCAGACTGCTGACAGTGGTCTTGCGCGAAACATCACTGCGGACCGAGCTGTTGACCAACTCGAAACCGGGCGGCAACCAATCGGAGCGCCAACCACCTACTGCCGGCAACGGCGAAGCTGCAACTGCATGCTCTACAGGCTTGCACGCATCACTTGGGCGCATCGCTTGCTCGGTTGGCGGTGTAGTATCCAGACGAGTCATCTGGAAACGCTCCAGCAATTGACCCTTGTCGTTGAGCATCAACGAACGCAGGGGCAATGCGGTCTGGCGGTCCAGATGCAATTCGAAGGCGTAGCGATGCTGGTCACGGGGGGTCAGGGTGATAATCACCGCATCGCGCCCGGCAACCCGCGACTTGCCGGCAACACTCAAGTCGTACCAGCTCATCAGTTTGAGGGGGTCCAGCACTCGCGGGGCAGAGCTGGGCGGCGTCGAAACGCCACTCACCAGATCGCCACTGACGCACTGCACCTGACCGTCCACGCGGACGATCTCCTGAGCCGTACCATCGAGCTGCAACAGCCGCTCGCTGACCGATCCATTGGCGACGCGGTGCCAGATGTCGTGGGAAGAGAAGCTGCCGTTGCGTTCGTAAACGAACGAACCCTGGTAGCTCTGGGATTGCTCAGCTCGTGCCAGCTTGTTCAGCCACTCATTCGCCTGAGGCGAAGAGTTGGCTGCCAACGCTGGCACCATCATGCAACTGCCTACCAGCAGTGACAGAAGAGGTAGCGCGCGCATGATGCTCCTTAACTAGCGGTTTTCCAGGCTAGCGGCGCGGGCGTATGGCAGTGCGGTTTCAGTGCCCTTGAGCGCTGATTCCTGAGCGTGCTGCTTCAAGTAGCCCGGCAAACGCTTGTCCCAGCCTTCCTGGCTCTGCAAGACACCATTGGCCATCGGCCCGGTGGTCTGCTCGCTGCTCTCGCTGTAGCCAGCCAGGACTGCCGGACCTTGCGTTTGCGGCATGGTCAGACCTTGCTGAGCAGGCTGTTGCGCAGCCAGTTCGCTACCGGTGATTTCGTCCTGGTTATACAGACGCACGCCGGCCAGTACTGCAACGGTTACCGAGGCAGCTACGGCCAAACGGCCGATGCTACGCCAAGGGCCTTGCTTGACCTTGGCTGGCACAGCCTCATCGGCCAGTGCAGCAGAGACCGCAGCAGCGATGTCCAGCTTGGGCAGCAGCAGTTCCTTGTGCATGGCTGCACGGGCAACCTGGTAACGCGACCAGGTAGCACGGGTGTCGGCGTCATCAGTGGCGCTCAAAACACGACGCAGCTCCAATTCATCCGCTTCGTTGTCCATTACGGCGGACAGCGATTCCTGCAAAGCTTCACGACTCATGGCGGTTCCTCTCTTGGCTGTAGCCGCTGTCTCAGGATTCCTGCAGCAACGGCTGCAAGGCTTTATCAATGGCCTCCCGAGCGCGGAAAATCCTTGAGCGCACGGTCCCCACCGGACATTGCATGACGCTCGCAATGTCTTCATAACTCAGACCATCAAATTCGCGCAAAGTTAGTGCCGTGCGCAGATCTTCTGGCAGTTGCTGGATGGTCCGATGGACGGTACCTTCGATCTCATCCCGCAACAACGAGCGTTCTGGGGACTCGAGATCCTTGAGACCATGATCGCCGTCATAGAACTCCGCATCCTCGGAGCTCACATCACTGTCGGGTGGCCTTCTACCGCGGGACACCAGATAGTTTTTCGCCGTGTTGATGGCGATGCGGTACAGCCAGGTATAAAACGCGCTGTCACCGCGGAAATTGCCTAGCGCCCGGTAGGCCTTGATGAAGGCTTCCTGCGCCACATCCTGGGCTTCATGGGTGTCGTGTACAAAGCGCACGATCAACCCGAGAATCTTGTGCTGATACTTCAGCACCAACAGATCGAACGCTCGCCTGTCGCCGCGCTGCACGCGCTCGACAAGCTGCTGATCCTCTTCCTGGGTTAGCATGAATACTCCTCAGTAAACTTGAAGGAGCATTGCAACAGCCACCGTTCAGGCTTGCAAACATAGACTCGGGCTTTGCGCAAAAGTTCTCCCCTCCAAGCAAGTTTCCTGCGGCCTCTGGTCGGCTCGCACGAAAAAGACGCAGTACGGTCACGGCCGGCCGCGTCATTGATCTGGTCTTGATTTACGCAGGTATCAGCCCATTTCGAGCTACTGCCCTGCGTCGCCTTGGCATTCGTGGCGTATGGGCAGCCTTCATAGGATTTCCAGCCAGACTGGAAAGTTCCCGGAAGATCGCCGTTGCGTGACAAGCGCCATTGGAAATCAGGCACCCGGGGCTGCTATAAAGGCATCCCGGCAACGTTTTCACGATAGTTTCACAATGCCATCTGCGCATCGCTATTGTGCCGTTCCCCTCCCCTAGATTACTAGTGCCCCGACATGAGCAAACAATTCCAATACGATGTCCTGGTGATCGGCAGTGGGGCCGCAGGCCTCAGCCTGGCACTCAACCTTCCGGATCACCTGCGCATCGCTGTGCTGAGCAAGGGTGACCTGGCCAATGGCTCGACCTTTTGGGCCCAGGGCGGCGTTGCCGCCGTGCTTGACGACACCGACACTGTGCAGTCGCATGTCGAGGACACCCTCAATGCCGGCGGCGGACTGTGCTCGGAAGAAGCGGTGCGGTTTACCGTTGAGCATAGTCGCGAAGCGATTGAGTGGCTGATCGAACAAGGCGTGCCATTTACTCGCGACGAACACCCACCGGGTGACGACCGCAGCTTCGAATTTCACCTGACCCGCGAAGGCGGCCACAGCCACCGGCGCATCATCCATGCGGCCGACGCTACCGGTGCGGCGATCTTTACCACCCTGCTGCAGCGCGCCCGGCAACGGTCCAACATCACCCTGCTGGAGCAGCGCGTCGCCGTCGACCTGATCACCGAGCGCCGCCTTGGCCTGGACGGCGAGCGCTGCCTCGGCGCCTACGTACTGGACCGCAACAGCGGCGAGGTGGATACCTTCGGCGCGCGCTTCACCGTGCTTGCAACCGGCGGTGCAGCCAAGGTCTACCTCTATACCAGCAACCCCGACGGCGCCTGCGGCGATGGCATTGCCATGGCCTGGCGCGCGGGCTGCCGGGTCGCCAACCTTGAATTCAACCAGTTTCACCCGACCTGCCTGTACCACCCGCAGGCCAAGAGCTTCCTGATCACCGAGGCCCTGCGCGGCGAGGGCGCCCTGCTCCGCCTGCCCAATGGCGAGCGCTTCATGCCGCGCTTCGACCCACGCGAAGAACTGGCACCACGGGATATCGTCGCGCGCGCTATCGACCACGAAATGAAGCGCCTGGGTGTGGACTGCGTTTACCTGGACATCACCCACAAGCCAGCCGAGTTCATCAAGAGCCACTTCCCGACCGTGTACGAGCGCTGCCTGACCTTCGGCATCGACATCACGCGCCAGCCGATTCCGGTGGTCCCGGCTGCGCACTACACCTGCGGCGGGGTGATGGTCGACGATCGCGGTCACACCGACGTGCCCGGCTTGTATGCCATTGGCGAGACCAGCTTCACCGGCTTGCACGGCGCCAACCGGATGGCCAGCAACTCGCTGCTGGAGTGCTTTGTTTATGGCCGCTCGGCGGCTGCCGACATCGAAGCGAGCCTGGACCGGGTCGAAATGCCGCAGGCTCTGCCTTGCTGGGATGCCAGCCAGGTTACCGATTCGGACGAAGACGTGATCATTGCGCACAACTGGGACGAACTGCGGCGCTTCATGTGGGACTACGTCGGGATCGTGCGCACCAGCAAGCGCCTGCAACGGGCTGAACACCGTGTACGCCTGCTGCTGGATGAGATCGACGAGTTCTACAGCAACTACAAGGTCAGCCGCGATTTGATTGAGCTGCGCAATCTGGCCCAGGTCGCCGAATTGATGATTCGCTCGGCGATGCAGCGCAAGGAAAGCCGCGGCCTGCACTACACCCTGGACTATCCGGCGATGCTGCCCGAAGCGCGCGATACCATTCTCAGCCCGCTCTGAGCGGGCTCAAGAAGGCTGCGCCCAGCGCCTGCGACTGAACTTCAAGCGCAGGCGCAGGCGCCGGTGTTGCTCCAGCGCCAGCGCGTCAGGACAAACGCACTGACTTTCGCTGAGGCGCCGCCCCGCTCGCACGAAACGCAATACCACCAGCCCCGGCAGGGCCATGCTGTCCGGCAGCAGGCGCACCGCCTGCCAGCCCTGGCTGCGGCTGTACAGCTGCCAGCCTTGGCTGTCGCGGCGCAGGCCGGTGATGGCGTCAGGATGAGTAAGCAGGATGCGTCGGGGAATGACCCAGCAGGCGTGGGTAAGGCAGCCCGCGGCGAGTGGCAGCAGCCACCAGCGCGGCTCGCTCAGCCAAAGCGCCAGCAATGCCAGCGCCAGACTCGCCAGATAGGCCATCAGCAGCCGGCGTGAGCCCTGCCAACGGCACTGGAACTGCTCACTTGGGCTGGACACGGTCCAGAATGATCCGAACCATGCGCTGCAGCTCAGGGTCTTCAGACTCGCTGCGCTCCATGAACCAGCCGAACATGTCCTGGTCTTCACAAGCCAGCAAGCGCACGTAAAGCTCGCGGTCCGCTTCGTTCAGGGTGGCGTAGACTTCCTGGGTGAAGGGCACCAGCAGCACGTCGAGCTCCAGCATGCCGCGGCGGCTGTGCCAGAAAAGCCGGTTGATTTCAGTTTGTTCGACCATGGGACCCTCCTCGAATGGGCGGCGAGTATACCGCGCCGGGCACACGGCGGCACAAGGCGTTGGTCTAGTCACCTACCTATTTTGTTACCAGCGTTCTATGATGGCTACCAGTCTCAAGCAACCGCGATGACCCATGGCCGACTCTGCTTTCTATTGCTCCCTTGCCCACGAGGGCATCCTCGCCGTTCGCGGCTCCGACGCTGGCAAGTTTCTGCAAGGCCAGCTGACCTGTAATCTCAACTACCTAAGCCAGGAGCAATCGAGCCTGGGCGCGCGCTGCATGGTCAAAGGCCGTATGCAGTCGAGCTTCCGTATCGTGCCCGAGGGCAACGGCTTGCTGCTGGCGATGGCCCGCGGCCTGATCGATGCACAGCTGGCCGACCTGAAAAAATACGCGGTATTTTCCAAGGCCACGCTGACCGACGAAAGCGCCAGCTGGGTCCGCTTTGGGCTGGAGCACGCTGAGCAGGCCTTGCTCGCACTTGGCCTGGATGTGCCCGCTGAAGATGGCGCAACGGTCCGTGAAAATGGCCTGATCGCTATCCGCGTTTCGCCCGGCCGCGTCGAACTGTGGGTCCCGGCTGAACAGGCCCACAACGTGCAGCAGCAACTCGCTGGTACGCTCAGCGAAGGCAGCCTCAACGACTGGCTACTGGGGCAGATCCGCGCTGGTATTGGCCAGGTTTTCGAGCAGACCCGTGAACTGTTCATTCCGCAGATGATCAATCTGCAGGCGGTGGGCGGCGTGAGTTTCAAGAAAGGCTGTTATACCGGCCAGGAAATCGTCGCGCGCATGCAGTACCTGGGCAAGCTCAAACGCCGTCAGTACCGACTGGCTCTGGCCGTTGCCGATGTGCCTGCGCCCGGCAGCCAGATCTTTTCGCCCACCCACGGTTCTGCGGTTGGCGAAGTCGTGCTGGCAGCTGCCTGTGAACAAGGCTGCGAACTGCTCGCAGTGATCAGCGCCGACGCGGTAGAAGATGACAACCTGCACCTGCTCAGCCTCGAAGGCCCACGCCTGACCTTGCTGAGCCTGCCTTACGAACTGGACCGCGACCGGGAAATCCAGCGCTGACCAGCCTGCCCCGCACCGTGCGGGGCTGCCACACTGCGGTAGAGAATCTCCATGAACAGACTGGCCGAGATGGTCCAGGCGCAATTACTCACTGCCATCGCCAATGACGACCTGGTCCTGCCGACCCTGCCGGAAGTGGCACTGAGCATCCGCGAGGCTGCTGAAGACAGCGAGATCAGCGTTTCGGGCCTGAGCAGGGTGATCGGCCGCGATGCCGCGCTATCTGCGCGCTTGATCAAAGTGGTCAACAGCCCCCTGTTGCGCGCCGCCGTCGAAGTCACCGATCTGCACACGGCGATTACCCGGCTGGGCATCAACTACAGCTGCAACCTGTCGATCGGGCTGGTAATCGAGCAGATCTTCCATGCCCGCTCGCCTGCGGTGGAGCAAAAGTTGCGCGATATCTGGGCCACCAGCCTGGAAGTTGCCGGCATCAGCTATGAGCTGTGTCGCCGCTACACTGACCTCAAGCCCGATCAGGCGACCCTCGGTGGCCTTGTCCATCAGATCGGCGCGCTGCCGGTGCTGATCTATGCCGAAGAGCACAACGAGTTGCTGTCCGACCCGGTCTGCCTGAACTATGTGATCGAGCAGATCCAGCCGGTCCTGGGCGACAAGATCCTCAGTGACTGGGAGTTCCCCGAGCAACTGGTCAAGCTGCCTGGGCTAATCCAGGATCTGGATCGGCGCACCGACAAGGTCGATTACATCGACGTGGTGCAAATCGCCCGCTGCCTGAGCCAGCGCGGTCGCAGCCGGCCCCTGGCGGCACTGCCCGCCTATCGGCACCTCGGCCTGCCGCAGGGCACGGAACTGGAAGTAGCAGAGCTGCTCGAAGCGCGAAGCATGTTGCGCTGAGGGCTAGTGGCCGGGAAAGGGCTAAAGGTTCACGCGATCCAAGCCCTGGTCAGCAATAAAGCTGACCCTGACCTTCAAACCTCCATTTTCGCCGTCATGCAAACTGATCTGGGCCAGATGCGCCCGACAGATTTCCCCGACAATCGCCAACCCCAGCCCACTGCCTTGAGCACTACGCCGGTAAAAGCGCTCGAACACCCGCTCACGCTCAGCTTCAGGAATGCCCGGGCCATCATCTTCGACCTCGAGCACCGCCGGCGCCAACACACGCAAGATCACATTGCCGCCAACCGGCGTGTGCGCCAGCGCGTTATCGATCAGGTTGCTGAGCAGCTCGTTGAGTAAAGTCGGCTCGCCCTTGAGCCAGACCGGCGACTCAGCTTCCAGCGCCAACAACACACCACGGGCATGCGCCAACGGCGCCATGGCCATCCCCAACTCCCGGCTCAGCTGGCTCAGATCAAGCCGCTGCGCCCCGCCCTCGGCAATCGCCCGCGCGCCGTTTTCAACGCGCGCCAACGACAGCAACTGGTTGGCCAAATGGGTCAGCCGGTCAGTACCTTGTGCAGCCGACTCAAGGGTCTGACGCCACTCCTGCGGGTCCTGCGAACGCAGGCCCAACTCGACCCGCGCCTTGAGCGCTGCCAGCGGCGTACGCAGTTCATGCGCGGCATCGGCAATAAACTGCGCCTGGCGCTCGAACTGTGCGCGCAGCCGCTCGGTAAAGTGATTGAGCGCACGCACCAATGGCCCCAGCTCATGCTGCACCTGCACTGCTGGCAAGGCGCGCAGGTCGTCCGGCTGGCGCTCCTCAACCGCACTGCGCAAGCGCTCGAGCGGGCGCAGCGCTGCACTGACCGCAAACCAGACCATGACCAGCGCCGCCAGCGCCAGCATCCCCAGCCGCAACAGGGTATCGGCCATCAGCCCGCGGGCCATGCTCACCCGCGCCTCTTCGGTTTCGGCCACGCGAATCTCGGCCATGCCGTTCATGTTCGGCTCGCTGACCGCCTTGAGCAGGCTGACCACACGTACATCCTGGCCAAGGTAGGAGGCATTGTAGAAACGCGCCAAGGCCGGATAGTCGTCAGTGCGAGGCGTGCCGGGCGGTGGTGGTGGCAGCTTTTCGTACCCCGAGATCAAGCGCTGATTGATGTCCAACACCTGGTAGTAAATGCGTCCGGCACTGTCGTAGGCGAAGGTGTCCAGCGCCACATAGGGCACATCGGCACTCAGTGTGCCGTCGCGCTGGGACAAGCCCGCAGCAATGGTCCGCGCCGACGCCAGCAGCGTACGGTCATAGGCAGTGTCCGCGGCCTCGCGGCCGTTCCAGTAGGCGCTCAGGCCGCTGGCCAGCATCAGTACCACCAGCAGCAGCGCAAGATTGCCCAGCAGCCGCCCGCGCAGGCTGGCGCCATCACGCATCACGGTGCTCCAGCAGGTAGCCAAGCCCGCGGAAGGTGACGATGGCAACCGCATGGCCGTCGAGTTTCTTGCGCAGCCGGTGCACGTAGATTTCTATGGCATCAGGGCTGGCTTCTTCGTCGAGGCCAAACACCTGCGCCGCCAGTTGCTCCTTGCTCATCACTCGTCCGGGCCGGGCAATCATTGCCTGCAGCACACTTTGCTCGCGCGAGGTCAGGGTCAGGTGCTCGTCACCCAGGCTGAAACGGCGGGTGTCGAGGTCGTAGACCAGCGGACCACAGCGCTGCTGGCGTTCGCCACCAAGCACACTGCGCCGCAACAGGGCCTTGACCCGCGCCTCCAGCTCAGTCAACTCGAACGGCTTGGCCAGGTAATCGTCGGCGCCCAGGTTGAGCCCGTGCACACGATCCTTGACGTCACTGCGGGCAGTCAGCATCAGCACCGGCAAGGTCTTGCCGCGGCCGCGCAGCCGCGCCAGCACTTCAAAACCGTCCATCCGCGGCAGGCCGACATCGAGCACCGCCACCGCGTATTCCTCGCTGGTCAGCGCCAAGTCAGCGGCGATGCCGTCGTGTAGCACGTCCACAGTCAGGCCCTGACTCTTGAGCGCCTGAGCCACGCTTTCGGCCAGTTGCAGGTGGTCTTCAACCAGCAGCACTCGCATCGGTTTCTCCCTTCGGTGAAGTGGGGGCGCGTTAGTTGGCGCGGAGTGTACCGCCGTCGGCACCCCTGTGAAGCCCCAATATGACAAACCTTTCATGTTGAAAGGTTAGCGAAAGGTTGGCCGCCTAGCATCGGATCAAGAATGCCCCGAGCGTTCATAAGCACCAGCAAGGTGCAGACCAATAAAAACAATAAACGGAGTCACTCGACGATGCTGTCATCACAGCCGCAGGCGTTCGCGCCTACCCGTTCCATTCGCCCACGCCCCACTGCCATTGCCAGCGCCCTTGCGCTCGCCGGTATCGCGCCTGTCAGCCAGGCGGCCTTCTTCGAAGACAGCAGCGCCACCTTCGAAACCCGCAACATGTACTTCAACCGTGATTTCCGTGACGGCACCAGCAGCCAGCAGTCCAAACGTGACGAGTGGGCGCAGGGCTTCATGCTCAATTTCGAATCCGGGTACACCGAAGGCACTGTCGGCTTTGGCCTGGACGCACTGGGCATGGTCGGGATCAAGCTCGACTCCAGCGAAGACCGCACCGGCACCGGGCTGTTGCCGACCCATGATGACGGCAAGGCTGCCGACGAGTACTCCAAGCTCGGTCTGACCGGCAAGGTGAAGATTTCCAAGACCGAGCTCAAAGTGGGTTCGCTGATCCCTGAACTGCCGACCCTGCAGCCCAACGATGGGCGGATTCTGCCGCAGACCTTCGAGGGTGGCTTGCTGACCTCCAACGAAATCAGCAACCTGACCGTTACCGCCGGACGTCTGGAAAAAGCCAAGGACCGCAACGACACCAACTGGGAAGACATCGCCCTCAACAACAAGAACGGCCGTTTCGGCGGAACCTTCGCCGCCGACAACTATGACCTGGCCGGCCTTGACTACAAATTCACCGACCGCATCACCGGCAGCTATCATGTTGCCCAACTTGACGACATCTACCGTCAGCACTTCGTTGGCATGGTCGCGACCCAGCCGTGGGGCCCGGGCACCTTTGGCGCCGACCTGCGCCTGGCGATAAGTGACGACCAGGGCCAGGCCCGCGCCGGCAAGATCGACAACATCACCGCCAACGGCATGCTCAGCTACGCCCTCGATGGCCACAAGCTCAGCGGCGCCTATCAGCACGTCTCGGGCGACAGCGCCTTCCCCTACGTCGATGGCGCCGACCCGTACCTGGTCAACTTCGTCCAGATCAACGACTTTGCCGGTGCCGACGAGCACTCCTGGCAGCTGCGTTACGACTACAACTTCGCCTCCCTGGGCATTCCCGGCCTGACCTTCATGACCCGCTACCTCAGTGGCGACAACGTCAGCCGCGCCGATGGCAGCGAGGGCAAGGAGTGGGAACGCAACACCGAGTTCAAATACGTAGTACAAACCGGACCGTTGAAAAACGTCGCGGTGCGTCTGCGTAACGCCACCTTCCGCTCGAATTTTGCCCGCGACGCCGACGAAGTGCGGCTGCTGGTGAGCTACAGCGTGGCCCTGTGGTAACCCATAACAACAATATTTACGGAGATAGACGATGACCTTTTCCCTGCGCCGCCTCGTCCTCGCTACCGGTTGCCTGCTGTTGGCCGGTCAAGCCCTGGCTGCTGAACCGAAACGCCCTGAATGTATCGCTCCAGCATCGCCCGGCGGCGGCTTCGACCTGACCTGCAAGCTGGTGCAAAGCGCTCTGGTCAACGAGAAGATTCTCAGTAAACCGATGCGCGTCACCTACATGCCTGGCGGCGTTGGTGCGGTTGCCTACAACGCCGTGGTTGCCCAGCGCCCGGGCGATGCCGGCACCCTGGTGGCCTGGTCCAGTGGCTCGCTGCTGAACCTGGCCCAAGGCAAGTTCGGCCGTTTCGATGAAAACGCAGTGAAGTGGCTGGCGGCCGTGGGCACCAGCTATGGCGCGATCGCGGTGAACAAGGACTCGCCTTACAAAAACCTGGCTGACCTGGTTGCTGCGCTGAAAAAAGACCCGAGCAAAGTGGTGATCGGCTCCGGCGGCACCGTCGGCAGCCAGGACTGGATGCAGACCGCGCTGATCGCCAAGGCCGCCGGGATCAACCCGCGTGACCTGCGCTACGTCGCCCTGGAAGGCGGCGGCGAAATCGCCACTGCACTGCTCGGCGGGCACATTCAGGTCGGCTCCACCGATATCTCCGACTCCATGCCGCACATCCAGAGCGGCAACATGCGCATCCTTGCCGTATTCGCCGAGAACCGTCTCGATGAGCCGGAAATGAAGGACATCCCAACTGCCAAGGAACAGGGCTACGACATCGTCTGGCCAGTGGTACGTGGCTTCTACCTCGGGCCAAAAGTCAGCGACGAAGACTACGCCTGGTGGAAAGCCGCGTTCGACAAGCTGCTGACCTCCGAGGAGTTCGCCAAGCTGCGTGACCAGCGCGAGCTGTTCCCGTTCGCCCTGACCGGGCCGGAGCTGGACGCCTACGTCAAGAAACAGGTTGCCGACTACAAGACCCTGGCCCGGGAATTCGGCCTGATTCAGTAACAACGTACAGCTGCAGCACCTGTTGAAGCAGGTCAGCCCGCGCAAGCGTCGGTGTCATCACCAACGCCTGCGCGGGTAGAACCGCTCGCGCAATAAACTGCAGCAAGGCAGCCCTCTCGAGGATTTCCCCATGATCCTGCAACGCATTTTTGCCCTGATCCTGCTGGCGGTGTGCGCCGTCCTGGCAGTGATGGCCTGGCCTTACCAGGCCGCGTTTTCCTACGAACCGGTGGGCCCGCGCGCCTTCCCGTTGTTGATGCTTGGCCTGATGGGCCTGGCGTTGCTGTACCTGGCGATTCGGCCGACGCCGATCGTGCATAAAGAGGACGAGCCGCCGCTGGATCGCCCGACCCTGATCAAGATTGCGATCTGTACCGGTCTGTTGATCCTGTTCGCCGCCACCTTCGAAAGCCTGGGCTTCATCGTCAGTGCGGTATTGATCGGCGTGCCGATGGCGCGCCTGTATGGCGGCCGCTGGCTGCACAGCGCAGTGGTGGTGGTGGCGATGAGCGTGCTGCTGTACTGGCTGTTCGATCGCGTGATGGACGTACCCCTGCCCCTTGGCCTGCTTGACGTGCTGGAGAACTGACAGATGGATACTTTAGGCTATCTCAGCCAGGGCTTCGGCGTCGCCTTGAGCCCGTACAACCTGGTTACCGCCCTGTGCGGCACCCTGATCGGCACCGTGGTCGGCCTGCTGCCGGGCCTGGGCCCGATCAACGGCGTGGCGTTGCTGATCCCGATCGCCTTTGCCCTCGGCCTGCCGCCTGAATCTGCCTTGATTCTGCTGGCCGCGGTGTACCTGGGCTGTGAATACGGCGGCCGGATCAGCTCGATCCTGCTCAACATCCCGGGCGAAGCCTCGACCGTGATGACCACCCTCGACGGTTACCCAATGGCTCGCCAGGGTCTGGCTGGGGTCGCGCTGTCGCTGTCGGCGTGGAGCTCGTTCATCGGTGCCTTCATCGCCACCTGCGGCATGGTCCTGTTCGCGCCGTTGCTGGCGAAGTGGGCGATTGCCTTCGGACCCGCTGAATACTTCGTGCTGATGGTGTTCGCCATTGTCTGCCTGGGCGGTATGGCCGGCGACAAGCCACTGAAGACATTTATCGCGGCGTTGATCGGTCTGTTCCTGTCGGCAGTCGGTATCGATGCCAACAGCGGCGTTTACCGCTTCACCGGCGACAGCGTGCACATGGCCGACGGCATTCAGTTCGTGGTGCTGGTGCTGGGCCTGTTCTCGATCAGCGAGATCCTCCTGCTGCTGGAGAAAACCCATCATGGCCACCAGGCGGTAAAAGCCACCGGGCGCATGCTGTTCAACTTCAAGGAAGCGGCTTCGGTATTCGCGGTGAACATCCGTTGCGGCCTGCTCGGCTTCATCATGGGCGTACTGCCTGGCGCCGGTGCCACGCTGGCCAGCGCGGTTGCCTATATGACCGAGAAGAAAATCGCTGGCACCAGCGGCAAGTTCGGCAAGGGCGATGCACGTGGCCTGGCAGCACCGGAAACCGCCATCGGCGCTTCCTGCTGTGGCGCACTGGTGCCAATGCTGACCCTCGGCGTACCCGGTTCGGGCACCACTGCGGTAATGATCGGTGCACTGACCCTGTACAACATCACCCCAGGGCCGATGCTGTTCGAACAGCAACCCGACATCGTATGGGGTCTGATCGCCTCGTTGTTCATCGCCAACATCATGCTGGTGATCCTCAACATCCCGATGATCCGCATCTTCACCCGCATCCTCGCCGTGCCGAACTGGGCGCTGGTGCCGGTAATCGCCATCATCACCGCGATCGGCGTGTACGCTGTGCATGCGACCACCTTTGACCTGTTCCTGATGGTCGGTATCGGCATCATGGGTTACATCCTGCGCAAGCTGGACTTCCCGCTGTCGCCGATCCTGCTCGGGTTCATCCTCGGCGGGCTGATGGAGCAGAACCTGCGCCGCGCCTTGTCCATCTCCAACGGTGAGCTGGGCATTCTCTACTCGAGCCCGATCAGCATGAGCGTATGGGGCCTGACCATCTGCATGATGTGCCTGCCGCTGCTGCGCAGCTGGCGCCGCCGCAGCCTGCAACGTCGGGCTGTTGCGGATGCCTGATCGATCGTTGCCGCTGTTCTGGGCAACCGGGCTGGTCGGCCTTGTTGGCGGATTTCTCGCCAGCAAGGTCGGCTGGCCTTTGCCGTGGATGGTCGGCTCGTTGCTGGCGATCATCCTGGTGCGTTGCCTCACCCCCTGGCAGTTGCCGGAAATCCCCAACGGACGTAAAT
>Ga0213829_1000049_pt1 | contig 190502 bp, 169 predicted proteins | sample MC6MC0896MG_FD_180665 | JGI IMG/M metagenome (GOLD analysis project Ga0213829, IMG submission 180665) | Enriched soil aggregate microbial communities from Iowa State University, Ames, United States - MC6-MC0896-MG | ecosystem: Environmental > Terrestrial > Soil > Unclassified | place: USA...
TCAATGCAAAGCTCAAAGCGTTCAGGGGTGTCTTTCGCGGTGTAAGAGACACCACATTCTTCCTATATAGAGTAATGAAATTGTATGCTTAAAAACTTCTCCTCCCCCAAACTTTCGGTATGATCCCAAAATTGCTCCATCAATCCTTAATTAATATAAAATTCAGACTCAATACTGTTTTCATGCTATACAAACAGATCTACACCGATTAGGGTAAGGGGTCCATGACGGAAGGATTTCCTGGATCGTAAATGCCCACAGCAACTTTGGAGTCAGCACAGCCATAATATAAAAACCATTTTTGTTTAAAAAAGACCAATCCTTCAATAAAAACCGTACCATCGATATATTGCCCACTTTTTTCGAAAGATTCCATGGGACGCAAAAACGGAACATCCATTCGAGCCAATACGCTTGTGGGATCTCGTGAATCAAATAAAACCTGCCCAGCGGAATAAGTATTTTTATTAAAGCGCTTATCTCCTTTTTCAGCATGATTCCTACCATTGTACAACAATACAATTCCTTTATCAGTCAAAACTGCCGGGGGACCGCACTCCGTCAATGAACTATCAAAATAACCATCCCTTGGCGAAATAAAAGCGATCAATGCCCCCTTTTTATCTGTTACGGGCTCCCAGTCAATCAAATTATCAGATGTGGCGCCATACACACCATGTTCCCCCCAGTACAACCAATATTTCCCATTGATTTTAGCTATGACCTGTCTGTTACCTTTCATTACTGTCACAATAGAAGCTGATTTGTGCGGTTCATCAACAAGAGTGGGCCTGTTTTTCGATTTTTTAAAAATGGGACCATACTTAGTCCAGTGTTGCAGATCAGTGGATATTGCTAAACCTAAGCGTGGCACCTTTCGATTCCATTGGGTATAAAATAGCACAAAACGCCCGTCCTCCGTCTGTGCTAAGCGGGCATCTTCCGTCCCGCCCGGCCACTCGTTATCCTGCTGCTCATCGGGAGCTGGATAGAATACAGGTGTTTTCAGTCGTTCAAAATGAATACCGTCAGCACTAGCTGCTAATCCCAGTCGGGAGGTCCGGTGGCCAATAGCCCTCCCTGTCCGATCTTCTGCACGATAAATGACATAAACACTATCTCCCCTTACCACTGCAGCAGGATTAAAAGTGTCGTTGTCCTCCCATCGAATATCCTTCTTCAGAATTGGATCATAAAATACCGAATTCGTATCAGGCTCAATAATTGGATTGATACCTTTGGGCCGCTCAAAGCCTCCTAATACCCATTGTTCTTTCTTAAGCTTTCCGCCAGGCTGTACGTTACAGCCACATAAAAAGACGAACACAATAGAACCTGCAATTTTAACGATAACTTTCATGTTTTATTTGATCTCCCATGCTTAAGATGCAAACCTGTAAAGGCGAAAATTAGAATTGGTTACAACAGAAAGGTGAGCGAATCTCTCCCCGATCATTCACAAATATAACGTTATTTCAAAGAGATAAATGCCACAAAAACAAGTTCATCAAAAATTGAATTGGAAGCCATCCAAAAAAACTAATAAACAATTTATCGATAAACAACTCATTATATTGCAATATATTGCAATATAGCAACAAATACAAGGTTAAATATTGCAACATATAGCACAAAAGCATTATATTTATAGCATGATATCCAAAGAAGAACGCCACGATTTTATATTAGTTAAAATCAAAAAGGAAAGAAAATTAGCGATGGTAGACTTAGCAGCTGAACTTGGTGTCTCTGAACATACCGTCCGACGTGATCTTAAAGAGTTATCCGACGCCGGCTTGCTTCGCGCTATTCGGGGTGGCGCCACGCTACGTTCAAACATGCCATTCGATATATACGACCGAAACAACCTTGATGTTATGGAGAAACAATCTATAGCAGAAAAATCGATCGCACTGTTGAAAAATCATCAAGTTGTCTTTTTCGATGGCGGCACAACAACACAGACAATTGCAGGAAATATTCCTGATAGCCTAACCCTTACTGTTGTCACACATAGTCTCCCAATAGCCAATATACTTGCCAACTTCCCAAACATCACCTTGATTTTTGCTGGTGGCACTTTCTGCAAATCATCACTTACTATGCAAGGACAGCAAACGATCTCCACATTTGAAGACATATACGCGGATATCAGCTTCATAGGTGTATGTAGCCTGGATCTCCACCGCGGACTTACATCAAGAACAAACGAAGAAGCAGATGTCAAAAGAGTACTATGTAAAAATTCAATGAACATCGTTGCTGCCACCACAAGCAATAAGCTTGATACCTTGGCTTCTTTCCTGACATGCCCCGTCTCTGACATTAGTTATTTAATTACAGAAAAGGATCCTTTTGACTGCATTTTACAGCCTTATGCCGCACAAGGTATTACAATCTTATAAGTTTACCGTTTATGAACAATCTCAAACAGGAAGCTGCTAAAGCTGCTCTTCAACTATTAAAACCCGATCAGCTCATCGGACTAGGTGTTGGATCAACAATAGCCTATTTCATTGAATTAATCGCCAGCAATATCAGCTTTAAATCCAGCTTAAAATTTACATCACCTTCCTTGGAAACCAAAATGCTGCTCCAAGAGAATGGACTTATTTGTGTTGATAACAGTATCCTAACAACGCTGGACTATTATTTTGACAGCTGTGATCAGGTCGACATTCATTTAAATGCATTCAAAAGTGGCGGTGGCGTGCACACGGGTGAGAAGATTATGGCGAATATGGCGCAGCAGTTTATTCTCTTGGTCGATGGCTCAAAGATGGTCGAAAAACTTAGCACAAAGCATCCGCTATGTGTTGAAATTATACCAGAAGCTTGGCTATCGGTACGTGAAAATCTAAAATCAAGTTATTCTACAACGATATCCGACATTGTATTACGAATATCTGAACAAAAATCGGGTCCTCTCCTTTCTGAGAGAGGTAATTTCCTAGCAGATATTTATTTTTCTAAACTGCCCGATATTTTTGATTTGAATAAGCAAATCAAACTCATTATAGGGGTTGTAGAACATTCACTTTTTTATCAGCTGTGTTCGGCATGTCTTTTGGCAACAGAAGACGGCGTAACACATTTATTTGCAAACAACCTTGGAGAATCAGACACGGATAAAATTGTCACGCAATAGCATTAAAATTTATATTGAAGTCTAACAACCAACAAGACAACGCTAAAGTAATTTAAATTAACATGAAACACACTCAAATTAACACAGGAATACTGAGTTTTGGCATGTCAGGACGTGTTTTTCACGCACCATTTATACATACCAATCCTCATTTCAATCTCAGCGCTGTTGTAGAACGGTCGAAAAAAGCAGCACATGAATTTTATCCGGCAATAAAAAGCTATAATAGCATTGCTGAATTACTAGCGGATGAAAGCATCGAACTGGTCATTGTGAATACACCAAACTATACACATTTCCAATATGCCAAAGAGGCCCTAGAAGCAGGAAAACATGTATTGATAGAAAAACCTGCCGTTGATGACACTACACAATTCGACACTCTTCTTGCCATCAGCAAAAAACAAGGCAAACAATTATTTTTCTATCAAAACAGACGGTATGACGGTCACTTTTTAGATATTAAAAAAGTGATTGACAGTGGAGAATTAGGAAAGCTGATTGAAGTGCATTTCAGATTTGATCGCTATAAAATGGAATTGGGACAAAAATACTTTAAGGAAGATACGCAGTATATTTCTAATGGTATTACTTATGACCTAGGCCCTCACCTTATTGATCAGGCAATCTCACTTTTTGGAAAACCAGTTAAATTTACCAAGACAACATCCATTAACAGGCCGGATTCTAAAGTTGCAGATTATTTTCACTACCAGCTCTATTATCCAGCTGGACTGAACGTGTATTTAACGGGAAGTCTACTTGTTGCCTCTCCACAGCCAGCCTTTGTTTTACATGGCACAAAAGGGAGTTTTATCAAGAATATGACAGATGTGCAAGAACAGCAATTGCTAGATGGCATGTTACCTGACAATCCATCTTATGGCCTTGAGCCAGCCAGCCTCGAGGGTAAACTTGTTACGATAGACGCATCAAATCAAAAACATGAGTCTTTAGTAACGCCACATAAAGGAGATTACAATCAGCTGTTTGAAGCCATTTATGAAAGCTTAAGAAATAATATCGATTACCCTATTAAAGCGGATCAGGTTAAATGGCAGATCGAATTGCTTGAAGCTGAAAACACCTAAGCTTCTAAACAATCAAATGGCGGCACGGTTCAAGAAAACTAACATGTGCTGCCATTTCAATTTGCTTTCCAAAGACATTCGTTCGGTTCAATATGGATCATCACATGACCGAGATCAGGAATATGCGCAACCAAATGGTCTTTGAGTTTATGTGCCAACTCATGCCCTTCCCTTACGGTAATTTCACTATCAACAATCGCATGCAGATCGACATGATATTTAGCACCCGATTTGCGGACAAAACATTTTTCTGTAGCTTTTATCCCCTCTACCTTTAATGCTTCTTCCCGGATATTATCAATGACTTCATCGTATACATTTTCATCCATTATCTCGCCAAGCGCCGGTCTGAAAATATGATAACAGTTATACAGTATAAATCCAGCAGCAAATAATGCCGCGTAGTCATCCGCATTTTCATATCCTTTTCCGAGTAACAATGCAATAGATATCCCAATGAAGGCTGCAACTGATGTTATCGCATCACTTCGATGGTGCCAAGCGTCTGCACGAAGTGAAGAACTATTTGTTTCTTTACTTTTCTTCATAACGATCCTATACGAAATTTCTTTCCATACGATGATCCCGCCAAGAACAAATAGAGTCCAAGGCTTTGGCAGGTCATGTGGCGTTCCTATATTCTCAATACTTTCATAAGCGATTATGGTTGCAGAAACGATGAGAAAACCAACGACAATAAATGTAATGAGGGGTTCTACCCGACCATGACCATACGGGTGATTGTCGTCTGCAGGTCGTTGCGCATATTTTAAACCCAGAAGCACTAGAAATGAAGAGAAAATGTCCGCCGTTGACTCAATTGCATCCGCAATCAGGGCATAGGAGTTTCCAAAGAAACCAGCTAGCCATTTTAACAATGCTAGTAATGCATTGCCTACAATACTAAAATAAGTCGTTCTGACTGCAGTCTGCTCTTGAAGTTCGGACATCGCTATAAATTAACTTGACACCGCGAAAATACTGTTTTTTCTATTCAAATTCTATTCTCCATCTATAGAAAATAGCGATTACAATAATCGATCGTTAACTGCCGCTTGCGATATCCTGCAATGCTTTTTTTATCTCAGGAGTCCCATAGTCACGGCTTCCTTCCAAACGCTCTACGATCTTTCCAGTTTTATCCAAGATCACCGTTGTCGGGATGGACTGCCCTAAGAATTCTGCAGGAATTTCACCCTCTGCTATATAAAGGGGCAGATCATACTTGTTTTCTGCCATAAATGCTGAAGACTTCTCCATGTCGCCATCAACATCCACCATGAGGAAAACGATATCCTTATTATCTTTAAGCGATTGCCTAAGCTGGTCAATGGAAGGTAGTTCATGAATACAAGGAGGACACCAAGTCGCCCAGAAATTGATAAATACGACTTTACCTTTTAAAGCACTTAATTGAAGAACCTTCCCCTCTTTATCCTTAAAAGATAGCTCCTGCGTTGTGGGTGCAGTCGCTTCAGCAGGTTCCTCCACCTTTTCGGCCTTGGTCTCACTTTTAGTCCCTGTGTTTCCACAGCTAAAAAACAAACTGGTCGATAAAGCCGCAAGACCAAAAAAAATAACCCCTCTATTAAACCTAATATTCATCGTCTTTTGTTTCATTAAATTATTCTATTAAAAATAAATCCTGTTCACTAATCGTTCTCTTAAAGTAAGGGCTAAAAGATTAAATCCGAATTCGGAGATCTCGTCAATCCAATCCTCCTAGGAGAAATTTCTCAAAACATTAGCTAATTTAACCTTAATTATTCAAGACCACAAGTATTGCAAACAACTTCACAACATAAACAATTGATCAATAACAAAATAAGCAACAATAAATTTGAAAAAATAACAAGAACTTTTCCGACATTTAAAAGAGTGAACATATCACTGATCAAAAGACAATTTATTGACTACATCATGAATCTCTCAGCAAATCATTTCAAAAAATACTTGTTAATATATTTCCTGTTATTCATCACCCCCCAGCTTAATTTCGGGCAAGCCACGTCAACTAAATTCAATAACCTATATCAGCTAATAGCATCAAAAGATTTCTTCACCGCCCGTGACCTTTTTAAGGTAAATAAAACTTTTTTAAACGCCCATGAGCAACTTTTTATTTTGGCAATACTCGATAATGCCTTTAATAGGCCCATCGCTTCAAACAAAAAAATTGCACTGCTGAACACAGCAACAGAAGAATTGACTGACACACTGCGACTAAAAATACGACGTATTCAGGAAGATAATTTTGTCAAACTGAAAGATTACGATGAGGCAAAACAGACAACGCAAAAAATCCTACTCGAATTCGATCCCTTGCTGTCAACAGATACAAGAGCGGATCTCCGAAACAATCTAAAAATCTGGTCAGCACTTGATCATGTAAAGCCGCAGCTTATACAAATCAACGACGATACCCGTCTTAAAATGACGAAAGATAAAGCCGGCTTGAAGAATCTAAAAGTAGAGGTTAACGGCGATACAGCAAGTTTCATATTTGACACCGGAGCAAATCTATCTACAGTTTCGGAGTCCGTGGCCAAACGACTTCATATGGATATTATCCGTGCAGATATTGATGTAGACGCAATTACAGGTATTGCTATCAAAGCCGATTTAGCAGTCTGTAAACAATTAAAACTTGGTAACATCAACATATCGAATGCTATATTTCTGGTTTTCCCAGACAGTGCACTTTATATCCCACAAATTGGCTATCAGATCAATGGCATAATAGGCTTCCCAGTCATAGAAGCACTGCAAGAAGTACAGCTTACACAAGATGATTTTTTTATCGTACCTAAGAGACCTACAGTTACAAAGAAGGCTTCAAATCTTGCAATAGATGGGTTATCACCTCTTATTGCCATTGATGGAAAGCACTATACCTTTGATACGGGAGCGGAAAATACAATCCTTTATGCGCCATTTTACGAAACCTACAAACAGCATATCGAAAAATATGGTATACCGACCAAAGTCGCCATGGGAGGCGCAGGTGGTAACGTTGAATATGATGGCTTTGTCATACAACATACATTCCATATCGGCGATAAACCGATCGCTCTTAAAAAAATAAACCTATTAAAATCGAAAATCAAGAATGAAACTGTATATGGAAATATAGGACAAGATATTATCCGCCAATTTTCTAAAATGACACTTAATTTTAAAGACATGTTTATCCATTTTAATTAACAGAGGAATCTAAAACTAAAATGGATAAAAAGGAAACCCCAAATTTAAAACTAATAAAATTGAGCTCAGTTTCGTCTCATAATTATACTTCATAAAAACACCCTAAAAGTTTTGTCCAGCTTTTAGGGTGTGATGCTTCTATAGATTTATGGAACAATTATGCGGAGTAGGTCACTGCATTAAAACCCTTCTTCTTGATAATTTCAATTATTTCTTCTTCCGAAACGCCTTCAGATTTTACAGTCAGAATTTTGTCTGCATTTGTGGTGTCAACATTCCATTCACAGATACCGTCCACACTATCCAGATCTGCACTTACTTTGGATACACATCCCCCACAAGTGAGGTTTGTTTTGAATTGAAGTTCTTTGCTTTCCATGTTATTTAATTTTAATGTTATTAATCTATTTAATTATCTGTACAAATATCCCTTTAATTCAATTGGCTATACTTACAGTTTTTCTATTTTGTTTTATAATATTTACCGTTTAAAACACGGTCTACAGCTTAACCATCGTTAGCTATTTTTTCCAGCGAAGCCGCAAGCTATTACTGACGACACTTACACTGCTCAATGCCATTGCAGCTCCAGCTATCATCGGGTTTAAAAGGAAACCATTGAATTGATACAGAATGCCTGCAGCGAGGGGAATTCCAATTAAATTATAAATAAATGCCCAAAACAAGTTTTGCTTAATCGTTGCGACCGTTTGTTTCGAAAGTCGAATTGCCTGGGGTATCTTCGTCAAATCAGAAGAAATAATTGTCATTTTCGCTACATCCATTGCAATATCACTTCCTTTTCCCATTGCAATACTGACATCCGCTGTTGCTAAGGCTGTACTATCATTAATACCGTCCCCAACCATAGCGACCACCTGTCCCCTTTGCTGCAATTCCTTAACAAAATCAGCTTTGTGTTCTGGCAATACCTCGGCTTTGTAATGCTGAATCCCTGTTTCCGCAGCGATGGCCCTCGCTGTAGCTTCGTTGTCACCAGTCAGCATATATAGTTCAATTCCCATTGCTTGCATCTCCTTGATTGCACGTACAGAAGTTTCCTTAATCTGGTCCGCAATGGCAATTACAGCTAATGCAGTATGACTATTGGCAAACCAGATCACTGTTTTCGATTGATTTCCCCATTGAGTAGCATGTTCCATCAATTCTGTCGAAATTGTAATCCTATTTTCATCCAACAACCTGCGATTCCCTACATAGTAAGTTTCGATTCCTTCACTGCCTTTTACACCCTTCCCCGTAATACTTTCGATAAAGGATATTGGAGTAACTCTGACATCATTAAAATACCCTAAAACAGCTTCTGCCAATGGATGTTCTGACTGTTTCTCCAAGCTTAACAGGATACCTTTCAAATTATCTTCGTTATTTTCCCAATACACGTCAGTAACAACAGGTTTTCCTTCCGTAATGGTACCGGTTTTATCCAAAACAACTGCACTTACCTTTTTGGCCAGCTCCAGACTTTCCGCATCCTTAATTAAAATGCCCTGTTCAGCTCCCTTACCCACGCCAACCATGATCGCTGTAGGAGTTGCTAAACCTAGTGCACAGGGACACGCAATAACTAAAACCGTTACTGCCGCCAATAAACCCTGTACCAGATGGTTTTCTCCACCTAAAGTAAACCACAGTAGAAAAGTTAAAATAGCAATACCAATGACAACAGGAACGAATACGCAAGCAATTCGATCGACCAGTTTTTGAACAGGAGCCTTACTTCCCTGTGCATCCTGTACCATTTTAATGATCTGTGCAAGCATTGTTTCCCGGCCAACTTTTGTAGCTTTGAATTGAAAACTGCCCTTCTGATTGATCGTCCCTGCAAATACCTGCTCATTTCCCGTTTTTAAAACCGGGACCGGCTCCCCGCTTAACATACTTTCGTCAACATAGGAATTTCCACTGATAACAACACCATCGACAGCGATCTTCTCCCCTGGTTTTACCAGAATGATATCGCCGGTATTAACGGCTTCTATAGGGACCTGACGCTCTACCCCATCCGATTGAATGACCATAACCGTCTTGGGCTGCAACCCCATTAGCTTTTTAATGGCAGATGAGGTGTTACCTTTAGCCTTTTCCTCCAGCAATTTACCCAATAAAATAAAAGCAATGACAACAGAGGCGGCCTCAAAATACACATGTGCATGCAAGCCACGTTGATGCCAAAATTCAGCAAAGAGCATATTAAATACACTAAATATGTAGGCTATTCCAGTGCTTAATGCAACGAGTGTATCCATATTGGCCGAACGGTGTTTCGCTTGTTTCCACGCATTGACAAAAAAGTCCTTGCCTAGCCAAAGAACTACAGGTGTAGAAAACAGCCACATAATAGGATTTGCGTACGGCATATCCATAAAGAACATACCAATCACGACTACGGGAAGCGATAGCAATACTGCCCATCGTGTTTTGATTTTAAGCTTGTGAAATTTAGCTGCGTGAATAGCCTCCAAAGTTTCCTGCTGTGTAGATTCATCTTCGATTAATAAATCATAGCCACCAGCCTGGACTGCTTTCTGGATTTTTAAATGATCCGTAATATTAGGCAAATACTCAACCGTAAGGTTTCCGGTTGCAAAATTTACAGACGCATTAACAACCCCTTGTTCATATTTCGCCATACTTTCGGCGCTACTGGCACATGAGGCACAAGTCATCCCAAGAACTGGAAATGTCTTGGTCAATGTAGAAACACCATAACCAAGATCTTTGATCGTCTTTACACTGCTAACGACCGCTTCGCTATCTTTAGGTACGATAACAGCTCTATGATTATTCAATTCCACCCGATAGCTCGCCAAGCCTTTGACCTGAGCTAGTCCTTTTTCGACAATTGAAGCACAATGTTCGCTTTCAACATCTTCTAAAGGTAGATAAACCGTATCTTTATAAATATCTGTCGCCATAACTGATTGTTTTATTTTACACAACAAATTTGGCCACAAATAACATCGAAATCATTACACAATTAGGGAATTGATTTGTAATATTTATTCGATAATACGATACGACAGGTTGAACTCAATTCTTCTTTAGCTTTCAACTTCTTCAACAAAACCATAGATAATATAATCACCACGTTCTTCGAGTTTAATCGTTTCCATTCCACTCCAGCCGGATGCATTGGTGTTTTCATCGATAAAATTTTGAATTCTGTCAAATGCGACACCAATCTTTGTTTTCCCATCTGCATAGATCTGATATTTCGCAGAGGTCTGCCAGCTTACTTTTTTTCTAAATAACCGTAAACCTTCTCTTTTCAAAAAACTGTGCATTTCATTAGATAAATTCATATTCTCAATTGTTTTACGCGCCCACACTACTCACCTATTTATTTGGCAGATGCTTTTTTGGAAGGACTTACCTCAAGCCCTCTCATTAGTTTATCTATTTACGCTATATGGCTTTAATGGCTAAAGAAATGGTTTTTCGCTGCTAAAATAGATAGGTCTAAAATAATGAACCAGATGGAATCCTACAATGAAGTAGCTGCTATTTCATCGTACTCAAATGCTGTTTCGTCGAATTTTCCAACAGCATACGATGGACCTTCTTTCAATGCTAATTATAATCTGGCAGACTATTCGAACAGCGTCTAATACACTGCGAACAGAAATAGGAACAGGCGCTATTTTTTCGTCGAATAGATTCTTTAGTTCGTCCGATTCATTTTCAATTCTGTCGATATTTTTCGTTGTTCTTTTCCGTAGAAAGCACATTTGCTTACAATTTAAACGTAAACTATGGAAAACATTGAAAATTTTTTAGCGGAGGATTTTGTATTGGATGTACAAACTGTCTGCGTGGTCGAACCGATCTCATTTTTTGATTTTGATGATATGGAACTGGTAACTATTAAGACAGTTACATCTTCAAAAGTAATATAAAAGAGGATAATGCTGTGAAGGCGTTCTGGTAGGCGCCTTTACAGCAATCGTCTTTATTGCCTACTAAATAAAAAAAGAACCGAGTATATGACTTCACCCAAGCTTAAATGTATTCTCATTGAGGATGAACCTCTGGCGACAAAAAAGATAGTTGAATACATTCATATGTTTCCAGATCTTCAATTGATAAAGATGGTTGAAGACATTGAAAATCCAGCATTATTTAGTCATGATTTAAAATCTGCAGACATCTTATTCCTCGATCTCATTGTTAGCGGCGGCAATATTAATACACTTGCCGAATTGATCGCCGATATTCCTATCCTGATCATTACGTCCGCTGTGTCACGCTGGCATTATCCGGAATTTATCAAAAACAGAAAGCATTTTGCGCTGCAAAAACCAATTTCGCCCGAAATGTTTCAGTCTTGTATAAAACAAGTCATGCAATACTAGTCCTACTAATTCATGTCATTATTCCACTTATCCGATTATTTTCTTCTGCGCACGCCGCTACTTCCAGCTGCATTTGCCGTTGATCTTTTAACGATAAAAGAGATAAATGAAATGGAAGAAAAACTTCGTCATTTGTTTCAAGATGAGCAATTAAAAGAAGCCTTATTTTTGGCGAGCCCTGCCTTCTCTGTAGAGGTTCAAAAATGGCTTGAATATAAGAAAGAGAGCAGCTCAAAAATGATCGCTTCACTACTCAAATATGCGATTAGGATGAGCACCAGAAGTACACCTTTCGGGTTATTCGCAGGGGTATCTTTTGGGAACCTTACCGTCTCCGAAAAAAAGGTATCGTTAATTAGGGCTAATGCGAATAAAGCTGTATTAAAACTGGATGCCACCATTTTGACAGGAATTATTGAACAGCTTTCAAAAGACAAAAGAATTTACAGTCAACTCTATTATCGTATCAATCCGACCTTATACTTAGATGGTAAATATTACAAATATTATCAAAAAGTGGCAAATGGGAAGAAAGGACACCATATCCTGAAACGCATAAGGCTTACTCCAGTTTTGGATCGAGTCATCCAATATTTTGAACGCAATAAGAGAACCAGCCACTATCAATCATTAATCGATCTGCTGCAAGGTCTTGGAGCATCAACAACGCATGCGAGCCTATTCGTCAATAACCTCATCAGCCTTGGAATCATATCTTCTGAATTACAGCCCAATGTAATTGGCCGGGGTTATCTGGACAGCCTGATAACCTCGCTTGAAAGAGTGGATAAGGCGGAAAATTATTTAAATCCTTTATTAACAGTAAAAAAATGGCTTCATAGTTCTCAATCTGTCATTGAGATCCGAAACGCCATCCTTAAATTATTGCAGCCTTTAGCTCCAGACCTCGATATGACCAATTCGTTACAGGGGGACCTCCTCATGGGGATGGACGAAAATAACTTATCAGATACCGCATTAAATCACATAAGAGATCAATTTCAGGATTTACTACCACTTTGCAGCCAGGCTAAGTTAACAGATTTTGACCAGTTTAGAGCTGCGTTCTCTGTTAAATATGAAGATAGAATGGTCCCGCTAACGACAGCTCTAGACCCCGATATTGGGATTGGTTACGGACGTCAAGAAGGTGTTTACAATATAACGGATGAAATACTCGGGGAAGTTAAAAACATCCCTCCGACGGGCGAAAAAAAATATGGGGACCACCATTATCAAGATCTGGTCATTGAAAAATTTGTAGAAAGTGTAAAAAATCAATTCACCGAAATTCGGCTGACCGGCAAAGATCTAGATCATATCGCTAAACAGCGTAAACAAACAATCCATACTATCCCTTCTTCATTCTATGCCATCGGCAATCTCCTTAGAAGTTCATGTCAGGAAAATTTATTCTTCAATCTAGGTACTATTGGTGGTTCGTCATCAGGAAACTTAATTTCCAGATTTGCACATTTGGATGAAGAATTGCATAACAAATTAAAAGAATCGGCCAACAAAGAGCAGCAGCAGTTTCCCAATGCAATACTTGCCGAGATTTGTCATTTCCCAGACAATAATGCTGGTAATATAATTTATAGACCTGCGCTGCGAAAGGCATCAATTTGCCTAAGCCCAACAATCGACGAAGAACAAGAGCAAATTGATGTCAATGACTTATACCTGTTCCTTAAAGAACAGCGTCTAATCTTGTGGTCCAAGAAATTCAATAAAATGGTTATCCCCCGTTTGACGACGGCCCACAATTTTGAACAGGGTATGAATATTTACAAGTTTCTCGCAGATTTTCAGTTCCAAAATAATAGGTTGGATCTTTCCTGGAATTGGGGGATTATGAAAGAGCAGCCGAGGCTCCCAAGAATAAGCTACAAAAATATTATCTTGTCTAGAGCCCAGTGGCGAATTCAAAAAATAGCGAAATACCCCAGTAACCCTCAGGCTTTCATAAAAAATATACAAGCGGAGTTAGCAATCCCTACAATGGTCATCATCAGCAGCGGCGATAATGAACTGTTGATAAATTTAGACAATCCTTTTTGCATAGAAATCGTATTGGATCATATGTGCAAAAGAGAGACCATATTAACCGAATATATCCTGAATGACTATTCATCAGTAGCCAGGGATAAAGATGGACATATTTTTGCCAACGAAATCATTATTCCAATAGAATCACAACAGGAGACTTTCACAAATGAATCAGCTCCGAAAGACAATAACCTAAAAAGATGCTTCCCTTTGGGCAGTGAATGGCTTTACGCCAAGATCTATTGTGGTTTACATTTTGCAGACACCTTGTTAAAGGAAGTTTTCCCCATAATCGTAGCGACAATTAGTCAGCAAAATGTCCTAAAAAAATGGTTTTTTATACGGTACAACGATCCATCGCCCCACATTAGGTTTAGAGTCGAAGTTTCAGATCCAAGCCAGTATTATTCCGTTATATCCACGCTGAATACCCTATTAGAACAGTTTATTAAAGATGGTCAGATATCAACGCTATCCTTTGACACTTATACACGGGAGATTGAACGCTATACCCCATTTTGTATGGAACTTAGTGAGGAGCTATTCTATCAACAGAGCGAAACGGTACTGAAGGTTATTCAACAAAGTACTTCAAACAATGATCGATGGCGCCTGGCTTTCGAAAATATTGAGTCGCTATTAGAAGCTGCAAAATTTACGCTGATCGAAAAAAGAGATTTCTGCCTACAGATGAATACCCTTTATCAGCAAGAATTTGATAATAATAAAAACCTTTGGATTCATCTCAACAAGAAGTTCAAAGAGAAAAAAGATTGGTTCGACAAACCTTTAGACAACCCAGAAGAATCGAAAAAGAAACTAAATGCACTTCAATACAGCATATTTAACACCTTACGGAGCCATACCGATCTAGACGAATTCAAGTCGGCCCGAACATCGTTACTATCAAGCTACATTCATATGTTTATTAACCGATTGTTCATGTCCGATCAACGCCTACATGAACTTGCTGTTTACCACTTTATGCTTGGCTATTATAAAATGCAAATTGGAAAACAGAAAGAACGTATGAATCCGATAAATTATATAAGTCCCATCTTCGCGAAAAGTTGATTACGATATTGTAAACCGATACCGAGTTCTGTCCCATTTTTCAGAATGACTTTACTTGCCTCAACACCCTTGATCTGTTTGATATTGACAATATAGGACCGATGCATACGAGCAAACATATCCCAAGGTAGTTCTGCTTCCATATCTTTCATGGTAGACAGCAACGTTTGCATACCTTCTAACGTATAAATTTGAATGTAATCGCCCCAGGCTTTTAGATAGAAAATATCCGCCGGATCTATAAAAATAGTTTTGTTCCGATCCTTTATCTTAATCGCCTTTCTTTCACCTTGTGGGCCCCTTCTAGAAAACAAAATTGCCTTTTGAACTTTTTCAATTGCCTTGATCAAGCGCTCTTCCGTCAGGAGTGGCTTTAAGATATAATCGATCACATCCAGCTCAAATCCATCGACCGCATACTCATAATGCCCAGTTATAAAAACAACAAATGGTGGATGAGCAAGTCCTTTGAGAAAGGTAATTCCATCCATTTCAGGCATATCTATATCCGATAAAATGAGATCTACCTCGTGCTGTCTTAAAACGTCAATTGCTTGCAATGGGTTTTCGAATACACCCAATATTTCGATCAGGCCTAACTTGGAAACTAATTTCTCCAGGCGACCTCTCGCAATAGGCTCATCTTCAATAAGGATAGTTTTAATTCTATTCATAAGTACTTCGCAACCCGCTGCTTTGGTGCTACGGCTCTGTTTCCGAATGTAAAGTTACAACAAGATTAACACTAAATACACCCTCATGCGACTTTATTTCCAAATTGTGATTATGAGGATAATGAAGTTCCAGTCTTTTTTTTACATTTTCTATCCCTAATCCACCGATATAATTTTCTGGTTTTGAAAGTTCTCTATACGCATTAGCCACGTGCATATACACCTTATCATCCCTCACTTTAATGTCTATGGATATCCATCCCGCCGAAGAACTTAGCCGAGGGCCGTGTTTAAATGCATTTTCTACAAACGGAAAAAAGATCAAAGGAACCATCATGCTGTTTTCGTCTTCAGCCGCCAGATTTAATTTGATCTGCACGGTCTCGCTATAGCGTAACTTTTCCAATTCAACATAATCCTTTAGCAATTGAAATTCGCGGCTAATTTCTATCCTGGGTTGATTACTTTCATGCAGTAAATACACCATAATACTGCTTAAACGCATCATACTTTCGCCGCCTCTTTCATCATGATCGGATACCAGCACATAGATGCTATAAAGTGTGTTAAGTAAAAAATGTGGGTTAATCTGGTATTTTAGAAAGGCAAGTTCCAATTGGACATTGTTCAATTCCAGTGCTGAATTTTTCAATTCAAGTTTCATTTTTGAATTTCTGACAGACATAAATGCCTGTACAATTTTTACGGTCAATGGCAGCGCCACCAAAAAAATAAAATCCAACAAATAATCGCTAATGGAAGAAAGGCGAAAAGCACCAAAGATTCCTTGACTTAATATTATTTCAAGATAGCTTGACAGGCGAATATCTGGTGTTAGATATTTCAACGTTAATAGTGCAGCAAAGTAACTTAGAAACGACCACCAGGCGTAAATAAACAACAACCATAATATACATAACACAAACTTCCCTGGAATAAACCATCGCGGAATGATGATATATGCTGTCACATAAAATATTGTCAACAAAGAAAATACGTCCTTTACAAACAAAATCCAGGAATTATCAATATCTATCCGCTGATAGGAAATGAATTGCATTCCCAAAACCAAAAACCAAAAACACAAGTGAAGGATAATACGTTTCCCCGTATTGTAATTTTGGAAAAACCTGTTCATAGATAGCATACTTTTCAATAATATCAGTCTAATATAATGATATCCTTTAGTTTGTGGTAGTCTGACTTGTCAAGTGATAACGCAAAAAGACATTTCTGCGACAAAAAACAACAACCTATAACGCTAACAATCTGAATATATCCCAATTAAGAACTGAGCAAATTCAAAAAATAGAATTACGCACAAAATAATTAAATTGTAACAAATATATAGCTTTAAAATGACTATGATTTTTAGCGTGAACACAACAGCTAGTTCATCCAGCAAATAAAGTAATTTGCTAGGTTATCAATATAGAATAGCGTTATTCTATAATTTTAATTAATTAGGTAATTTTCATTTACTTCTATCTTCCGTATATTTAATTTTACAGAACCCACATAAACAACAATTAGATGTCAACTACTTTTATGCAGCTTTGGTTATATAATAACTGGGCCAATACAGCACTACTGGATAAACTGAAAAGTGAAGGCGAAAAAGTACCTCATTCTTGCATACGGCTCTTTAGCCATATTGTCAATGCGCAGATTATTTGGTTAAGTCGATTAACTGGTGAAAAACCACCTGTTGGTGTTTGGGATGAGCATAGTATCATCGATTGCCAAAGGTATCACGATTTAGCTTCAGAAGGATTTGGGCAGCAGATTCAGCGCAGAAATGATATGGAGGATGAAATTATCAATTATACAAACACACAGCATCAGGCTTTTCATAATAAGGCCAACGACATTCTGTTACACGTCTTTAATCATGGCACCTATCACAGGGCGCAAATAGCAAGCGAAATGCGAAAAAATGGGATTGAGCCTATCAACACAGATTATATCACTTTTGTTCGCACATAACAGTACTGTAATCAGACACCACTGCAGTCTGATTACAAACGAAGTAGTTTTATCGAAATGCCAATTTGCTCCAAATGATAAATATAAAATTTTGATCTAGTCAATTCGACCTATCCTGCACATCTTGTAATTGGCGGACTAGACGTCCTATAATATTGGAGAATACCTTAAATTTGAAACAAAAATGAGTTACAAACATATCTTCAAAGCGTCCTTAACTTGGAAAAATCCTGAACAGCCTACTACTGTGGGTTCAAAAATTTATACAAAGAGCCATCACATCGCGATCGAAGGGAAAGCTGACCTGCAAGTTTCCGCAGCAAAAGCATTCAAGGGTGACCCCGCATTGTACAATCCGGAAGATTTGCTGCTTAGCAGCCTGATTTCTTGCCACATGATGTCCTATTTATACGTCTGCTCGAAAAATAGCATCGAGATTTTATCCTATATGGACAATGCTATCGCTACCCTCGAAACGGATGGAGACGGAAGTGGTCGTTTTACAGAAGTCACACTACACCCCGAGGTTCTCATCACAGATAAATCCCAGATAGAACTTGCTTTATCCTTACATGCCCAAGCAAATAAACTGTGTTTTATTGCGAATTCATGTAATTTTACTGTACGGCACCATCCAAAATGTCAAGCGATCTAATCAGACTTAGGCGTTCTATCGAAAGAAAAAAACTTCTTGTTTTCGGTTTGTTAACACTACCGAAAATATAACACGCAGCACAAATTAGTAATTAAATAACAAACAAGTTTTTAAGGATTTCATTACTTTTGACTCATGATGGAAAATTCCAAGAAAAAAGCAGCAATCGGATTCATATTTATTACACTACTAATCGATATTACGGGTTGGGGAATCATTATTCCAGTCGTTCCTAAACTTATCGAGGAATTGATTCATAGCGACATCAGTGAAGCGGCAAAATATGGCGGCTGGCTCGGCTTTGCCTACGCTTTCACACAATTCATCTGTTCTCCTGTCGTTGGTAACCTCAGTGATAAATATGGCAGAAGGCCAATTATTTTGATCTCACTTTTTGGGTTTGCTGTAGACTACATCTTTCTTGCCCTCGCGCCAACTATAGGTTGGCTATTCTTAGGACGCGTTATCGCTGGACTGACAGGCGCTAGTTTTACAACGGCAAGTGCTTATATCGCTGATATATCCACGGATGAAGATCGGGCAAAGAACTTTGGTCTAATAGGCGCTGCATTTGGTCTAGGCTTTATCATCGGCCCAGTTATCGGCGGTCTACTCGGTCACTATGGTGCCAGGGTTCCCTTTTATGCGGCCGCAGGACTGTGTATGCTAAACTTCCTGTATGGCTATTTTATCTTACCTGAGAGCTTAGATAAAGAAAAACGTAGAGCTTTTGAATGGAAACGCGCAAATCCAATTGGATCCTTTAAGTTTCTTGGAAAACATCCAGAAATATCCGGATTAATCGTTGCCTTAATTTTAATATATATCGCAGGTCATGCAGTTCAAAGTAACTGGAACTTCTTCACCATGTATAAATTCGACTGGACAGAAAGAATGGTGGGTATCTCATTAGGTGTTATTGGATTATTGATTGGATTGGTTCAGGGTGTTTTAATTCGATGGACTACACCCAAACTTGGTGAACAAAAAAGCATTTTCTATGGATTGACCCTGTATGCCATTGGACTACTGTTATTCTCATTTGCAAGCGAGGGATGGATGATGTTCGTCTTCCTTATCCCTTATTGCTTGGGTGGTATTTGTGGACCAGCTCTTCAGTCTGTTATTACCAAAAATGTTCCTTCAAACGAACAGGGTGAACTTCAAGGTGCACTAACAAGCTTAATGAGTGCAACATCGATTATTGGTCCACCGATGATGACAAACCTATTTTATTATTTCACCCATGACAAAGCACCATTTAAATTTTCTGGCGCGCCGTTTTTCTTAGCATTTATCCTGATGACGATTAGTGTGTTCATTGTCTATAATGCTTCTCGCAAAAAGAGAAATCAGCAAATAAATCTTTAAACCTGATTGATCAGTCTGCACTATTTTCATCTAAAATTCAACTGGCCTATGCATATAAGAACTGCATAGGCCAGTTGAATTTTAAACCTTTGACTTTAAACGACTCACGGTCTCCTGTGAAATATTAAGATAAGAAGCAACTATTCTATTGGATAGCCTTCTGACAACCATTGGATTCTCATCCAACAATAAACGATATTTTTCAAGGGCATCTAGCATTAAAAATGGCATCCAGACGCCTCGCAATTGAAAAACCATGACTTAAGTCAAAAACAGAAACACAATATCTGGTCCAGTACACAATCATCTCACTTCTGGATCAATTTAGGTTAATCAAACTTCAATTCCTACATTACTGATCGCTGTAAATTTGCAGGCAAGGAGATAAAATTCAAAATGATACATACAACAGACAGAACAAATCAAAACATAAAACTCCACGTAAACTCAAAACGGGATACACCTATACTGACGAAGCCACTTTTATGGCTTATTACCTTGACAACTGGAGTAGTCGTCGGCAACAACTATTATAATCAACCGCTTTTGGGATTGATGGCGAAAGACTTCCACGTTAGTGAAGCTGCAATTAGTATGATTGCTATGCTCACCCAGATCGGTTTTGCAACAGGGCTACTCTTTATCGTTCCTTTGGGAGATATGATAAAAAGAAAGAAATTAATATTATCAATTTTTCTACTCATCATAGCCTCCTTATTGGCAATGGTCTTCGCTCCCACTCTTGGGCTGCTCTATATCGCAAGCTTTATGGTTGGATTTAGCTCAGTCGTTCCCCAAATGCTCGTCCCCCTTACGGCCGAACTTGCTACTCCCGAAAAACGCAATTCTTCAATCGGAATGGTCATGAGTGGCTTACTATTAGGTATTCTGCTCTCCCGCGTCGCAGCAGGATTTATTGGCGATATCTGGGGATGGCAAGCGATCTATTATATGGCGATTGCATTAATGGTTCTATTCATGTTATTATTAGCTTTCGCACTCCCCGATGTGAAACCGACATTTCAAGGAAGTTATCTACAATTAATGCACTCATTGATCCATCTGACAAAAACTCAACCGGTGTTACGGCTATCTGCACTCAGAGGTGCCCTAGGTTTTGCGGGATTCAGTGCTTTTTGGATTACATTGGTATTTCATTTACAGGAACCTCCTTTCCACGCGGGGTCCGCTGTAGCCGGATCCTTCGGATTAATAGGGGCTGTTGGCGCTTTGGCAGCAGCATTGGTCGGCCGGATCGCAACGCGTGTTTCTACGTATACCGTTATTCTTGGTTCCATATGTATCCTGCTATTGAGCTGGATTGTATTCTACATCGGGGGGAATAGCTATATCGGATTAATAACTGGTGTAATCTTAATTGACCTGGGTTTACAATCAATGCATATCAGCAATCAATCTGCTTTCTTTGCCTTAAATATCGGGGCAACCAACCGACTAAATACAGTCTATATGTTTAGTTACTTTGCGGGTGGATCATTGGGTAGTTACCTGGCCTCTCTCGCTTGGAAATACTTTCAATGGAATGGCGTGGTATTGACAGGCTTTTGTTGTACACTACTGGTTCTCATCATCCATATCTGCTACGACAGACGGCCAAAAAAATTTTCTTAGTCGTTGAACACCATAATCTAAAGAAAAGCTAATTAACAGAAATTCTTCTATATGATGATATCCATTAATGGCCTACATCTTATACATGTAGGCCATGGATGGAAACTTATTTCATTTATTCAAGTACGCCAAACTTGCCAGCTTGAAAATCTTCAAAGGCTTGGTAAATCTCTGCCTGTGTATTCATTACAAATGGGCCATAGCTCACGATAGGTTCATCGATGGGCTCACCGCTTAACACAAGTAAAACCGCATTTTTATCGGCCTTTATCGAGATCTCTTCACCATCATGGCCAAATAAAACAAAACTATGTTCCTTCGCAAGTTCACCGTTGACCTCGACCTCCCCATTCACAACCAGCATCGCAGTATTATGATTTTGTGGAACTAAAAAATTCGTTTCATGTTGCTCCGCCAATTTGATATCAAATAGATTGACAGGCGTATAGGTGCTCGCTGGCCCTACCGTATCCTGAAATTTTCCCGCGATGACATTAACTACCCCTGCTGCGTCAGGCAATAGTACCTTCCCCATCTGATTGGCTGTAATCGCCTGGTAATGTGCCTCCGTTGATTTATCTTTCGCTGGTAAATTAACCCAGAGCTGAACCATTTCAAACAATCCACCTTTTTTTGAAAATTCCTCTTCATGGTATTCTTTATGTAATATACCCGCACCGGCAGTCATCCATTGTACATCACCCGGACGAATAACACCACTGTTGCCCGAACTGTCGTGATGGGCTACACTACCTTTGTAGGCGATAGTAACGGTTTCAAATCCCTTATGCGGATGTACATCCACGCCTCTGATATGATCCGAAGGTCCAAAATCAAATGCTGCGTTGAAATCCAGTAAAAGAAATGGACTCATCCTCTTTTGGGAAATCCCATTCCCTGGTATCATATTAAATACACGAAATCCATCTCCTACCATACCCGGTTGAGCTGAACGTTGGAAAATTCTTTCAATTGATTTTTTCATGTTATGATCTCCTTTTTTATCGTTTTTGATGAATTTAAGTTGAAGCCCAAATTGATTCACTTCATTTTAAATTGCTATCTCAAAGGTACGACGAGAAGAAGCCTGCTTCCAACAACCTGGATTAAGGCATAAACTTAACCTAGATTAAGTTTATAAGAAAAGATACTGCTAAAACTAGGAATCCCACATTTTCTGGATGCCATAGAAATGTGTAACTTCAATAAAAATCATAGACCAAGTATCTTTATGCACTCAAACAATACCGTCACATTAACAAAATTTTACCGTCACCTTTGGTTACGTCCAATACTATTACTCTTGCTATTCATCTTTTTATACCCCGCAGTACATGCGCAATCCAACAGTAAATCTAAAGTGAAACCAAACTGGAATGAAATACTTGAAGAACAACTGTTTCCAGGTAAAAAGCTCCAAGATTCCACGTTCCGCTTTCAGGGCAAATTTGAAGAACAATTTATCACAACAGCAGATCATGTTAAACTCCATGGAATCTTGTTTAAGGCAGACAAGAGCAAAGGACTAATTTTCTATTTGCATGGCAGTAATGGGGCTGTAGATACCTGGGGTAAAATTGCCAATATCTATACTGATAACGGATATGATCTTTTTATGCTGGATTACCGAGGTTACGGAAAAAGTGAAGGTAAAGTAACCAATGAAGAACTACTTTATAGGGATCTGCAAACGGTCTATGATAAGCTGACACAACAGTATCCGGAAGATCACATTATCATAATCGGTCAATCTATGGGCACGGCACTTGCTTCAACTATTGCTTCGCATAATTCTCCAAAAATGCTTATTCTTCAAGCTCCTTACTATAGTTTTCAAGATTGGACACAACATGTCGCTCCTGAACTCGATACAAGCGGGATCCCCTTTTATTTCGACAATGCTGCGGCATTGCAAAAAGTAAAATGTAGAACGATCATCTTCCACGGAGACCAGGATAATGCCGTCTATTTTGATTCTTCCATTAAACTGAGTAACTTTTTTAAAAAACAGGATAAATTGATACGTTTGGCAAAGGAAGGACATAATGATTTTTCTAAAAATAAAGACTATCTGCATGCGATTGCCGAGCTATTGCGATAGTCTCATTTTATACCAAAAATACACTATGCCCCTTCAGGAATTTTATACCTTAAATTCGGGATAAGGAAAACCCTTTCCTTTTTCACAGAAAAATTTTAAACTCCTGAAAAATAGTGCCCAATCAAAACTGCAGGAAGCAAATTCCGCACTATAATTTGCCCAGCCATCATGGTGAAACAGCAGCATACATCCCTTTTGCTGAGGTTCAAGTTCAAAGGTCAGTGTCGTTCCAATCCATTCCTCAAATGCCTTGACACAGCGCCACTCGACCCTGGAATAAGGCTTCAGCGAAATAACTTCCATATTTTTAAAATAGCTGGGACCAAATCCAAACCGCAGGATCGCACCAATCTCCGGCTTTGCCTTCGTATCTGGTGTCCACCAGCCTGCTAGTCCTTCCGCCGTTGTAAGCGCCTTGTAAACAGTCTCTACAGGAGTTTCAATTAACAGCCTATGGTAGATACTTTTTGTCCCAGGATCATGTGGTATGCGATTCTCTTCCATAACCCCCAGCGCTATTTCCTCCTTTGGAGTAGGCTGTCCCAGCCCCGTTAAAATCAATTGTCTTAGGCTGTCCGTTATATAATACGTCCAGGCATCATGACATACCTGATAACATTCCATCTGGGAATTAAGCCCACGATGGGTGAAATGTAATGTAGTTGTACCCGCATCTTCCACAATATCGAAGATAATGGAACTATTAGTCCATTCCCGTTCATCCTGGGTGAATTTAAAATAGTTTTCGAGGACCCGCCAGACTACTTTACGATTTGTTTCCATCGTTTCTATTCGTATTCGACAACGATGTACATCCTGATAATGATATATAAACTCATCATGCAAAGCTGCAGTTGGCCCTTCAATATTTTGAGACCACCATCCGCGGACATTATTGATTGCTTCAAATACACGTTGAGCACCTGCTTCAACGGTAATGCTTATTTTAAAATCTTCCTTTTTCATCATTCATCGTATTTTATAACGTTAACTCATACTTCTTATATTCCTATACCTCAATCAAATATGTAAATCTAAACGAATAAGTCCCGGAAGCGTTTTTGCCAAGGGAATATGTGTCTTAAAATAGTGTTTGTCAAAAAACTCCCTATTCGTAGGAGTCTTATATACTGCGATCATTCGTACCATCTTGTGGTATTAATTTAAATTTATAGATCAAATATAGCGGACTTCAAAATACAAAAAGGGGTGTAAAATAGACATTCTCAGCGGTTGATTTAGACAAGTCGTTTCGGTATATTTGAATAGCATCAAATAAGCGTATTATCGTTTATTCAATCTTATAAACTTTCAACATGAAACATCTAACGATCTTAGTTCCAAACAGTCAGACAGGCCCTAACACCATATCGTGCATTGTTGGAACATACCATGTATTCACAGAAGCGAACCGCTATTACGATCAACTGAACAGGGAACCTATATTTAATATAGAATTGGCAGGAGTTTCCAAACAGAGTAACTTTGTCAATGGATTATTAACGGTCATGACGCAGAAAGATATCGCTACGATTCAAAAGACCGACCTCATTATTGTACCCGCTGTCATTTCTAATTTTAGTGCAATAGAAGCTGGTAATAGCATGCTCTCAGCATGGATATTAGACCATTATACCAAGGGAGCAAATGTTGCAAGCATGTGTACCGGCGCATATCTGCTCGCATCCACGGGGCTTTTGGATAACAAAAACTGCTCTATCCACTGGAAATCAGCGGCCAATTTTCATAAGCTCTTTCCAAAGGTCAACTTAAAAACAGAACAAATTATTACTGATGAGCAAGGAATCTATACCAATGGGGGCGGTTATTCCTTCCTTAATCTCCTCCTTTACCTGGTCGAAAAGTTCTACGACAGACAGACGGCTATTTATTGCTCCAAAATATTTCAAATTGATATTGCAAGACAAACACAGTCCGATTTTATGATCTTTAATGGTCAAAAATCACATGGAGATGAAATGGTCATGCGTGCACAGGACTATCTCGAGAATAACTTTTCAGAAAAAATTTCCATGGAGAAGTTATCTGAAAAATTCACTGTCGGACGTCGGAATTTCGACCGTAGATTTATTAAAGCGACAGGCAATACGCCCGTGGAATATCTTCAGCGGATAAAAGTAGAATCGGCAAAAAAAGAGTTGGAAAGCTCGAGGAAAACGGTAAATGAAGTGATGTACGCTATTGGATATACGGACATAAAGGCTTTTCGCGAGATATTCCGTCGGTTTACAGGACTCTCTCCCCTTGAATATAAAAACAAATACAATAAAGCAGCAATAAAATAGAACCAAACGCTCCTCGGCTATTATCTTCCTACTTTGGGAGAAGGCCTTATTGTTGCCAATGAACAAGCTGCTGGAATGGCATTGTTAAAAATGTATTTAATGCAAAATTCCAAAGTTGTGCTACCGAAAGAGAATACAACCGCAGTTTCCTTTCTATTGAACCAAGGTTATCCAATAAAACGTCAGGCCAAGCGCATGTACCTAGGTGAAAATATCGATGTTCAATTTCAGTCCATCTTCAATAGAATTGGTGGAAATCTAGGTTAACACCAATTCTATACGTTATTTTTTTTAAACCGATAGCAAATTTCAAGACAACATAATGGACTCTACGAAAGCTGACCTACCGCATCCTCAAGAACCTTTTTGGCAGCCACAGCCGGTTGCTTTTTGCTTCGTTGGATATAACATAGGGAAATTACGATTCCTAAAGCTGCCATAACCGCACCAACCAAAGCCGGAGAAGTATAACCATAGCCTTGATTAATGGGTACACCACCTAAAAAGGCACCCAATGCATTCGCAATATTAAAACAAGCAGGTCCTAAAGAAGCAACCAACATTTCAGCATCACTTTTTACCGAGTTAAGCAATAATAAGGTTAACGAAGGTACGAGCGCAAAAGTTGTGACTCCGGTTAAAAAAGTCATCACCAAGGATACCCAAACGTTGTCAGACAGCCCGTAAATAACCAACATACATAAAATCTGAACCACCAGTACGGCTACAACCACCTTTGCTGAAGAAAAAGCGTCCGTCAACTTCCCTCCGATCAAATTCCCCACAAACATACCTAATCCAGCCAAAACCATAATATAAGGCAGGTATTTATCAGCAACACCAGACACTTCAGTCATCAGCGGAGCTATATAACTTATCCAGGCAAACAGTGCCCCTGGAGCTATTGAAAATAACAAAACCATAAACCAGACATTCACATTGCGAAAAATGCCAAAGTCCTTCCAAGGATTATTTTTAGGTGCTGCTTTCATTTTAGGCATCCACAACTTTAAGGCTAACATGGTCAAAATACCGACGATAACAATCAATAGGAAAGTATAACGCCATGAAAAATGATGTCCAATATAGGTACCCAATGGAACCCCAAATAAATTGGCAACTGTCAATCCGGAAAACATCGTCGCTACAGCCTGCGCTTCTTTACCAGGATCGGCCAATCGACTGGCAATAACAGACCCTACACCGAAGAAAGCACCATGTGGCAATCCCGAAATAAAACGCGATACCAACAAAAGACCATAGTCCGGAGCAACCACAGATAATCCATTAAATAGGGTAAACAATCCCATGAGGATAATCAAAGTCTTAAGTGGCGAGAATCGATTCATAACAACCACCAACAGTGGGGCACCGATAACTACACCTAAGGCATAAGCTGTAATGAGATAACCAGCTTCCGGAATTGAAACTTGCAGACTTTGGGCAACGTCCGGTAGCATCCCCATCATACTAAATTCGGTAATTCCTATCCCCAATCCCCCCAGTGCAAGTGCTAATAAACTCTTCTTCATATATAATTGAAATTATTAATAACACAAATTTCTATCAGAATAATTTAATAAACAAATCATTTAAATAGTACAACCTATCATTAAACTAATAGCACCGACATTGTCTCAATGAAAACACCTATATTAGCCTGAGGTAAAATCGATCAGCATAACACATTCAAACCTTAACCATGAAACTGCATCATTATATACTTACTTTCACCTTTTACACACTTGTACCTTCTTGGGCATTGGCACAAAAAGGCCATGCAAAAAAGCATCCAAATATTGTATATATCATGAGTGATGACCATGGTTATCAAGCGATCAGCGCTTATGGTTACGGATTGAACGAAACGCCCAATATTGACAGATTAGCAAAGGAAGGTGCCATTTTCACACGTGCGACCGTGACAAATTCATTATGTGCACCCAGTCGGGCTGTACTCCTAACTGGGAAGCACAGTTATATGAATGGGAAAATTGATAATGAGGCAAAATTCGATTGGAATCAGGACAACTTTGCCAAGATTCTCCAAAAAAATGGGTATCAAACAGCATTAATCGGTAAAATCCATATGGATGGCCTACCTCAGGGATTTAACCACTCAGCGGTCCTTATTGACCAAGGCGAATATTATAATCCAAACTTTATTATCAATGGTGTAAAACAACAAATACAAGGCTATGTATCGGATCTCACCACCGATATGACCCTAGATTGGATCGCTAAAAGAGATACCAGCAAACCTTTCTGTGTGCTCTATCATCAAAAAGCGCCACACCGAGAATGGCTACCTGCTTTGCGACATCTTCAACAATATACATCAAAAACCTACAAAGAACCGAATAATCTATTCGACACCTACGAAGGAAGAGGAACTGCTGCTAAAACCGCTGAAATGAATATCCTTAAACACATGAACTGGGCTGGTGACAACAAGATACCTCCTGCGCTAATGGATGAATTGGGACTAAAAGAATATCTATCCTGGGATAAAGCTGCCTTTAATGGAAACCTAGGAAGAATGACTGCAGCGCAGCGCGCAACATGGGATTCAATCTACAACCCAATCATGGCAGATTTTAAGATGAAATATCACAACATGTCCAAAGAAGACCTGATGCGCTGGCGATATCAACGTTATATGCAGGATTATCTGGGTACCGTTGCTGCAGTGGACGACGGTGTTGGACGTCTATTGGAATTTTTGAAAGACAATGGACTCGACGAAAATACAATTGTCATTTATACCTCAGACCAAGGGTTCTATCTGGGTGAACATGGTTGGTTTGACAAACGTTTTATGTATGAAGAATCGCTCCGAACCCCCTTATTGATCCGCTATCCAGCAGAAATTAAAGCTGGCCAATCCTCAAAAGCACTTGTTCAGAATCTTGATTTTGCCCCCACAATCCTAGATTATGCAGGACTTGCAATCCCGAAAGATATGCAGGGAAAATCTTTTCGTGGTCTACTCAATGGAAAAGAAAAACAATGGCGCGATGCAGTATATTACACCTATTATGAGTACCCTTCCATTCATATGGTAAAACGACATTATGGAATTCGTACCGAAAGGTACAAACTGATCCATTTCTATTATGACAAAGATGAGTGGGAATTATACGATCTAGAGAAAGATCCACAGGAAATGCAGAATGTATACAATGTACAAGCATACCAAAAGGTACGTGATGAAATGCATCATAAACTGGATGAAGCCCGAGCCTACTATAAAGATTCCGATGAGAACGACAAAAAGTTTTTACCGAAGGTAAAACAATAATTTACTGGCCTACTAAGCCAGTAAATTATTGTTGTTAAAAATCTAAACAGGGTTGAGTTTGAAATAACGTCTCAAAATACATCTAACATCTCTATTATCGGCTTTGAAGATGATGGCTTCTCGCTTTTTCTTTTCGCTATATACACGCTTATTACAGTAGCCAAATCCTTTATACCGACCATCCAACAAGTAAACAAGTCCCTTTTCTTTGGGATTACGCCCTAAAAACTCCAAAAATATTTCGCCCATCGGAAGCTCCGAAGAGGCTACAAATTCCTGCACTCTTCGATTATAGTCTTCTGGAAGCTCCTGCCCAATACATGCCCCTTTGCAGGTCTTCAACATATATTGAAAACAATGTTTCGTATACGTCTGTAATTTGTTTATTTTTTGGCAGAGCTGATAAGCTTCCACAATATTGAATAATTGCTCGCGTCCCTCCTGGTAACTCGAAAAGGTCATCAGCTCTTCTCGCTCGGGATCAAGCGCCTCAACTTGAAGAACTTGATAGCCCAATGGATTCACTGCTAGATAAAGGCCAAATCCGTAGTAGGTTCGACGCTGCGCCCGATTATAATAGGGTTGATATTTCTTGATCAGGTCAGATTCATGCAATAGCGCTAGTAGTTCATGGCCCGTCAGTTCAAATCCAACTCTGCGGGCTGCTCCTTGGATTTTGCGTTCCTTAAAATCTGTACTTCTAAAATGCTGCAATAACCTATTTCTAATATCGATACTCTTGCCGACATAAATTAGCGCATCATGCTTATCATAAATATAATATACGCCGACTGCAGAGGGTACCCCTTCAAGCAATCCGGCAATTTGCTCTTTCGTCATCACTTTAACAGCAGGTAATATCTTACAAAGGTAATTTAAAAAATAGGCTATTCACTTCGTGGATCAGATTTTAAGGGCATCTTGGCGCATCGTCTCACTTCGAGTGTGGGGCAACCATAGTCAACCACAATTTTCCCTTCGATCAAATAAATACCGTTTCCCCGAAGTGGAAATTCGACAAGCGTCTGCGGAAAATGAACGGTATCAAAAAAATGCCCTTCAGCATCCAAAAAGGTCCCAAATTTCATCTGCCCTCCATTGCGCATCCGGACAATTTTTTCACAGACAAAATCGCCGACCATCCGAATTGTTTCACCTTCATGCGCCTTCATGTCTTCTGCAAAAATATCGCCTCTATAGCTGCTTTTTGCCAAATCAAACAATGTCCCCGTAACACAGAAACCAATCAATTCCAGTTCATCATAATAGTCTTCCAAGATGTTTTCTTCAAGCAAAGGAAGTAGCGGTTTTCTGGCTTCGATTTCAAAGAGAACATTTCCGCCACGGGTAGGTTTATATTTGCTCATCATCAAATGGCCTTCCCACAATAATTGCTTTTTCCCTATGGCGGTAAAACGCAAGGCTCCCACACGGATTAAAATGATCAATTGCTCCAAGCTAATTTCCGTCCGGCCAATAAAATTTTCTAAACTGAGATAAGGTCCATTCAATTCCCGTTCATTAACAATCCGTAAAGCCAATTTTCCCTCCAGATGCTGCAGGCAATCAAAGCCCAGATAGATATCCTTTCCAAAAATACGTGCATTTAAACGAGACTGGTTGACACAGGGTCGGCAGATGGTAGCGCCCGCAACGCGCGCTTCATTGACGTAAACCTTACGATTATAAAAACCACCATAATTATTGAGTACCGCAACCATAAACTCCAATGGAAAATACGTTTTTAAGTATAAACTCTGGTAACTCTCAACAGCATAGGAGGCCGAATGTGCCTTGTTAAATGAATAGCCCGCAAAGCTCTCCATCTGTCTCCAGATTTCCAAACTTCCTTGCTCCTCGTATCCTCGAGTTTTGCAATTGGCAAAAAAACGTCCTTTGATGGCCGCAAGATGATCTTTATCACGATACTTGCCCGACATCATTCGTCGCAGTACATCTGCATCTGCCATGTCAAGACCACCGTAGGCATTCGCAATTTTCATCACATCTTCCTGATAAACCATCACACCATAAGTTTCCTCCAGCTGTTCTTTGAATACTGGATGCGGATAATTCGCAACAGACGGATCGTGGTGACGTCGAATATACTCGCTCATCATTCCCGAACTCGCTACACCAGGCCGAATAATGGAAGATGCTGCCACTAATGTGTTATAGGTATTACAGGACAGTTTGGTCAAAAGTTGCCGCATCGCAGGACTTTCTATATAAAAACACCCAATAGTATGGGCTGACTGTAATTGCGTTGCTATGAGCGGATCATGAAAGAAAAGCTTGGGATTGTCGGTATCGATCAGCTCGCCCAAATTCTCACGTACGATTGCTTTACAGTCTTTGATATGCCCTATTCCCCGTTGCGATAGGATATCAAATTTTTCAAAACCAATATCTTCGGCAACATACATGTCAAATTGCATCGTGGGAAGTCCTTTAGGTGGGTAGTCCATAGCTCCATAGCATACCAAGGGAGCCTCGGAAATGAGGACACCACTCGCATGAATTGAACGCTGATTAGGAAAATCCGCCATCCGATTATAGACACTCAAAATGGTATTGGTTACCTCATTTTTGTTCAGCATATGTTCAGGTTCGTTGATCAACCGATCTATTTCTCCTTTAGGAAGACCATATACCTTTCCGAGCTCACGCAAAATGCTCCGCGACCGAAATGTACTCATTGCGCCCATCAATGCAACATGTCCACTTTTATACTTATTAAAAATATAACTATACATAGCATCACGTTCATTCCAGCTAAAGTCAATATCGAAATCGGGGGCACTCTTCCGTTTCGGATTTAGAAAACGTTCAAATGGCAAATGCAGAGCGATGGGGTCAACATCGGTAATTCCCAAACAAAAAGCAACGGCGGAGTTTGCTCCAGAGCCACGCCCTACATAATGAAAGTCGCTACGTCGTGCATAGCGACAGATATCATTCGTTATCAGAAAATAGCTTGAAAATTTAAGTTGTTCTATAATTTCCAATTCCCGCTGGATTCGTTCCATTGCAACGGAATCATTTTTTTCATAACGTCTTTCCAGTCCCGCTAATGCCTGACTAAAAAGCAATTGCTTATCTGCATAATGACTGTCTGTAAATGTGGCTTTATTTTTAACTGTCTCAAAGTCGAAGTAAAAAGAGCATTGGGCAAGCAGTTGCTCTGTATTGTTCATAAGCTCGGGCAGATCCGAAAACATTTCTGTTAAGGTCATTCTTGACAAAAGTACTTCATCTGGATGGGCCACCTGATCCGCTTCCAATTGTGATATCAACAGATTATTGTCAATGGCACGCAATTGCCTATGTAACACATAGTCATTTTGTTGGAAACTTACCGGTGCTAATATGACACAATTCGCCAAAATTTTCCGGTCCAGCAAACGTACTTTGGTGCGTTCCGAAGGCCTTATGCCAATATATTCATAGTCGCGCAAGCCATGGTGGCTGATCGCTGAAAAAGGATAAACAACAAATACCTCTTCAAAATCAGGAGCACGTTGCGGTACCGATCGTTGCTCCATATTGAGTTTGGTACGATAGGCATTAATCTCCTGAAAACCACGTTCGTTCTTCGCTATAGCGACAAAACAAAGCTTATCATCGGCTCGAAACTCCATTCCTGCAAGTAAATTCAGTCCCTTTTTCCGACCCAACCGAATAAAATCCAATGATCCGGAAGTATTGTTAATATCGGTTAGTACGGCAGTATCGTAACCACCGGACTGAATACCTTCGATAAGGTCTTCCAGACTCAATGTGCCGTAACGCAAACTATAGAAACTACGAAGATTTAAGAGCATCTACCCCTCCTTTCTCCCCGGGCATGGGCACACAGATTCCTTTCATCAAAAACGCTGTACCGTAACGACTTTTAATACGATCCATCGCCTGCATCAGATTTACCTCTTCGGCATTATCCGCAAATAGATCGGTTTGGTAAGCTCCATAGATCAAACCAGAAAACTTAACCCCCACCAACCGAATTAACATGCGGCGACTATATAATTTTTTAAATAGGGATAGCACAACTTCAATCAATTTTCGATCGGAATTGGTATAACCGATCTGCAATTGTTGGGTATGGGTATCAAAATTACTATAGCGTATCTTCAAGGTAACACAGCTGGTAAGCCGCTGTTCTTTACGCAATTCAAAGGCAAGATTATCAACCATACCGATGAGTGTCCGCCGCAATACATCCATATCAATTGTATCCTGCTGATAGGTCGTTTCTTTGGACATGGATTTCTGTTCACGAAAAGGGACCACAAGCGTATCATCCAGACCATTGGCCTTCCGCCAGATATTTACACCATTTTCTCCTAAGACCTGTTGTAACGTGAAAATCTCCATTTGTTGCAACGTTCCAATTTTAGAAATCCCCATATTACGCAACAAGGTATACGACTTATCGCCGACCATCGGTATTTTCCGAATAGAAAGCGGTGCCAAGAACTGCTTCTCTGTACCTCCATTTACTTGCAGCTCACCACATGGTTTCGCCTGGCCGGTCGCTATTTTAGACACCGTCTTATTGACGGAAAGGCCGAAACTGATCGGAAGCCCCGTTTCCCGAATAATACGCTGCCGCAATTCCTGTGTCCATTTCCAGCATCCAAAGAAACGGTCCATTCCCGAAACATCAAGATAATGTTCATCGATGCTTGCTTTCTCTACGACCGGTGTCTCAAGCGAAATAATTTCGGTCACCATATTGGAGTAATAGCTATAGAGATCGTGATCGCCTTTGACGACAACGGCATCCGGACACATTCTTAATGCCAAGCGCATCGGCATCGCGGCATGCACCCCAGATTTTCTGGCTTCATAGGAACATGAAGCCACCACGCCCCGATCACTGCTACCGCCAATAAGTACCGGTACACCATTAAGTTTACTGTTTATCAGCCGCTCAACTGATACAAAAAATGTATCAAGATCACAATGTACGATGCTCCTTTCCATATCATTCATGTATTGACGTCTTATATCGCCTAAAAGCAATAAAAATCACGCTCAAATATACTAATATATTTAGTATTTTAAATGATAGCGAATAAAAATAGGAATACACCCGCCCTTCATTTCGTCCAATGAAAAGGACGGGTGTAAGTTAGCGCCAATTGTTAAAATTTCATTTTTTGAATTCTAATGGCATTCAATATCGCAATTAGCGATACGCCAACATCGGCAAATACAGCCTCCCACATTGTTGCCAAACCTCCAGCTCCAAGAATCAACACGATCCCTTTGACTATAAAAGCAAGGCCAATATTCTGATAAACAACTTTTTTCGTTTGTTTCCCAATGCGAATGGCCATTGGAATCTTCGAAGGTTTGTCATCCTGTATCACGACATCTGCCGTCTCGATCGTCGCATCACTGCCCAGTCCACCCATCGCTATTCCAACATCACTCAGTGCGACAACCGGAGCATCGTTAACGCCATCACCAACAAAAGCAACAGATTCATTTAGCCCCTTTATTTCCCTGACCTTATTCACTTTATCTTCCGGAAGCAGGTCACCATAGGCCTGATCTATTCCAAGTTCCTTGGCAACATAGGCGACTACCGTCGTCTTATCCCCGCTCAACATCGTTGCTTTTACACCGAGCTTATGCAGTAGCTGAATTGTAAGCGCGGCATCTGCTTTAATGCTATCAGCGATAGTCATGAATCCTACAAATTTACCGTCCAAAGCGATGGCAATGGTCGTATATACGATACTATTCGGATCGATATCATAGGCTACATTAAATTTGTCCAGCAATTTAAAGTTACCCACCAGCAACTCTTTGCCTTCAGTAATTCCCTTTAATCCATGTCCGGCGATTTCTTCTATATTATGGAGATTAATAGACTCGTCGATCGCACCTGCATATTCCCTAATCGCTGTTGCAACTGGATGGCTACTGTGGCTTTCTATTTTATTGACGAGCTTTAAAATTCTTGCCTCGTCGTAACCAGCCTGTAGCTTAATTTCCTGCACCTTAAAAACGCCGGCAGTCATTGTTCCGGTTTTATCCATCACCACATGCCGGATATCTGCCATCGCATCCAAAAAATTACTGCCTTTAAAAAGTATACCATTTCTACTCGCGGCACCGATTCCACCAAAATACCCCAAAGGAATCGAGATGACAAGTGCACAGGGACAGGAGATCACTAAAAATACGAGTGCTCTATACAACCAGTCGCTAAATACATATTGATCGACAAACAAGTAAGGCAGGAGGCAAATTCCAATAGCCAAAAACACGACTATTGGGGTATATATCTTAGCAAATTTGCGGATAAACAGTTCAGTAGGCGCTTTTTGAGCTGTTGCGTTCTGTACAAGCTCTAGGATTTTACTCAGTTTGCTATCTTGATAAGCTGTCGTCACCCGAATTAAGCTCACCGTGTTCATATTAATCATTCCTGCCAGCACAACATCACCTTTCATTTTTGTATCTGGCTTGCTCTCGCCAGTCAGAGCAGCAGTATTAAATGCGCCTTGTTCAGAAAGCAACTCACCATCGAGCCCGAGCTTTTCGCCAGGTTTCAGCTGAACAATTGCTCCGATACCTGCGTCTGCCGCTTTGATTACTTTGCTCTTTCCATTCTCCAAAATGGTCACTTCATCCGGACGCTGATCCAGTAGTGCCTTAATATTACTTTTGGCTCTACTCACCGCTAAGGTCTGAAATACCTCGCCTACGGCGTAAAATAACATCACCGCTACAGCTTCTGGGTATTCTTTGATCGCAAAAGCTCCTATCGTAGCAATACTCATTAAAAGAAACTCCGAAAAGATTTCCCCTTTAGCAATACTCTTTAGAGCATCTCTGATCACAGGATACCCAACAGGCAGATAAGATACGATATACCAGCCCGAACGAACCCAATCCTTAAACCATGCTTGCGCAATCCAATTATCCATCGCTATTGCTGCAATGAGCAAAATAAAAGAAATTAGCGCAGGTAGAAATAACTGCATCTGACTAGCCCCTGCCGTTGAGTGATCGTGACCGTCTTCATCATGGCTATGATCATGACCATGACTGGAAGCCGGAGCTTTCCCAATAAGGTCTTCAGCTCCCGCCTGACTATATATTTTTTCTGTCTGTGTACAACAAAGCTGTCTGCCTTGTGCATCATAACGATGTTGATGTTCCATAACTTGCTTTGATTATGTTAACAAATACTGTCAATTAATGTTCGTGCCCACCTGTATTGCTCATTTTAGCATTGATAAAAAAGGCACCCTTTACAACAATTTTCGTTCCAGCAGGAACTTCGGTAACCGGGGTAATCGCTGTATATCCCAAAGCAGACACGCCTTTTTGAATCTCTATTTTTTCAAAATTGATATTTTTAGCCTGTTCTTCGCCATGCTGCCCAGCTTCTTGCTCATTTTTATGCGCATGTTTTGCTTCACCTTCATCGTGCGCATGTCCGTGATCGTCGTGCCCTTCTTCATGCTCCTCAGGTTTCTTGTCTGTCTCCACAAAAATATAATACTTGCCGTCAGCCTCCACGATTGCATCATTCGGAACAGCCGGAGTCCGTACATTATTGACACCGATCATACCCGTGATGTTCATCCCATCAATCAACCCTACTTTGCTGCCCACAACCGTACTGTGCACAGCGATGGTCTTGCTATCATTTTCAAAGGAAGATCCAATTGTAAAAACTTTGGCGGTATAGGTCTTATCCGGGTTGTTGGTCAATTGAAAGTTGATGAGCTGTCCGACTTTAACCAAAGGTAGATCCTTTTCAAACACCTGCAGATCCAAATGCAACAGACTATTGTCAACAATCTCGATCACGGGCGAAGAGACATCTACATAACTCCCAATTTTCGCAAAAACATTACTTACTGTTCCATTGATAGGGCTTGTTACGGCCAATGAGGTCCGCATATTAGAAAGATTCACGCTATTGGGATTAATGCCCATCAATTGGATCTGTTGTTGCAAAGAGGCCTTTCGAGCCCGTAAACTGTTGAAGTCTGCTGTTGCTGCCTGCAGATTTTTCCGTGCGCCCGCATTACCTTCATTGAGTTCCTGTTGCCTTGCCATTTCTTGTTCAGCTAAGGTAATCTTACTTGCAAGGGATACATATTCCTCCTGCAACTGTACAAACTGGGGGTTGGTGATCGTAGCGATCACCTGCCCCTTGCGTACGTGATCACCCAGCTGCACGTTTAATGTCTTTACAACACCACCGTAAAGCGCCGTTGCATTTGCTTTATTGTTATTGGGTACACTTAAAAGTCCATTGGCCTTGATTGTAGCCGTTAGTCCCTTCTCTTCAATACCTCCAAAAACGATGCCCACAGCTTTTATTTGCTCAGCACTCAGTGCCGCTACGGTAACCGGACCTTCCTCATGCCCCTCTTCGGATTTAGGCGCTTCCTTTCCCTCCGGTTGACCTTTAGGCTCCGACTCATTAGAACCGCAACCGTAAAAAACAGTAACGGCTATACATACGATAAATATCTTTATGAAAACTTTCATTGTTGACTTATTTGTTATTGAAGTAATTATATTGAATTGCTGATTGATTATACTGATTGAGGACTTCTAAATAATTCTGGCGAATCCCAATGGCCTGACTTAAAAATTGACTTAATTCAGCAAAATTGATCTCCCCTGTCCTATAACCCAAACTAGCCGCTTTAATGATGGCATCAGCTTGTTTTAAACCCGAAGACTCATAAAATTGTAGTAACGCACTATTCTTGTCAATTTCAGCAAGTGCGTTTCCTTTATTTGTCTGGAATACCTGCGTCTCATATTCCAACTTACGCTGTTGAACTTCCATCTCAGCGTTGGCAGCCTTCACTTTACTTTTATACGCGCCTAGGCTAAAGACCGGAAAAGATGCGGAGACCGAAAATCCCGATAATGGATCTTTGGCTCCCCAAACGCGTTGAGAAAAAAATCGACCCGAGAACTCAGGCTTATTTGTATTTTTCTGAACACTGATATTTGATGTAGCGATATTTACGTTTTGCTGCTGTAAAACAAGTAAAGGATGTGCTGTTTCTTCAGATGGACTGGCGTTCACGACAATCTTCTCCAAGGACTGATCTAATGGGAGCATCCACTCGTTACGGTCCAACAAGAGCATAAGTTGCTGTTGCTGGATAACAATGTCCTTTTTGTTTTGAACAAGTTGTGCTTGAAGCTCCTTCAGTTTTGCTTCAGCTGCGATCTTGTCCAGCGCAGCCACGTCACCCGTTCTAAAGCGAAGTTCAGTTGCTTTGAACATGGCTGTATAGATGCTATCCAGCTCCATATACAGCTTTTGGCGATCCTGGAGATACCAAAGTTGAAAATAGGCTGTCCTCACATCTTTGGTAATCGCAGTTTTCAATACATCCGTATTTAAATTCGCATATTTTAGTTGCTGTTTAAAATACTCCTTGCGCGCGGCATAGAGCCCGGGCCAGGCAATACTTTGCGTTATACCAATTTTCAATAAGCCGGCCTTATCCGTAGGACGGTAATCTTCATTTTCTGCAAAAATCCCGGTCTTGGGGATTTCGGTTGCCGTTTTAACATTGAAACCAGCGCCCACGATTTCAGCCTGGTTGATCTGAAACTGACGATTGCTCTTCAGCGCAGTTTCCACAGCTTCTGTAACAGAAATGCGCTCTTGGCCAAACACCTGAGATCCCAAGGCCATAAATAAGAAAGCAAGTACTGTAACAAAGGTCTTAGCACCCCTACTTCGTTTCATATTCAATTTAGAATTAAAAATTATATACAATAAGGGCAGCACAAACAACGTCAGGAAAGTTGCTGTTATCAATCCGCCGATAACAACCGTTGCCAAAGGCTTCTGAACTTCAGCGCCGGCACTTGTACTTATTGCCATCGGTAAAAAGCCCAGTGAGGCCACCGTCGCTGTCATCAGTACAGGACGTAAACGAGTCAAAGTACCTTCTTTAACGCGTTGAAAAATATCATCGACGCCCTCTTTTTTCAACTGATTGAATGTCCCAATTAAAACGATACCGTTGAGTACGGCCACACCAAACAAGGCGATAAAACCGATACCGGCACTAATACTGAAAGGCATGCCGCGCAACATCAATGCAAATACACCCCCGATAGCACTCATTGGTATTGCGGTAAAAATTAGCGTGGCCTGCTTAAAGGAATGGAATGTGAAATACAACAGCATAAAAATAAGCAATAAGGAAACTGGCACGGCAATCAGCAGACGCGAACTCGCTTTTTGCAAATTCTCGAACTGACCTCCGTAGGTGAAATAATAACCCGCAGGAAGTTTTACATTTGCGGCCAATTGTTGCTGGATATCCTTTACTACGGTTTGAACATCACGCCCTGCCACATTAAATCCAATCACAATTCTTCGTTTACCAGCTTCGCGACTGATTTGGGCAGGCCCCAATTTATAATCAATGGCAGCAACCTGAGAAAGAGGGATCTGCGTACCCGTATCTGTAGGAATCATCAGATTACGCACATCATCAATACTGTTTCGGTGCGTTGTATCTAACCTGACGACCAGATCAAAGCGACGTTCATTTTCATAGATCTGTCCCGTACTCCGACCGGCAAAGGCGGTACTCACCACATCATTAACGTCCTGAATTGTCAATCCATAATTTGCGATACGGGTGCGGTCATAAACGATATTGATTTGCGGGAGACCGGATACGCGCTCCACCTGTGGAGAAGTTGCCCCTTGAACAGATTGAATCTGAGCGGCAACCACATTGGCGTAAGCGGCCAGTGAATCGATGTTTTCACCGAAGATCTTTACAGCAACATCCTGACGGATACCCGTCATTAACTCATTGAAACGCATTTGAATAGGTTGATTTTTTTCGAAGAAGACACCCGGAATTACTTCTAGCTTCTCCAGAATAGCGCTCCCCAGTTCTTCATAAGAACGGCCCGACTTCCACTCTTTTTGAGGCTTCAATACCACCATAATATCTGTCGCTTCCGGTGGCATAGGGTCCGTTGGCACCTCCGCAGCTCCTGTTTTACCGACGACCATCTTCACTTCATCGAACTCCTTGATAATCCGGGAAGCCTGCATAGAGGTTTCAATACTTTGCGAAAGCGAGCTTCCCTGAGGAAGTATACAATGGAATGCATAATCACCTTCCTGCAATTGTGGAATAAACTCGCCACCCATGTTCTTGAAAAAGAAGGCCGACAAAACAAAAATGGCAACAGTTAAACTCACGATCAGGTATTTAAACCGAATGGCTTTTTGTAATAAAGGCGCATAAATACGTTGCAGCCCTCCAATCATCCGGTCACTCAACGTTTTCTTGTCGCTGTGTTTTTTCGGCAGAAACAGAGCACACATCATGGGGATATAGGTTAACGAGAGAATCAATGCCCCGAAAATAGCAAACCCAACTGTTTGTGCCATTGGACGAAACATTTTCCCTTCAACACCCACCAATGTTAAAATTGGAATATAGACAATAAGAATAATAATCTCACCAAAGGCTGCACTGGTACGAATCTTTGAAGCAGACTCAAATACCTCATGGTCCATTTCGGCCTGGGTCAATTTTTCGGTTGACTTTCGTAAGCCTAAGTGGTGTAGCGTAGCTTCCACCACAATGACTGCTCCGTCCACAATCAAACCGAAATCTATCGCACCCAAACTCATTAAATTGGCGCTTACGCCGAAGACGTTCATCAATCCAAGTGCAAACAGCAGCGCCAGTGGAATCGCCGAAGCAACGATAAGACCTGCCCGCAAGTTCCCAAGAAATAATACCAGGACAAAAATTACAATCAGGGCACCTTCAATCAGATTTTTTTCAACGGTACTGATCGCACGTCCAACGAGATCTGTTCGGTCCAAATAAGGCTCTATGACCACATCATCAGGCAAAGACTTTTGAATAGTCGGAAGTTTTTCTTTCACACGATTGACCACCTCATTGCTGTTTTCACCCTTTAGCATCATGACAACACCACCCACAGCATCTACTTCACCATTGTATGTCAAGGCTCCATAACGCACAGCATGACCAAACCGTACATCTGCAACATCTTTTACATAAATCGGTATAGACCCTGATTTTCGGATAGCGATATTTCTGACATCTTCCAAAGAAGTCGCCAGTCCAATCCCCCGGATAAAGTATGCATTCGGTTTTTTATCAATATAGGCACCACCTGTATTTTGATTATTTTTCTCTAGGGCAGTAAATATCTCTGGAATCGTGATATTCATCGCCTTAAGTCTATTCGGATCAACAGCTACTTCATATTGCTTAAGCTCGCCACCGAAACTATTGACCTCGGCAATTCCAGGAGTTCCATAAAGCTGGCGGGCAACAATCCAATCTTGCATGGTTCGCAAATCTTTTGCGTTGTATTTCTTTTCGCTTCCCTTTTTGGGATGGATGATATATTGATACACTTCTCCCAATCCGGTACTTACTGGAGCCAACTCAGGTTTACCAATACCCAGTGGAATCTGATCCACCGCTTCTTTTAAACGCTCACCGATCAGCTGACGGGCAAAATAAATATCTACATCATCGTCAAAAACAACGGTAATGACAGAAAGCCCGAAGCGTGAAATACTCCTGATCTCCTCAATTTTGGGTACAGTTGCAATACTTTGTTCAATTGGAAAAGTCACCAATTGCTCTACTTCCTGTCCGGCAAGAGTTGGACATGAGGTAAAGATCTGGACTTGATTATTGGTAATATCGGGAACGGCATCTATGGGTAGTTTCGTCGCACTCCATGCCCCCCAAATGATAAGCAACAAGGTCATTAAACCGATAACGATCTTGTTCTTAATGCTAAATTTTATAATATGATCTAACACAATATACGTGATTAATGCTTAAATAATAGCTCGTTAGAATATCTTCATCGCTTGTCGTAATAAAATGCAAAAAGCGTATTCCGAGCACAAAGCTGAATAAAGAACAGCATAGCATGCTCCATCAGATTTGTTTCTAGAATTTTTACGAAAAATTAAGCATTAACCTTTGGCGGCTGCCAGATGCTTCCAAAATAACTGGAAACAATCGCTGTATTGAGGACAGGCTTACGATTATCAAAATAAATTGACACCGGGACACCATCTATTTGCGGAAATTGATACGCATAAGCCGTTATATTTCCACTACAACAATTGCAATAGCAGAAAATAGAACAAGCGTCAGATGCGTCATCACTATGGTTATGAGTTTGGTTTAATTGTGTTTCCATAGCTGTCTGCTCACAGCGATTGCTAGAATCACTGCAGGGAACAAAAGAAAGTCCCATAATATATGCTATCAATATGAAAACAATTAACCTCATGAATACGCAAATTTAAAAAAAATAAATCAAAATCTCCCCTTAACCCCAGAAATCTATTGGTTAGCGTCATCTCCAGTTCCTCCTATAAAATAAGGAGACAGTCGCTCTCAACCGAGCGTTTTTTTTATCCCTTAGGCCTCATAAAACCGCACAATCCTACACAGAATTATTACCTGATACTCATATTAATTATAAGTAAATTATTATTCAAATAAAACGAATTGTAATTAACAGAAAAACGCATAAAACATGTTCAAACAGCATTTTAAATACAAATGAACACTATTGTAGATGTTTCTCTACAAGAAACATAAGATAACATAAATACAGCACATTAAGTAAAATGCTATTTATATAATTGCATCGATAAAAAATAAAAGCAACAAAAAAAGCAATGGTATACCACATTTTAAACACAAATCGGCATACAACTGCAAGAGTTTTTGCGACACAAATCAACAACGACATCAAATAATCAAAAATCAATAACAAAACAAAATGTCAATTAACATGAATCTAATCCCCCATCGCCGACTGACAAACCTGTTCATGCTAGGCTGCAGTGCTTTCGCACTTAGCCTCTACTCATGTAACAAAAGTGGAGAAAACACCGCATTAACAGGAGAAACTGTCGTTAAAATCAATCTATCGGGCGTAGAAGCTTACAATGAAACAGACAACAATGCTGTTCAAAAGCAAGCATCGGCAAACGCTTCGCATTCATCAAGCAATGCACCTGATGTACAGGAAATGACTGTACCGTTAGAAAACGGAGGCTCAGTTGACGTTGTTCTAACAAACAATTCAGCGGTTACAAAAAGCCTCGTTGCTTCATCCAACCCCAAACTAGCGGCTGTCCAAACACAAGAGAAGCCATTGGACAAAAACGTCAAGTATAAAGTTGTTGTCTATGACAACCAAGGAGCTTACGTAACGGCAAAAGATTATAGCTACGGTGAGGAAGCTACTGCCGCAGGTATCGTTCTTGACGCCGGAAAATCATATACGTTCATTGCCTATTCGATCAATAGCACCACAGCATTACCGGCTATTAATAATCAAAACACGCTTTCTGCAGCGAACTTGAGCAATATTAGCGGTGATTTAATGTATTACACAGGTACATTAACGTTAAAAAATGGTGTAAACAACTTAAATGTTGTATTAAAACACAGATTTAGCCAAATCACCACAACATTGACCATGGATCCAAGCATGACCGGAGCCATCACTCAAATCGGGACTGCAGTATTAAAACCTAGTCACAGTAGTGCAAATTTGAAATTCTCAGATGAAACATTAACATACAATGGCTTGAACAACGCCGGTGTCACCACACAATTCCCGGCTTTGGGAAATGGCTTACGTACTGTAATCAGTAACCCAGCGTTATTGATCCACCCCACAACCAGCAACGGGACATTGATGCTCGGCAGTCTAACCCTTGATGATGAGACCAAAACAAATATCACCATTCCAAATGTTAAAATCAATCCTGGACAGAAATACGACCTGAAACTTAACTTCAGAACCTGTACACAAGATGTAACCAGCAGTGGTTTGGACTGGAGCTATCCAGCAACAACATCGGGTGGCAAAACCGGTATTATGAAAGACGGTAAATTCTATGCCAATGGAACAACAATTGATAGAAGCTTTACTGCTCCAGCCGCAGACTATGGTTTTGTTTTCGACATTACCGAATTGGACAATGCATTCAACATGGAAGTGAATGGTGTCAAATTAGCGAAACAGGAAATTCAATTTGAGGTAGGCGCTTCTTCTGCTCAAAACATCCAGTTTGTTGATGGAAGCAAATACGCTGGCAACAATATTGAAACCAACAAAAGAATCGATCAGGTTTACAACATGAAAGGCACAAGTACAAGTCCATTGATCAAACTTGTCATCAGCAGAACTGGCCAAGTAACCATGTTTGGTAGTAAAACATCCGGCGGTCCTTTATACGAACTTAAACTCGTGAATGGCAACAGCTTCAATACATTCCCTTGGAGTGCAACACAAAGCAACACTGTAAAAGTAACCCAACTTGTTGATGGACGTACTATTATCAAGGGTGTAGGTGCTGGAAAGAAGAAAATCCCTTGCCAATAATCAATAAATAGAACAGTAATCAGAAAAACTAAAACTTGCTGCGTATAACATAAAAAACAGCAAGATAAAAACAGCTATTATGGAAAAGAAATTAGCATACATCGCCCCCAAAATTAATACAACGACAATCGAACTTGAGCAAGGTATTGCAGCTGGTTCGGCCTACGCCAGACCAGAAGATGCCAACAGCGGTAAAGTAAACGAACAATGGGAAGTAGGATCAACAGATAATAGAAATATCGACTGGTAAACTATTTCCAATAGTAGACAAAAGGAAGGGGCAATCCAAGTGGATTGCCCCTTTTTTGCAATTTTATAATACAGGATCGTGTCATCCACATTATACTCAAACCTTTAGCTTACCCAAGTGCAGGCTATCTGTATTCCCTCCACCATAACTCTCGATAAAAAAGATATATACCTCATAGGTCGCTTCCTTTCTATGTTTTGGAATTTCAACAGTCTGTTTTCCGGACATTAAACTGCTTTTCAAATCGTTCATCACAAGTGGATATCCGCCCCCGTTATCCGCTGCATTATACAGGATTAAGAGCGAATCGTAAGATCTCGTGTCAAACCTTTCCTCCAGATAGGCATCATATTCCCAGGTGACCAGAAGCACTTGGTTTTCTTGATCGAAATCCATTATGTAGGAAGTAATGGGATTGGGGCTTCCTTTGGCAATCATAAATTTTGGCCAATCAACGACAAAACCGTCTTCTTCCCGGATAAGTGCTTCGTTCAAATTATAAGACATCGCGACATCGTATGCCCGTTTAGGATAGCTGTACGCTTTATAACCCATATTGATGATCGGTTTTAATTGGCCAATATGTGACCTCACAATTTTGAAGCGTTTTCTACTCAGCAATTGCTCAGGAGTCGGCTCCCGTTTTTTAACGCGAGGGAGAGATCGTACATAATTTCCCGTTTTAGTCGACACAAACACAACAGAACCTGCTTTCCCGGAAACAGTTCCATTTACACCATTTTTGATGATTGCCATAATTGATTGATTATGTTATAGATAATAAAGATAAACATTAATACGGAAACATACGCATACCAAATTATAACAAACAACAATTTTCAATCAATACTTAGACAGTAATTAGTCACTGTTTATTCAGTCTTCACTGAGTAAGCACTGAACAATCACTGAACAATCACTGAACGAGCACTGAACAAGCACTGTTTAAAAGTGGAATTTGGTTACCATCTGTTGCATCTAAGAACTAAAGGAGAAAAGGTAAAAGCCGACGATCTTTCATGCGAACCTATAAAGCAAAAAAAATGTCTCCTACATTTGCTTAATACAAACATAAGAGACATCTTCTTCTTTTTATCGTAGGTCTGATTGCCACCCCAACGCTGGATCGAAAACTCGACCTACTGCTGCAGTTACAGGACAGCCTGCAGACGTTTTGGAAAATCTTCAATCTTTGAAAGACTCAATTGCTTCATAACCTGAAACAAATGCGTCTTAAACATATTGATTGTATGTTCCCCACCTTCATTGCCCAATGCGCCAACGCCATACATAAATGGTCTTCCCATAAAATTGAAATCTGATCCAACTGCATGTGCCCGCGCAAGGTCAACCCCCGATCGAATACCACCATCTAACATGATTTTTATTTTCTTTTTATATTCTGGGTTGCTCGCCAGGTGGATCAATGAATTGATCGAAGATTCACTTGCATCGAGCTGTCGTCCACCATGATTTGACACAATGACTCCATCAACACCCAATGCGATAGCAGCCTGCATATCTTCATCGGTGGCAATCCCTTTAAGCACCAAGGGCCCTTTCCAAAGATCCCGAATAGCTTTAATTTTCTCAACATCAACTTTACCCGTAAATGTTCTGTTCATAAACTGTCCCAGCTGCGCTAAATCAAGTCCCTTTTCCATGTAAGGCTTCAATGTTGCAAAAGAAGGAATTCCATGCCTTAATGTTTCTATCCCCCAAGTCGGACAGGCAAAGGTTTGTAAGATATTGGCGATACTCATTTTAGGCGGCATAGACAATCCGCTTTTTATTTCACGATAACGAAGTCCAAAAGCAGGCACATCCACCAGAACCACCAATACGGGACATTCAACAGCCTCCAGACGTTTAATAATATCATCGCGCAACCTGTTTTCCGTAGGATGATAGAGCTGAAACCAGGCTTTCCCATCAGATACCTCGGCAATACGTTCAATACTACTTGTTGATACTGTACTCAAAATATAGGGAATATCATTTTTTGCTGCCGCTTTCGCAAGAATTTCCGGCGCATTCGGCCACATCAATCCCTGAAGTCCAATGGGTGAAACACCAAAAGGTGCACTGTAACGACGACCGAATAATTCTACAGATAGGTCTATTTCTTCACTCGCAAGCAGATATTGCGGCTTCAACAGAATATTATCAAAATCATTCTCATTTCTGGCAAGGTTCAATTCTTCATTTGCACCTCCGGTCAGATAATCAAATGCAAATCGGGGAATCCTTTTCTTCGCTTTAATCTTTAGATCTTCAACAGAAGGATAACGTGTATTATATATAAATTTCTGGCTCATGATTGATGTATTATTTATAAACAGTCTATGACTGCGCGCCAAACTTAGATAAATTGCATTTCAAATGCAAGCTAATTGTTGCTAATATAAAAAAATCTGTCATACATTTCTGCGATACCCCAATTCAGCACCACCACTTACAGGTAGATTTACCCCTGTGATAAAGCGTGCTTGGTTTGACAGCAGAAACACACAGGCGTCGGCAATGACATCGCCCTCAGGACAGTATCCCAGCAAATGAATATCCTTCAAAAAGTCAAAAACCTGTGTTGGATGCGCTTGCTCCAGTGTCCATTTGTTGAGCATGGGTGTCATAACAGCTGCAGGCATAACCGAATTGACACGTATACCGACAGGTGCATAATCTATGGCCATAGATTTTGTCAACGCGTTGATAGCACCCTTTGTGGCAGCATATGCAGCATGGTTCTCCTGGCCAATATCCCCCACTAAACTGCTCGTATTTAGAATACAACCAGCAGATTCCTTTAAATGAGGATAACCATACCGTGTAGTCAGAAGAACACTTTTCATGTTGGTTTCCAGCAACCTTGTCCATTCATCGTCCGTAGTTTCATGCAAAGGCTTTGCTGGGCTTGCCAGACCAGCATTGTTATGGATTGCATCCAGCCGCCCAAAAACAGCAACAGTCTTTTGGATGGCCAAATCAACTTCGCGGGCTTGCGTGACATCCGCACAGATACCGATATGTGGCTCGCCGATCAGTTCGGCTGTAGCATCCACCGATGCTTGATCGAGACCAATAAAAGCAACCTTTGCCCCTGCTTTGACATAAGCTTTTACACATTCCAAACCGATCCCAGCACTTCCTCCTGTAATCAATATTATTTTATCTTCTAAGGTTTTCACGTTTTTATTATTCTTGTATTTAGCATCAAGTTCCAAAGAATCGGAACAAAGTAAAAATTAGTTGAAAATTACATATAAAATAGCGACAATAGCTAACAGCAATGCCGACAAAATACGGTAATTCCCGATACCCGGCCAGGCTTTACCCCGAAGTGGATCCATAGGGTTCTTCCAATACAAATCCCGGCTTTGCGCAGTATGCTGCACAGGATACTTATACGATAACAAAACCTGAAGTAACATACAGAGCAAAAACAAATAGAAAGCCATCATCATAAATGGTGTCTGTCCTACCCACGAGTCTGGAAGCAGCTTATTCAGCAAAAATACGGCAACCCCCAAAACAGAACCTATCCACAGAGTAAGTTTTGCAGCTGTTGCTGATGCTCCTTTCCAAAACACACCTAAAAGAAACACGCAGGTTATTGGTGGGGCAATATGTGCAATCACATCATTTATGCCATAAAAAATACTCTCATAGCGATCCAATAGCGGTAAAAGCGCCAGGGAAAATCCCATGGCAATAACTGCGGCAATTTTCCCGATACGAATCAGCTGCCCATCGGAAGCAGCAGGGCGCCGCTGTTTAAAGATATCGTAACTCACCATGGTTGATATCGAATTTAGCGCACCCGATATCTGACTCATTAAACCCGATAAGAGCGCCGCTACCAATACACCGATCAATCCCGAAGGCAAAAGTTGCGTAATCATGAGTGTATAGATACCTTTTGAATTGACCTGCCCTTGATGGTCTACGCCAAGACTGCTTAAATCCAATTGACCTGTTTTAAACAGGGTATACGCAAATAGCCCGGGAAGCACAAAAATAAATACCGGCAAGATTTTCAGAAAACCACAAAAAAGGGCGCCCACACGTCCATGGTTTTCGTCCTTGGCTCCTAAAACACGCTGAACAATCGTCTGATCAGCACACCAATACCAGATACCCAAAATCGGATAGCCAAACAATACGGCATACCAAGGCATTCCACTTCCATCTTCGCTACCACGGAGCATAGAAAGACGATCAAGGGCATTATCCTGTACCAGAACAGCTTTCATCGGCATCCAACCGCCCATCTTGTCAAAAGCTGCAAAACTGATAATAAAAGCCCCCGCAAGCAACACAATTGTCTGGATAGATTCCGTCACCACAACAGCACGCAAACCGCCCAATATCGTATATATTCCAGTTATCACACAGATTACCGTAATACTCAAATACATATTAAATCCAAAAAGTGTTCGTAGCACAATCCCTCCGGCCAACATCGAAAAAGCGATATGAATAACAATGGCCGATAGTATGGAGATAAACGTGAGCCAATCTCTGCTGGAACGATCATAACGCCGTTCCAGAAAGTCAGGCAAGGTGGTAACACCCGATTTGAGGTAAAATGGCACAAAAAAAAGCGCCAGTAAGATTAAAGTAAAGGCAGCCATCCATTCAAAGTTGCCGTTAAGCAAGCCTGTATCAAATCCGCTCTGCGCCAAACTAACCAGATGTACCGTTGAAATATTAGTTGCAAAAAGCGCCAACCCAATGGCCGGCCACCGGAGTGTCTTTCCAGCCAAAAAATACCCCTCAGCGCTTATTTCCTTTACTTTCTTAAATCGCCCTGATCCAGCCAATACGCCGACAACCAAAATCAACACAATATAAAAGATGGCGATACCTAAATCTAAATTTCCTAACATAACGTCAACTTATAACAAATCACAACTGCTTCCAACATCCATTGGGGTACGGTACACACCATTCGCTATAGACACAGGATGTACAAAATGAGACTTTAGGTGTGGAATATGCTCCAAAAACAAAGCCTCATGCCCAAGGCTTATATGGTTAAACAAAACAAGATGCTGATGAAGCTGCCCCATATCACCGACATGGGGTACAACGGGAATATTATATTTTCGACAAAGTAGACTCACTGAAATAAACTCGCTCACGCCGCCGACCCGAACAGCATCCACCTGCACAAATCCCGCCGCACCCATTTGAAGGTAATTTTTAAACAAGATGCGGTTCGGCACATGCTCACCCATGGCAACTTTTATCGGCGCAATGTGCTCGGCTAAGCGTTTATGCCCAACAATGTCGTCGGGATGTGTCGGCTCCTCTACCCAAAAAGGGTTCATCTCTTTAAGCTCTTGACAGATGGATAGCGCCTGAGGTAGCGTCCATTGCTGATTCGCATCGAGCATTACTTTAGCTTCATCACCCGCAACCTCCCGTACAATATGCGCACGACGAATATCCCGTAATGGATCTTCACTACCTACTTTGAGTTTCATTGCCGAGAAACCGTTATCTAAAGCATGTTTACAATTCTCCCGTACTTTTTCATCAGAATAGTTAAACCAGCCTACTGATGTATCGTAGCCCGCATAGCCCTTTTCAATAATGTCCATTCTTTTATGACCAGTTGAGATAGTCGACTCCAGCAGGCTGATGGCTTCAGCCTTTGTAAATTCATCTTCCAAATAGGAAAGATCCAACGTATTGACAATCTCTTCAGCGCTGAGGTCGGTTAACAGCTTCCAAAGTGGAACACCTCTTGTTTTAGCCCAGAGGTCGAAACAGGCATTTGTTACCGAAGCTAGGGCCAAATGAACGATACCTTTATGGGGACCCAACCAACGAAATTGCTGTTCGTTGCTCAACTTATTAAACAACTGACCAAAATCTGCCATAAGATCTTCAATTGGAATCCCTTTCAATCGTTCGGCATAAAAAGCTGCAGCACGGCAGACCAGCTCATTTCCTGCACCCAATGTAAAAGCCAGACCTGTCCCTACGCGCCCCTTATCATCTACCAATCGAGTCACAGCATAAGAATAGATCGGATCCTTGTGTATCGCATCACTGCCCGCACCTGTAGCCAAAGGAAATCTCCGATCCTGAATATCAAACGTCTTTATCATAAAATCTTAACGTACTTGTTTTTAGTGTTTAGGTTAATCTATTTTGAATTACAACTTTAACTTATCTTTTAATTTGCGCAAAATATCAACATCCGAATCCTTTATGCGTCCCATCCGATTGGGACCAACGTTTAAGATCAGGATATTGTCTTGTGCGGTTGCGGTCTGATAAATCCCCGCAAGCTCTTCCAAAGACTTATACTTCTTGTCTGTAGTATTATAAAACCAGCGTTCTCCAAGTACCACTGTTGTCTCAAAAGGCATATAATACGTATTCCCCTGGGCCATAAAAAGCTTAGGGTCAGGATCGACCGGAAGGTAAGGATCGCCTAGCCTAAAATCACTTGGAAAATAACGTATAGGGTAATAATTTTTCTGATCTTTCGGCAAAACTATGTGTTTGTCTGTATTCTCAGGTGATCCTATACTCCAGTTTATACCAATTTGACATCCGGGAACCTTTTTCTTGATCAAATTGTAAATCGCCTGCGTGGGCCATCGATAGCTCTCTTTTTCCCAGCCACCGTCCAGCCAAAGCTCAACGATATCTGTATACTTTTTGGTCATATCAACCAACTCATTAAGCTGGTTCAACATATATTGATTATATGCTGCATCTGCAGACATGTCTTTTACATTGGGATTCTGCTTTCGGTCCCATAAAGAATAATATAAACCAAGGCGCATCCCCTGTTTGGCGCATTCTTTAGCCAGCTCCTGCACAACATTTGTTGCGTTTGAAGAACTCGCCACATCGTAGTCCGTATACTTACTATCCCATAAACAAAAACCTTCATGATGTTTCGTAACCAAAATCATGTACTTCATCCCAGCGTCCTTTGCTGTCGAAACCCACTGTTTAACCTCAATAGCCGATGGTGCATACGAGCTAGCAGGTTTAGATCCATCTGTCCACTCCTGATCATGAAATGTATTCATGCCAAAATGAACGAACATACCATATTTTCGGTCAATTTGCTCCCGCTGATAAGCATTGGGATGTATCGATGGAACAGGTACAATAGTCTTTGTCTGAGCACAGAGATTTGTTCCCAATACAGCAAGTGCCAAACTAAATAATAATTTCTTTCTCATGGTTATATAATGTTGGTTATTACAGCATTTATTCTTTTTCTTTCTTTATTCCGTATGGAATACCTCCGCCATACCAGACCATATTTCCCCTTTCTCCTGCGCATCAGACAGGGGTTGCTGACAAGGATCCGTTTCTTTCCACCAACGCTGTGTCTCTGGATCGGACGCCATCTTCTGCATATCAAGCTTAAAATTTTGTCCTACATATTCGAAATAGCTGAAAAGAAAAAATTTACCATCTATTTCCTTCAAAAAAATAGAATAATTGCGAATATGACATGCCTTGATCTTTCGAAGTACTGTGGGCCAAACCTTGGCATGAAGTTTCTTATAATAAGCTACTTTCTCTGCTTTTAATCCTGTTATAGATGCATAGCGAGCCACAGGGCGGCTTCTTTCTGCAGACCGAAAGGCTGTCGCACAAAGTACGACAAAAACGATCATCATGCTATAAGGATATAATTTAGGATTCATAAGCTCTTCGCGTTATTTTATACTATTCGAAATTACGTGCTTAACAGTACCGTGACTACTGCTAGATTGCTCATTTCTCCCACTATATTAACATTTTCACCTCTGTTTACTTATTTTTAGGACAAAATAAGCTATCTTGCTTGTTCTTAATTAAAATAACCAAACGCATGAAACCTGTTTTTGCAAAAATTCTGGAAGGTGCAGCTATTACGACTTTTGCGACCAAGGATGTGCAGCGACCATTCTTCTCCACCGAATTTCACTTTCATAGCGCCTGTCAGATGACCTATATTGTGGAAAGTGAGGGAAAACGGATTATTGGAGATAATGTGAGTAACTTTGCTTCTGATGAACTCACTTTTGTAGGACCCGATCTGCCACATGTCTGGCACAATAACAATATAAATTGCCCAGGCTCTGCTATTGCGGAGACAAAGACATCCCGCTCTTTGGCCTTGTATGTAGAACCTAAATTAATGATTAAAGTTTTAGGGCATTTCTTTCAGACACACAAAATCGAAGCATTCTTTTCGGCCTCAAAACGTGGTCTCCTATTCCGTGGCGCAACAAAGGAACAATTGAAGGTAAAGCTAAAAAAGATCGTACAGTTGGATTATGGCTTTGAAAAAACCATTTTGTTATTGGAGATTATTGAATTGATGTTATCCACAGATGAATTTGATTACCTCTCCAGCGCGGGATACACCCACAACTATAGTCCTATTGACAATAGTAAAATTGACAGCATCTTTAAATTCGTATTTAACAACTATACAGGAGAAATTCAATTGGATCAAGTTGCGCAGCTATCTAATATGTCGAAACATTCCTTTTGCCGTTACTTCAAATCCCGTACGCAAAAAACCTTCGTCCAGTTTGTCAATGAGGTGCGCATTAGCGAATCCTGTAGATTGATCGTTGAAAATAAGCATCAAATCACGCACATTGCTTATGCCTGTGGTTTTAATAGCCTTTCAAACTTTAATAAAATTTTCAAGTCAATTAAAGGAGTCACACCTAGTCAGTACAAATCTCAAATACGATAGTAGCAACAAAGCAGGTAGGTCATTCTTAGCTATGGAGCAGACAAACCCTTGAGGAACCGATCTTTTAAGATAAAGCTAATAAATGCAAACAAATTCGGTTTCAGTGGGGTCTCTATAGAAACTTAAAGTTTAGCGATGAAAAAGAGAAAAAACTTATTTGAACGGTTCTCAAACTGGGCGACACACGCAACTGGTAGTTCAGCAGCATTTATTATTGCAACCTCTACAGTTATCATTTGGGCAGTGAGTGGTCCCATATTTAACTACTCTGAAACCTGGCAACTGGTCATCAATACAGGTACGACCATTGTTACTTTTCTAATGGTATTTCTTATTCAAAAATCGCAGAATAAAGATTCAAAGGCAATCCACCTCAAGCTAAATGAGTTGATTGCCTCTCACGAAGGCACTAGCAACCGAATGGTTAATTTGGAAGATCTCAGTGAAGAAGAGCTTGATCAGCTTGCGAAATTTTATGCCCACGTCGCTAAACTGGCGCTTCAGGAAGGTGATCTTACCTGCACACACTCAATTGATGCCGCAAAGGAAAATCACGCTTTTAAAATGAAGGCTCGAAAAGAAAGACAGAACTCCTCAGACGGAAATAGAGCAGACAAGACGGATTAGCATTTCAAATTATGGATGATAAAAAATAAATCCCCGTATTTGAAAACATCTTGATCAAATTAAAAATATGCAGCCTTCAGATCCTTCAATAAGTGATATGCACATTACACCAAATGCGCCATCACCAGCTGTTAAGAACAAAAGTGCTGAAACCGACATTAAAATAATAAGCATATTTATTTCATTCATTCACTCCGAAGGACAAAGCCATTAAGGCTATGTCCTTCGTTAATTCTTACAATACCATGGAACAAACATTCGACTACAGACATGAACTTCTTAATAGACAAATGGCGCTATGTGCTAAAATTGAAGAAAGCCAGAGCTATTGCTGGTTACAAGGGAATGTGGATATGCCCAATGAACACGCGATATTCTACCCAGTTCATGACTTAGATGCATTCGGAAAATTAGCCCAAGGACTAGGGTTGAATTCACTTGTAGATCTGAAAATACCAAACCCATTAGAACAGTTGCCAGGTTGGATCTATTATCGTTCTGGATGTAAATAATTTTGCACCATTGTTCGAGAAAATACAACCAGGTCAATCCGCACTTTTATCTCGATCCAGATTGTCCAATGGCACCCCTTCTTTTGCGCTCCCATCCTCATTTTTTGTCGTATCTTTTCCACGGCTTCGGTGAATATTGTCCAACGGTAGGCCATTTTGGTTGACTACGGTGTCTATCTTAGTTTCCTCTCCTCCATTATTAGCGCTATTATCGCAAGATATTACTGTTGCAGCAAATGCGATGGCCAAATACACGTATTTAATCATAATCTATATTTTTAATTTATTCTTCTTTAACCCTTCCCAGTTTAGCTATGCGGAGTGTCAACAGGCTTTGATTCAGGTGATCCTTTTTAACGTAGAAGTTTAGTTTTACTAAGGAAAAGTTACCTGTTAAGTATTTATTTTCCTTCCTTGAGTGTAAAGCTTATTCGGCCATTCGGTTCCATTAAAGCCATATCTACTTCATCGAGGTGCTTGCTGTTTGTTTCTAGCCGCAAGCTCGTCAGTAGATCTGTGCGACTTACACCCAGTCGATCCATCTGATCCCATTGGATTTTACCGTTCTTGTATAAAACAGCCGGCTTACCTTTTACCATGTTACCCAAATAGGGAAGCCGGGCCGATACCTGGGCTAGGATTTTATTGACAATAATCATTACAAAGCCAGCGAACACCGTTGACAGGAACGGCGAGGCGCCAACTATTCCTCTAGCCAACACTGCCCCTAGTATAATAATGATTACGAAATCTACACCTGACTTTCGGCCGAGAATTCGAATTCCTCCTAGTCGAACCAGGAAAAGCGCTATAATAAACATAATAAACGCGCGCGATCCCATCTGTAACATCGTGAGATCCTCACTAGAGCCAAAAAAACTGTCCATATTTATGCTGTTTAGATCTTTGTGATATATCCATCCATACTTCATCAGGCAATGAGCCCTTTATTTTATTTCAGAACACCGATAAGAACCCTCCGAGTTCCAACAATTTTTAAATTGAGTACTTTTACCCATTAAACAGGTGGATAATACGTTTTCATTGACTATCAACAAACTACTGCATTTATTTGACTGTCTTTAAGAAAAAGTAGACAATATGATTCATTTAGATAATCCACCTGAGGACTGCCTGGCTTTCTTTCAGGATACATTGAGACTGCTTCAGGAGAACGGATGTCAATTTATGGTAGGTGGCGGTTTGGCTATGTTTCACTACACAGGGATCATACGGCCTACGAAAGACATGGATATTTTTTGCAAAAGCAGCGAATACCCAAAAATTCTCAAGCACTTTGCCGCTAACGGTTATAAAACGGAACTGACGGATGTAAGATGGCTCGCCAAGATTTATAAGCCCCCCTATTTTATTGATATTATTTTTGATAGTGTTAACCACAATTGTACTGTAGAACAAGATTGGTTTGACAGGGGCCCTGAGGGAGTGTTGTTTGATACAACAGTACGTTATATACCCGCAGAAGAACTCGTTTGGTGTAAACTGTATGTGCAAAACAGAGAGCGGCACGACAGTGCCGATATAAACCATATTTGGCTAAAATATGGGAAGAAACTAGATTGGGATCACTTATTGGCGCGGATGGATCAACATTGGCACCTCTTGTTGGCTCAAATGCTCGTCTTTCAGTTTACCTATCCGCATGACTATCGCGATATTCTTCCAAAGGATTTATTTGATCAGCTTATTAAGCGGGCAGCAGATCAGTATGAACTACCTCCTTGCTTAGAGAAAGTTTGCCTGGGACCGCTCATCGACCAGACGCAATATGAGATCGATATTAAAGATTGGGCGTATAAATCATATACAATAAAAACTGTTTGAGATGAATAAAAAGACAACAATAGCCGCTTTGGGCGATATACATATGAATGCTAATCAGCATGGGAAATGGAAAACAAAATTTGAAGAGATTTCAGAAAAGGCAAAAGTCCTGCTATTATGTGGTGATTTGACCGACACCGGGGATGAAGAAGAGGCTGAATTACTCGTTGCCGAACTTCAATCCATCAAAGTTCCGGTCCTCGCCGTATTGGGAAATCACGATTATGAAAAAGGACGGCAGAAACAGATTCGCCAAATTTTGACTGACAGTAAAATTACGGTTTTGGACGGCGAAGCAATCGTGATCGAAAATATTGGTTTTGCCGGGATCAAAGGATTTGGTGGTGGATTTGACCGTTATATGCTGTCGATGTTCGGCGAAGATGCCATGAAAAGTTTTGTACAGGAAGCTGTAAACGAATCATTGCTACTGGACCGCGCCTTGGCAAGGTTGGAGCAAGAGCATGCAGCTATAAAAAAAGTTGCTTTGCTCCATTATGCACCTATCGCGGAAACAGTATTGGGTGAACCCGAACAAATTTATCCTTTTTTAGGCTCAACACATTTAATGGAGCCGCTCCAGCGGCGTAAAGTTACTGCTGCCTTTCATGGGCATGCGCATGCGGGGAAATTCAAAGCCCTATCCCCTGCCGGAATACCGATTTATAATGTGGCAGTACCTGTATTGAAAGCCCATCATGGCGACGATACATGCTTTGCACTTATCGATATCTAAATTCAAAATCAACTTTAGCTACTCATTATGGTAATTGACAAAGCCCAGCTCGACGGTAATTTATATCAAACCTTCATAGGTTTAGATCCGTTCCTTTTAAGAAAACAAAAAACATATAATACAAACAAACTTTAGATATGGAAAATTTAAAAAATAAGCGGATTGCCATATTGGTAGCCGATGGATTTGAAGAAATTGAATTGACCAGTCCCAAAGAAGCGCTGGAAAATGCAGGTGCCAAAACAGACATTTTATCACCGGCTAAAGGAAAAGTTCGCGCAAAAAATGGTGATGAATGGTCAAATGATTATCCTGTCGATGTTCTTCTTCAGGAGGCAGAAGAGGATCGATACGATGGATTGCTGCTACCCGGCGGAGTCATAAGCCCCGATAAATTGAGAACCAATAAAACGGCTATTGCTTTGATCAATGCTTTTTGGGAACGCGATAAACCGATCGCGGCAATTTGTCACGGCCCACAATTACTTATTAATGCGGATTTGGTACGTGATAGAAAAATAACGTCTGTCGAAGCCATTCAAATGGACCTGATTAATGCAGGCGCATTATGGGAAGACAGTAAAGTCGTCGTTGACGATAAACTTATTACGAGCCGCACGCCCGACGATTTACCCGCTTTTAATAAAGCCATGATCAAAGCATTTGCTATGGAAAAAAAGAACAAAGCGTAATAGTACCGTCTAATAACGTATTAAAACGACCAACCTTTTGTGCCTGTAACATGTTCAGCATATAAGTAACAAATAAAACAGAACATTATGAATACAACAAAAAGTTCAAGCCAAACGACTGTCAAAGGACAATCGCAGGGCAACAGCAGCAACAAAGAAAAAAAATCAGCTCCAGCAACTGCTAAAAGCGCTTCTGCGTCTAAGAGTTCACAAAAGGGAAGTTCCGAAAAAACCAAAGCTGAGCTCTTGGAAATGGCAAAGAAAATGGAGATCACAGGACGTCATGATATGACAAAAGATGAACTTATTAAAGCCATCGACAAACAGGGCAAAAAATAGAACCGTTTTTAACGCATAGGTTCGGCCACTATAAAAAGACCCGCATGTGCTGCGGGTCTTTTTTATTTCTTCCTTTCCTTGGGCCTATCGGCAGGGTCATTGGGCATGTCATTGAGCTGATCCACCTGCGGGTCTACACCAGCCTCGGCATCTCCTTGATCCTTATCGTTTACATCCCGAGGTACCTCCCCGTCCACTCCTAGCTTAACCTTTTTCTTTTTTTCCATTTCGGTCCCGACAACGCGGTTTTCATTCTTTGTAGCCATATTTCTCTATTTTTTGTTGTCTAATTAATGTAAAAGCATGTGATGATAACCAAATCGGACAAGGCCAGCGGTGTTTTTTGTATTGGTTTTCTCGATCATAGGAACAGTACTCAATTGCAAAAAGTTTTTACAATGTAATTTATCTAAAAACTAATAATATAAGGTGTGTTTTTCTTTTCTATCATAATAGCTAATTTAAAAATCCGAAACCATTTTGATTTGACCTTTGTTCTTTCGCTGAGTGTATGCAGCGACATGCCATCATTAAACAATAAATAATATGAAAAACCCAACAAAATTAATTGCCGTCGGTCTAATTTGCTTAGCAACCTATGGATGTAATGGCGTTAAAACTGATGATCAAAAATCAAAGGAACTGATGCGGGACTCCGTTCCCAACGATACCACGACGATACAATATCGCGATACCACATCTGCAGAATCCCGTGGAGAAATCCCGCCAACACCACAACCCGATACATCAACAAAAAAGTAAAACGAATATAACTTGTTGGCTATTGTTCTTTGCTTGATAATAGCATAACTATGAAATCCACCCGTCGAGAGATGGCTGGAGATTAGATTTATTGTAGAGAGCTAGGCAATGTTAACATTGCCTAGCTTTTTTTTTGAATTTATTCGAAAGTCAGATTGATTTTCGAAAACCCCAATCCCTGTAAGAGCGGTTTAAACACGGTGGTTGCGTTGGCCTTGGTTTGCTGCAGAATATCTGATTTCTTAACATCATCAGCAACAGCTTTTTCCGCGGCTTTGTAAGCTTCATCCACAAGCTCTGCTTCGCGCAAGAAAGCCATTTTGGTATCATAGACTTTGGATGCTTCATGATCGATCTTAATGTAGCAGATTTCTGGAGCCGGCAATTTGATGGAAACCGAATCCCCTACCACCTTGATATCTTCCGGACTAAGTTTTGTAAGGTTTACACAGCCTACTGCATCTGCTTTAACGATTAACAATACACTTGCATCCGGTAAAAACGTATTCACGTTTTTATGCTCCACCACATCGCTGTAGCGGTATTTGACCAATTCCAGTTTTCCCATTGCTTCAATGCGATCCACCAACAACTGATGTTTGCTTTCCACTGTAGGTCCGCTGTTATATTTTTTATACACGAACCAAGCGCCCACTGCCAAAATGGCTACGATAATTAAAAATTTTAAAAATTTTCCCATAAACTATAGTATACAAATTAAAGACCAAGCTGCTTTTTTAGGCATTTAACCTGAAAATATTACCTAAATATTATTCTCTAGGGGCGCAAAACGGGCATGCTTGAAAATTATACCTTTTGATAGACAATTGTTTAGTCAAAAAGTTTAAAAAACATTTGGAACATATAAGCTATAATACTACTTTTGTGACATCAAAATCACGGTAGGTATAGCTCAGTTGGTTAGAGCACTAGATTGTGGTTCTAGGGGTCGTCGGTTCGAGCCCGATTACTTACCCAAAAGGCAGATCAAATGATCTGTCTTTTTTGTTTTCTTGTAACTCCTTATTAATCTAATCTATTCGAAAAAAAAACTGAACTGACCTTTACGATTCTTGTTGTAAATTTTCGTGAGTAAATTTTTCGGGAAAAATCAAGGGCTACATTATTCGACATTAAATACTATCCTAAGATCATTAAACACATGACTAAAGAGTCCGGTCATTGATCAATGCTGTTTCAGAAAATGATCTGACGAATTCAATTGCATTTATTAAACTGGCCAAGCTTTCATACTTTAGGCCACTACCTATGATCTGGCCATTATCCCCTGTTAACTCAAAATAGAGTTTTCCACTAATGGCTCTACACTTAATTTTAGTATCATCTTTTGCATTTCTACGGATGGAAGCAATGCTATTTAAACAATTTTCTTTAGTTATATAACATTCACTATTTAAAATTACCTGTCCATTGTCTGCGATTAATTGAAACTGATATTCGCCATATTTCGTTAATATAATCTCAAATATTCCCATACGTTAGTGCTATTTTACTCTTATTGTATCTTAAATTATTCCCCTTATCCAATTTGAAAAAAGTTATACTATCCAAGGGAATTAATTATAAAACATAAAAAATCCCACTCATGCAGACACGGCGGGATTTTTAGCAGCCTATTTGACGGATTCTTTGGGAACCGGAGCTAGGCAAATTAAATGTTATAGCTAATAATTTCGCCATATCGTAATAAGAACAAAGCTAATTCATTAATCCTTTCTTTCATTATCCTAATCATTCCATTTGTTTACAAATTTATTTATCAACTAGGCTAGTATTTTTTTCATCTGATCAGTCCTCAAAAACAATAAAAAATGACTTGAATTCATTTTCTATTGTTTTTTATTCTAAGTGAACAAATAGTATAAGTAAAAATTTAAATCGTGCAAGGAATAAAGCAAATTATCCAATCTATCAAATGATATCCACTATACTTTTGACGCTTATATATTAACAGCATACATATACTTAAATCTTCTCTAAAAGGAAAGCTGAACTAAATTCCGAGGATCTACGTCGGAAAAATCGAAATGGAGCATTATATTGCGCCAATATCATCCAACATTAACACAATAGAATTTGTGAATATCAAAAAAGATAGACTACAAATTAATTAAATATTGTCGTGCTAAAGGAATAAATGAAAATATATTATTGGGTAAAGAAACTTACCCACTCCGGCGGAACTTGACGGATTCTTGGAGACCGAAGCGAGGTAAGTATATCTTTTGTAGATGTAGTTTTTGTTACATTACAAATGTAATCTATTGAAGCATAAAACATGTTGCCATAATCATTCCTTCCGTTTACAAATTCAACTATTTTATAATTTTTCAAGACTCGTTTACCCTTTATTACCCCGTGACGGTGGGAAAAATACGTTTTAAGCATCTTTTTCAGATAACAACAACACAATACCCATGAAAGATGCTATCTCCACAAGCTATTAACGCCACATAAACCCGCCAATACGGAAAAAACGGAGCAACTTGTTGATCATGGTCAAAGCAGGTTTCTTAATCTTCCATTTTAATCCATCGAATCCAGTGGGAGCCGCATTGAAATCTTTCACTGTCGCCGCCCCTGTCTTCATATGTATCGGCGCCTCATCTCTTCGATGCTTCTCCACGACCAAGATGCTATCATAGTAGTGTAGGGAACTTACCGAACGCGTAAATCCATTGACCTTCAATCCACGTTGCTCGGAATGGTAAGCATTGATGTAATCAATAAAATTTTTACTGTATTCAATAAAAGTACCGTTCCTTTTATGGCCACCACCATAAAATACCTGATAAGATGTATGTAAATCTTCACAAAGGTAAACGCCATTATCTTTCACATGATCAAAAAGCTCCTCAAATGTCACAATCTGTTGTATCATCGTATGGCCACCATCATCGATCAATATATCGATCGGCGGAATGGATTCCTTTACCTGCCGCAGAAACTTCCGGTCCGACTGTGAACCAATAAATATCTCTACATTCTCTTCTTCGAGTTCCTTACAGTGCGGATTGATGTCGATACCGTAAATTTTCGCACGATCACCAAAATAGTTCTTCCACATCTGAAGACTTCCGCCCTGAAAAACCCCAACTTCCAACACCACGATCTCTTTGCCTTTGAAACGACTAAAATGTCTGTCGTATACATCGAAATAATGCATCCATTTATTGATTAGCTTTGCATCATTATTTCGGAAATAAGTTTCTAACTCGTTCATGTCCTTCGGTCTATTTTAAGGGGTTCTGGTTTTTTATGCTTTGAATTTATTGAAATATAACGAAAAAAGCAACGATATATTTTTGTTTCAGCAGAATTTTAAAATTTAAATTTTACAACATTTAAATTATTTTCCTACATTTACATAACTGGTTATATAATTACTTATAATATAATGGAACTATTTGAAAAAACAGGAAAAATAGCATTAGGAAGCAGATTGCGCTATATGGCTTCAAATATCACAGAAGAGGCCGCCCGATTACATGAGCTTTATCAGATTGATTTTGCGCCCAAGTGGTTTCCCGTTTTCTTTATCTTGTCTGAGGGTGATTCAAAAACAATTACCGATATAGCAACAGAGATTGGCCACTCCCAGCCATCAGTCACTAAAATCGTTAAAGAAATGATCAACGCAGGTCTTGTAGAGGATAACCTTCGCTCTGTGGATAAACGGCGAAATATGGTTGGATTGACCGATAAAGGAAAAATGCTTTGGGAAAGAATGAAAATTCAATGCATCGATATCGATCACGCCATTGATGGAATTATCCAAGAAGCCACGCACAATCTATGGGAAGCTTTAGCTGAATGGGAATTTCTACTTGAACAAAAATCCTTGCTGAAACGCGTTCAGGAACAAAAGAAAATGCGTGAAAGTAAGGATGTCAACATTGTTCCATACAATCCAACATACCGCCTGGCATTTAAGTCTTTGAATGAGGAATGGATTTCTACCTATTTTGAAATGGAAGAAACTGACCATAAAGCACTTGACAATCCCGAGGAGTATATTTTGGCAAAAGGGGGTAAAATTATGGTTGCTCTTTATAACGATGAGCCTGTAGGTGTATGCTCACTTATTAAAATGAATCATCCCGATTTTGACTATGAATTGGCAAAAATGGCAGTATCCCCAACAGTGCAAGGCAAAAGTATAGGCTACCTTTTGGGAAGAGCAATTATTGAAGAAGCAAAAGCCTTAGGGGCATCAAAACTGTTTCTCGAGAGCAACACCATTTTGAAACCTGCAATCAATCTCTATTACAAGTTGGGGTTCCAAAAGATTAGCGGCTATCCAAGTCCTTATCAACGATGCAATATCCAGATGGAACTGGATTTAAAAAAATAACCTTGAGCAGTAGAAACATAAACTGGAATAAGCTAACTCAGATAAGCGAATGAATGCTTCCCCAAAAAAGGGAAGCATTTTTGTTTAACTAATTTTTCAAATAAAAGGTGATAGTTTTCACTAAATTGGTACATGTCTATAAATGATATTGCTATGCAACAATTGATCAATTCAAATCGAACAATAGACCGACAGGTGCTCTTTATGAACTTGTATAAAACTACATTTCCCATCGTGGCTAAGTATATCAGTCGCATGGGTGGTAATTTGGATGAAGCCAAAGATGTATTTCAGGACGCTTTGCTGGTGTATTATGAAAAGATTCTTTTAACAGCAGCACCACTAAACAACGATATTGGCTATTTGGTTGGAACAGCCAAAAATCTATGGTTAAAACGGTATGGTCAATCCAGTCCAAACCTTTCCCTAGATCAAGTGGATATTGCTTTGACAACCGAAGAGTCTCCTTCTAGCACAAGGCTGTTTCGTTTTTTGGAGACTGCTGGGCGTAAATGTTTAGAACTCTTGAAAAGCTTCTATTATGATCAAATGTCACTGCAGGAAATTGCAGATGAATATGGCTATTCGGGAGCAAGGAGCGCCACTGTACAGAAATTTAAATGCCTGGAGAAAGTTAGAGAATCCGTTAAACAAAAATCCCTGGTTTATGATGACTTCATGGAATGAAACCCAACAGATAGAAGCGTATATCTTTGGAATAGCGGAGCCGGAAGATGCACTGCTTTTTGAAGCGAAATTGGTGTTGGACGAAGAGTTGGCACACAAGGTTATTGCGCAACAAAAAGCTTATGCAGCTATTCGGCAATTCGGGCGCAAACAAGTGAAAATGGAAATTGAAGCGATAACGCAGGCATTATTTACGCATCCTGAACATGTCTCTTTTAGAAAAAAAATAATAAAGCTATTTAGCAAATCCTAAATTCCTAACATCATGACGATTGACAAAAATGAATTCCGCAAATTTGCGGTAGGACATTGTTATGTCCAAAAAGATCTGGTGGATCATTATATTTCAGGCATCGAGCAGTCGCGCGTTCCGCTGGCCATGACGCCATATATCACCGAAGAACGCGAATTGCGCGTATCACAAATGGACGTATTTTCCAGATTGATGATTGACCGTATCATCTTTATGGGTGCTCCCGTAGAATCCAACATCGCCAATATCGTACAAGCCCAACTGTTATTCCTTCAATCTGTCGACCCAAAAAAAGATATACAATTGTATATCAACTCTCCCGGAGGCGAAGTGTATGCCGGATTAGGTATTTATGATACAATGCAATTGATCAGCCCAGATGTTGCAACGATCTGCACCGGTATGGCACTCTCCTTTGGTGCGATATTACTCTGCGGCGGTGCTGCCGGCAAACGTAGCGCGCTGGAACACGCACGGGTGATGCTTCATCAGCCACTTGGCGGTGTTCAAGGCCAGGCTTCGGACATCGAAATTACAGCCAATCAAGTGCTGAAAATCAAGAAAGAGCTGTATGATATTATTGCCAAACACAGTGGACAGAGTTATCAACGCGTACATGATGTCAGCGACCGGGATCACTGGATGGTTGCTGCAGAAGCAAAAGAATTTGGAATTATTGACGACGTACTAATCTAGCAAGGATAAGTAAATTTATGGACAGTTTCGATCGGGCTATTGACAGACTATTGTCAATAGCCCTTTTAACTTTGCCATCAATAAATTTATATCAGCATGAAACTAACATCCATTCGACTGATTGCAAATGACATTCAGCAGTCCGTCAGATTCTATGAAGAAATACTGGGGCTCACCGCACAATGGTTTACACCAGATTTTGCCGAGCTTTCCACCAGTTCGATTACCATAGCTATAGGAAGTACTCGCACGATGCAAATGTTTAGCGACAACCCCATTATCTTTGGTAATATGGCCCCTATTATTATTGAATTTTTAGTGAAAAATGTAGATCATGAATATATTCGGATCAAAAATAGTGCTTCAAAAATCATTCAGGAACCGACAACAATGCCTTGGGGTAATCGCTCATTGCTTTTTTGTGATCCCGATGGTAACATGCTTAACTTTTTCACTCCGCTGAGCCCTGAGGCGATCAAAAAATTTGGCGTAGAAGCCACGAACTAATCCGCTCACATGACAAGATACTAAAGTCTAAAAATTAGTATCTTGTCTTCCTTAATCGATATTTAACAGCTATTTCTTCAACTCATGGCCCTAATTAAAGATATATATACACCGGAATTTTATCAGTTTATTGCCGATCAGTTCCACCGCGTTGACAACAGTTTTAACAGAGAACAGTTTATCAAACGCGTTTTTTCAGGCAGTTTTCATGAAATGGAATGGAAACAGCGTACAAAACATAGCACAGCGGCCTTACATGAATTTATGCCGGCATCCTTTCCCGAAGCAGCGGCCTTACTAACACAAGTGGTGGAACATCTCCTAGAAACGAAGCATCGGGGAGGCCTTGAATATGTTATTTTTCCGGACTATATCGAAACTTACGGTATCGGAGATTTTGAAACAGCTGTGCAGTCATTTGAAATCGTCACGAGATTCATAACCTGCGAATTTGCCGTTCGTCCATTTATTATCAACTATGGATCTCGTATGATCGCGGAAATGGAAAGATGGTCCAAAAGCCCACATCCTCAAGTTCGACGCCTTGCAAGTGAAGGATCTAGGCCCCGACTCCCCTGGGCGATGGCAATTCCAGCGTTGAAAAACGACCCTTCCCCTATCCTGCCTATCCTCCAAAACCTCCATAATGACCCATCCGAGAGCGTAAGAAGAAGTGTGGCCAACAATCTCAACGATATTGCCAAAGATCATCCCCATCTCGTTCTGACCATTGCCCAGCACTGGAATGGAATCAGTAAAAATACAGATGCCATCATCAAACATGGCTGCCGTACCTTACTCAAACAAGGACATCCAGCGATTCTAAGCTTTTATGGACTGGATAGTAGCGATTTTCATATTAGGAATCTCAGTATCCATACACCGGCAGTTAAAATAGGTGAACACCTTATTTTTTCTTTTGAAATTGAAAATGGAAGCAGCGCCGCCAGATCACTACGTCTGGAGTATGGGTTATATTATCAAAAGTCAAATGGTCAGCTATCTCGAAAGGTATTTAAAATTAGTGAACGAACCTATCAGGGAACTGAAATAAACCGTATCGAGCGAAAGCAATCTTTCAAATTGATTACTACCCGGAAATTCTATGCAGGGAAACATAAAATTTCAATTATTGTCAATGGGCAAGAAACGGTTCAACAGGAATTTGAGCTATTGCACATTTAACGGGAAATAAGAAACAAACGAAGGGCTTTCGTGTTCTACTAGAAACAACAGGATATACGCTGGGCAGGTTTTTCCCAGCGTATATAAGGTAAGTTCTTAAGTTAATATGAGGTCTGTTATGAAGAAAATTCTCTTGATCCTTTTTGTCTTACTTATCGTATTTATCATTGGGCTTTTAATTAGAACGCTGACTTACCCGTTTACGCGTGTCAAAAAATCTGCTGCAGCGCCTGTGCAGCTAGCGGTCAATGATAGCATTGTTGCCCGATTTGCCGGCGGCATCAAAATAGCCACAATCTCTATTGGCGACTCGACATTATTTAACCATGTTCCTTTTGAAGAACTTAATAGTTACATCAGGCACAATTTTCCACTGATCTATCGCTCCCTGGAAACCTATACGGTCAATGGCCACGCGCTGGTCATTCGACTCAAGGGAAGCGACAATAGCTTGCTTCCGCTACTCTTTCTTTCGCATATGGATGTTGTTCCTCCTGGTTCAGCTGCTATAAAAAACAACGATTCAACGCTATTTCAGCCTAGAGACCAGGCAATACCGCCGGTTAGTGAAATAGCCGAAGAATGGGACTATGCACCTTTTTCGGGGGCAGTAGCCAACGGCCGCATTTATGGCCGCGGAAGCTTAGATATGAAAGGTATGCTCTTCTCCTTACTTGAAGCTACGGAACAGTTGGTTAGAGAACAGGTACAGCCCAAGCGGGATATCTACCTCGCTTTTGGTTTTGATGAAGAAGTTGGTGGCGTACGCGGCGCAGCTAAAATAGCAGACTACTTCAAAGAAAAAGGTCTTAAATTCGAAGCCGTTTATGACGAGGGTGGACTCATTCTGGAAAAGGGCTCGGTCAAGGGAATCAGCTCCGATGTAGCATTGATCGGTTGCGCGGAGAAGGGATTTTTATCCCTGAAAATTAAGGTCAAAGGTCTTGGTGGGCACTCTTCGATGCCGCCAACAACGAGTGCAATTGGTAAAGCGGCAGTCATCATGCAGCGCTTAGAAAATCACCAGATGAAAGCACAGATCAGCCCTATTATTCAAAACTTCTTTCAACAGGTTGGTGGTAGCATGCCTTTTGCCTCCCGTTTTGCGATTGCTAATCGCTGGATTATGGAATCTTTACTTCTGGCTCAACTAACGAAAAACCATTCGACTAATGCCCTCGTGCGAACAACTACAGCACTGACGATGATGAAGGGCAGCGATGCCCCCAATGTGCTTTCACCTGAAGTTGAATTTGTCGTCAATTTTAGGCTATTGCCTGAAAACACCCTACAGGAAGTTCGGGATCATGTCGAGCAGGCTGCAAGCGGGTTTGATGTTGAGATCGAACAGGTCGACAATGCCCGAGAAGCATCCAAAGTCTCACCAACAGACGTTAAAGCCTATAAGATGATGGAAGCTTCAATCCGCAGACTATACCCTGATCTTATCGTTACACCTTACCTGACCGTTGGCGGAACAGACGCTATCAAATACCAAAATCTCAGTGATCATATTTATCGCTTTATGCCAATTAAAATTAATCACGCTGAACAGCAGAGTATGCATAGTACCAATGAATACATCAGCATTGAAAACTACTTGAAGATGATAGACTATTTTTATTACATTATGCGTCACTACGACGATGAAATTAGTGCCAAAACTAACTAGCTTGCTAAAGGTTATATTGCTCCATTTCCATCTTTACAAAATGTACAAATGCCGAAGGTGGCATTCCGGTAACGGTTTTAAAGGAAGAAGAGAATTTACTTAATGATGCAAAGCCACACATATCTGCAAGATAGGATAATTTAAAATCCAGAAGCTCCGGAGAAGTACGGATCTTATCCACAATATAATCAATCCGCCTTGTCTGGAGATAATCGTAAAAGTCTTTGCCTTTGAACTTTTGGATGATATAAGTTACATAGCGGCTGTTCGTTCCCATGTCTGCTGCAAGCTGGCTCAATGTAACTCCCTTTTCCAGATAAAATAACTCGGCTTCTTTTTTAAGCAGGAGCTGATATAATCGGTCTTCCGTTTCTTTCGACATATTAACCTCCTTCGCTTTGATATTGCCCGGGTTTTCTACGCGCTCATTCAGCAGAAGTTCGGGCTTGATCTGCGGGCTGCCAATGACCATTTTTGCAGGTTGTTTTTCCATTAGATCAACATACTTTTTTCGATAATTCCGTTGTTTTTCATAGAAAAACAATATCCCGCCAGTCGCCAAAAGCAAAATCACGGTGATACCGCCCAATGCGAAGATTAACCTATTCCTATAAAAGAACTTTCTTTCATTGAGGTTTTCTATGAGATCATCGGAGATACTCTTCGCTACATTGTCTCTTTTCTCCTTGAGGTCAATAAAAAGGGAACGATATTGAAGTGACTTATTTTCATCTATACTTTCCTTATAATATTTTGACAACGTTTCGTAGGTTAACATGCTTAGTTCCTCCACGCTACCATTTTCAAGATAAGGTTGTACTAAATCCAGGTATTTCTTTGCGTTTTTCAGATCATTGCGTGCAAGTGCCACTTCGGCCTGAGCACGATAGATATATGGTTTGAGATTACTTTCAACTGTTTTAATTTTATCGAAGGAGGAGTTCAAAAAGGAATCTGCAGCCGCCAAATTGCCTAAATTCAAGGCACAAATTCCCATAAGCTGATCATTTGTAGCTTTAATGAGCAATGCCTTTTTATCATCATTGGCATTGTGTTGAATATAGGATGAAGCCTTAACCACATATGCTTTGGCATCCAAATAATTACCCTGGGCAAAACTATGAAATGCTCTTTCATGTAAAATATTGATACGTGTAAGCATTTTCATGATCGGATCAGTTTGATTTTCATTGGCAACTTCAGCTTTTCTCAAAAAACTCTCGGAAGCTTTCAATAGGCCCAATTGACGGAAAGAGGTTGCCAGTGAGCCCGAGGTCGTTGCCTGCCAGGAAAAGTTCATAGTTGCATTGGAGATTGTATCCGCGCGCATAGCACTTTGGATACTCTGTTTCATATCACCTTTATTTTCATAAAGCTTAGACCACAACATATAAACTTTAATTTTCTGTTCATCGGTATTAGCGACACGTCGCAAAGAGTCTGCAACGCGTTCCGCCTCCTTTATGTCAATGGCTACCAAAGAAACAACTACATCCAGGTAACGTTTGTTAAACTGATCTTCCTTTAAATGCTGGCCGTAACTGCGCTGTAGCAAAACGAGAAATAATAAAAAAACAAAAATAAATGGCTTCATCATAAACCTATACAGCAGTAAAATGTTCGTAAAACTTATATTCTAATCCAAAACAAAAAACCACGACAGCAGCAGTGTCAGTAGTCCTCCGAGTAACGCAGCCAAGAACACATCTTTGGTCTGCCATTGTCTTTTTTGCGCTAACTTTTTTACATCTTTCCCCACTAGATATTCATTGTAATCGTAATATGCACGTAAATTATTGGAATCAATAACAACTTCGATCGTACGCTCTATTTCCCGTTCCAAATGTATAAGAGCCAATTGTGAGGAAAGATAACCGATCTCATTGTCGGCGACTTCACGCAATTGCAAAAAATCCTCGAGTGCCTTATCCAGATCCTCTGATAATAGTAACTCATTATTTGGGCAATATTTTCCAAGTGCCGTGGCTAACCTTTTCTCCAGTTCAATCAAGGCCACCAGCAATTCTTTCGGCTCGTATATTACAGTATCCATATATTAGATAAATAACCGTATAGGCAAACCTATCATCGGCGCTAAATATCCTATTTTAAATTTGTGTTAAAAATGACAACTATCATCTCTAAAATGAATGACATCACTAACGCTTTATAAACTAATAATTAACAGAAATTACATCCCCCAAGATATAGCCCAAAGCTATTTGTCATGAATGCTCTTATTAAAATCTTCATCCATAAAATATCCCTTATTATTTTCTGCGCCGTCTACGAGGGTTTTCAATCCACCCTGAGCCCGGATCTCTTCACTATAGAGTTCTTCATAATCTTTCGTATACATCGCATTTGGCACCACATTGATATCAAAGATTATTTCACGAATGGGTGATTTCTCAAAATTTCCATATAATGTGATATAGTGCTTAACATAACCCACATTTTTTGCGCTATTGTAACTGAATGTCAATAAGCGTTCCTTACCTGGGGGGATGGAAAATGCCCCTAACCCCTCTTCAACTTTCAGGCAGCCACAGGAAGTAATAATATCGGTAATCATCATCGGATTCTTACCTGTATTTTTCAAGTTGAAAGAAAGATCTTTTTCCTGGCCGGCTAGCAATGGATAATAGTGCCGCTCATTATCTTCAATTTCTATACTGGTCTTACGGTTTGCGATATCCATACATGACCCCAATAGCAGCATAACAGCTGCGAAAATTGCATTTTTAATATATCCGTATCTCATCACAGGCAATTACTGATTTTTTAATATCCTTACTCTTGTATATTCTCAGTTGAACCGTTCCATTTTTCTCCAGTTCGACCTCCCTTTCCAACACAGCAACTCCCGATTGCAAATCAAAATCATTTGCCGTAAAAGTCGCTACTTTGCGGCCATTGCAAAAGAATTCAACATGATCTGGCACTAGCATTCGATGCTTGGTATGCACCAGGCAACGTAGTGTAAATCTCTTTGTTCGCCCGGATTCATTATGGATGATACCGTCAACCACGATGTCTTCACCCGCTAGAAACCAGCCCTGATTAAAATCACTCGCAAAACCGTCTAACCCATCACTTAATAAATAACTGCCTTCGTAATTTTGCTTCGATATCCCCCCCGTTGCTTGTGTCTGCGCAAAGTCATTCCGCTTGAAGGAATTTTCCTCAAACGTTTTCCAGTCCTGGATATACCTATGGATTGCTCCATCCTCTTCCTTGTAGTTCTTCAGGTCGGCATAGGCTATATAGGTAGACAACCTATCCAGTGCCTCTTCTTTGCTGGCGGAATTGATTTCCAAATCTGGCGTCCTTTTCCTATCGCCCTGCATTCCTCCTGCGCTGGCATACTGAATTTGAAGTTTGGTATAAGCCAATGCCGTTAATAATTTGTTGATTTTCTCCCGTTCATTACCCACGGTGAACTTATTCAATTGGATCAATTTCTCATAGAAATGAAAAAACTCTTCCTGGTCAATATACGTCCGTAAAGCCTCGCGAAAGGAGGAGTAAACATCCGTTGGGTGGTTTCTTTTAAGGGCGCTACGCTCCAGTCCAATTAAGTAATTTGATAGCAAGTTTCCGGTACTTGGATAAAACCGTTGCAGGTAGTTTGTTATCAATTGCGGCACTTCCAACGATGGATCGATCATTAAGGCGGCAAATACATAAGTTTTTACATCTTCGAAAGAACTATAATCATAACCACTACCATTTAGAAATAGTCCATCAATGCCAAGGCTATTAAAAAAAGGCAGCTGTTTCTTTACACGCTCCATGACCGGGAATGGCGTGAGATAGTCGTCAAAATTTGAAACATAATCCCAACTGTACAGATGCCTCACCTTTGTTTTCCAATTGTTCGCTAGCATTGAAAAACTAGACACAGCAACCGAATTCAAATCGAGAACTGCAGTTTTTGGTAAGTCGATCGTGCTAACAAATGCACCAACATTCTCCATTAACATTCTTTTCGGCGCTTCGGCAGTGGATCGATAAGCGAGTGTAAAAAAATGGTGCTTTGGAAATTCCTGTGCCAGCCGATTAAGCAGATCGCCAACTGCTGCAGTGGCACTGGTTTTCGTATTCCCCTTTTTCTGGCATTCGTTACAGGTACAAACGAAGTCATTGTCATTTGGAGCTATCATAAAATAGGTTGGTCCCTTTGCTCCATCGCCATATTGATCTCGTATATATGAACTAATCGCATTGTAGGTTTCCTGTGCTGAAAAACAATACTGTTCATTTATTCTCTTTCCGTCTACCAATGCATAGGAATTGGTCGGTATGCCCTTTCCAAAAACGCGTTTTAGATTATGCCCCCAAACTCCCCAGTCGCGATCTGTAGTTTTAGTCAACAGCATCCCTGCATAGTCCGTGTGCAGATTTGATGGTAAATGCGGCTCGCGGTATTGCATTGCAAAATGCCCTTTATGACTTTTAAAATTTAAGTAATTGGGTGGCAGGTCAGCGATATCCAACTGATGGAAATTTGAGAAATGATCAATTAAAAGGTATGAAATCCAACATAGTGTAGCATACTCGCGTCCATAGATAGAAAGCCGATCTGTCTCATTACGGATTTCATAATCGGAATCCAAATCTGGAACAATCTCCAGGTACACCGTATTTACTCCCTGATAGTTGATCTGATCCGAACGTTTTACCTGAAAGCTCGTTCTATTTTGAACACGTTTTTTTAGGTGATAGTATAGATAATCTGCCGCATTACGACTGCTTTTATCACCATTGGATGCTATGGTGAGCTGTGGCGACTCAAACTTGAATGTACTCGCCTCGCCCGCACAGCTTAACAACAAAATTTGTAAAATAAATAATATGGCGACCTTAAAAAGATACATTTAACTGAAGATATAGATTATATAAATTTCGATAAGTACTGTTGTCCAACTCTTTTCCCGTTTGGAAATTATACCAGGTACCAATTGCGCTCACGCCAATATTGCGGCTGATAGATCGTCCTAATCCTGCTCCTACCATCGCATTGAAGACATTAAAGCTATTATAGAATTGATTGTCCAACAAGTCAATATCGGGTGAGTTACCAATACTTCCCATGGCTAATACATAGTTTTTGGGACTATTCATAAAGTACTGCGCTTTTCCCATCAGACTATAGAGATATCGCCCTTGACCAGCGCTATTCAGATAGAAATTGCTCAACTTCGCATTAAGGCGAAAATCCTCGATTTCCTTGCTGATTCCGAGATTCAGATTAAACAGATTTTGCTTGGTATAGAAACTCCGAAAACCCAATCCCGCCTCTGCTTCCCAAGAGGGGTTCCAGGTATAAATTGCTGCTGCATTCAGGGCAATTTTAGCAAAATACTTATTGGCCCAAGCGACATCCAAGCGACTGGACAAATCTGCCGTCCATGGTCTTGCCCATTCAAATTGGCCCTGAACTCCCTTGCCTTCAGCACGACCAGCATAATTTACCCGCCCCGTGTAAGTGCTGCCATCTGCATTTAGTCGGGTATAATCGACTGTAGAGATCGTTGAAATGGCGTAATCATCACCAAACCTAGCCCTTAAATGCGATACTGAAACTGTATTATGGAAAGATTTTTGCCCCAAATAATTGAGATGGCTTTTGAAATCGTCCAATTCCAGCAATGAGGGTTCATAAAATTTCTGATAATAGTAGGCTGAATCGTAATTTTTTAGTCCCTCGTAAGCTTGACCTTTCATATATTTCAGCACTTTGTTGTCTTTGTAGTGCAATGCAGTGTCGATGACCGTCAAGGCCATTTCATGCTCCTTTCCCCTAAGTAAGCGTCCGGCGTATTCTTCTGTCGTATTTGTGAAGGTATTTACCAAGGGTATGTGAAACGGATTGAGCTTTACCTGAGCATGTAAAAGCGCCCAAGAGTCCGCAAGTTTCTCTACCTTATGTGTCATTGCTTCGGCGAGTTTTATCTTAAACGCGACATCATCGGCATATTGTCCTTCGGCAATCTGTGCATAACGCAACATGGCATCGTTGTCTTTCAGCTGATAACAGATATTGATCATATAAAGCAGTGCATCTTGATTATATTGATCAATCGTGAGCCATCTGTCGACAGACTGTTGTGCTTCAGGGAGTTTATACGCTTCAAGTAGTTTTTTGACGCGTGGTATCATGATATCACTATAGCCGCTCAGCAAACGCTGGCGCTCTTCCTCATTCGCTCTACCCAACACCTGTTCGTAAATCAAAAGCGCTTGATCGTAGCGTCCTTGCTTATTGTACAGATCCGATTTTTTTAACAGCAGCGTTGCATCGCCCGGCTCGTCAAGGAGAATATCGTCCAAAACAACAATCGCCTCCTGATACCGACCTTCTGTCACATAAGCATTGTACAATCCCTGTTGCGCTACCGCTATCGATGCATCGTCCCCATAACGTATGACATCTTTCCAATCACTAATGGCTACTGCAATTTTTCCATCCTGAAAACTCGTTTTCGCCTGCTGTAAAGTGAGCGTGACATAGGATTCCCGGAGATCAGTATCTCTGGGATATTTTGCAAAATAGGTTTTCGTCAAAGTTGCTACTTTGGCTTGATTACCCATACGCTTGTACACCGTCAATTCTCTCATGTCTAACTCCTTACTCCCGCCTACACTACGACGATGTTTACTTAAAGCAACAATAGCACCTTCATACTGCTCTTTTGCTATTAGGTCATTATATACATAATCAAAAGCCTCCTTATTTCCAGGTGCGCCATCAAATATTTTTCCATATAAGCTCGCAGGGTCATTATTTTTAGCATTTCGTGCCGCTTCAAGCAAAAAATAGTTGTATTGCGATTGTAAACTGCCACTACCTCCATGTTTAAGTTGATCATCCAAAAATGCCAAGATTTCAGGATACCGTTGTTGATGCTCTAATATTGCAATCTTCTTCTGCACAAAAGCAGCATCTCGGGGAAACTGATTTAGCGCCCGTTCGGTGTAGACCAGTGCATTACTAAAATCGCCCGCCTTGATATAGTTATCGATAATCGAAAAGTAACTATCCTGTTTTCGAGGTTGATCTTCGATCAATTTTTTGCCCATTTCAATGGATTGATCAAGCTTGCCTGATTTTTTAATTTCTGCACTACGTTTCTCCAGGAGATAATTCTGATCCGATTTAAGTTCGGTATCTTCTGGATAAATCTGGGCGATACGCTTCAACAAGCGATCTGCCTCGACCTGGTTGCCCATGGTCCGATACAATTCAATTTTCTTGCGCCACAAGCCTTTCCAATAAGGATTGACCTCCAATAGTTCATTGATATAACAGATCGCGCTCGAATAGCGCTGTGTTTCGGTCTCTACAGCAACAAGCATATGCTTGGACTCCACATTTGCGGGAGCATATTCAAGTGATTTTACCAGCTCATATCGCGCTTTATCATACTGCTGCCGATGAAGATAATATTTCCCGAGCAGCATGCGCATATCCGAATCTTTGGAATTTTTTTGAAGAAATTCATCGACTTTTTTCTTTCCTTCCTCCCACTTTCCCTGGCTATAGAGTTCATTAATTTCGTTGGCATCTTTATTTCGTTCAATTGTCGTTCCGGCCCTTTGGGCATAGCTGGGATGTCCCAGCAGTAAAGCGCCAGAAATGCCGATAAAAAGACTGGCGTATGTAAACTTCTTAAACATTGTTATTGGCAGCGTTAACATTTTTTGAAGGCGAAAACCCTTGACGGGTCATCTGTCCCCATTTGAAATTTCGTTTAGTTAAATATTGAATGTATCCTCTAAGGGTGAAAACCACAACCAAAGGATGATATATAATAGCTTCAAATGCTGAAAACAGCACGAGCTTGAGGTATTCCCAAAAGTTTTTGTAAAGCTTATTCAATACCAGATCATACGATACGGTAATGATAGATACAGAGAGACCAATGAGATACGCATAGAGCAACATCATCCAAAATGTATCAAAATTGACCTGATGCGTAAACAATAAAAACAACAGGAATAAAAATCCAGTAAACTCGATTATTGGCGCCAGAAATTCAAAAAAGACAATGTAGGGCATCACAAGAAATCCAAGCCGGCCATAGTCCTTGTTTAAGAAGAATTTCCGATGATCGATAATGAATTGCAGCATACCACGTCCCCATCTGGTACGCTGCCTATTCAGCACTTTTATATTTGGTGGTCCTTCTGTCCAACAGAGACTATATGGGCATTGTGCAATCTTGTATTTCTTTCGGTTTTCCCGCATATAGGCCACCATCCGCACGGTCATATCCATATCTTCGGCGTGAGAAGCCGAATCAAAGCCGCCTGCAGAGGTCACTACCTGAGTATCAAAGAGACCAAACCCGCCGGATACGTTTGGAATAGCATTGAGCATCGACCAGCCCATTTTGGCCACCAGGTAAGATCGGAGATATTCTGTTTCCTGAAAAAGTGGAATAAGGCCTTTTGGTGCTCTTACACGTGTAATTTGTCCTTTGTCTATCGAACAGCTATTCACCATACGCATGGTCGCTCCTACTGCAATCACATGCTGTTCACTATCCAATACAGGCAAAATAATTTTGCTCAGGGTATCCTTGGCAAGAATACAATCAACATCGGTATTGATAAAATAGGCGTATTGAGCCATATTAACACCTGCATTCATTGCATCCGCCTTTGTTCCGCCATTCTCCTTATCGACCACAATGAGCTTACTAAAAGCCGGGTTTTTGGATCGTAATATGCGATGAACAGGCCTACAGTATACTTTATAGACGTAATAATAAGGAATTTCCTCTAGTTCAAATTCGTCTATTAAAATCGCTAAGGTCTTGTCTTTACTACCATCGTTAACAATAATTACTTCAAAGGTTGGATAATCGAGATTTAAAAGAGAGTTGACACTATCAGAGATAATCACTTCTTCATTGAATGCTGGCGCAACAATAGATATTCCTGGCGCCTCATTCGGAAAGTTTTTTAGATAATGTTCGTCTCTTTTTGTGTAAGAATAACGATAACGTATCGTTTTAAAATAGCTCATTACGAGCAATGCTATATAGAAAATAGCAAGCGTAGTTGCATAAAAGTAAATAAGATAAGTAAAGAAGTATACCATTTTTCTAAAAGTTTAGGCTGATACGAAAATATTTTCTGAAAACACCTGATCCAGCAGCAGGTGCTCTTTCTCCTTGGCTCCAGATCGGGCATCTTCTTTGAGCTGATGAAGTTTCTGCTTTCCCTGTTCACCATGGCATTTAATAGAGCGTGCCACCAGCAATTTGATGTTTACATCTGCTGTTGACTGATAGGTCTCTACAAGGAAAGCCAAGGTGTGTTCATCTCGCAGACCACCCAGCGCTTTAATGATAGCCTCTCTGACACTGCTATTCTCCAAGGCGAACCTATCGATTAGCACAGGTGCACATTCAAAATAGTCGAGTTCTCCAAGTGTTATTACGATCTGTGCCCGCACATCCTTATTCTCCTGTTTATCGAGAAGTGTCAATAAAGTTGCTGAAGCCTCATATTGCTTGAAGAAACCAATCTCACGAAGCACAAAAATGATATAATTTGGATTTTTTGAATTATTAATCCAGCGAAGTAAATTGGGCAATTTACCTTCATTTGACTTTTTAATTAATGTGGCATGGAGACGTAATTTATCCAACTGAGTGAAAGCTTCATCAAAGTTTTCCTCCATAAATCGGAATGGATTATAGGTATCTTGGCTGGTATACAGGTCACGTGCTGCCTTACGCAGTTGGATATCTTTATGAAATGTTGACTTGGAGAGCACTCCACTATTCACTCCATTATCGATTTCACCCACGATTTGTAAGACTTCACGCCGACGGTCAATGGTAGCAACGCGCATACGCTTTTCCCAAAAACGCGTCAATCCCAACGCTTCAAGACAATTCTTATAATTAATAACATTAAGTGCGCTTGCCTTCTCTACCGTATTTTTGACCGAAAGAACAAGATCGGTCACTAATTCCCATTTCCACTTTTTCACTTTACTTACATCATAGTCCAGAAGAGCCTGGATTTCCTCGACATCATAGTTCGCTTTGTTACGCATAACAAAATCCAGTTTCTCCTCAAAATGTTGTTTCGTTTTGTTCTTTCGCCGTTCTTCCCGATTTATTTTATACCCTATAAACAGTAAGCGCAGTATGCCACATAGTGTAATTACTGCCAACAACATAACCATCGCCAAGGTCATTCGAATAATTAAGGGATATCCATTGTAAAGAGAGCTCAGGTAGCTCAAATAATACAGATAAAAATCGTAATACATAATCTTCTTTTTTTGGGTTGATAAACAGTCCTCAGTTTTCTACCTTACATCCATTCGGATACGAATAGATTCATTGTCAGAGACATAAAAACTTCTTGACAAAGATTATCAATCGATTGGAATAGCATGTCTCAAACAAAGGACATATCATCGCGGATAAATTTATCGCTCAGCGATAACACGACAAGTAATAATCTGCAAATAATTAATAATAAGCTTATTACAAAATAAAATCAGCTCAATGTCCCTTAGGACGGGACAACTGTTTTTACGACTAAAAGAAAACATTTCTTTTGTGAAAAAATAAAATTGCCACATCAAATTGAGACAATTCAAATTTATCCACATACCATTGAAAGACTATCTAAGCGATATTGATGGGGAGAACAGCCAAATTCAGATTGAAAATTGCGATAAAAAGAAGCTCTGGAATTAAAACCACAAACAAAAGCCAGATCGCTAATGGTGTAGACAAGTTCCTGGGAGCGCAGCTGTTTGGCTGCGTAGCGTAGTCGTAATTGATTGATAAATCCATTCAGTCCCTTGTCATATTCATCTTTGAGAAATGATCCTACCTGATGTACAGGAATACCCACTTGCTGGCAAAAGCTCTCCTTATTGAGATCGCTATCCAAATATGCTAAGGTTTGTATAAAATAATCAATGGCTTTTCTATATTCTAACTGTTTTTCTGCACTCATTGGAGGAAGAGAAAGTTTGCCTTTCTGTTTTTCCAACTGCCGTACTATATCGAGCTCGAGTATCTGTTGTGGAATTACAGAAATTTTACTAGCATTAAAGGCTTCTGTTTGTATTAACTTTGCAGCTGGAGGCACAACAAACTGGATTGCTGAAAGGAAGATCACATATAAGCCTATACTGAATCCCCGATGAATATTAAAATTAACATCAAAATAGGCCATTCTAAAGATCAAAAAAGAGGACAAAAAAACAAAAACAATTATACTAGCAAAAAAGATTATTCCTTTAAGGTTAAATTTTAAAAAATCGTTTTTCCGCATTTCAAACCACAACCAAACCATGTACCCTAATAGATGGATGTAAGATAAAAAATTAAGGAAGATGGAATAGTCGAGGTTATATCGGTATCGAAGGGTAAAATTACTGCATAGCAATACAAAGATCAGCATGCCTCCAAAAAAAGGAAACATATGCTTCCACAAACCAAATACCGTAGATCCGGCAATGAGATCATGAACTAATAGTGCCAATGCGGGTCCATACAATAATCCATTAGGAAAGATCAGCAAAAGATATAGCCACTCAGGAAACAAGTGGTTGCATAAAAATCCGAACAGAATCTGAAACAAACCCAATGAGAGAATAATCATAAGGTGTCTCTGAAATAATGTATTTTCTCGTCGAATACTGAGGAAAACAAGCGTAACATTCAATAAAAATACCAAAACAGCAACTACAGATAAAAGCATATTCTTTACGTTAATAATATCGACATCCAGCGAAGAAGATACACTAAAGTGTAGGTTTCGACGGAATAGGTATCATAAATGTAGTTCAAAAAAAAGTTAAACAATAAGTTAAAATCGATATTCAAAAAACCTGTAGCCGAAGCGCCACAAACAGCTCATCACGATAACCTTAGCCATTAAGTAAATAATTATAACTATTCAAAAAGCAGTTCTCAAAATTCCGATAGTAGAAAAATAGGCTTTAGGCGCACTCAATTTTTTTTAATTTTGACCATGGACAATCTTCGCAATTACATTCACGCACTGGTTGACTTTTCGACGGATAGCTGGCACTTGCTGCAGCCAGCATTGACATTGCATAACTTCAAAAAAAATGATTTACTGCTGGAACAGGGTAAAGTTTGCAATTCGCTCTTTTTTATCGACAAGGGCTATTGTAGAAGTTATTATGTTATTGATGGAACTGTCAAAAACACAGGATTTTTCTTTGAAAACGATATCGCTACCAATATTCAAAGTTTTGGCAGCGGGCAAAAATCCGAATTTAACATCGTTGCCTGTGAGGACTTAAGGACCATTATTTTTGATAAGTCGACACTATTTAAACTTGCTGCACAGGCTATAGAAATAGAACGGTTGGGACGGCATTGTATCAGGCAGTTTGCTTCACGCCAGGAAGAGTTTTCCAATCTATTTAAACTCTATTCGGCTGCCGAACGTCTGTCTTATCTAGAAAACAAATATCCGGAAATTTTACAACGTGTACCACTTTCTCAATTGGCTTCTTTTTTGGGAGTAGCTCGAGAAACCTTAAGCCGAATTCGTAGGAGAAGGCTAACCCCCTGACATTATGTGACGATTGTCACAGGTTAGAATAATTTCATTTTGGGAACTTTGTATCAATTAAACAAAGATAAAAGATATGAAAACAGCCAATAATGCACTCTTGGATTTCGAAAAATTTATGGCTATCCGTTTAAAAGCCTCAACAGATTTTGTGGAGGGTCATTTTGATTCCCTAAAAGATATTTCTGTCTCAAATGAGCCTGCAACAATTTTTCCACCCAATGGAATATATATTTCTGGGGTATTACAGGTCAATGATTTTAACCAAAAAGGAGCTTCCAATTTCCTCCCGGGCGCACAAAACAAATTTGAAGTGATCCATCAAGATGCAAGTGATACGCTAGCCTATTGGACGGGTATACAACGTTCGTCCGTCAGCATAAAAGGGCAAGATACCCCGGTGATTTTCAATCTCCGAATCACCGAAATTTTCAGAAAAGAGCAAGGCACCTGGAAGCTTATGCATCGACATGCCGATACCCTGTCCGAATAGTCTAAATGCCCTAGCGAGCAGCAGTCTATTTATAGATCGCTATGGTTTGTGCCCTCTGCTCATTATGGGTAGATACTCAAAATTGATCGGCTGTGTACAGCAATGGTCCTCCAGCGATTTCCTACGATTTGAGTTCGGCATCGCTGGTTGATCCCTTGAATTTCTTGTTCCAAAAGAGTAATAAAATAATAAACAGTATAAATAATAACAGGGTGACTAAATTTGTCTTCCCCAACAGTGCGTGTAAAGTAGCTGGAGCTATAATTGAATTGGTTCTTATGGTGGAGAAAGTCAATACAAATGAAAAGACAATACACAAAAGCACAAATCCGGCAAAGCCACCAAATTGGCTAAAATTATCAAAAATTAAAAGATGCCAAATCGCCCAAAATATTCCCGTTATCACACTTTTAATGGGCCATTTTATTTCACCTAAACTATCATTCAAATAGCCCCGCCAAGTAAATTCCTCCATGATATCATACAGCAATGTAAACAGGCAGAACAACAGTGCCCAAACGTGCTCATTGATACCGTAATTATTTTTAAATCCATAAATACCATATCCTGCAAATAAAAGGAATGGAAACAATAGCGACTTTATTTTATTAGGGCCAAAAAGTGTAACGGTGGAAACGACTTTTGACAAAGCATAAAAAAATGCCGAAATTATCAGAATAATAAATCCGTGATTCATATTCCAAGGCAATGGAAAACTGAAAACATCTTTCATAGCCATCTGGAAGATATTAGGAAGCTTTCGTATAGCAAAAGTTCCCACCATCAGCAATCCGTAAAATAATGCGATACGCAACCAGTTCGTCTTTTTTATGCTTTCAATAATATTCATACACTATTTATTAGTCTATTGTTCCTACGGCAACTGTTCCTTGTTTAATAACGACTACAAAATTGGAAGTCGCGAACTTACAAAAAAACGATAAAAGCAGATTTACCTTCAAAAGTAAAAATTAATCGGCATTAAAGCATTAGCCAAAAAGAAAGGCATGGAATCAACAATATACCAACTGCAAGAGTCCAAAACATCGCTATTTTACTAATGAAATAGCATTCACGTATTTTTTTTGTGCACAAAATCCAGGTCAAAAAACCATAGAGCAAAATTGGTAAGATATACATCTCCAAAGGATATGGCTGTAGAATTGGATTGAACTCCACTAAAATTTTGGCCTCCCTTCTGCTTTGAAAGAGCATGTACATCAAGGTAGAAACAACCATGGATGAGGAACTTGCAAAAAAGAGTGTGAGCAGTATCCATCCAGTTCTTTTCAACAACCAAAACAAAAGGACACCTACTATTAAAACCATTACATTGAAAAAGGACAGTAATGTGTAGTTATCCGGTAGCTCTTTGAAATATTTGATCGGATATACCAGTGCAGGAAAAAGATTATAGCCTTTAAACACAATGAGGAAACCTGTAAAAAATGAGATCCGCAAGATACTTCTTTTGACCACTTGTACCCTGGGCGTATCAAATCTACCGGTAATAGCCCATTGTTCTTTGGCTTTTATCGTATCAAAATTAGTCTCTTTTTCTGCTTCCCGCTGGTTAAGCACAGATCTTGCTGCTGTCAACTCCTCGGTGGTCAACTGTCGGCTTTTTAATTCAATCTCGGCAGCTTCAAGGGCCGAAGGCTCATAGTGATCGGGATTATCTACCACAGACAGCAACTGATCTGTGGGCCAAGTTTTATAAAGTTCAGCAAAATTATTTTCGGACATTGGCTTAATTTTTATAAATTTCAATATGTTATTGGGGCAAGTTCATAACAATAATGATTGCTCTCGCTTAAGCGAAAAATAAATGGTTAATCTTCCATAATGAATTTATAAAAATATAATTTATAAATCAAGCATAGTTTGGCCTATGCTACTTTATTTCAACTCAACGACCTAATTATCCGTTTTCACTAATTCCTTTTACAGCCCATTTCTTTGAAACCAACCATTGGGGACGATTTAAATATTGCGCATTGCAATGTTTACCTAACGACAGTTCATTAAATGGATAATGACGATTACTTAAAGTATCCCTTTTGTTACAAAAGCAATTCACACAAACGATTGCATTGCATAGTTTTCGTTTAATTTAATTATATTTATAAAATTAGGGTGAACAATTAAATTTAAATTATGAGATATCCTAAAATTACGCTACTGCTCTGTACAGTATTGGCAAGCTTTCTTTCTTGCCAAAAAAGCGAGGTACAAACAAATTTAGAAGATAAATTATCGCTACGGGCCGCATCCCCTGGTATAAGTGGATACGAAGTTCCCTTAGGTGGCAATGCTTTTGTTACTTCGGCACCTTCCGGTGCAGTAGAAGTCATCAATAGCAATGGATTGGCAAACTGGACCAATGCCAATAGCGTGATCAGTACCTATGCTAAGGTCCCCCAAGCGGGCGCTTTACGCGTTAAAATAAGGGCTAAAGTGTTACCTTCAGGCGATAGTAGTACCGTGAAGTTAACAATCAACGGTGTAAGCAAACAAATCAAACTTAAGGGTGGAACATTACAGGATTACACGGTCGGTACCTATTCGCTAAATACGGCGGGATATATAAAAATGGATCTTCAAGGTGTGACCAAGTCAGGCGATTATTTTGCAGATGTATCACACTTGATTTTAGACAGCTCGGCTACAAATGGCACTGTAATCTATAGTGACAATAATGTAGATAATACTTACTATTGGTCGCGACGGGGCCCCTCCTGCCATTTGAGTTATACCATTCCAACAAATCAGCAAGTATCCTATTATTATAGCGAGGTGAAAGTACCTGCAGGAGAAGATAAAATAGGTTCTTACTTTATGGCAAATGGGTTCGGCCAAGGATATTTCGGTATGCAGGTCAATTCAGCGACAGAGCGCAGAATACTATTTTCTGTTTGGAGTCCATATAGCACCGATAACCCGTCTCAAATACCAGCAGAGGATCGTATCACATTAAATAGAAAAGGGACAAATACGACAACAGGTGAGTTTGGTGGCGAAGGTTCTGGTGGACAAAGCTACCTCAAGTATAATTGGACTGCCGCCACTACCTATAAATTTTTATTGAAGGGAGAACCTGATAACAATGGAAGTACTGATTTTACGGCATGGTTTAATGATCCTTCGACCAATAATTGGATACTCATTGCAAGCTGGAAACGTCCCAAAACAAACACCTATTTAACTGGCTTTCATAGCTTCCTCGAAAACTTCAATGCCGACAACGGCTTCCTTGGCCGTTCTGCAGAATATAGTAATCAATGGGTTCGTACAGCTACTGGAACTTGGTTGAAAGTTGTGGAAAGTACCTTTACAGTTGATGCGACCTATTCAAACAACCAGCGTATAGACGCTATTGGCGGAACAGCCGGAAATAGCTTCTTCCTGAAAAATGGCGGTTTTTTCAATACCGTCGTAAATCCCGGAACGAAGTTCACACAACCAGGTTCTGGCACAGCGCCTTCAATAAATTTAACAACGCTACCTTAACAAGCATATTTACAGTAAATTATTCTGAATTTACATCCATTAAAAGGGACAATATTTCATTAAGAAGTGTCGTCCCTTTTAAACTCAACCTTGTCGTATTTACATTAACAATTCGTACCTTTCAGTAATACTTTATTATAAGTAGCTGATCCCCAGCCTTGGGTTTGTAGGTAACCTGAAGGCTTTTCCAACTAACGACGATAAATTCAAACTTCAAGAATGATAAACCTGTTTATGAATTTACTATCCAACCCCTTATCAATCCTTTTGAGCACTTTGTTGCTCATCAATAGCCTTTCATCAAAAGGACAGTATCTTGAACCCATAAAAACGAACCATAAACTAAAAACTCAACTTGATACGATTGTAAACCGTTGCGTTGTCGATTATCTTTCCAACAACAATACGTTTAGTGTGTCTATTGGAATCTATAATAAAGGGTCCAAAACAACCTACTACTACAGTAAAGAAAAGTTACCAAACGCCAATAACTATTACAACATTGGATCGGTAGCGAAAACCTTTGTAGCCGCTTTACTTGCACAAGCGGTCATTGAGAAGAAAATCAACCTCGATGATGATATCCGTAAATACTTGCCAGGAAACTATCCCAATTTGCAATACAACGGTCATGGAATCCTCGTTAAACATCTTGCAAATCATACTTCCGCGCTTCCAAAGACTTTCAGATTGCTTTCTACCAAAGTTGTCGATAGTTTAAAGGGGCTCGCTATTCCAGAACAGGTAGACTACCTTGGAAATTATAGTCGCGACAACCTATTTGACGACCTGAGGAAAGTCACGCTGGACAGTATTCCAGGTACAAAATTCAGTTACAATAGCATGGCTGTAATGGTACTTATTGCGCTGTTGGAAAATAGCTATAAGAATTCCTATGAACATCTTATCAGCGCGTATCTGAAGGGGCATCTTGGTATGTACCATACAGTCCCCTACTTGAATGAGTTGCAAAAAAACGATATCGTGCAGGGCCATGATAATAAAGGACAGCCAGTCCCATTTGCCAATTTGAGGGGATTTTACTTTGGTCCCACAATGAATTCAACCATCAATGATATGTTGACCTACATCGAAGCCAATCTCAAATTAAACGATAAAGCCCTTCTTCTAACACATCAACTGACTTATGGAAAAGACGATGGATTTGGTATGGGGCTAGGTTGGATGATCAATCGTGATGAACGTGGTACCCGCTATTTCTATCACGATGGGAATACTAAAATAGGCTACAATACCTTATGTGTGCTGTATCCTACATACGATTATGGCATCATCATTATTGTCAACGATACTGTGGATCAGCATAAGGTTGGTGAAATTGAAAATACCATCAGACATCAGTTTTTAATGCATAATCAATGACAAGCTTAATCTTCATCTTCGGCTGAAAAGAAGGGGTAAAATTAAGTCATCATTAAAAAAATATGTATTTATTTTTAAATCAATAAAAAATAAAATTAAAATAATAGACGTAATAATAAATTCTCCCAAAATATTATTAATTTTCGGAAACTAACCAATGTGGAAATCGGTGAATGTTTATTTTTTTAACTAAAGAAAGGAGGCAAACAAAACAACGACGATGAGAACGGCTTGGAAAACCAAGCACAATTAAATTAATGATTCATTCACAAATCTTAAAAACTAAGTTATGTTAAAATTAACCAGTCGCTGGAACAGACTTTATACTGTTTTGGCCGTAGTTTCCACATTTTCTATTTTTAGTTGCCAAAAAAATTCATTGACTCTAGAGAGTCCAGAGGCACAACTTAACAAAAAAGCTGCAGTATCCGCGCAAGCAGGAGCTACAATTGCTACATTGAATTGGGATCAAACCTATCAAAAGATTGATGGATTTGGTGCATTCGGAGGTCGGATTGTTCCATTCTTTGAATCCGCAAAAAGAGATAGTATCCTGGATTATTTATGGGGAGGCAGTGGGTTGAAACTGAATATCCTTCGTGGTAAGGTACTTCATACCTACCCTTTTAACCAACAGACTAAGGTCGTCACCATTAAACCGGCAGGAGTTTCGATTGACGTGGATCCCAATAGTACGACTTATCAGAATTTAACAGCAGACGAAAAAGAACAGCTTGGGCAGGTCTGGATCATCAAGAAAGCAAAAGAACGCTATGAAGTTCCCTTCGTTATGGCAAGTACCTGGACTCCGCCATTATACATGAAGACCAATACGAGTAGTATTTCCGCGAAATGGTTTAATGGACTTAATTTTAATACTTCTTCAACAGCTTTTGCTCGCTATCTGACTGGATTTGTAAAATCGTTTCAGAACGAGGGAATTACAATCAATGCTATTTCTCCGTCAAATGAGCCTGAAAATGTCTTTTCTGACTGGGATGCTTCTTATTGGGACTCTTCACATCTGGGACAATTTATTACCAACAACCTCCGTCCCGAATTAAACAGTGCGGGCCTTCAATCTACCAAGATCATATCTTCTGAGAATGCGGCCTGGGGAACAGCAGATAATTTCCTTTCAGGCATGGACAGAAGCAAAGTCGACATCCTCGCCGGGCATGGCTACGTAGAGATAAGCGGCATCATCACTGGTCAACGTGGATTTAACCAGAGCCCTTCCATGTGGAATTTTAGTATTGGAGGTAAACCAATGTGGGTAACGGAAGCTTCCGATGATGGCGGCAATTATGACAATGGTATTGAAGGAGGCTTGAAACTGGCGGTTAATATGCACAAGCTTCTCGCGGATTGTAACGCCAATGCCTATGTGTTTTGGCTAGGTATGCTGGCATTTCAAAATAATGAGGCGCTTATTTGTACAAAGAGTGATGGTTCCTTGGAATTTCCAAAAACGTATGATGTGATGGGACATTATTCCAGATTTATCAAAACAGGTTATATGCGAATCAATGTAGCGGTTCAAAATGGAAATGGCTTATTGATTTCGGCTTACAAAGATCCACAAACAGGTAAGTTTGTCTTAGTTGTCACCAACACGGGAACCGCAGCAGTTCCATTGGATATCAACCTTACAGGTTTTGCAAGCGGCGCATTGAATAATTACCAAACAACCGCAAGCAGTTCGGGGCATTGGGGTAATGTCGGCGCTGTAAATCCGAATAGTTCAGGCGTCTATTCTTTAACAATTCCTGCTAAAAGTATAAGCACTTTAGAAGGCAACAAACTTTAATTTATTAATTGTACTGAGGGAGTGCACTCCCTCAGTATATAATTTAAAATCCGATATGCGCTAAATCCTACACGTTACTGATCTTCAAATCCCCGTTCAGCTCCGCACCTATTCTTTCATTTTTGTAAACATAAGTTTTGCAGTATCTAGATCTAATACGTCCATATCAATGAGTTTCAATAATTTCACCATATGGAGTGTAGTTGACTTATATTTTAAAAAGTGTGCTGTTTTCAAATGGGCAAGGTAAGCTTGCTTGTCCCGATAGATTTCCAAGATACGTATTTGTGTCGGATTATCTTTTTTGAACATTGGAAAGATCGCAACAACACCTTCTTCGAGCTCCATAGATGCAGCAGCCTCTTCTTTTAAAATAGTCTTGTATTCTTCGAGGTGTTCAACATAAACCTCAATTTCAGAAATACGTACCATAGACTCCTTATCCTGTCCACGAACAATATCCCCGCATAAGAAAAGTATGATTAGCGTTAAGGGCAAAGACAATAATGATTTCATGCGATTAAGTTTAAAAGTTTTGGGCCTGATCATTTTTTCCAATCAAAGCGCTTCACAAATTTCGTTATATTGGATGATAACACCACTATATATATTACAGAAATATCTACCAGTTTTACGGATTTAGGTCAAAATATCGATGTCTTAGATTTCTCTTAAATCATATATTCTAATATCTTTGCTACCTGAATTTTGGAAAAACTACGATGAAATTGCACTACCTTGCGGTGCTTACACTTGGGATATGTACTATCTCTGGATTAAAAGCACAAGAAAAATCAAATCTTATCAAATTAAATCTTTGGCCTCTATCTGTTGGGAATATTGCACTGGAGTATGAAAGATCGCTCAATGAGCATCTATCGATCAATGGAACGATCAGTTATCGTCCAAAGGCCAACTTACCCTTCAAATCCCTTTGGGAATCTGCTTTTGACGATGATAATAATATTTTGGGTGAAGCTAAATTAGGGGCTTTTTCCATTACCCCAGAAGTACGTTTCTACATCAGCAATAAAGAAGTGTTAAAGGGATTCTATATCGCACCCTTTGTCAAATACGCCAATTACAGTGTACAAACAAAGATTACCGTCGATGAATCAAATTATCACAGAGAAGTACCCATATCGGGTACCTTAAATGCTTTTACCGCCGGTGTGGCAGTCGGTAACCAATGGAAGCTTGGAGAAAATATCTATTTAGACTGGCGCATTATCGGTCCCAGTTATGGTTTCAACAATGGAAAGTTCGAAGGGAAAACCCCATTAAATACGGACGAGCAACGCGAAGTAAAGAGACAACTGGAGGAATTTGACAGTAATCTCATGAAGATCAAAAAAGAAGTAAATGCTGATGGTGTAACACTCAGCACCAGCGGACCATTTGCCGGTATCCGCACCGCATTATCCATAGGTTACCGGTTTTAATTACAAAATCCTCCCCTCCTCATGTCATCTATTCCAATAAGCCCTTCGCCTTTTACATTCGAGCCCTATGGAACAAAAACATATGCTATATATAGAACGGCCTAAGGGAACCGTCTTTCCAGATTTTAATAAAATGTCCTTAATTTCATCTTTCATATCATTTTCTCCAAATACTCTTGCTACCTTTGTTTTTCAAATTAAATTAACATGCCAAAAGAGACAAGAACAGGGCTTTATCAGGGAATCATCGAAAAAGATGATAATGGGAACTACTTTTGTGGTCCCTACCTACTGGATTATCAGACCGTAGAAACTTACTATAAATTGGGCGATCGCGTTAGCATCAAAACCATTATCAAAAATACAAGCCGTAAGAGTATGGAGGCTTATCCGCAAAAATCAGTTAAATTTTCATTTGCGACAGAGGATCATGGAAATGACTAAAACTCTCTTAGATTGAACAATTTAAATAACAAGGCCTGTTTAACGGAAGTGGCCTTGTTATTTTAAAGATTACGTTTGACCTGAGACTAAAAACAAAACCTCTGATTTTTGGTAAATCGAGAGGCTTTTGCATAATCAAATTGATCGATTACTTTATAAAATAGGTATATTTTTTTTTCGGGATAAAGAATGCACTTTTGGATCACTCATCTAAACGATGCATTTAAAATTCATTTTCCATAAAAATTATTCAAGGTTCAGGTGCTCTTCGAGCACCTCATTCCATCGTCTCTGCTACCATGTATTGTAAGTTTAATTACCGATTTACTCTTCAAAGATAAATACTAGTTTAATAGCGTCCGAGCGGGAATAATTGTCTTGTCTCCTTTTTCGTCGAAATCGCGATTCAGTACGATGAAATTAACGAGTGAAGTAGTTGGATTGGCAATTAATCTAGGCTAGTACCTAATCTTAAGGGCAATAGGTTGCAATTCCTCATTCGGTATCTGGGGAACGTATACGGTTTGTCCTCCTCGTTCGTCGATCAATAGGGCCAATAGGCTGCTAATATCGTCGATTGTATCCAAACCGATAGGGTTGTCTACGATCGCTATATCCTGATCCGAAAGAATCTTAACGGCTTGATGAAAGCTTTCTTGAACGACCAGGATATCCCCGCGTCCATCTTGACATGCACGATAAATTTCTTGCAGATCAGTGATCACTAACCCCTTGCCCACAGCTACTTCCAGCTCTTTAAAGTAGTCTTCATTTTTTCGTACCAGCTCCTGTTTCATAAAATTCCAGGCACGGCTCTCCAACTGATGTGTTTCAATGTTATTGTAATCTATTGGTAAGTATCCATAATAGATTGATGGTCTATCCGCAACCTGTAAGAGCTTACTATAATTATCCTCCGTGCAAAACACGAGTGTTACGCTCTTTGTGTCCCCTATATAACGCAGTAGCGCTTTGTCCACCCGATTAAGATATTCCCTTAAGAGGTCATCAAGATGTTTGGCATCGCTACTTTTATCGGGAAATGTATTGTAAAATTGATTTTCGGCAATAGGAAACTCTTCACTACTGATATCCTCAACAATACGTCCATTCAAGGCACGAAAAAGATGAACACCGCTTTGCGAGAGCAACATCACAAGATAACTGGTTTGACGGCCAATCTCCTTAACCAAAGGTCGTACAGCAAATGTATTGCTAATATGGACACCTTCTTGGTTTGTCTCCCATGATGACTTGAAAACTTCTGCGATTGTACCTGAAACAAAGATATGCAGACTTTCAAGATTATAATTAATATCAAGTTCATGCGCTATCTGTTCCAATTGTTTGATGAGGCCAGCAACGACCCTCTTATCATACTTATCCGTTAGTCTATCAATCGCTTCTCCGATAAAATTTTTAATCTTTATTCGGTCGCTTAGGTTATCAGGATGTGTGCGATGGGTATTAAGGGAAATGGTAACGCATAACTCATCCTGAACACGAATAAGTATTTGTAGAAGTTGTTTTTCGGTCATAATCATAGACAAATAGTTAAAAAATTGAACACACTTTACTAATAACAACAAATTAAAGATCCTTCTTGTTTGTGTAAAATAAAAGTAAGTATTACCTCATTTAGTTAATTATCGAAACAAAAACAGCTTATTTATAGTTGTTAATTGTTAAAAAAACAATGATGAAAAAGGTGTTTATTGCAGGAGCAACAGGCTGGGTCGGTAAAGAATTGAGTAAAAATATAATCGACGATACAAACTATAAATTGGTTGGCGGGCTTTCACGCTCTTATGCAGGAGAAAATCTCGCTGAGATTCTAAAGATAAAAACGTCTCCGATTCCCCTATTTGATACAATAGAAAATGCAATTGAGGATATTGATTTTGATATTTTAATTGACTTTACCAGTCCACTTATTGCCAAGAAGAACATCCTGAATTCGATAGTTAAAGGTAAGCATGTCCTTATTGGGACTTCAGGGCTCTCAAATCAGGATTATGAGGAAATTGAAGAACATCTGAAAGAAAGCGCGGAATCCGTACTCGCCGCCGGTAATTTTTCGATCACCGCTGTTTTGTTGAAGAAATTTGCGGAGACTGCCGCTCAATATATTGATCAATTTGAAATTATAGATTATGCATCCCAAAGAAAGGTGGACTCACCAAGCGGCACAGTCGCAGAATTAGCCTATAGTCTTTCCAAAATTAAAACGCCGAAGGTTGAAGTCCCCATAAAGGATACCATCGGAAACAAGGAGACTCGTGGTGGTGATATCAATGGTATTCAAGTGCATGCGATAAGACTGCCGGGTTATGTACTAGGTGTCGAAACAATCTTTGGCATGGAAGATGAAAAATTAATCATCAAACATGAAGCTGGAACTGGTGTAGCACCTTATCTGAATGGCATTAAGATTGCCCTTGCTAAAATGGGCACCTTTAAAGGATTAAAACGTGGTTTGGATACCATAATGGATTTGTAAATTGGATCATTATCTATCAACCTCTAAATTTAACACAGAACGTTGTACCCACGCTGAGATCGCTTTCTACTGTGACCTTCGCGTCGAGACGATCCGCTATCCGTTTGACGATGGAAAGTCCAATCCCCGATCCTTCAAAGCCCTGCGAATTTGACAGCCGTTTAAAAATGTCAAATATATTACTGTCATCCTGAATATCCATCCCAATGCCATTGTCTTTAATATAATAGTAAACTGAATGGCCGTGTTTTTCACTATAAACTTCCACCCTTGGCTGATCTTTTTTACTGCTGTATTTTATCGCGTTGCCGATCAGATTTAAAAACAGCTGATATAGCAGTGTTCTTTCCCCGAGAATGGGCAAGGTCTCCCCTAAGACAAATTCCAACCTTGTACTGTCAAACTGCTGCTTGCAGCTTTCGAGAATATTAAGAATTTTGTTTCGCGGATCGATCAATTCTGTTTTGAATGCTACATAATTAGACTGTGTGAGTTGATAAACCTTATCCATCATTTCTGTTATCAGTCCAGTCGCATCGATGATATTCGTTGCCATTTTTCGCAACATCTCTTTCGGAAGATCATCTTTCATCAACATCATCTGTGCCGCAAGCTTTATGGAAGAAAGGGGGTTTTTAAGATCGTGAGTCAATGTATAGCCAAACGTATCTAAGGCATTGTTTGATCTTACGAGCTCCTTATTGAGCTGAGCAATCTCTCCACCCCGTTGCGCAATAGCCTGTTGGGTTATTTGTGCAACTTTTTCGATGAAGGAGAGCTCGGTTTTTTTCCATTTAATAGACTTGCCTTTCATCGTTTCACGCCAGGCTTCAAATGATGTCCTGGGTGACGGAAACTCTATTTCCCTTTCGGAATCGTAATGATATATTTTCTCGGGTTTCCCTGCCCACACATCTTCATATACGTGCTCCTTGCGGAATAAATAGATGTACCATTTATTACTTGGAAGAATATTTATCCGTAAAATACCAGGAAATATGAGCGATTGTACTGGGTCGGCCCTGTCAGGAACAAAATTTGATGTAAAAAATAAATCACTCTCGCCCTGTTTTTCTATATACAGATCAATCTGTCGTTGCTCTGATTCTGTCGGTACTACACCCCAAGTTTTGGAACCACGGTCATGTTTGATCACCAATCCGTCTGCCTCCACTATTTCCAAGATTTGCGGAGCGAAGCGTTCAAGTACGATTCCGATATCACTGTTTACCAATAATTCAGACTTTAGGTCACGTTCCATAACGCCCATAATAGTCTGCGCGACAAGATTTTCCCTTTGATATTCTGAAAGGTAATAATTTATAGCATACTGCGTTAAGAAGGCGCATAAGTGGCGTTGGGCAAGGTCCACATTCAAAGCTAGACTATTCTGGCAGGCCACCAGCCCCCAGAGTCTTCCCTCGATCACGATTGAAAAACTGGCACTGGCACGTGCACCTGCATTCTTAAGATACTGTAAATGTACGGGAGACAATGCTCTGAGGCTACAACGAGTCAGGTCTACTTCACTTGCCTCCAGGCCATGTATAGCAATAGTTGGTGCCTCAATATCTGCTACATGGCGTGCAAGGAATTTAACATATAGCGCGCGTGCTTGTGCCGGAATATCAAATTCTGGATAACGGTAGCCCATCAATGAGGTCATCCCATCTGCGATGGACTCTGCAATTACCTGTCCGCTATTGTCCTCTTCGAAACGGTATACCATGACACGATCAAAACCAATAATCTGGCGAATCAACACAGTCAATGATTGCCAAGCATTTCCATGTTGCTCTTCCAGGTATTTCGCATAATAAAATAAACGGGTCGCTTTTAGATGATTCTCACTACAGATCTCCACTTCAAGATATGTTTTCTCATCATACCGGTAAATGCTCAGATAATAATCTACATTTTTGATACGAATACGTTCTACAAAACGGGTAAATATCTCCCCTGTGATCTGTTTTTCTATTTCTTTGAGATTCAACTCCGAATCGGACGATATCAAAGGCAATAGCTGCTCGATCGATCTCCCCAAGATTTCTTTCATAGAAATATCGAGCAATGCAGATAGGTTTTCACTTGCGGCAATACAGCCACTCTCATTAAAAATACAAAGGAAACCGAAATATTGGATTTTACCGCATAGGTGGATTTTTTCTTCGTGGCACTCCAGTTGACGCATATTTTGCTAGTTTTTAATCTTTTAACTTACTAATAATAGGAAATTCTCGAAAGAGATAATTTGCCACGCATAATAAAATCTAGCACCCCTCTTCAAACATGTCATATCTAAGGCTAATATAGAAAAAAATAACTACGAAAAGTGGATCAAACGATTGTCCAATAATTATTCAGAATCTGAGTAATCCGGATGGCTGGTATTGAAGCCTATTAATTGGCTATTTCGGTGAAAAATAAAAAAGCTAGGTTGGAAAGGTGCCTAGCTTTAAAACTTTCTTCATGACCGGACAAGCAGTCTGTATTTAATCAACAATACTTTTTACGACTTTGTTTGGATTATTTTGGATATTACTCAATTAAAGTATAAATAACGTCATATAAAGGATTCGAAAGAATATAAGCTATCGGCGAAATTTTTATACGGTTTTATATTACTGACTAATAGATTGAGAAGTCCTGAAGCAAAACGCCACAAAACTCATAATGAACCGATTACAACAAAACAAGTATAAACCACATTTTCCGTAATATTTACGCAAAGATAGGATGTTAGTCTTTAGTTAGTAAAACTATTTATCAGTAAATCTTGTCATTTAAACATTGTCACTAAATAAATAATATTATGATTTCAAACAAAACATTACTCGCTTCATTAGCGACTGCAGCAATTCTAGTTTCATGTAACAATCAAACACCACAAGAAAAAGCAACCGAGCACATGGAAAATGCGGAGGAAAAAGCAGCTGACGCTAATGAAGAGGCCATGAAAACCTCTGAAGATGCTGCAACAAAAGATGCGGAAGCTGTCGTTTATTCAGATAAAGCCGCGGCCAATGCAGCAATTGCTTCAGTGACTGCCCCAGTACTCTCCAATGATAAGGCTAAAGAGCTTTATACAAAGCTAGGCAAAACTTGGGTAGACCGTATCAATGCAGAATCCGCGGAAAAAGCATTGGACAAAGAAAAATCGATATTGGATATAAAAAATGAGATTGAAAAAAATCTTGTTGAAGGAAAAATCTCCGCTTCGGATAAAGATAATATCATGAAATATCAATCCGATTGCCTAGCCGCTATAAAAGCAGCACTGTAATAGAGAACAGCAACAATAATCAGTAATTCATAAGATATCTTGCGATCCACTATCAGATCGCAAGATATTCTATTATTTTTGTTTCTATCATTACATGCCTTTTGATTAAAGAAAAATAAAAATTATGAAAACCCATTCGACAAATTATTTCAATACTTTAATTGAAGCTGCTACAGATACCAAAGTAGTTAAGGGTACTATTCCACCATCAAAACGCCATAAAACCATAGCTGAAAGACAATATGAATTAATCGCTGCAGCGCCTTATCAGTATACATCTGACGACATTATATTCCAAGTCTATGCGGAAAGAAGGGACCTAACGCCAGATGAGTATCCCGAAGCTAGAACAGTTTTTTTCTCTAGAGGACAAGCTTGCCTGCGCGCCTCCCCTCTTACAAAGACATATGGGTATGGGATTCATAGCAATAGTGAAGGCAAGGTCGCCTTATACGGAATGGAAACAACTATATACCAACAATTTGTATCGGATGATAATACAACAAAAGTTAAAGCAATGAAATCCGCTAGGTAGCGCTTGCAGAATAAACTTGTGTTGAAATAAGCGATCATTTTCCATGAACAATAACTTGCTCCAGAAAAGAAATCTGTCGTTCGTTTATTTTCTTCCTGGCTTCCGTAAATGTAAACCAATCGCCACGATCTATTTCAGGATAAGTTTGCATTTTTCCTGATTTAGGTGGCCATTCGATGTCAAAGGTATTGCTTACAAGTTTAGCAGGATCTATATCTCCTTCAATTGCCCAGCACTTAACTATTTTGCCTCCTTTTTGTTGAATAGCATTTAGCGCAATAAAATTTCCACGGGGAAGATAGCCTGTCTCTTCAATAAACTCTCTTTTGGCCGCATCAAGTTCATCTTCATTCAAATCGATTTCCCCTTTTGGGATTGTCCACGAGCCTTCATCTTTTTTAGTAAAATAGGGTCCTCCAGGATGTACTAAGAAAAAATAAATTTCCAACGCCTGAAATTTATACAATAACAATCCCGCACTAGTATTTATCTTCTTAGCCATTCTTGCTGCTATTTCGTAATCGAATCCACGTAGGCGCATGATCGCTACTCTTCTCCCATCCGCGCACATCGCGATCAATTCCGCCTTCAATTAAACGATCCTGAATTGAAGGGCTCAATAAGATATGGTCGATACGTAAACCAGCATTTCGACTGTAAGCCTGGCGAAAGTAATCCCAGAACGTATAAACCTGCTGATCTGGAAAAAGCTGACGAATAGAATCTTGCCAGCCCTCTTCAAGAAGTTGACTGAAAGCCTCCTTCACCTCCTTTCTAAACAATGCATCGTTGACATATTTTTCAGGTTTATACGTATCCATTTCTGTTGGAATAATGTTAAAATCCCCAATGAGTATCGCTGGAACATCCATACTAAGCAACGTTTTGGCTCGCTTCGCTAAGCGCTCGATCCACTTCAACTTATAGTCGAATTTGGGCCCCGGAAATGGGTTGCCATTGGGCAGATAAAGACAGCAAATCACGACTTGCTGGATCATAACCTCCAAATAACGGCTTTGTACATCTTCGGAATCCCCTGGAAGAGCTCTAGAGACTTCTTCGATGTCGTATTTGGAAAGTACCGCAACCCCATTCCAACTTTTCTGACCATGCCATACCGCATGATATCCGATGTCAGTAATTTCTTTCAATGGGAAACGTTCCTGTGGAGATTTCAACTCCTGAAGACATACGACATCAGGTGATTCTTCCGCTAACCAACGTAGCAACACGGGAAGACGTGCGTTGATGCCATTAATATTATAGGTGGCTATTTTCATGAAATTGTCCTTCTAACTAAAATAGACAACCAAAGAAGCTTTTCAATTGTTTGAGAACTGCTCAGAAAAATTTATTTATTAAATTTTAACATGGTAATAAGATACAAAATATCTCCTTATATTATTTCTTTCACCATCCAGACATCACAACCGGGATGTCCCGATTCGCCCATTGGTGCGGGGAGTGTCTCAAATCCTTGTTTTTTATACATATTAATTGCATCGCTAAAAGCCGGTAAGCTCTCTAGGTATATGCTGGAATAACCGAGTTCCTTGGCTGAATTTATTGATCTATCCATTAATTCCCGGCCGATACCTTTGCCCCTTGCTTTAGCTGACAAATAGAATTTTACGAGTTCAATACAACCTTCAGGAAGTCCAACAGTCGGAAAAATACCGCAACAACCTACAATTTCAGCACCTACCTCAGCGACCCACAAACAAGATTTCATCTCTTGGAATAGCTCAAAAAGATTATCTGTAGTAGGGTCGGAATAAACTGTTCCAAAGCGCGGAGCCTTCAACTCTTCAAAAACACCCCGTATAATCGTTGCTAATATTAGATTGTCCTCTGGTTTAACCTTTCTGATGTTTATCATATTACTAATATATGATAAATTTAATATGATAAATTTAATTCAGACCATGGTCCAGCGCTGTACACGATACGAATCGTTTCCACGAACAGCAGTGTAAGTTAACATTATAGCTGATCAAATGTATAAAAAGTTGAATTCGTAAAGAAACTTGTATCAACAAAACAGTATTTCTAAAATTTGCATCTGATTTATAGAATTATTTAAATGATAAGAGCATAATTCTAACTCTGCTACGCTATAAATACGTAGCTGATCTGTATTTTTTGGAAATTCCATAAAATCTTACGCTATTTCTATTCAAAAACTACGGTTAAAGCATGATAAACAGTCTTTAGGTATAAATTTTGATTCACTTAGATCAAAAGAATTTACACTCAAATATAGCATACGGATATGGAAAATATTAATGAAAAAGCGAAAAAATTAAACCTAGAGAAAGGCTATTATTTATTGCTAATGGCTATTTTGGACCTTCCAGTTAAAGAAGTACAAAATACAATAAAGGAGGGTTAAGTTATATGAAAAAAATAGCAATCATTAGCACTTGTCCGCCTCAGGAATGTGGGTTGGCAACTTTTACCAAAGATCTCAAACAAGGCATGGAGCTTGATCCTCATGTCCAAATAGACATAATCGCTTTATCTAAACTGGGTTTAGAGGATTTTGACGAATCTGTGCGTTTTATCATCTTTAAGGACCAACTTGACAGCTATCATCAAGCCGCCCGTATCATTAATGAGGAATACGACTATTGTATTATTCAACATGAATTTGGAATATTTGGTGGTGTTGACGGTATTTTCATCACGCAAATCGCCAACAACCTTAATGTACCATTGTTAACCGTATTTCATACTATTCTGCAAACCCCATCCTTACAGCAGCGAGAAATTATCGAGTTACTTTTAGAAAAGTCTCAGGTTGTTGTCAGTCTATCGCCAAAAGGAGTAGAATTGTTAAAGGAGCAATTCAATTCGGCGCATGCTGATAAGATTAAGGTTATACCACATGGCGTGCCACAATTTGACTATAATCAGGGATTGGCCAAATACAGATTGAACCTGCAGGAGAACTTTGTGATGATGACCTTTGGTCTAATCGGAAGAAGCAAGGGTCTGGAATACGCCATCAAATCCTTGTCGGGTATTGATCTCCCAGGATTCAAATATTTGATCGTTGGAAAAACACATCCCAATGTGCTTGCTCATGAAGGCGAATCATACCGTTACGAATTGCAAAATTTGGTTAATCAACTCGGTTTAGACGATAAAGTGGTTTTTATTGATAAATTCTTAACGGATGATGAACTAAAGGAGTATTTGACCGCATGTGACATTTATCTATCTCCATACCCTCACGAACAGCAGATTAGTAGTGGCACCTTATCTTTTGCTGTTGGTGCCGGCGCTGCAGTTATCTCCACACCGTACTGGCATGCCAAAGATTTATTAAAAGATGAACGAGGCATCCTTACCCCTTTTAATGACATAGAAAGCATGCGTGACAACATCAATCTATTGTGTAGATCGCATCGTTTACTCGCATGGCATCGTTTCAAAGCACGCAGCTATGGAGAACAAACAGTATGGAAGAACGTGGCAAAAATGTATATGGAGCTTTTACAGCGTGTAACAACTCCGGTGAGATCTTTAGTTGATTACGAAAAATATGTCTCTTTTGATTTGAAAAGAGAGGCATAAAGTTAAGGGGTTGTCCAAAGCCTAAATTCTTGGACAGAGATTAACATGGACAACCCTTCCATTAACAAGTTTTTTTATTTGGCCTCCCTATGCTATATCGAATATTCAATTCTCAAAAGGACGGTCCTAAATTGTGGGACGATCTATCTAGCTTTAATAGCTCATTTAAAGTTTCGAATGGCTATCATGCATAGATAGCCTGGGCACCCTCCATTTTAATACCTGATCGAAGTTCCACTTTTTCGGTGGTTACACTCCTGTGCCGATGAGCAATTTACATATAAGCGAACAAAACTTAACCTGCTGCCTGCATGTGAAAAGGCCAATTGCAAGAATCCTACAGTTACACTTTCAGCAACAGCAATTCTTTTTTCATCAGCTAATATGTTTCGCGACCTCGTGTACTAATAATTTTGGAAACTCTATTTTCATCCTATATTAAAACATGGATAATTTCCGTCTATTAGATGTAAGTTAAATCTTCTTTAAGCCACGTTGTATATTTTGATCTCAGGATTATTGCTCATTAATGGTTTTAATGCGGGGAGGATGATATTGTTATATAATTCTGTTGACAAAAAGGCCTCTGCATGTTCAAAGGTATCAAAGCCATATAAGAGCTGTATGTCCTCATCTCTGATGAGTAGCTCTTGTGTTTTAGCTCCCTTTATTTGTTCCGGAAATAAATCTTTGAATTTATTATAGGTACTTCCCAATTCTCCTCTACCGGAAGAATTCGCTTTTAACACAATTTGCAAATATGCTGTTGTCATTTGTTCCTTATTTTTATTGTCCATAATAGCATAACTTTTTTACTGACCTGATACGAATGGGGCTAAATTACGCAGTCCAAATCGCTCTAAAAACCAAACAGCATACAACCTAAGATCGTTTTAAATAAATTAATTTACATTCATTATCATAGCGAACTTTAAGTAATCATAAACATTTTATATGATATGCATGTTAAATATAAAGGCGATATTTGTACGCTAACATTAAGATAAAATCTATCAACACATGATATCTTTAAAAATAACGCTGTCAACAGTTCTTTTCTTATTGATGGCGGCCACTTGTACTTCTCAGATTATTGACCGCGAACTAAAGGATCAAAAGCAAAAGACTCAAAAGGAATTTTTTAAATTTATTAGTGAAATAGAAAGTAAGTTATCGGATTCCACGTTAACGACTGAACAACAATTTGCATTGTTCAATCCAATTTTTGATTATGCCAATAGAGCGCACAGTAGTTTAACACAACTGCGCAAAAAGTATTTTCAAAAGATACAGCCACCCCCAGCTGTCCTTAACGCAATTAGGTTTGATGGAAATCCTTCAGAAGAATTGTCAAAAATGCTTGAAAATCCACAATTCACAACTGTGACATTATTGCAATGTTATCGTCCGCTTGAAATAGCCAGACTTATCAGTGGAATTATTCAACCTGTGATTTATCAGCAATCGAATACAGGAACAAACGAAGCTACAATAGCTTATACCTTTGGAAATCAAGTGTTCGCTAAACAATTAAAAGAGGATATTTGGCAAATTTGGTTAGTAAATAGACTTTATATGCTTAGGTTTAACCTGGATCTACAAACTATGGTTATTCATAATTCGGAATATACGCTGCCCAATAAAGCGGAATATTTACGACTTCAGTTCCCGTTCGTAATTCAGAAGTCAGCCAATGAATTAGAGAAACTCTACCAAGAAATGGACGAAATACGCTGGAACAGCTATTCATCAACAGGTATACAGCAAATCAGTCCTCAAGAATGGCAAGATACTATTGATAAGCGATTATCGGCGTTTTACCTAAAAAATCAGTCTCATTTCATTAAAGTTCAAAATGAAATACTTAAAGAAACTGGGAAGGGGAACGATTTAGGTGCAAATTGGCAGGAACTAAAACTATCTCCTGATGAAAATTTAATGGTAGAACAAACATTAAAAAGTAATATACTTCAACCCGACGAAGCTGCACAGCAGCTATTTTCATTTTCAAATGGCATTATCCCTTTTAATCAAGATATTGACGAAATTGGAAAAAATGCAATGTCAGGGTTTTTACACTATATAGTTGGCCATGAAAAAGACCAGGTGTGGAAAATTAGATCTTTAGGCTATTCCATTGCCTTCGAATATACCTGGGATCTAAAACAAGGTCGATTTTCTGAAATAAAAATCTTTAAGAGACAGTCATAGTGTAAATTTCCATTGCGCCCATAATAATCTTTTTTGATTTAGGTATTGATAAAAAAATTACAGGAAACAACGTTGCCGTTATGTTATCATTTTATGCTTGGCGCCCCATTTTTCCAACTGACACCAAATAGGGATAAGTTCTGCCGCAATCTCAGTCAATTGATATTCCACTCGGGGGGGCACTTCTGCATAAGCAATCCTTTTAACAAGTCCTTGCTTTTCCAATTCTTTGAGCTGCAAAGTGAGCATGCGATCTGTAATCCCTGTAATCAATTGTTTAATTTCACCAAACCGCAACTTTCCATGCTGCAATTTAGCAAGTATCAGCAGCTTCCATCGGCCGCCGATTTTGCATACAGCATATGCTAAATCACATTCAATAATATACTGTTCATTAATCCTATTTGTCGAATTTTCTTTTCGTTTTCCCATGATTTAAAATTTCTTTAATAGCGTACAATCCGTTGCAAATAGGGACAAATTTAAAACTTCTACCCTACATCCGTGACACCACATTCGTCAATAATATGACACAAAACAAGAGGAGGTTATAGGCTCCAACGCGTAATAGTCTTTACTATGAAAATAATTTAACAATGAAATTATGATTACGGAAAAAAACACCTATTTTAGGTTTTGTAATCCAATTATTTATTCCAGATATGCCTGGTCCAAATTAGTTAAACTTCGAATATGCTCCAACAGTTCTATGCTTATCTAAAAATTTTAATGCTATTCATTTTTTTAGATCTTTTAATTTTCTTAAGAATTCGGACATTGTCAACTTGGAAATCCAACCCAAAGCTACTAAACATAGTCTGGTGGTCTGTCAGTATACTTTCCTATCTGTGCATATTTCTTAATTTATTTTTTAAATGGACTAGTTTTGAATCTGCCTGTTTCGTATTTTTTCCACTTTCGTTGCTATTTGGTAAGATAATCTGTCTTTTCTTTATCAGTATTGATACTATTGTACATACGTTCAAAATAATCAACAAACGTTTTATAAAAACTAAATCTTCGCCGAAACAGGCTGGAAATTTACCTCCTATAAAAAGATCAGATTTTATAGTCAAAAGCGGTCTCCTGCTAGCCAGTGTTCCCATCGTTGCACTTACACGTGGATTTGCCTTCAATTTGTATAAGTACCAGGTCAACCACCTCGATTTAATCTTACCTAATTTACCGAAATCATTTGAAGGAATTACTATAGCGCAAATTTCCGATATACATGCAGGTAGTCTATTTAATTCAACTGCTGTAAAAAAAGGGATCGACCTCTTGTTAGCACAGAAGCCTGACATCATCTTTTTTACAGGGGATCTAATCAATGATTTTGCTACCGAAATGGAGGACTATTTATCCATATTTGATAAAGTGAAGGCTCCATTAGGCACATTCTCTATACTTGGAAACCACGATTATGGAGAGTATCATTTTAACAGATATCATTTCTTTGATCAAATGAACTTGACCAAGGAACAAAATCTTTCAAATCTCAAATCCATTCATCAACAACTAGGCTGGCAACTACTTCTCAATGAATCGAAAGAACTGATACTGAATAACGAAAAAATTACCATTATAGGCGTCGAAAATTGGGGAGCAAATAATCCCAAAAATTATGGGAATATCGATTTGGCCATGTCTAAAGTAGATAAATCTTCGCCCATCAACTTTATGCTTTCACACGATCCCTCCCATTGGCGCGCGGAGATCATACCCAAATATCCCACAATCGATGTCACTTTCAGTGGACACACACATGGGGGACAATTCGGCTATAACAACCCGAATTATCAGTGGAGTCCAGTAAAATATGCTTACCGTGAATGGGCCGGCCTGTACCGTGAAAAGCATCAGGCACTGTACGTAAATGTTGGATTCGGTTATCTGGATTATCCAAGCCGAGTTGGGATACTACCGGAAATCACCATATTTCATCTGAAGAGTAAAGGTTAAAGCATTAAATACTGTTCCTGATGAATCCATAATACAGTGTATATTTTCGGTTAACTCATTAAATTCATCACAGGTTTCAACACGATTTCTAATCAAATTTTCTATCGACTGGTCTGAAATGCCAAGAAGTAGCAATTAGAATAATATATAATAGTGCCGGAGCCATTAAAGCGAAAGAATCTCCCGATGCAATATGTGAATACAAAGCACCAGTAGCTGTAAAGAAAATACCCGCATATGCCCATTCTTTCCAGAGAGGCCTTTTAGGCCAAAGCAAGGCAACCACGGCTAAAAGCTTCCAGATTCCAAGTAAAGGAAGTATATAACTAGGATATCCCAAATGAGTCATATTTTGTATTCCACCTGCTCCTTCCGTTTGAATTTTAAAAATCTGTATGATAGCAGTTGACAATAATCCTACAGCCAACCATACTGTCGCTATCCAATAAATTATCCTATTTCTTTTCATAATGTTATGATTTACTTATTATAATGTTAATTACTTCACGTTAATAGTCACCTCTCCTATCTTCAACACTTGGTCTTATTCTTATTTCCTAAAATAAGCTGGGTCTTTTACCGACCGCTCCTTAATATGTAGTTATTTGACTACAAATATAAGCGTAGCTATTTAACTACACAATATTTTATTTCATTTTTTTTATCTGAGACATTAACTTCAATAGCTATCCCCCTAATACACTGATTAGACCTGCTATTTTATTTTTCATATCTTTGAATTAAGATTAATCTTATGTCACATAATACCGATAAAATAACCGTAGTAAAGGGCGATATAACAAAAATTACAGTCGATGTTATTGTAAATGCTGCCAACACGTCGTTACTTGGAGGTGGAGGTGTTGATGGCGCTATTCATCGCGCCGGTGGGCCGGAAATTCTGGAAGGATGCCGTAACATTGTGGCTAAACAAGGAGGCTGCAAGGTCGGTGAAGCCGTCATTACAACTGCAGGCAAGCTAGCCGCTAAATATGTAATCCATACAGTTGGCCCTGTGTGGAATGGAGGGAAAAATCACGAAATTGAAAAATTAGAAAGCTGTTATTATAATGCACTCAAATTAGCTGTAGAAAATGGTTGCCATTCGATCGCCTTTCCCAATATCAGTACAGGGATTTACAGATTCCCGAAAGAACTAGCTGCTCAAATATCCATCCGCGTCATTACGCAGTTTCTGATGGCAGATACAACACTTACGCAAGTCAAAATAGTATGTTTTGACGATGATAACTTCCGGCTGATCAATCAACTAGTAATGCAAGCCTAGGGGAAAATTATCCTAGTCCGTTTCAAATTTCCATATACATTCATAGGAAGGAACAGACTTTTCGATGTGCGGAAATTGCAGTTTTTTGAGCTCCTTAATATTCTCGAAATCTTTATTTAAAAGCAAATATATACCTGTGTTCTTACTGATTTCTCCCAATATTTCTGGAGTGATCTCTCTTTCTCGACTGTTGGCAGATATGATCATTTTCACAATTTGCTTTCCTGATGAAGTTATATACTGGTTCAGTTTATAGGGCCCCGGAATACCATCATTTTCATGAGATTGTCCTGCCAATACGTCATTGATATAGATAGCATAGTCTACATTTCTTATTTCATGATAGAGAAAGTATGATTTTACGACCGAGGCTATTCCATTTTGAGATATTTCAGCAACCTCATCATTTCCCCTATCTTCATCCCTATTGTTACATGACATAAACAACACAACACAGTAGACAGCAATGACGATAATTTTTTTCATTTCGTATTTTCCCCTTATTTTTAAAAAACTGCAGCAATATTCCTTTGACAAAGTTTCGAAGCCAATGTGACCAACAAGTTAATACCCCAATTTAAGGCCTTAAAACATGAGATTGCGGATGGCTATACAGTTTATTAAGATACAAATTAGTCAGAACAAAAAGGAAGTAAACAAACAGATATCGCCATCTTTTTAAAATTTCCTTATAAGTCATTAGAATTCACGATATTTAAAAAAAATAAACACCCTACCAGTATCTGTTTAAAACATTGGTTATCCAATATCTGGGTAACCTTTTTTTTTGCAAGAAGCAGTCATGAAGATGTCTCCTTCCATTACGTCATATTGAACAATACCCAAACACAGCTTGAATATTGTTCGACGGTCATTTATCTTGGTAAACTTTCAGGACGGCGCATACGATAAGAAGTCGCTGTGATGGCGTGCAAAAAGGACTCAATATCTTTTATTTCATCTTTCGTCAGATTTAGGGGTTGCATCAATGGATCAGTTACAGGATACAGTGGATCTTTCGCTTTCTGTTCGGCAGTAGCGGAATTCATCTGCATACCACTATTGTACATATTCAATAGCCCGGTCATATTCCAAAACAGTCCGTTGTGCATCCACGGATCGGTATTCATCACGTCGCGCAGGGATGGTGTCCGAAAACGTCCCACATCGGCAGGATCCTTTGTAATCTCGTATCGCCCCAGGTCCTGATATTTCCGTTTGTAATAGGTAAGCCCAATATTGTGGTACAGATCATCGGTAAAAAATTGACCATTATGACAATTCATGCACCGCGCCTTTGTACGAAATAAATGAAGACCGCGAATTTCTTGATCAGACAACACTTTATAATTACCATCTAAAAACTCGTCAAAACGACTCCTTCTACTTGTTAGTGTCCGTTGAAAAGCACTCAAGGCTTTCAGCACCTCTGGCATTGAATAATCCGCTTCTCCGAATGCATCCACAAACAATTTGTTGTATGCGGAAATGGCCTTTAACTTGGGAATCAGTTTTGTCAATTCCATATCCATCTCGTGGTGTGCCTCGATAGGACCCAATGCTTGCTCCTCAAGCGAACCAGCGCGGCCGTCCCAAAACAGTTCCTTTCGTGCATAAACATTGAGCAAAGATGGAGTATTGCGGGTGCCCTCTAGATGATCATTGCCAACTGGTACCGTAAGCTTGTCAGCCCAGGAAGTTTGCGGGTTATGGCAGCTGCTACAGGATATTTGATTGCTCCCAGATAGAATAGGGTCAAAAAAAAGATATTTTCCCAACTTCACATCAGGCTTTTCCATTAAAGAAAAATAGCCAGTATCGATCTTGGGTAGAGCCTTGAATTCACTCCAATGAGCCCCTACATCGATTGTGGGTTTTGGCCATTCGTCCACCGGTCGTCTATAATATAGCTGTATCTCATCATCAAAGGCTTGCTGTCGATCTTTCATAGAAAGCAAGCCTACAAAACCAACAATAGTGGCCAATACACAAAACTGCTTTTTCATTTTCTCTCTTAACTATTCTTATAAAGAAGTAGGATTACTAATCAATTTATTTTTTAAAAAATATAGGAAACTCCCAATTTACCCAAAAACCAATCTTTACCTGTCACACTTGACAACCTGTAGTCTACCGGCACCAAATTACCCCTATACTGATAATTCATCTGGAGCTGTATACTCCAATTATTCTTCGTATGATGCGTTACCCATACCCAGGACATATTCCAGCTATTACTTGGAGCTGTGTCGTAAAGATAATCTTGATATAGTATCTGCTTTCCAAAATCCGCGGTATTTAACTCAGATACATAGAGATCATGGCTTGGGGACCATTGTTTAGTATAGCCTATAGATCCTATTATCTCAGCCCATTCGCCAAGCCGGAATGTACGATTTAATCCGAGTCCCAATCTAATTTGATCAAAATCCATTTGGTTACCGGTGACACCATCTTTTTTCTCGGTCTTATACATATCAGCATGGCCTTCAAACAAATACTGGTGTACTCCTAGTTGAGTTTTTAACGAAATTTCATGGCGGCGATAGGTGTAGTTATTCGCTAGATAACTATAATTAAAATCCTGGCCATTTTCAATTTGCCCCTGCAGTGCTACCCTAATCAATTGCTTATGATTCATCTGCCGGCTCCATAAAAAATCGATTGATCCAATATCCTTTTTATAATCATTTAAGGACAAATAGGTTTGTTTAGAATTATCATTTCGTCTGAATGATTGTTCTTCATTAAGGTAGCGACCGTTGAGATAAATCTTATTCCTATCATTTGGTTTCAGTAAGATATGGGCACCAACTCCTTTTCTGTGAATAATATCATTGTAATTAATCTCTTTTAATCGCTCACTCGCATTTCCAAATCCATTCATCATCCAATTGACATACAGGGGATCTTCTGTGTTGGTTGTATACTTATCATTCTTGTAACCTACATTGACGCGCTCAGAACCATATCCCCAAATAGCAGAGACGTGATATGAAAACTTCGAAAGATTATGACCAATACTCCATTCAAACTGAAGGTTCATATCCTTGATATCGCCTCTGGGGTCATTGTTTGAATAATGTGAGCCCAATCGATAATCTATACCAAGGGAAATCGGGAGCTTAGCATCGAAGAAAGCTCTTTGGATTCCTGCATCGAGCTTATAGGTCTCCCGGTTGTATTTATTTTTACGCAAAGAGCCGAAATAAAAAGGTGCATCTGCATTCCATCTCGACTGATGGCGCAATGCTGTACTGTCTTCTAAGGAACGACTGTAAGAAAATCTCCCCCAAAAGTTGGTCTTATGCCAGTCCGTCTTTCCTTCAGTATACAATTGGGATTGATGGAAAGCATCAGCTCCTTGAGCCCCTTTGAATCCTCCCTGGCCTCTTGTTTGTTGGATGGCTAATACGGACGATCTATTTTTGATTTCTTCGGGAATCCATACCCGATTACGTATCGCCATATCATGCGCGATCACAAATTTAGGCTGATACCAGTAATCTGAGGCGTTTATTGTGTCCACATCATTGGACATAACTTGTCCCATAACAGGACTGTTTGCTAAAAGAGTAACAAAAAAAATCAAACTATATTTCACACTTTTCATTTAGGTCGTTTTTTATGATACACCAGCTTTCCAAATGAAAAGCTGGTACAGGAATATTACGATCATCATTAATCCCCAAATCCAAATGGATTAGCTTTTATCACCATAAAATCCGCTGTTGAATTATTTGTATCCTTCAATTTACGAACTCCATTAGTCACTTTTTCTGTCTTACGAATAACGGATTGCGATGAATAGCCGCCAAGCGTTGCAAAAGTAAAACCTGCATCCTGCGACGCTGTCAATTTTTTAGGAATTCTGGCGTCCTTGGTATTTGGCTGCACCTCGACAGCATCCATAATCCAATTAACAGGTAATTGTCTGTATTTTTTTGCGGTAGAAGTAGGAACGCTGATGGATGGTTCTGTATAGCTTTTCAGGTTCTCCACAGCTAAACGATCTGAATTCTTAAAAATAACATAACCATCCCGGCCTAAATTATCCAATATCCAGTCATTCCCAGTATAATCCAATATCTCAACATTGGGTACAGATGGGTTATCAATATCTGTTGCAAAAGGTGTTTTCCCAGGGATATCTCCAAAATAAACCTCGAAATTAGCATTACTAAGATCTATCGTAAGATCCGGATTCTTAATGGCTACTTCCTTTCCATTGTTACCAACAAACGGTGCTTTATGGTTTAAAGCATTTTGAGCAATCACAATACTTTTACCAGGTTCTACCGGATAAGTCTTTCCGTTACCAGGAATCATAAATAAATCTCTTAAGTAAACATAATCTGTATTCGCTGATTCAACGCCTACCATTCCTGAAGATTTACTCCAATCCAATTGGCCATTGGACTGATAATAATCGGATTGACTGGTCGGTGATTGTCTTCCCCATAACCGGCCAAAATAAAGACTATCAGCATATAAAACACGGTCTGTATTATTGTAAACTTCAAAAAACTGATCTCTGAACACAGCTCCCTCTTTATTATCAGAACCTGCATAGTAAATCTGCTTGATTATAAAATCGCCGAGTATACCGGCAACTAATTCAAGATCTAAACTTGTAGAACTAGTTAAACTGATTTTTTTGAGGGACGCATTGAATGTAACGTCTTCCATACTTGATTCGCCTGTTAATCCGTTGTATTGCGCCTTAGGTATTGTAATCGAAGCATCAATATCATACTCACCAGGTATAATGGAGGTCAGATTGACCACGCCCTGCGAAGGAGAATATGTACTACTGGTTTTCGTCGCCAGATTGGTAATCTTAACAACAACCGTGCTTAAATCCAACTTGGTATTAAAATCATCGGAAGCATACTTTAAATTCAGTTTAATATCCAGTGGTTGTACGCCAGGTGTATTATCTTTTTTACAGGCAATAAAGGGTAAAAAGAGAAATGGAATTAAGTAACGAGTTTTCATCTTGTTTAGTTTTTATGTTAAAATTTATAAGTCACTTGGGCACCATAATTAGGGGACGAATTTGGAGCTTGCACGGCAGTAGATCCTTCCCTATAAAATCGCGGTTGGTAATCCAAAAAGTTATAGACATTAAATGACAGGTAAATATTCTTGCCTATTTCCTTGGCCATATTAAGACCAAAGTTCCAGTAGACGTAGTTGTTATCAATATTTGCCCGGTCAGCTTCCTCTTTCCTTCCTGTATAGAGTTCGAGATGCTTCGGGTTATTCATATCAAACTGATCAATGGCATGATACGTATAATCGCGTGTATAATATCCTATAGGAATAATATCTCGGTAGTTAGATTTATTGTAGTTTAATAATTCACAGTCTGCACTAAGTTCAATAATCAAACGCAACGCCGGGAAATGAGTCGAACTTCGTAATTGCGCTCTACTTAAATAGTTTTTCGTGGATTTCGATGGAAAAAATCCAAGGACAACATCATCTAAAGCTGTTTTTTCGGTATTAAAATTCAAACGGCTCAGCGCATTAGAACTAGAATTAGCCAAAGTAAATGCGGCTGTAGCAGAGAAAGTCGTCATAATCTGTTGAATTCTGGGTGTAGAATACATGACTTCTGCCCCAAAATTGGACGATTTATTACTATTGGCAAAGTACAAATTAGACATTAAATACTTTCTCGTCCCAGTCTGTTCAACTGTTGGTTTACCCCCGGGCACCGCAATGGCCGTATATGTAGGCAATTCCATTAATTGATCAGCCGTAACCGTGTTGATTCCGAGCGTATTTTTTTTATAAAAAAGATTCGTACGCAGCTGATGCCCATTCTTATGCCATGAAAGTGATGATTCGAGGGTTTGCCCTACACTACTCTTGAGGTTGCTATTATCTTTTTCATAACGCCGCAAGTAAATCAATGCCATACTTTCGTCGACTTTACCATTATAGGCGTTTAACAAAATAATTTCATCAAAGGTCGGCCCGGGATATAGTTGTGCTAATCCAGGAGATTTGAAGGATAGGCCGTATGCCAGCCCAATCTGAGTTGATTTAGAAAGTGAATAATTGATGTTTGTTCTTGGAGAAATGGATGAATGACCATTCATAAGATCCCAGCGAACTCCCGCCCGCATGCTAAGATCCCTTCCCCATACTTTCGTCCGCATCCCATCTTCGGCGTACAGTCCAAGGTTTTGCAAAGCGTTTGTTAATGAAAAATCATAATACCTATCCGATCTTGCTCCAAGATCCTTTTTGGGAATAGAAGGATCTGCAATTCGCCCCTTTCCACGATTGATGTCATAGCTATAGTTACTTCCAAAGTTTATCTTGTGGATAATATCGCCTGTAATGGCGATCGCATTTCCTTCCAATCGGGCATTTAAATTCAATGGCCTGTTATCTACATGATCTAGTGCGGTGTACTGCCCTGGTGCATATTGCCCTTCTACAATTCCGGTTTGCACAGAATCGGTATAGAGCACAACTGCCCCATTATAATAATATTCTCGATAGGTTTTCTGTAGCGTCGAACTAAGGCCTGCATTGAAACTAACGCTTTTTAGGAATTTATGGTCCAGCTTGTAACTAGTCCGGCTAGAAGCATTCCAGCCCCAACCGCCAAAAGAAATGGCATTCGATTGTGGGTCATCCGGATCCTTTCGGACCTGATCAATAACTTTGTTGTAAGATCCTGAAAAAGTCTGTTTCAGACGCTTATCGGTGCCATAATAGTTTGTCCAGATCAAAGTTCCATTCACACGGTCGTATTGTTTCAGCTTATCTCTGTTGTCTGCATAAGACTGTACATAACCTAAGTCCACGTTTATTGTCCCTAGCTTTTTTCCAAGCTGCATGCCCTTGGACAGACTATATGAGGTTGCATTGCTCCGCACCTGAAGCCTAAAAAACGCCGGGGTCTTGCCTGCTTGCCTTTCGATGATAACGGCACCGTTTGACAAATCGCCATAACGTGCTGGTGCTACGCCGGAAATAACTTCTAAATATTCGATATTTTCTATCGGAATCTGACGCAAATCTAGACCGCTAAATACATTTTCTCCGGAATAGAATTTTCCTGTCGTGGGGCGACCTGTTAAACCATAGTCTGAAGGTCTAATTGCATTCGTTGATGAGGACATTCCAAAAATCCCGGCATTCCGACCTTGCATATTTCCATTGTTCCCCAGAACCATGTCATCCATTATAATAGCCACACCAAAGGAATTATTCATTTCATTGGCGTCGCGCGAACGCCCCGTGGTCTCACTAAAAGCACCTCTCAGCGTAAGGTTTTGCATCTCCTGTACAGAAGGTGCGGTATTCTTCCGGTTTGGCAATCGGTTTAAAAGATCATTTAAACTGAGTGCAGGATACCGTTCAATCATTTCCCGATCAAACACAAGTGAAGAGTTACTCAGCTCTCCCCGCTTCGCCTGTACTGCAACTTCATCAAGTGCAAGACTCATATCCTGCAACAAAAAATTTTCAATCTTCTTTATCGAATCCAACAAGACTGTTCTTTCAACCTTTTTCTTACCGATATAGGAAACCGACAAGGTAACAAATTTGCCAAGCTGCTCTTTGGGGATGGTTAGACGATATTCACCAGCACCATCTGTCATACTTGAGAGTCCCAGTTGATCCAAAATCACGGTACTTCCCAATAGTACATTCTTATTACTATCAGTGATCTTTCCCTCGATGTACATTGACTGTCCATGTGAACTTGCAACTGTGCAAATCAAGATGAAACTAGTCCAATAGAGCTTTTTCATAAGTAAGAATAAAAACGCATAAAGAAGCGTGTTTATTTAAAATAATTCTAAACAGTTGCAAATGTAATGTATTAAAATATATTATTTATAATTATTTTTAATTATTCTAAATAATATAACGCACAAACGATTACAACAAAGCTACAAAAACGCACAAAGCAGTAAAACGGCACCCGATTGGCTCACCTAGATTAATACTTGGATTAATACTCGGCCATCCGAAATCGGCTTACTATGACATCGTTTCAAAGAACGCTCCCCTTCCCCGATCGATCTGCATAATAAGTGATCGTTTTGTTGCGAAATTGATTGAACAACTGTATTTTTACAGCGGTGAAAAGATTTTTTCTTTACATATTTCTATTTTTGGTCATTGGAGAATCAACGATGCTGTCCCAGCTGGCGAAACTGCCCAAGCTGTATCAGCATTTTACAATCCATAATGAGATAGGTCCGCCCATAACCTTTGTGGAATTTCTTTCCATGCATTATTGGGGCCAGGATCTTCCTGACAACGATGAGCAGGAAGACATGAAACTGCCCTTCAAAAAATATGATCTAACAGCATTTTCATTTGTCTTTGTGTCCAACCATAAGATTCATTATGTTAGGCCGCATCAAGTCGTAGTGGATAGTGCTTTTGGTTTGCCTAAACCGAATAATTATTCCCGATCCTATATTTCCGCATTATTCCGTCCGCCTCAAGTCTAATTTATATTAAATCAGCATGTTAAAACAACCTGATTTTTCAAGTTGCAGGTCTTTTTTTGTCCCAAAATAAGGTTTGCACGATTTCTTATAATTTAGATTTCACTAAAATGCTTAATAGAATAATACAATTCTCAGTTCGAAACAAACTGGCAATTGGTCTATTTATATTGGTATGGGTCGGCTATGGCATCTACCAATTGACCCAGTTGCCTATCGATGCCGTACCAGATATTACGAACAATCAAGTTCAAGTTATCACGACCGCGCCCTCTCTTGGTGCCGAAGACGTTGAGCGCCTTATCACCTTTCCCGTGGAATTGGCTGTCAGCAATGTTCCCGAAATCAAGGAAAGCCGAAGTATGTCGCGGTTCGGTCTATCTTTAATAACCATCGTATTTGAAGATGGCACCGATATCTACTGGGCGAGACAGCAAGTCACAGAGCGTCTCGCACAAATTGAAATAAACGAAAATGCGAGTGCTCCTACACTCGCTCCCGTCACTACAGGACTTGGTGAAATCTACCAATATGTCCTCAAACCTCAAAAAGGTTATGAACAGACCTATTCGCTGGCAGACTTGCGCACCATTCAGGACTGGACTGTACGCCGTCAACTTCTCGGAACTCCCGGAGTTGCAGATGTTGCTACATTTGGTGGAGAACTCAAACAATATGAGGTTGCTGTAAACCCATCCAAGCTGAAAGCCTTGAATATCAGCATAAGCGACGTCTTTACGGCACTCGAAAACAACAACCAAAATACAGGTGGAGCCTATATCGAAAAAGGCCCCGCAGTATTATATATCCGAAGTGTTGGCTTGACAAAATCCATAGCCGACATCAATAAAATTGTGGTCAAAGATAATGGTGGCGTACCGATCCTCATCCATCACGTTGCCGAAGTCAGGTTGGGCTCGGCTATCCGTTATGGCGCACTAACAATGGCAGGACAAGGCGAGGTATGCGGTGGTATTGTCATGATGCTCAAAGGTGGAAACTCTTCGGATGTGATCAAAATCGTCAAAGATAAAGTCGATCAAATTCAGAAAACACTCCCTAAAGGAGTCCTTATCGAGCCCTTCCTCGACCGCACGAAAATGGTAAACAACGCCATTGGAACGGTAGAACACAATCTCTTAGAAGGAGCTCTCATTGTCATACTGGTTCTTGTGCTGTTCCTAGGTAATCTGAGGGCAGGTTTAATTGTTGCTTCGGTCATCCCGCTATCCCTACTCTTTGCCATCAGCATGATGAACACATTTGGCGTCAGCGGCAACCTAATGAGTTTAGGAGCACTGGACTTTGGTTTAATTGTCGATGGTGCTGTTATCATTGTTGAAGCCATCCTGCACCATATTCATTTTTCAAAAAAATATAAGGGCATCGACAGTTTATCCCAACAGGAAATGGACCAGGAAGTGACTTCTTCAGCCTCCAGAATGATGAATGCCGCAGTTTTTGGACAAATTATTATCTTGATTGTCTACTTGCCTATTCTTTCGCTTACTGGAATCGAAGGGAAAATGTTTAAACCGATGGCTCAAACGGTAGCATTCGCTATTTTAGGCGCTTTCATTCTATCTTTGACCTATGTCCCAATGATAAGCTCACTGGTGGTGAGCAAGAAGCTCAATCATAAACCCAATATTTCGGATCGGATTATGACCCGTCTCGAACGGGGTTATCAAAATGCACTCACTGGTGCACTTGCTATCCGTAAAATACTCGTTGCCATCACAATTGCACTTTTCGCTATTTCAATCGTTGTATTTTCAAAAATGGGCGGTGAATTTATACCCCAATTGGAGGAAGGTGACTTTGCTGTAGAGACAAGGCTGCTCGTTGGTACCAATCTCTCGACAACGATAAATGCAATTGATCGGGTTTCAGAGGCCTTAAAAAATCGTTATCCTGAAGTTGAAAAAATCGTGTCGCGGATCGGAAGCGCAGAAATACCAACAGATCCAATGCCTATTGAAGGTGGTGATATGATCATTGTCTTAAAACCAAAGTCGGAATGGAAAAATGCTAAATCATTTGTGGAGTTGGCAGGCAAAATGTCGGCTACAGCACAGGAAGTTATGCCCGGGATAACGACAGGATTTCAATTTCCTGTACAAATGCGTTTTAATGAATTAATGACAGGCGCAAAACAAGATGTCGTGTGCAAGATTTATGGAGAAGACCTCGATAAATTGGCAAACTATGCGCAGCAATTGGGCGATATTGCAAAGACAGTAAAAGGAACTGCAGACTGGTACATCGAATCAGTCACAGGAATGCCCCAAATTGTCATAGACTACAACCGGGATGAGATAGCAAAATATGGTCTCGATATCGCTTCCATCAATCGTACTGTCAATTCGGCTTTTGCAGGAGCTTCCGCAGGCAAGATCTATGAAGGTGAAAAAAGCTTCGATCTTGTTGTACGCGTAGGTAATGAAGGCCGCCGTAATATTGAAGATGTCAGAAACCTACAAGTAACGACCGCCAAAGGGATACAGATTCCACTTAGCCAGATTGCACATATTGATGAAGTGGAGGGGCCTAATCAAATCCAGCGGGAAAATGCGCGGCGCCGTATTATCGTGGGCTTCAATGTCAGGGGGCGTGATGTGCAAAGCATTGTGGAGGAATTGCAGCATAAGGTTGCTGCCCAGCTTAAAATGGATACAGGCTACACATTGACTTATGGTGGTACATTTGAAAATCTGCAACAGGCCAAGGCCCGCCTGAGCATTGCTGTGCCCATTGCCCTGCTATTAATTTTTGGTATGCTTTACTTTGCATTTTCGTCGTTAAAAGATGGCGCCTTGATCTACACTGCAATTCCCCTGTCGGCGATCGGTGGTGTTTTTGCCCTGGCACTTCGGGGGATGCCCTTTAGTATCTCGGCAGGCATTGGTTTCATTGCGCTATTTGGTGTTGCCGTTTTAAATGGCATTGTCTTGATCTCGGAGTTTAACCGTATTAAAAAGGAAGGGATTATTACCGACATGCAGGAACTGATCATGATGGGCACTCGCAATCGTCTCCGCCCGGTACTGATGACCGCCGCCGTGGCGTCCTTGGGATTTTTACCAATGGCATTGAGCAATGGTGCAGGTGCTGAAGTACAACGTCCACTGGCAACGGTTGTTATTGGCGGTTTAATCTCAGCAACATTCCTAACCCTCTTTGTTTTGCCCGCATTATATCTGTTGTTTAATAAATCAGACAAAGCCTTTAGCAAACCAAATTCGGCTGTAAGCAAAATAGTCCTTTTGGTTCTATTGTCTTGTGCCTTTTTTCAGGGCGCTCAGATTTCGGCACAAACGATCAACAGCACACAGCATATATCTTTAGCGCAGGCCATACAGCGGGCAGAGCATAATAGTCCGCGTATCCAACAGCTCAGGATCAATGAACAAGCTAAGGAAAAATTGGCCAAAACTGGATTCGACCCATCTAAATTAGCTATTTCAGGCGATTACGGTCATGTGAATAGTGCGTATACCGATAATCGCATCGGTATCAGCCAAACGGTTAGTTTTCCAGCTGTTTATAAAAAACAGACAGCAGTCTTACAAAACGAGCTCTCTTTGGCGCGTGAATCTACCAAGTTTAATCTCCTGGAGATTCGCACCGCCGTTAAGAGCCTGTATTTCGATTATCTGGCAATGGGCAAACGAAAGGAGCTCTTGTTGCGCGCAGATAGCCTGTATCGTATTTTTGAAGCAAAGACAAGCAAACGCTTTGAAGTTGGCGCAGCAAATATCCTGGAGCAAACCGCGGCCCAAACACAGCGTCAAGAAATCAATAATCAATTAAAGCTGCTTCAAAAAGATATGAACATCACCCTGAACAGATTCAATTTCTTATTGCAGGACAGCATTCGTTACACCCCAGCCTCCGACACAATTAAATATCAAGAAGTTATGTCGATTCACCCGGACTTATCCAGTCAGGCTGAAGCGCTTCCAGCCTATAAGATTGCGCAACTTCAGACACAGACAGCACATGCTCAATGGCAACTGGAGCGTTCAAAGTTGCTTCCTGAAATTACAATAGGATATAATAGTCAAACGTTGCAGGGGGTACAAACCTTCCGTGGTCAGGAGGTATTGTATCGTTCGTCCGACCGTTTGAGCTACTTCAGCGCCGGCATCAGTGTACCCCTATTTTTTGGAGCGCAGTCCAATCGAATAAACGCGGCAAAGCTCGCATGGAAAGGTCAGTTGAAAGAACTTGAATACGTAAAAAGTGAATTGAAGACAGAATCAAACAATGCCATCGAGCAGGTTGAGAAGTTTAAAGAAGTACTAAAATATTATGAAGATCGTGGATTAAAGCATGCAGATACAATTTTTGTAACAGCCGACAAACAATTCGTTAATGGCGAAATAGACTACCTACAATGGGTCATTCTTGTCAACCAAGCCATTGGCATACAAAGCGAATACATCAATACATTAAACAGTTACAATCAAGCAGCCATCCAATTAAGTAAGTTATACAATGAATAAATCGTTAAAAAACACAGCATACAGTTTGATCCTTTTTTCCTTCGTTGCCTGTGCTCAAGGAGAAAACACCGAAAACAACAAGCCAGCGCCCGTGGCAGATTCTACACCTGTAGCGCAAAGTGTTCAACTTGAACCCAAACAGATTGCAGCAGCCGGTATTGTTATCGGAACCCCTACAATCGAAAATGTCAGTGGCAAAATTACATTACAAGGCCATGTCAATGTTGCGCCGGAAAGCACTGTGAGCCTAAGTTTTCCCATTGGTGGCTATATTAAATCGACGACTATGCTCCCTGGAAAACCCGTGCGAAAAGGTCAGGTATTGGCAACTATCGAAGATATGCAGTTCATTCAGCTTCAACAGGACTATTTGACTGCACAGACAAATTATGTGCTCGCCGAAACAGAATATAAAAGACAATACGAGCTCAATCAAAGCAAGGCAAGCAGCGACAAGGTGTTCCAGCAGGCCAAAGCAGATATGGATCGTGAACGTATCCTAATTCACTCATTGGCGGAAAAACTGCGTCTTATCGGAATCGAGCCGAAGAAACTGACGACGACAGGTATCAAAAAAGACGTACCTATATTGTCTCCAACCAATGGTTTTATCACCAAAGTGAATGTCAGTGTTGGAAAATATACCGCTCCCACAGATATCCTATTTGAGATTGTTAATCCATCAGACATGTATCTTTCCCTCCAGTTGTTCGAAAAAGATCTGGCTAAAGTCAAGATAGGAAATACTGTTTCTGCATATGCCAATACTGAAGTCGCTCGAAAAATTCCGGCCACTGTCTTTCTTGTCAACCGCACTTTTGATGAAAATAGAATGGCCGAAGTGTTATGCCGTTTTCAAAAATCCGATGCTATTTTGACCCCTGGGATGTTCATGAATGCCGATCTTCATATCAATAATACCAAGGCAATGGTTGTACCAGAAGAGGCTATCGTACGTTGGCAAAATAAATATTTTGTATTTGTACAACATAGCGCTGGTTCATTTCAAATGAATGAGGTAAAATTAGGTATCCAAGAGAACGGAAAACAGCAGATTCAGGCCGATAACATTCAACCGAACACACAATTAGCACTAAAAAATGCTTTCGCGTTACTAATGAAAGCACAGAATAAAGAAGAGTAAAATCATACGTATCGAATAAATCATTTAAGTGATAGCCGCCATTTATCGTCCTTTTAAGAACAATGAATGGCGGCTTTTAATTTCGGATAAGCCGATCATCCATCTAAACTGCTTTAGTTAAAGTACGCAAACTCAGATTTATTGCCGTAAACTGAGGTCAAATGTCGCTCAAGCGGGCGATCATCATTTTTTGTTCGATAACTACCGGACATATTTATTTCAGGATAGTTCGAAGTGCTTTTCGAATGATGTATCGCGTTTCCTTGGTATCGCTTTCCTGTTCCCAGCGATTACAAAGTGCCCTAACAAAACCGGGTTGGCTTTTACTTGCGTCATTCAGCCAATTTCCAACACTATCCTGAACATATTTTGAAGGGTCAGATTTTAGCGGTTCTAAAATAGACAAGGCTAGACTTGGCTCCTGCTTCAAGCGATCGATGTGCTTACACCATACGCCCCTCGGTCGGGTCGCCTCCGAAGCAAAACGTCTCAAATTTTCATCCTTCTCCATCGTCCATAGACTCAGACCGGCAATACTCCTTTCCAAGTTCAAAGCTATCCTATTACGTATCGCCATCCAGCTGATTTCTCGCACCCCAAAATGCCGATCTGCGGCAAAAGGACGCATGGACAACAGTAGTTTCTCAATTTCAAGCTGCTTATCATCTCCGACCGTGTAGGTTGCCCAGCAACGCACGAGATCTGCAGCATGATCGGATAGTATTATCAAGAAGGTATTATCACGATATTGTGTGATCAAATCGAGCAGCGCCCGCCCGATCGTTTCATTGATGGAATTTACCGTCGGTTTCTGTAACTGATCAAGCAGCACCAAGATTGGTTTCAAGTAATGAATGCGCCCATTTTGCTGAAGGATATGCTCGAGTAAAAACCGTTGGTCAACAGCGAGCCACTCCATAAGATTTGCAGTTTCAATTTCTCCGCGGTTCAGACTGGCCAGGCAATCTATCGAAATATCCGCTATCCGTCTTGCTCCTTTACGTTGTATTTTACTCATAGCTGTGCTATTAACTCTTCGATATTAAGCCTATTCATATAGTTGACATCCATAAATCGATAAGATATCGTATAATCAGGATCGATCACAAAAACAGCAGGGACCGGCAGTCTGTTGCTGTCATTACCATTGTAGGTGGACAAATTGATTCCCAAGCGATCATAGCTTGAAATGGCATAATCCTGAAGTTCAAATGAGATGCCAACTCTGATTGCCAAAGCATTATCTTCGTCAAACAACAATTCGAAATCCAAATTGTTATCCGTCAGAAGTGCTTCGCTAAATTTAGGCACTTGTGGCGAAATTGCAAGAAGAGTGGCTTCAACAGCAGTAAAATGAGTCAAATTCTGTTGTAAAGCTCTTAACTCGAGGTTACAGTAGGGACACCAGCTACCGCGGAAAAAGGCCACAATGACCTTTCCTTTCTTCAGAAGTTTTCCCAGCTCAATTTCTTCACACTTCGAATTCACCAAACTAAAATCAGGGAACTTGTCCCCTATCTGTAGGCTCTTTTCGGTTAAATCCCCAGACTGTAGATCCTGAATCGATCTGCCAAATATTTCCTTTATTTCGAGAGGAAGAGTTGCTAAATTCGCATTTAATTTAGCAATTTCGTATTCTAAATTTTTCATGATGCTGTATGTTATTTCTGCAAAGTTTTAAAAGTAAATGCACAATCACAATACCGCATTTTATTATCCCTATGGGACAAAAAAGTCAATTTTATGCGTATAACAGAGAAAACAATAAAACAAAAAATATGTCCATTGGAATTTGCCGTCAATGCGATTAGTGGGAAATGGAAAATTCCGATTGTATGGCGTATCAATGAAGGGGAAAAACGCCCAAGTGAAATGCTTCGTGGTATCGCAACAGTTGATAGACGAGTGCTAAACCAACAATTGGGTGAAATGGTCAATGATGGCATTCTAACCAAACAATCTTTCCATGAGCTTCCTCCTAGAGTGGAGTATTCATTGACCCCATTAGGGAAAAGTTTAGTGGAAGTACTCTGGAAATTGAATGCTTGGGGAGAACTTTTATTGGAAAATTCCAATAAAAGTTAGCGCAAACGGGCAGATTCGATCGACACAGCGATGTTCTATTTGCGAGAGAAGTATTCGACCCTGCTATGACAGCTATTTACGAAAACTGCAAAACACAAAACGCTGTTTCGTGTCGAAGGGTGTTATATGGTCAATATCTATACATTCAATTTTCCTAAAATATGTCTGGAACAAATCGCTTATCGATTGTGCTGAATATTGTTTAATTGTAATGCCACTGCATTTCGTTGGTCCCTGTTCAGAAAAGGTTCCAACAACCAAAATACCTCCCACTGCAATTGCTTGATCTGCGATTTCGATGTAGCGTTCAATCTCCTGGCGAGCAGTCAAAAAATGAAATGTGGCCCTATCATGCCAAAAATCATATGGTGTATCGGGAACGAAGTCTAAGATATCTGAAACAATCCATTTGACTTTAGTCGCTTGATCCCCTAATCGCTTCTTCGCTCTTTCAATGGCAGCGCTGGAAATATCCAATACAGTAATATCTTCAAATCCTGCTTTTAATAAGAAATCAACCAGGAAACTGTCACCACCACCTATATCAATAATTTTAGCCTTTTTTGGGAGACTAGATTGATTTATAAAATGTAGTGATACTTCTGGGGTAGGCTGGTACCAGCTAACTGATTCCAGCGGCTTATTTTCGTATATCTCTTCCCAATGCTTTTTTCGATTAAAATTTTCCATCTGTCTATTGTCCTGATAAAATTTATTGACTGATAACCATCAACCTTGGTGTTAGGGCAAAATCTTTAGATCCTTAAAAATTTTCCGTGTAATTGTCTTCCGGCAGCTCGAGAAATCAGGGCTGTTGAACTTCCGGTCCTGAATAAGTCGCGTTGCAAAGAAATAAACATTTTCCTTTTGTTCAACATAGCCTATCCACCATCCGGTGTTGATCTGATTGGCCATTGTCCAGCCCGTTTTAGAGCGAACCGTATAGTCCGCGTTTTGTTCCGAAATCATGACACCTTTGACAATATCCATATTTCTTTTTGAAAATGGCAAATTTCCATCATAAAGCTTTTTCAAAAATTCAACCTGATTAATTGGCGAGATGCCCATTGGACCAAAATTCCAGAAGTCGGGACCTGATTCGGAAAGGTCCACATTCCCGTAGTTGCAAGCTTTAAGATACTTCCGATAGACAGAACGATCAATTTTCTTTGCTAACTCGATAAATGCCCAACCTGCAGACACCTTAAATGCTTCTTTTACACTGATATTTTTATAAATATCTGGTCGATAGCCATATTTTAAGGTATCTGTTGATCCGGGCCATGGAACAATGCTATTTTCGTCTTTGATCGTCTTCGTTTCCAAGGCAATCAACAAATTTATAATCTTAAAAGTTGACGCAGGTAATGTTGCAACTTGTGTGTCCGATATATCGGACAAAATCCAAGCACCTTTGTTATTGTCATAAAGTGCAACAGCGCCCTTAACATGACACTCATCAAAATATTTTTGAAAGTCAGATCTAATGATCTTCTTCTCAGGATTTCGAGCTTGGGCCAACAAGTCAAACGAAATCACCGTCATTGTTATAAACAAAATCAATTTGAAAACCATCCGATAAATACTATTTAAAACCATACGTTGATACCATTAAAAAGCCATTGTACAAATTGAAACTTGAAAAACTATACTAGAGCTTTTATAAAGTTAAGACATAAATTTAACGAGTTTCAAATTCCAATAAATGATATACATACAAAATGTGCTTTAGTTCGGTTAGAAGTCAGTCATCGATTATTGCAAGAGTATTGAATAGGAGAAAATAGCTCGGGACTATCGTTAATGCAAGATAGTCCCGAAAGCTATGTGATCCGAACCTGTTATTCAGACCTCGGGCTTAGACCTACTATTCAGACCAAGGCGAATGAAGAATACAATCGCAAAAGTTCTTTCGCTCAAAATTAGGGATCATAAAAGCGCACACATCTGCCTTTATATTGCCAAATGTGGTTTCTGTCTTATGCTCAAAACCTTCAAAAAAAGTCGGAATAATTTTCTTTTTAAAATTATCCCTAGGAAAGGCTTGAACAATCTCTTCTCTATTTTTGGCACTTAAATGCGCATAGCCCTCTCCCATCACATCAAGCCCAACGCCCGAGTACATCAGGGCAACTTCATTTTCTTTGTGTTCAGCAATTCCTATGCTTGTATGGAGTGCTATGGTATCCCATACGAGCTGTAGTTTCGTCGACTCTACACCATGGCTTTTTAGAAAGTCTCGGGCGGCGTTAGCGCCATCCACTTCAAAACGAAGATCTGCACTGCTGTAATGCGATACTAAGCCCAAATCATGAAATACGGAAGCTACATACAATAATTCACTGTCGTAGACCAAATTTTTGCGTTTTGCATTCAAAGATGAAAATAGGAAGACACGCAACGAATGGTTATAGATAAATTCAGTACCATGTTCCAAGAGTAATGCTGTCGCTTGCGTTGCGATTTTACTGTCCGGAATAACAATGCCGGCCACTTTTTTAAGATGATTTACTGCCATAACTTTAAGATATTTAGGACAAAGTTATGACGGCAACAGCCCCATAGGAATAGCAATAAGTACGTTTGAAATGTCAAAATTTACCGTGTGCAATTTTCACTCTGCATCGACAAATTGATTACGGTAGTTCAGGGGAGACAGTTTTGTATTCTTTTTAAAAAAATGACTAAATTGTTCTGCCGAATTAAAATTAAGTGCATAGGCGATTTCTTTCACTGTTATCGCACTAAACTGCAGCAACCGTTTCGCTTCTGCTATGAGCTGCCCATTGATGATCTCCTTCGCCTTAATCCCGCTACATCGTTTACAAAGTTCGCTTAATCTTCGTGCTGAAATATGAAGCATTTTGGCATATTCCGACACGGCATGATATTGATCAAACTGTGCACTGAGCATTTCCATAAATTTGCGATACAAGATGTAATCCTGACTATCGAAAGTTGCTTCCGCGGTCAGTTTAACGTTCGCAAGTTTAATCATAATAATTTTCAAAAACGCCGCAAGAGCATCCATCTGATTGATATACTGGGGACCACAATACTCTGACAACAGTGCATTGAATAGAAATAACAGCTCCACTACTTCGGTAGTATTAGGCTTCAGATATGGATTTGCACTGGTGTTATTAAACAATACAGCTTTACAGTTACTTGCGCTCGGAGGTGTCTTTTGCCAAAAACAATCTCCAAAGGAAATGGAAAAACCCATTACCGAAGTCTGATCTGAAAAAGCATAGATCTGTCCCTTGGATAAGAGAAAGATGCTATTGTCATGTAACTCAAATATATTATTATCAATAGAAAGATATCCGGCACCGGTTTCGACAAAAAAAATACGATGATAGGTCAGTCTATTAAATGTTTCATGATCGTTAAGGTGCTGATCTATCCGACTTATAGAAAAAGAATCATCTATTACAGGTTCAATTATAATCTTCCTAGCTGATTTCATACTGTAAAATCAATAAACCTTGACAATCTCTATTGCTCGCTATTTGAAAATATCCATATTCTCATCATAGATAGGGCTCTTCATATCCAAAAATTTCAGCACACTATGAAATACATGATTTTGGGTCAAGGTTTTATTTGGTTTCAACTGTTTTGAATGATCAGACACCCAGACAATAAAAGGAATCTCGTATTGCTCTTTTGGTGCAATGCTCATCGGCAGTCCGTGCATATACAGATTATTTTCACCCAGTGATTCCCCATGATCCGAGACGAACAACATGGCACTGTTATATTCCTTCAATTGCTTTAGATCTTCAATCAGATTATGCAAAATATAATCTGTATAAACAACGGTGTTATCATAAGCATTTATCAATTCTTCTTTAGAACAGTTCCCTAACTCAACACTATTGCAGACAGGCTTAAACTGTTCGAATTGAGCGGGATATTTCTTGCTATATGTTGGTCCATGGCTTGTACTTGTGTGGAGCACAACAAAAATCTTGTCTTTTTTACTGGATGATATCCGCTCCTTTAGACCTGTTAAAAGTACCTCATCGTAAGCACATCCTTCACCTTTACAGTTTGTAGCAAGTTGATCATTCGTTTCATATTCTTTAATGTGTACAGGTGGCTCCCCCCAATTACTTGTTCGCCAGATCACATCGACATCATTTCTATAGAGGTAATTTGGCAGGATTTCGTACAAATCATCCGTATTTTTATGTTCCAAAATACATTTTACTCCAGCTGTCGTATAGGTAGAGCAAGAAGTTGCGTCAAAATGATAAAGATTTGGTGTTTTGGAAAGCAGAGGATTTGTATTCTTCTGATAGCCATACAACGAAAAATTATCCCTTCGAGCAGATTCACCTATAACAAGTACAACTACTGTCTTTTTGTGGTCAGTTATCGTCGCATCCGGCAATAAAATCTCTTTCTTATTTTTTTGATATTCATGAATATAAAAGCGCGAAATATTGACGGTATAAGACCAAGGCATGGCAAGTGCACCCAAAGTCTTCGAATTCTTGTCGATCCACAACCAATTAGTCGCATTGGCAAATATTAAAATAACGATAAATAATAACGAAAGTGAGGAAGTGATAAAAAATTTCCTTGGTTTATCCTTTATTATTTTAGCTTTAATGATGAAGATACTGGGTATAATACCGAGAAATACCAGATACACGATCAGTTTCAGGGAAAAGAAACCGCTGGACTCGGAATATCGGGTATTCAAGATATTACCGATCATTGTTTCATCCAAAATAACGCTATATGTGTTAACAAAATAAACGGCGACTGAATTGATCAGAAAGAACAAAACAAGTATGGATTTCCCGAAGCGACGTGACGCCGAAAAAAATAGATAAAGTACAAAAGCATTCATCACCAGCATCAGAACCATTAAGCTACCGATCAGAACAATACCCCCAAAACTCCTGTAATCAACATTATTAAAAACAAAAGTATAAAATGGAAAATGGAAGAATATAAAATTCAACACACTCATGAAAAGGACAAAATGAACTAATTTTAAGCTATTTTTTAGCATAAACGGTAATGATTTTATAAAGTGTACTAATTAAGCAGATAAATGTAAAATAAAATATTAGCAAATTATCATTAATTATTCTATTGATCAATACAATACTGAAAACGATGAACAATAATATGAAAATTGGATAATATCGTTTGTTGTTGATCCAGTTCCATATTTTAAATTCCCTGCTAAAAAAAATTCCGAGCAGCCCCGAAAGATATCCTATAATACAGCCACTGACCACGTCTAATGGATAGTGTGCCCCCAATGCTACGCGAGATAAAGCAAGCATTAACCCAATAAATGTTAAACCTAAAAACCACATTATTTTATAACTCAATCGTTGCGGCATAAAAGCATACATGATAACGGTCAACGTTGTAAATATCGTGATGGAATGGCCAGAAGGCAAGCTATTGTTCCCCAGAAGCATCTTACCGGTAATCAAAAAACTAGTATGATTAAATACTGCTGCGGGTCGTGGCACAGCAAATAGTACCTTTAAAAGGATCGAAAAGAAAGCAGAAATTAGAGATGCTGATATTAACGCCTCCCATAATTTAGGACCATAGCGCAGAAAGACACTCAAAAGCGAGAGACTGATTAAACAATCTCCAAACTGTGTAAAATTTGACTCAAGATTTGGATATTGCCCCAGATAAGCATTTATCGCGAAAAAGCTACTCTTCTGAATGACGGTATAGCCATATACATTCAATGCATGATTAAAATATAGAAATAGAATGAGCAGAGCTAACAGGATTGTAGGTAGAAAGAACAACGATTTTCTAAGCCTAGCATAATTATGGATTATCGTCGAATTAATATTCATCTCGCACGCGTCTTTTTAAACACGTAAAGAACGGAACGAATTCTGTAGAAATTTAGAATTTACAAATGCAGCGTAGGTTTTCTTATTCCGTGCCCATTATTGATTCACTTGCCTCTCAAAAAAGCTTTATCATAAAAGAAAACCGATATTCAACGTATTTTGCTTCATCTCAGAGCACAAGGCTGAAGATCGGTTTCCTTGTCTTACAGTTTTCCCAGCAGCTGTGACAAAGCGCTGATGACCAAAGTTGGCTCCTCAAGCATAATATTATGACCAGATGCGGTTGTCGTCAGGTGAACGAAGTCGCTTGCGCTCTCATTTATGCATAAGTTAAAACTTGTCCTGTTTAATCTGATCGATTCCCTGCTTGTAAGAAGTAACCTCAAATTCAGGAAATCTATTTCTAAACTTTGAATCATCAAATAGATTATTGTGTTCGTATCGTGGAAGAAGTTCCAAAAGCTCCTTTAGCCGTTTATTGAACAAAGCTCCTATTTTAAAGATAAATTTGGGAACAACAGTATATTTGAACTCCTTACCGTAAATGTCTGCTGCCATTCTGATAAACTCCCGGTAAGTGGGATGCGCTTTATCTACGGGCAAATGCCAGGTCTGTCCATAGGCATCAGGTGTATTTCCGATAAGTGCAGTTGCTCGACTTGCGTCGGGAGTCCAAATCAGACTTCGTTTTTTATCAACACGTAAAGGAACTTTCAGTTTTTTATCCGCTTTGATATTATCAAAAATTAGGGTATTGGTAATGCTTTGTGTTTTGTCAGGACCATAAAATTCAGGTGCTCGACAAATAACGGCTTCAAGCTGGCCCGATGCTCTCTCAGCAAGTACCATTTCTGCCATGTTCCGCCGCACTTTCCCCTTTCTTCCGACAGGAGCAAAGATACTTTCCTCCGTCAAAACACGATCGTCTTGAGGATACATATATGTATTATCAAAAAAGACAAGCTTAGTACCATTGATCTTACAGGCATCAATCACATGACGAAGAATAGCTGGAAATTGTTCCTCCCATAGATCCGAACTTATAGGAAGCCCTAAAGTGAAATAGGCAATATCACTTCCCATCACCGCCTCGATTGCCTGTTCACGGATCGATAGATCCGCGGAAAAAACTTCGTCAGTATCATTTACTTTTTTTGCGTTTCGACCGACTATGCGGATAGCAGAAGTAAAATTTCGCTTTAGCTCGCGCGCCAGTTCTTCTCCAATTTGTCCATTGGCACCCAATATCGTCTGCATAATATTCCTTTTTCTATGTTATGACCACCTGATACCAATATATTGATATTTGTTCAGTTTACCGCACCGTTGCGGTTCAATACCGAATAACTCCCGACCTCAACTTTTCTCAACGTCCATGACCTATGTTATTAAGGATGTTGCCATGGACTGCGATACGGTCTTTGCAGTAATTGAGTTGCTTCAGGATCATCGACACATATTTTTTGTATTGGATCATAAATCAAGGGACGATTCAACTGCATCGACAAGTTCGCCAGAATGCAGCTTGCGGTGGATATATAGCCCTCTTCAATATCCGCTACAGGCAGATGATTATTTTCAATTGCCGATAAAAGGTCAAGCATATGTTGTCTGGTTGCAGGCGCTGTATGCAATTCTATTCGGTGCTCCGTCAAATCTTTGGGGAACTTCTCCTTTTCTAAGATAACATCCTGTCGAATGGGCTTGCCTTCTCCGATTGGAATAAATTCATATTTCATCACACTTCCCTTTAAGGTACCCTTGTCACCATATATCACAAATGCCCAAGGGTATTCAGGGTCTGCTGCTGCCCCCCATGTCCTATGCTGCCAGACACAATTAAGATCTTCGTATTCAAATAAGGCTGTCTGCGTATCCGCGATCGTCGATTTTCCTCCTTTTTGCACATAAATGCCACCTTTCGCATGCACGCTTTTGGGCCATTTAAGCTGCAGAAGCCAACGCACAGTATCAAACATATGCATTCCCATATCCCCGGTTATTCCATTCCCATAGGCCATAAAAGTTCGCCACCAGCCACCATGAGGCAAACCATCATAAGCCCGCAAAGGTGCTGGACCCGTCCAAAGTTCGTAATCCAGGAAATCTGGAACCGGCTCGATCGGTGGATTGCCGTTCTTTCGCATATGATAATAGCAGCACATTTCCACATGCGAAATCTTACCAAGTAAGCCACTATCGATCACTCGCTTCTTGGCGTCAATGAGATGGGCTGTACTTCTCCGTTGTGTTCCCACTTGAACTTTCCGGTTATATTTTCTTGCCGCACGCCATATAGCATCCCCCTCAAGCACATCAACACTGATCGGTTTCTGCAAATAGAGATGAGCACCCGAACGCATCGCATCAATTGCCTGTCTGGCGTGCCAGTGATCTGGTGTTCCAATGAGAATGAGATCGAACTTATGACTGGCGAGCATTTCCCTATAATCTTTATACAGTTTTGGAACTTTTTTTGAAATTTGACGCTCACTAACCAGCCGCCCAGCTTCCTGCAGCTGATTGTCGTCGACGTCGCATAAGGCGATGACATCGACATCCCGAACCTGAATTAAACGGAATAAATCACTTTTCCCATACCAACCTGCACCAATCAATCCGACCCGAAAATTTTTAATCGAATCACGAAATGAAAGCCCCTTAACTTCTAAGGCTGATAAAGTTAAAACTGCCCCCGCTCCTTGAATAAATTTTCTCCGATTTAGATTGACCATAGCCATAATTCATTGGTTTATTGCCTAATATAAGAAAAAACAAACGATAAATCAACCTGTTTTAAGAGGCAACATGCGTTGTAAACAAAAGAACCTACCTATAGAAACAAAACCTGCACTTTATGATCAACAAGTAGCACAGCATTTTTTTTCATTTAAGCCAAAATAGCGTAAATTCATATCGAGCTAAACAATTAAGACATGAAAAGAGAAATGGTATTTTTGAAGGTAATATTATTTTACTTTGCCTCCCTCGTGGTGTTTGCTTTCGCTGCAGGCATAACCAAACAAACAATATTCCCCGATTTACTTTCACTCAGCCTCGCTACATTCCTCAGCTTGGGTTTAGTTTACCTGTTTAAAGCTTGGGATAAAATTAGTTTTTCTCAAATTGGGTTAGGATTTAACAAAAAGAGTGTGCTCAATTTTAGCGCTGGCTTATGCTTAGGTATTGTTATGGTCGGCCTAATGGTTATAATACTAACAAATTTTGCCGAAGTATCTTTTAAGAAACAGGCATTTATTGACACTAAATTATTGGCAATACATATTCTTCTTTACTTTTTCGTCGCCTGTCGGGAAGAGTTGGTTTTTAGAACCTATTTCTTATGGCGCCTGAAAGATAAACTCGGCACTGTTGTAGCCTTTTCGATTATGGTACTTATTTTTATTTTAGAACATTTATTTACCGGTTTTACACTAAAGGCGGCAGTACTGGGTTCAGGACTTGGAGCTGTACTTTTTGGTCTTGCTGTACTAAGAACCCGCAATATTGCACTATCTATTGGACTGCACTTCGGCTGGAACCTAACCCATTGGGCTTTGGGGTTTAAAAATAGTACAGGGTTATGGATAGAAAGTGTTGCAAAGGGCAGTGAACATCAGTCTGAAAACATCGCGTTTATTGCCTATACCATCGTAATGCTTTTAGGTATTCTGATCGTCTATATGCTATCAAAAAAAACATCGTTTCAGGGGAACAATAGTAGCCCGATCGATTAATCCCAAAATCGATGCACAAGCCATCGGTAAAAGCTTTTGCCAACATATAATTCCCTTTATTATATCGGCTATCCTGTAGACACGAAGCTACAACAATCAGACTCACTGCAAGTTCTAAAAATAAAGGCACGGCTTTTGTAAACTACTAATTAAAAAAAAGTATTATGAGAAGAACGCCTTACACCACATCTGTTATTATATTGCTCGTCCTATGTGTGATTGTACTAATGACCACGTGTTCAAAAATTGCCTAAATTACATCCAGTTTGGGCAAAATTGTAAAACCAGTCATGAACGTAATGACGAGTTCATCATTGAAAATAGAGTCTAAAAAAATAGATTCTTAAGCCTTCCCCATGGCTTTCATCAAGCAGATAAATTTCACTTTATTGATCAGGAAAGGACACAATCCGAACAGATTGTGCTAAACTTAGTTATTCCCACACGTATAATTACAAAAAAGCCCTAGAGCGGGGAACTCTAGGGTCTTAGCCATATATTAACCTATTTTATGAAAAGTATTTGTATCAATAACGTCTTAGTTTTCTATTTATTTTGTACAACATAGAAATTTCTTAAATTTTCTTTTTTCGCACAAAGATTCGATTCAATCATTTACCTTATAGCGGTTGGGCTAAACCAATCAATAATCCCTCTACTCCTCTTAGATAACAAAGGCGATAAGCATTTTCGTATTGTACCACCTCCCCTACGAGGACAGCGCCATGATTGCCAATTAGCCTCCGCAGTACATCATCTAGATCTTCAACGGTAAACATTGCCCGCAAATAGCCCAAGGCATTGACCGGAGCATTTCTATGATCTGCAATTATCGCAGGATCAATAAATCTTGAAAGTTCTAATCGGCTATGTCCATCTGGTGTCACCATCATGGCGATCTCGACATGCTGCGCACCGAGACCAGTCACTCTACCTGCCCATTCACCTTCAATCTGTGCTCGCCCTTCCAGATATAAACCAAGTTCTGAAAAAAACGAAATCGCGTTGTCCAATGACTCCACCACGATACCCATATTATCCATTCGAAGTAACTTACTCTTTTCCATAATACATTATTATTTATAAGGAGTTATAATCCCCATTAAAGATACAAAGGAAAATTTTAAAGCTACCATCGCTCCCAATCTTTAGAATTTATAACTCAGGCCCGCTTTTACCATAAAAGGTGTTCCAGGTGTAAAATGCAATTCAGAAACGGACTGCTGTTCATTTCTTAATCGAGTCTCGGTCTCAAACTGCGCTTCATTCCACTTGGTGTCAAATAAGTTTTGGACCTGCACCAAAAAATTCCATTTTCCTAGGTCATAGTTTAGCAGGAGGTCATTGACAAAATAACCTTTAGCACGTACCGAATTATCTTCTATCGCTGGTTTTGTATTCATATAACGATAGCGCAAATTGGCCGAAATGCCAAGCGGTAACTTCACAGATACCCCTCCTGTACTTGTTAAAGAAGGCACCAGCGGGATATAGTTTTCGCCTTTAGGTTCGTCAATCGCCCGCGCGTAAGCATAATTTATGTCGCCGTCAAAATATAACCAAGGGGTAGCTTGATAGCGTAAACTCAAATCTGCCCCCAGACGTTTCGTTTTCCCTGAAGGCTCTACGACAGCTTCATCCCCGACATACACAAATTCTTGCTGAAGGTACAACCCCCATAAAGCAGGCTGAATAAAGAGGTTATCAGTTGGCTTCCAGATCAAGCCAAGATCTGCACCATAGGAAATTGGCATAATATCTTTTCCATGTTGTTCCATCACCACGCGGATATCATTGGAATGAAATCCCATACCCGTTTTCAAATATAATTGTGCGCGATGACTGAACGTATATCCAAAGTTAAGCTTTGGACTGATCCTTGTCGCGGAAGCCTCTTGTCCGGCGGGGTCACTTTTCAGCTTATCATGCAAGTTGAAAATCAAATGATCGACACGTATTGCAGGATTAATAGTCCATTTACCAATACGCCAATCCAGATTACTATAGGCATGCAGATTCATTTCTACGCCCGAAATATGCGAAAGCCGATCCAATAATTCGTCGCGCTGATAAACATGGTTCAGTTGAAGATCTTTGATATCATCCACTCGGAGTCAAAACCCGACGTCCAAGAAAGCTGACTATGATTAAACTGAAATTGGCGATTGTATTTGTTTTCGATACCATACAGGTATCGATCATCAACCTGCTCTATTTCATCGCCATGAATGGGATCTTTCAGAAAAAAGGTAAAATCGGAAAACAACTGAAATTTATAGCGCGACAAGTAAACATTGCTTTCCCAGCTTTCCTGATCACTGATCAGTGCACGGTATTGCATCGCTAAATTCATGCGAGATGTATTTCCGCCTTCAGTAGAATCGATCGACCCCCAACGGCTAATCAGTCCCTGCCGAACGGCCCGCTCCGGAATCTGACCCGATGCATTCCAACCCGAACTGAATATGGACCCCTGGAAATTGATATAATGTTTCTCATCTATCCACTGATTATACTTCGCAAATAGATTGACACGACTAAAATTTTGCTTGATGTCAAAAGGACCATTCGAATAATTGAACTCACCTGCGGCATAGGCATACTTATTCTGCTCGTGATTGTTTACTAAATTGAGCATAGCTACTGTACGCCAAGAGTCGAAAGAACCTCCTTCTACCTTAAAAAGATTGTTATCCAAATGATCTAGGGTCGTAAAGTTAACATAACCCGATGTATTCAAATCACCTTTGTCTGCATAATAGGCCCCCTTGCCAAAATCAATATCTTTAACCGTTTCTGGAATAATAAAATGGAGATCTGCATATCCCTGACCGTGCGCATGAGAGACCATATTGACTGGAATACCATCTGCAGTAATGGCAATATCTGTACCGTGGTCATTATCAAATCCACGTAAAAATATCTGCTCAGCCTTTCCACCGCCGGCATGCTGTGCTATAAAGAGCCCAGGAACTTTCCGCAATAGATCTTGCGCCGAATTAACTGGAATCTTACTTAAATCAACTTTGCTCAATGTTTTACTGCTATTGAATGCATCCACCTGAATTTGACTCAACTGCACTTCGTTTTTTTGCATCTCGATTTCAATATGAGACTTTGCTTCTTTTAGGATGTAAATCTGATCGAGATAGCCTATCCGGCTCAACAGTAAGGTGTCCGGAAATGTTCCCGGCTGTACGGAAAAAGCACCATTCGATGCGGTATGACTATGCTTTATTCCACGTTGGTAGCGTATATTGACTTCTTCTAATTGCTGTTTACTATCCTTATCTTTCACAGTCCCCTGAATTACATGTTGCTGTGCATAACTGCGGGTCGCAGCCAGTAGGCCTATAAAAAAGATGATTTGACGTTTGTTCATATAATATTTAAAAAATTACCATCCCAGAAATAACATTCCCGCACCGCAAATTGACAGGACAGCGCCACTAATGGCGTGTACATATCGATCAAGTTTTTCGGTATTGAGCAAGTTATAACCATAAATTCCCAACAAGACCATTCCGACCATGGTTACCACTGTCGTGATGGTAAAAGTGCTAATCAGGGTAATCACCTCCGCCATTGAGCGGTGTGCACCTGAAAAGAATAAAAGTGGAATCAATGGTTCCGATGGTCCCATGACGAAAATTGCAAATAATACCAAAGGCGTTACCTTCGTTTTTTGATGATGGTGATGATGCCCTGATGCACTTTTCCCATGGGTATGTTCATGTACATAAACTTCATCGCCCATCACATCAAAATGCTTATGGGAATGCTTCTTAGACATTTTCCAGATCCCGTAAATCAAATATCCAAGTCCAAAAATAAATAGTGCCCAACTCGAAACATTGCCACGCACGTCCTGTAACCAGCTGATTTTATTGAGCTGCCATCCAAGATAAACGCCAATAATCCCCAGGATGACCGAACTGAAAACATGCCCAAGTCCACATATAATTGTCCATAATATAGTTTTTCCCAACGACCATTTTTTCGATTTGGACAATACAATAAAGGGCAGATAATGGTCGGGGCCCGATGCAGTATGAAAAAAACTGATCGTAATAGCTGTAATAGCTAATGCGTAAAGTGTTGTGTTCATATAAATAATTTAATAGCAAAGCAGATGATTAAGCCGCTTTCTTCAAGCAACGATTTGTTACATAGGTTATATAGCCGTGTTTCGACTCAACCGATGATATTCACCAAAAGAAAAAGGGATTTAACCGAAAATTTTAAAGGAATGGTATAGGATACACTTGTCTGGCAGTCTGTTAGACAAATATTTATTTTGGAGTTCATAAAAACTATGCCACGACTTCTTATCCGTAAATAGCAAGAAAATAGGCAGAATCAGTCCCAAAGCACAGAGCCGAACGGCATATGCTAAATGTTGATCATAACTCAATTCGAATGAGCATTCTTCGATCGACCCGACATAAAAATCGAAATGGGATTGTGATGAAGCTATTGACGGTTTTGACGCGTTTTTATAGGCAGCATGTGAAAAGACATCCTTGTTTATTTTACCTGTAAAAAATATACAGGAAAAAACAATGGGCACTAACATTAAAAGATGTCTTATATACCTATACATAGCATGTCACATCCCTATGGGATTGATAGATCAAATTTATTATAAGTTTGACCTTATAGAGTAGCACAAATCTTGAATTTTATAGCCTTTTTATAACCTAGAAAAAGAAAAGACAGCTAGATAAATAAGACAAAAACTTCGCTTAAACCGATAAAAAACCAATAAAATATAAAAAAACAAGGCTTTTACGAATAAACCAACAGACTCAAACTAGCACAAATCACGATTTACATTCTAACCTATTATTCATTTATTTTGTAGCTATCGGCCATAAATAAACAAGAATAGTCCATACTATTTATAGCGAAAGCATGTATAGCAGTACATGAATCCAATAACCTCACAGGAAACCGACTAGCCATCCCGCTTATCCTTTAAATTCATTAGGCTATTCCCTGTATGTTAAGCTCCAGTTTCATCGGAATAAACACACGATCATCAGAAAATTAATCTGCATAAATGACCTAAATTTTCTAACGATCATACTTAAGCGGATGCAAGATTTAAAGTATAATTTTAAAGGTTTTGTCTGTGGCCAACAGTAAAATACTGAGTATGCACATAAGCAATGAGTTGTAGAAATGATGATATTCCTGATGTGCCATATGCGCTGTAAATGCTGCTACTGCAAACGGGAACAATACCAGTACTGCCCCATTCTTAAATTGCGGGTTATACAAACCTATTAAGAGCAATACCACTCCTATAAGTTCACCTATTCCAATAATGACCGTCCAAGTCTTATTAAAACCCAGAGACTGCATGCTCTGCATCATGGAGCCTTTCTGAAACACTTTGAACAATGATGCATAACCAAATACATAAAGGTAGTACGCATAGCTCAACCAATGAGCGACTGATTTAATCATTTCCATTTTATACTTTTTGTTTTCCTACAAATTTCTTTATTAATTTGCATGAATAACAGTACATACAAGATTGTATGATACCAACAAAAAAGTTCGTATGAACACGCGAAAAGAGAATTCAACCAATCACATCAATGAGCTATACTGGAAAGATCGTTGTGGTATTGCATTTACCTTAGCCACCATAGGTGGCAGATGGAAAATCAACATTCTTTCCTATCTGCTAAACGAAGGTAAACTCCGCTATAGTGAGTTGCGAAAAAGGCTCGTAGGTATATCAGAGCGTATGCTGATTGCTAAATTAAAGGAACTGGAACAGGACAACTTGATCACTCGAATAGTATATCAACAAGTCCCGCCAAAGGTAGAATATGAATTAACTGCGCTTGGCCGTTCACTCGAGGAAATATTAACACTAATGGATAAATGGGGAGAAGATAATCTCCCCGAATCAATGCTTTGATAGTGCATAGAGTGCAAATGTACCTAACCAATGTGACCCCATATAATCATCCTTGGTAGTAATATTGGGCAAAGAGTACTTTAAATGTTTATTTGCCAACTTATGCAAGTAACTTAACTCAGGCAGCGCTTTTGCGATACCGTTTAAACAGTTTGCGCGACTAAAATTAAGTCCATCCAGATGGACCAAATGTCCGTCTGTTCGATCTTTCACGATACCTGGTTCTAAATTGAAGTCGGGATTAAACAGATCTGGCATAAAATCCTTTAACCATTTACGGTAATCCTCCTGTTGCAACACCAAACTCATACAGAGGGCTTCTTCAAGACAAGGAGAAAGAAAGTCGCTTCCACTTGGCTCAAAAGCAATATTGCAGCTCTTATCCTGACTATATAAACGAGAAGCATTCGTCATTAATGATTTTTCAAACGTCACATTTCCCGTACTTCTTGCATAGTCCAGGGACAGAGAAAGGCCAAATGCCGAATTATCATGATACCCTGTTCTAATCGGATAGACTAACTTGGGCAGATATTCTTGATAAGATTTTACAACGTGTTTCACCAACGGTTCAAGATTCGATGCCCAGCGTTTTGCATCTGTATCTTCCCAAGTTAATAACTCCTTCTGCAGCTGCAACAACCAGGCCCAGCCATACGTGCGCTCAAAGTTCTTATTGTTCTTATCTTGAAAGAAATCTAATTCAACGGCCACATTTTCCGCCGTAATATTTCGGTTCAATTGGCGCCGAATTTCACCCGAACTGTCCAAATTTGGAAATTCCTTCAAAATATGTACAATTGACCAATATCCGTGTACAGAAGAATGCCAGTCAAAACAACCGTAAAAAATTGGATGTAATGTGCGCGGTGCTTTTAGATCACTATCACTGCCGAGTACCTGCCCTAACTTATTGGGATACTCCACTTCGATGCAATGCAATGGCAAACTGAGTAAATGCTTGGCTTGGACACTATCCAAGGTCAAAGGCTGATCATTTGAACTCGTATTTACGTTGATTTCCGAATTATTTTGACATGCAGCAAAAGCAACGGATAGGCAAATAATCCCTAATATCTTTTTCATAAACCTCTATTTTATATATTACTATACAATACTTAATAAAGTAATTGTTCTACCAACTTAGGAACAGCTATTGTCGCTGACTCCTCAAAACACTGTATATTACGTAAAGCCCTGTCACTAGGTATTTTTTTGTCAATTAAAAACGTTTGACAGTGGCTAGGCGCAAACTCTTTAAGTCCTGCAGCAGGATAAACCTGTAGGGAGGTTCCAACGATAATCAAAATATCGGCATTCGAAACCAGGCTTATGGCCTCCTCAATGGCTGGCACAGCTTCTCCAAACCAGACTATATTTGGCCTCAGCTGACTACCTTTCTCGCAAAGATCGCCCATCTTGATCTCATCACCGACAACGGGATACACCAAGCGATCATCGATAGACGACTTGGCCTGATCCAAGCGGCCATGCAAATGAACAATATGAGATGATCCCGCCTGTTCATGCAGCAGATCTACATTCTGCGTTACAATACTCACGCGGTACGCTGATTCTAATCTTGCCAGCGCATAATGAGCTGCATTTGCCTGTGCCACCAAAGCCGCTTTCCGTCTCAAATTATAAAACTCCTGGACTAAGGCTGGGTTTTTGTGCCAACCTTCAATTGAAGCAACTTCCATGACGTCATGCCCTTCCCACAATCCATTGGCATCCCTAAATGTAGGTATACCGCTTTCAGCCGAAATACCGGCCCCCGTCAATACAACAATATTTTTCTTTTCCATCTTAAATCTATTTGTTACGCTATATTATAGTTAAGATTGACTTTTTATATGACTTTCATCCTGTCTGTAGATCTGGATCATTCATTTATCAATAAGGATGCATAGTTATCCGGCAGCTCAAGTCGGATAGAATCTTTACTCAAGACAGCCTTTCGGTTCATATCATCAAAAGAACGTTGGTAATACACAAAAGCGCTATTTGGAATATGCAGTTCACTGGCTTTCTGCACATTGAACTCATAACGATTATTTTTCAGTCTGACATGCTGATAAATTCTGTAAGTAACAACTTGAATCTGTACTTTATCAAATTTTGGAATGACCTTTAAATCTGCTGGTTCATGAAAGTATTTATCGTTGAAATACATAAATTCATTCGACTCTGCGAGTGTTGTTATCTTTAACTTTCCATCAACAACTTCATTCACTAACGAATCTGCCCGCAACCTCTCGGATTTACTTCCGTCACCGGAAGAACAACAAATACAAAGAAAAACAATAATTGGGATCAAAACAGTGTTGATTAGATTCATACGCCTAAGTTATAATAAAAAATGCTTCCTTGCCACAATTCAGGAGAAAATGCATCGAATACCCCCGAAAATTGATCAGAATGGTTTATATCACCCATAAAAAAGCCTAGGATATTTTGTTATCCTAGGCTTCTTTTCAATGCTAAGCACTATCCAACCTCTTAAAGGTTATTTTCGATAGCCCCCACTTTCTCGCGATATAGTTGTATTGGCGCATCCAACAACACAGCGATAACGGTCATATTTTTATCCAAGCGCTCCGCTGGTGCCTGAATGTAGATAATACCAGGTATGCTACTCCAATAAAGCTTATTGAAAACTTCATGGTTTATCATGGAACCGTCACCGACTACCCGGATCCTAGCGACTCCATTTTTAACACCTTTTAATGCAATTGGGCCTGTAGGTTTTCCTTCAACAAACAAATACAAGGTCTGGCGATCTTTGGAGAGTGCACTTAATCCTTCATAATGTCCTTCAGGCAAGCCTTTTCCAATCTCATAAAGTGCTTCGGCATGGTCCTTAATCCACTTTAATACCGTCGGATTAGTCGCTTTACTACTCGGCAATTTGGTATCTAAGCCATCTACGGTTAATCCGGAATTATCAAAAATATTTTTTCCTGCATGCAGTGTTGAAGCGATCTGACCTAAAGCACGATCTGTCAACTTATTATCCAGCACAGATTTCAACGTAACTTCAGTCTCCTGAGGCGCAGTCCAACGAAGCGCTTCCGCAAAGTTCAGTGCAATCACGGTAACATCCTGATCAAAGTTTACTTTCGTCAAGTCTACTCGAACGGTTTCATTTTCCGTCTTAACACTTACTTTCGCGGATGCATCACCAACAACTGAAATGCTTTTAATGGCCGAATGATTGACTAAACCTTTGAGTTGCAATTCGGGTTTCTGTTCATACACATACAGATAAAGTGTTTTTCCGTCTTTTGATAAAGCAGATTTCCCACCGTAATTCGCAAAAGGAATACCGGCTCTTGTACCGTAGATCGCAGCAGCATGCTTATGCGTCCATCGCCCCAGCTGTTTCAAAATATTTAATTGCTCCTCAGGGATCGTACCGTCTGCTTTTGGACCAATATCCAATAATAAGTTTCCACCCATGGAAATACAATCGACCAGCGTTCGGATGATCATATTGGGTGATTTGTACTTTTTATCAAAGGGTTGGTAGCCCCAAGAATCATTCATGGTATAACAGAGTTCCCAAAATTTAGCATCAGGGCGCGTGACCGGAATCCCTTGCTCAGGTGTATCGTAATCTCCATGATGATTCAATCGCGAGTTTATAATAATATTCGGATTATATTTCCGCAAAAGATTTAAGGTCTCTTTCGCTTTCCACTCTTCGGCACTATGCTCCCAATCTCCATCAAACCAAAGTAATTCTGGCTTATACTGTTCGGATAGCTCGGTCAATTGCTTTTGGTAATATTTCACATAATTATCCCAACGTGTAGGCTCACCTTTCAATTCATAACGCTTTCTATTGCGCGTAAAAACATCATAATATGGGTGGCTCCAATCGGGTAACGAATAATACAGTCCAGTGTGCAAGCCCTCTTCTTGTATTGCTTTCACAAACGGTGTGATTACATCCTGTTTTGCAGCCGCGTCTTGTAATGTAGTGATCGCTTTATCAGCCTTCGTATTCCACATCGAGATTCCGTCATGGTGTTTGGTCGTAATCACCGTGTATTTCGCACCAGCTTCTTTAATCAATTTAGCCCATTCCTTGGGTTTATAATCCTTTGCTGTAAACCCATTAAGCTGATTGATATAATTGTCATGGTTAATATAATTATTGAAGAATGACCAAGATTCCGAGATTCCATCTACAGAGTAAATACCCCAGTGAATAAAAATACCCAATTTGGCATCTTCAAACCAATCCATTTTTTGCGTTGATACATTGTTCTGAGCTGAAACGTTTAAGCACGCAGACGCCAAAAGAACAAAAAGAGAAATCTTTCGAAACTTCATAAAGCTATTTTATCGATTACATAACGAGTTTAAGCCGGCAAAATACACATAAATCAGCAAAATCCAATTGTGTAAGGGATAAATTACGTTGGAGAGCGGTTGAAATCTAACATTATATTTTTCTCTAGCTCAAACTTAAAACACGTAGGGAATATTCTTATAACTTAAACGGATCTAATAGGGACTTTATAGGGACCTCATATGGACTTTATTCGGATAAAACCGTGTAAAGTCCCTTTTTAATACCTATTAAATCAGTTGTGAGTACTTAATAAATTTGACGCTTATAGCGCTATGCCCTATCCTTGAATTTATTGAAGGTGCAACGGTACAAAAATCTTCCACTTCGAGCATCAAAATATCAACTGTCTCGATCATTTTTATCCATTTGTATGTGCTTACAAAAACTTCATGTATATTTGGCAGGTATGATCGAATTATATACAGATGGGGCTTCAAGTGGAAATCCGGGCCCTGGCGGCTATGGGACCATCTTAAGAACCATTTATACGGGCGATAATGAGGCCTTTAAAGGCAAACTTATCGAAAAAGAGTTTTCGGGCGGTTACCGCAAAACAACGAACAATAGGATGGAATTGATGGCTGTGATCGTTGGTCTCGAGGCGCTGAAAAACCTGCAGCAACAAGTTACCGTATATTCTGATTCCAAATATGTCATTGATGCCATTGATAAGAAATGGGTATATGGCTGGATACAAAAAGGTTTTGCCGGAAAGAAGAATAAAGATCTTTGGTTACGTCTAATGAGTGCCTATAAACTGCATAATGTGCGTCTTGTGTGGGTAAAAGGCCACGCTGGGCATCCGTTAAATGAGCGCTGTGATCGCTTAGCTGTAGCGGCGTCCAAAGATAAGGCAAATTGGAAAATCGACAGTGTTTTTGAGATTGAAGAAGGGAAATAAAAACGGGAGCATTTTAATACATGCTCCCTTTTCTATTTAAAAGCGAAATGCCGGTGGAGCAATCTCTTGTACTTTACTTTCTCTAAAATCCTTCATGCTTTGGGGTTCTCTAGCCTCTAATTCAGCGAAATCCACAACACCATTATCCTTAGCCCAACGAAAATAGGCTGTAGATAAGCGAGAAACAACATCATGATGCAGTCCAGCAATATCTTTGCGTTCAGTAGGATCCTGTTCCAAATCATAGAGTTCCCATTTATAGGAAGGCCAGGTTGATACGAGCTTCCATTTCCCGATACGTGCAGCACGGTTGCCAGCCCGCTCCCAAAACAAGCCCTCTGCCCGCGACACAGTATCTTGACCTTGAAATAACACTGGGAGCAAGCTTTTCCCAGGCAATTTGTTAGACTTAACTCCTTTATAATCTTTCGGATATACAGCACCAGCCAAATCATAGAAGGTAGGCGCCAGATCAATCACATGCCCAGTCCCCTGTCTGATACCTTTCGCGACCTTACCCGGAAACCATGCTATAAATGGCGCGTTGATCCCTCCTTCATAGGTATAATCTTTAAATGCCTTGAAGGGTGTATTGGAAGCGTACGACCAATTTTTGCTCTGTGATTCAAACGAGCCCTCTGTTCCCACAGGTCCCGTATTCAACCGAGCGCCATGAAACCATCGCACCAAATCTTCCGCTGGAGCTCCATTGTCTGAGAGAAACACGATAAGCGTATTGTCCAATTGCCCGTTGTCTTTCAGCTTCTTCAGTAATTTACCTACAGTCTGATCCAGACGGTCAACCATTGCTGCGAAGATTTCCATTTTCTTTGCCCACAGCTGTCGTTGATCGTATGATAATCTTGACCAATCGTAAATATCTTCATCAGGAATCGATGCTTCTGTCTTTATCGGCGTAAGTCCCAATTGTTTCTGCCGTTCAAAACGTTCTTGTCGAATAGCTTCCCATCCTTTATCATAACGTCCTTTGTACTTCGCAATATCTTGTGGCAAGGCCACCAATGGCCAATGTGGTGCGGTATGGGCCAGATAGAGAAAAAAAGGCTTCTCTTGGGTTTTAATCTGATCTAAAAACCCTTCCGCTTCACGATTGATTACCTCTGTTGAAAACGACGATTCCAAAGGGTATCCTTCTGGGTCCGTTTGCGCTTTAAATGTCGGAGCTCCTGAATCTGCATTTTTTTCCTGTTTGGGGAATACCAGATCAAAGCCACGATCCCATGGTAGACTTTTTCCATTTCCCGAAACATGCCATTTGCCGGAAGTTGCAGTAATATACCCATTAGACCGGAGCACTTCAGCAATAGTGAGGGATTCAGTATTGATATAGCCTTGATAGGCAGGAAGACCAAGATCGTTCGAAAAGTAACCGACACCAGCTTTATGCTGATATTGTCCTGTGATTAGAGAAGCCCGTGTAGGTGCGCAAATAGAATTGTTATAGAATTGCTTCAGTCGTAACCCTTCATTGGCCAAACGATCCAAATTAGGTGTGGAAATTTCTGATCCATATGCTCCCAAATCTGAATAGCCCAGGTCATCCGCCAAAATTAAGATGATATTGGGCTTCTTCTGCTGTGCATTGCCTATCCCCATCAAGACAAGCAAAGTAAATAATGTAAAAATTATCTTTTTCATATTACCTTCTTTTATTACTAGCGAAATTGATTGTTTGTCTTTAACCGATTGAAATCCACTACAGCATTCTCTTTAGCCCACTTCTCATAGCGTTTTTCAAGATCATTCACAATCTCTGGGTAGCGATCAGCCAAATTGATGTTTTCCCCCCGATCTTCATCAATATTGTATAGCTCTGGTTTGTTTTCTTTCCTAAACAGGGAAACTAGTTTCCATTTTCCATATCGAACAGCACGATTTCCGGCCCGCTCCCAGAACAGCGGAACATTGCGATCGACCTGATTAAGGTCTGAACGAAGAACAGCTCTTAAGCTTAAGCCAGGGAGCGCATTTATTGTAGTATCTCCAATATGGGTTGGATAGTGAGCACCAGCAAAGTCATATAGTGTGGGAGCAATATCGATAAGATGCCCTACTCCCTTCTTAACAGCATTCGCCTTTACTTCCTTAGGATACCATACAATAAATGGGGCACCGATGCCTCCTTCATAAGGATTATCTTTATAACTACGCAGTGGAGAATTACCGGTTTGGGACCAATTGCTATTTTGCACGTCATAGGATCCGGGCAAACCAACGGTTTCGGTATTCCTTGCGGTATAAATCCGGGCCCGATCGCCCCCCTGAGCACCATTATCCGATAAGAAAATGATTAGTGTATTTTTGTCTTTTTTCAACTCTCTCAGTGTTTTCCTAATGCGTCCGACACTCTGGTCCATTCGATCAATCATACCAGCGAAAACCTGCTGCCGGCGCTGCCAATACTGCTTCTCATCGTAAGTCAATTTCTCCCAGGACTGTACAGCGGAATCCTTTTTCGCAATAGTCTGTACTGAAGGGAAAACGCCAGTTCGTTGCGCATTTTCATAACGTTTGATGCGTAGACTATCCCATCCCTGACGATATACGCCATTGTATTTTTGTGTTTCCTCTTCTGGCGCCTGCAAAGGCCAGTGCGGAGCGTTGAAAGCTAAATACAAGAAAAAGGGCTTTTTCTCGCTTTGCTGTTCTTTGAGAAAACCAATGGCCTGATCGGTAATCTCATCAGTCAAATAACGCCCCTTTGGCAGGTAGAACGGTTTGTTGTTCCGATATAAAGGAACCGTCGGACGTTCTGGACCGTTGATTTCATAAAAATTGGACGCGCCACCTACAAAATTAAAAGAACGTTCAAATCCACGTTGTGCTGGCCATTGATCGAAATCATCACCCACATGCCATTTGCCCGAAATAATGGTTGAATAACCAGCCTCTTTAAGAACCTCAGCTAAGGTCCTTGATTCACGATTTAAGAAGCCTTGATAAGCAGGAAGGCCTAAGTTAACATTAAAATACCCTACGCCGGCACGATGCGCATACTGTCCTGTCAATAAGGATGCACGTGTAGGAGCGCAAATGGAATTGTTATAAAATTCCTGAAACCTCGTCCCTTCTTTGGCTAAGGCGGCTAAATTCGGTGTATGAAAGTCTGTCCCTCCATAAGGTTCTATATCCGAAAACCCCAAATCATCCACCAAAATCAATACAATATTTGGACGGCTATCTTGTCCCCAGCTTGCCCCCGGCAAACTGCACAGACACAGTATAAGATATAAAAGTTTCGTTTTCATTTACTTAAAATTTTATTCGTCTATTATTTATTTATCCAATCGGGATGCTGTGAAAGATTTGGATTGAGACTCAGTTCGCGTTGTGGCGTCGGAAAATGAATATGGCGGGCAGCAGCATTAGTCTTTCCAGCAGCTTTCAGCTTAGCGACATAATATACAGCCCCCCTTCGCGCCAGATCAAACCAGCGCTGATATTCGTAGACCAGCTCCTTTCTTCGTTCTTCAAAAACAGACTCTCTAAAAACGTCCTTCGTTTCCGAAGCTAAAACCTCTTCCACACCGGCTCGGCGACGCACCGCATTTAGTGCATTACGAGCCTCTAACGTTGGACCATTCAACTCATTTTCGGCTTCCGCAAAAATTAACAGTACTTCCGCATAACGGATGATTGGTGTGTTTTTAGAAGACTGCCCTTGGTTCCCCACAACGGTTTCATCATAATATTTATTGAATTGCGGTTTAGCCAATGGATAATATTTGCCATCTGTAGGCGACAGCATCCCCGTGGTAAAGGTTACCGTCAGACGTTTATCATTTGCGGCAAAGCTCTTGTACAATCCGCCTTCTACGTGCAGTGCGTCGGCATAATCGCCATTGATCCCCGGAATATCCGCAGGTGCAGACCTGCTCGCCAAAGAATTTCCCTGATAACCACTGTTTCCCTTAAATTGAGCCGAAAAGATATGTTCGCTGCCATTTTTCTTATCAATATTAAAGACATCAGCAAATTCCGGAAAAAGCGCGTACCCCTCCTTATCAATAACTTCCCTGGCTAATAATTTTGCGTTGCTCCAATCGCTTCGCGTCAGATAGACTTTTGCCAATAAGCTTTTGGCGGCTCCCGAGCTTGCGCGGCCTTTATCTGCGTCACTGTAATTTTTGTAATTCGGGAGCGCCGATGCAGCTTTTAGGTCAGCGATAATCAACTCATATACGTCATTTTCTGGAGCTTTAGCTACATAAAGTTCCTGCGGAGACAAGGTCTCAACAGGACTTGTTACCAACGGTACGGCCCCAAACCAGCGTACCAAATTAAAATAATGCAAAGCTCTCAGAAATTTCGCTTCATTAATCAAGCGCAGCTGTATAGTAGGTTCAATTTGCCCCGAAGACATTGCACCAATCTTCGCAATGTTAACATTCGAAGCATTGATCGCATCGTAACTCTGCTTCCAAAGCTGCTCCATCCGATCATTGGAGGCATCATGTGTCAGATTGCTAATCGCCCGGACATGTGCATTTCTGGCTCTTGGTCCTGCTTCATAATCATCTGTAGCCATCTCAACACCGATCTGGAATAGGCTGTTATACAATGATTGACCAGTTTCATATAATTTTCTATAAGTCCCAGTCACAGCCGCGATTGCTTGATCTTGATTAAGGTAAAACTGTTCTGACACCAAAGCACCTGCTGGATCTTCCGACAATTTCGAGCACGAAATTGTTGTTAGAAAGATCAAAAAGACAGTGGATAAAAGATGTATTTTTTTCATTTGAATAAATTGCTTGTCAATACGAATGGGCTTATCACAAAATCCCCCTTCAATACATTTACAGGTATATTAAAAAGTCAAAGAAATCCCTGCGGAAATAGATCTAGCTGCAGGATAAATTCCCGAATCGGTCCCTATCTGCACGTTACTTCCCGACGTCACCTCTGGGTCAAAACCTTTATATTTTGTCCATGTCAAAAGATTTTGTGCTGTTAAATAGAGATTAAGACTCTTGATACTGGCCCCTTCAAGCCATTCCTTTGGGAAGTTGTATCCAAAATGCAATGATTTCAGCCGAACAAAGGAACCGCTCTCAACAAATTGATTGGAAAATACCGGTGCCGGGTCTAATTTTGCCCGCGGATATAACTGACTTGGATTTGAAGGTGTCCAGCGCATCAATGCATCACTTGATGCGTTTTGCTGACCGGTAAACATCTCTAGATTCTGTCTATTGATATTAAGCAGATCATTACCAACTGTTCCCTGTATAAGAAATGACAGATCAAAACCTTTGTAGGAAATACTATTGGTCAGCCCAAAAATAAAATCGGGCTGCGCATTACCGATAATCGTTCTATCATTTGCCGTGGTAAATTGACCATCACCATCGATATCTTTATATAGGCGATCTCCCGCTTTCGGTGTAGCATTTCCTGTAAACTTGCCCTTATTATTCTCTTCGCCCAATTGCAGAATGCCATCGGTTACCGTTCCATAAAATGTACCGATTGGCTCGCCCACTTTAATAATATAGTTTCCAGAGATATAGGAACTAGCACCTTCACCAATAGTCAACACTTTGTTGCGATTAAAGGAAAAGTTAAAGTCTGTATTCCAGCTGACTCTCCCCTGTAAATTCCGTGATTTTAAACTCAATTCCAATCCCCTATTCGATACGGAACCAAAATTCTGAAGAGAAGTGGCATACCCTGAAGTCCACGGTATTTCCACATTCAGCAAGAGATCTTTGGTTTTCTTATAATAGTAATCGGCTGTAAATTGAAGGCGATTGTTAAAGAGACTGATATCAAAGCCGCCATCGTATTGCAACGTACTCTCCCAACCAAGATTTTTGTTGGGAATACGTTGTGGGGCAAAACCGGCGACAACATTGTTTCCAAAGAGATAATTCAAGCTATATAAGGTCGACAGCGACTGGTATTGTCCAATCTCCTGATTACCAGTGGTACCAAAACTTGTACGTATTTTAAAATCATTCACAGCGGGAAAAATCTCCTTAAAAAAAGATTCATTTGCAACACGCCACGATAATGCTACAGAGGGAAAATTACCCCATTTATTGTCCGCTCCAAAGCGGGAACTGCCATCGCGGCGCAAACTTGCAGAAACATAATACTTATTTGCGTAGTTATAATTGATCCTCGCCAAATAAGAATGCAAGACCCAGGAATAGCTGTCAGAAGATGGCCGAACGATAGTAGAGCCGCTCTGCAAACTGTTGAATAACAGTTCATCGGTTACAAAATTTTCAGCACCGGCATTAAAGATCTCATTTTTAGACTCCTGTTGGGTAAATCCTAACAAAGCATTAAAATTATGTTGACCAATTGAACCCGTATAGTTCAGGGTATTTTCATTTAACCAGGAAGTTCCGTCAAAATTTCCTAAGCTCGCTTTTCCTTTAGTACCAGCTCCCTCATAAATATAAGATGGCAAATAATATTTATCGTCTCTGCTATTTAAATCAACACCGACCAATACTTTTGCCTGTAAACCTTTTAAAATCCGATATTGAGCAAATGATGTCCCCAATATCCGAAGTCCATTAGAATTGTTAGTCGTTTCTTTTAAGGTTGCTATTGGATTGGCAAATATGTTTTCAAAAGGGTTCCGTAACGTATACGCACCGTTGGCTTCATAGACGGTCGCTGTCGAAGGCATGATGAGTAAGGCATTGACAATACCCGTGGGAGCTATCTGCGCATTTGTTTTATTAACTGATAGATTTGCACCGACCTGTAATCGATCGAAAGGATTAGCATCAATATTTGATCGAAACCCTATACGCTTAAAATTTGTGTTAATAATAATACCATCTTGATCGAAATAATTTGCTCCCAGATAATATTGTATTTTTTCCGCTCCCCCAGACAGCGAAAGCTGCTGATTATAAACCTTACCGCTTTGAAAGGCCTCTTTTTGCCAATTAGTGCCATCACCTAATTGATCGATTTCAGCCTTCGTGCGGTATTGGTAAGCCCCTAAGCCTGGATTTGCATCATACAATGCCTCATTTCTTAAAACTGCAAAATCATGGGCATTCAACACGTCTATTTGTTTAAGTACATTTTGTGCGCCAAAACTACCATCATAGCTTAATTGTACATGCCCTGCCCGACCTTTCTTCGTTGTTACCAGGATGACACCATTAGCTCCTCTGGACCCGTAAATAGCCGTTGCAGCCGCATCTTTAAGGACTTCAATGCTCTCAATATCCGTAGGACTGATACTGGCTAGTGGATTCACTGGCGTCCCGCTTCCTACCCCCGTACTTTCGGTTTGGTTATACACCGGAAATCCGTCAATGACATAAAGTGGTTCATTTCCTCCCTGGATGGATGCCCCCCCGCGAATTCGGATACTGACACCACCTCCTGGTTGTCCAGAGGTTTGCGTGACCTGCACTCCCGATATCCCACCTTTTAACGTTTGATCTAGTGATGAAACAGGCTGTTTTAGAAGCTTATCAGGCAATGTGGCTACCGAACCTGTCAGATCTCGACGTTTCTGCGTACCGTAGCCAACGACGACAACCTCATCGAGGTCCGCTGATGCAGGGGTCAACTCAATAACAGCTGGCGACGAATTGACAACCAATCGTTTTTTTTCGTAACCTAAGAAACTTAAAATTAAAGTAAAAGGAAGCTTCTGTCCAGTAACAAATTGAAAATTACCCTGATTGTCTGTCTGTACGCTATGGGTAACAGCCTCCAATTGTACGGTAACACCCTGAATGGGCTCCTTGGTTGTCGCATCAATAACCTTTCCAACTAAGGATGCATTAATAATGGGTTTTGGTTCTTGTGCTTGTACGATTCCGAATGCGTACAGAAAAAGCACGACTAAAGCAGAATACCGCAGTACTCCAAATTTTTTCATTGTCTGTTCAATTTAATGTGAAAATGCAAACAAGTGCCAACGCCATTGGTACTCTTGTTATAAAAACTTTACTGCATGTTTAATGATATATAAACATGGAGGAATTGTATGCTTTTCAGCACATGCACATTCGACAATTAATGAGAAAGGAATTAAAAAGAAAGGTGGGATTTGAATTGTTCTCGCGAACTGTAAAGTGGTCGTTTTTCATACTTGTTCAAAATTTAGTAGTATAGTTTAGTAATCGTTGCCAACGCCAATTGTTAACGACTACACAAATATAAAATTATTTTTCAAAAAGACTACTAGATAGGTCGTCTTTTTGAAAGATAATTTTTTGAACAAGTTATTGGTTTATTCTTATCGCGATTATTCGCCGCTTTCTTTAGCTGCCAAGTATCTTTCAGCTTCCAAGGCTGCCATACAACCTGTACCTGCTGCAGTGATTGCTTGACGGAAAATATTATCCTGAACATCACCACAAGCAAAAACACCCGGTATGTTTGTCGCAGTACTATCTGGTTTTGTGATTAAATAACCTGTTTCATCCATATCCAGTACACCTGTGAAAAGCTCGGTATTAGGCTTATGCCCAATAGCAACGAAGAAACCTGTTACTTCTAGATCTTTTTCAGACTGGTCTTTATTGTTAATAACACGTATTCCGGTCACCACTTGACCATCTCCTAAAACCTCTTTTGCTTCAGAATTGTAGTGAACTTCAATATTTGGCGTATTCATCACACGATGTACCATTGCTTTTGAGGCACGAAACTCGTCCCGACGAACCAACATATGTACTTTTGAGCATAGTTTTGCAAGGTATGTTGCTTCCTCTGCCGCTGTATCCCCGGCACCAACAATAGCAACTTCTTGGTTTTTAAAGAAAAACCCATCACATACAGCACATGCTGAAACACCAAAACCGTTGTATTTTTGTTCAGATTCTAAGCCTAACCATTTTGCTGTAGCTCCTGTTGCAATAATCACTGTATCTGCGGTAACTTGTACTGTTCCATCGATCTCAACACGGTGTACCTCACCAGTAAAATCTACTTTAGTCACATATCCAAAACGTACTGAAGTTCCGAAGCGTTCAGCTTGCTCACGCAAATCTTCCATCATCACCGGTCCGGTAATACCTTTTGGATAACCAGGGAAATTGTCCACTTCAGTTGTTTGAGTCAACTGTCCTCCTGGTACAATACCGGTATAAACGACCGGTTTCATATCCGCACGTGCAGCATAAATTGCTGCAGTATAACCTGCTGGCCCCGAACCAATAATCAAACACTGTACATGCTCCACTTCTTGTTTGAATTCCATAATCCTTTTTCTAAGCTATTAATTAAAGTTATTTTTTAAATTTATCTTGCAATCCTTTCAACATATCTAAAGAAATGTTCTGTGGCGCTTCTTCTTTTTGCTGATTGAATTCCTTTTTCGCAAGTTTTTTATCTTCTACAGAATGGGTGGCTGCAGCTGCTTTTGCTTTTTGCTCACTCTTTTCCTTTTTATACCGATTCCAGATATTCTCTAAGACCTTCTTGGTATACAATGGAAAATCACCATTCTGCATCCAAGCGTAGTAACTAGGCTCCTGCTCAAATACTTCGATAATAGGTTTTCCTTTATGTTTACCAAAATTGATCGTTTCCAATCCTTCCGCATTATATACGAGACGCCCGGCAAAATCTACCGGCTTGCTTAGGTTGGTAAACGCATGAAGAGCCTCGACGTCGTTCACTACTGGATAAGATACGACACCATGTTTATCTTCAAATGCTGCCCCTTCATATTTCGTCAACTGTGCTTTCAATACTTCATATGTTGCGCGAACATCAGCTTCAGCCGTATGTGCATTTTCAAGATTTTCATTGCAGTAAAACTTGTATGCCGCTTTTAACGTTCGTTGTTCCATTTGATGGAAAATGTTTTGAACATCTACAAATGCCCTTCCCTCCAATGAAAAATCAACGCCCGCCCGCAAAAACTCTTCCATAAGCATAGGGACATCGAATTTATTGGAATTATATCCCGCCAGATCTCCATTCTCAATAAAAGCCGCAAGCTCCACTGCAATTGCTTTAAAATTAGGAGCATCCTTCACATCTTCATCATAAATACCATGAAAAAAAGAGGATTCTGCGGGAATAGGTATTTCTGGATTGATCTTCTTTGTATAGACTGTTTCTTCACCATTGGGCATCACTTTCAAAAATGATACTTCGACAATACGATCGGTCGCCACATTAACACCTGTAGTTTCCAAATCGAAAAATACCAATGGTCTTTTTAATTTTAATTCCATGCTGGATAATACGCTTTTTTATCAAAAACCAAAAATACAAAGTAGTATTCAATTTTTGTAGTCTAAGAAATTTAATTTACAACCGCTTGATGAACTGATTCTGCTTGACTGATTTTCCCAACAACAACTTTCACCATTGCATCAAAGTCCAGGTATTTATTGGCAAGATCACGCACCTTCTCTGGCGACATGTTTCGGATCTGTTCCATATAATAGGAATAATACGTTAATGTCATCCCATTTAACAAAACACTTTTAAACTTGTCCGCATGCGAAAAGATACTTTCCAATGAACCCAACATAGAACCTTCCATATAGGTTTTAACGAGATTCACCTCTTCCTCGGAGGCCAATGTTGTTTTCAACAAATTGATCTCTTTTTCTATTTCTGTCAAGGTTGCATGCGTAACATCTACCCCTACTTCGGTTACAATGGTCATAAAACCAGTATGCTTCAAGGTTGCGACCGCCGAACCGATACTATAGGTATACCCTTTTTCTTCACGGATATTGCGCATCAGACGGGAACCAAAAAAACCACCTAATAAAGTATTGACAAACTGTAGTGCAGGATAATCAGGATGTGTCCTTCCAATTGTCTGGCAACCTAAACGAATGGCTGACTGCAATGCATTTTCTTTTTCTTCGTAAACCAGATCATTAGATCCTTGTGCCAAAACAGGACCATCCAAAGAAGAGTGAATAGCTGCTCCCTTCCAATCTACGCCAAAAATTTGTTCCAGCTCTTGCAATAGCTCATCCGAAACATTACCTGAAACAATTAAGGTACAGTTACTAGGAACAATTTCCTGTTGGTACAATTCGATCAACTGCGCACGTGTAATCGCATCATAATCTTCCAGTTTTGGTGTACGCCCGTAACGATTATTCTTACCGAAGATCAAGTTATAGAATTTACGTCGCGCCAGATAATCATTTTTCTGAATAGAAACTTGAAACTTTTGCTTGTTATTACGCAAATAGGTATCTAACTCCTGTTGCGGAATAGATGCCTCTGTCAGAATATCTTTTACAAGCGGCAAGAGGACCTGACTGTGCCTGTTCAATGTATAAAGCGACAAAGAAGTTACGTCAAAAGAGTATTCAGGGACAAGAAATGCACCATAGAAATCTACTTTATCTGCGATCTCCGCACTGGACATGGTATTTGTTCCCTCTTTAAGTAAGGCGCTTAAAGCACTATTTAACAACGGGTTTTCAATCTGCCCATCAAGATAGGTATTCTCAAAGATCCATTCTATCCGCACAAGCTCTTGCTCGGGCGACTGGAAAACATAGACAGGCAATCCGTTTGCAAACTGCTTCTTGATTGGCTCTTTCAAACTTATATTTCCAATTTCACGGAACTCAGGTGCTTTTGTTCTATCCAACATGTACAGCCTCCTCTTCTTTTGATTTATACATTAATATAGAAGCATTCTCCGGTCTAAAAATAACCTGAGCTTGCTGTTGAACTTCCTCCGCACTCACCGACAAATATTTTGAAACCTCCGTGTTAATGCCATCTGCATCACCCAGCAACTCATGGAAAGCCAAGTTCATGGCTTTATCCAAAATAGATAGTTCCGCAAAAACATTTGTCGATTCGATCTTATTCTTTACCTTATCTAATTCGGCTACTGGTACTAACTCGGATTTTATAACCTCCAATTCGGCCCAGACCGCGCGTTCAGCTTCTTCTAGCGAGATGCCTTCCGATGGTTTTCCTTCAATGACAAAGAGGTTATTGTCAATACTTCCCATGACATAGGCGTTTATTTCACTAAATAACTGCCCCTCTTTTACCAATCGACGATACAAACGTGAGGAAGATCCTCTTGATAAAATATCCGACAAAAGGTCCATTGCGAAATACCCTTCTTCCAATCTTGCGGGGCCATGAAATGCCATGTAAAGTGCATCTAGAGGCACTTCTGCCCAAGTAGTCTCACGCCTTATCTCCTCTTGCGCCGGCTCTTTAGGCAATTGACGATTGTATTTTTCGCCAGCCTCAATATCGCCAAACCACTTTTGGGTCAAAGCCTTTACTTCTTCAAAATGTACATCTCCCGAAACAACCATAATTGCACTCTGTGGATTATAATGTAATTTGAAGAAAGCTTTTACATCTTCCATGGTAGCCTCCTCAATATGGCTTAACTCTTTTCCGATAGTCGCCCAGCGATAAGGGTGTACCTGATAAGCTAATGGCCGCAATTTTAGCCATGCATCGCCATAAGGTTGATTCAAATAACGCTGTTTAAACTCTTCACTCACGACATTTCGTTGCACCTCAAGGCTCTGTGCTGAAAAAGCCAGACTTAACATCCGATCCGACTCAAGCCACAATGCTGTTTCGAGATTTGAAGAAGGCAAGGTGATGTAGTAATTTGTGATGTCGTTGCTAGTGAATGCATTATTTTCACCACCTACTTTTTGCAATTCGGTATCGAAGTTCGGAATATTGATACTTCCACCAAACATCAGGTGTTCAAATAAGTGTGCAAATCCGGTCTGTTCCGGAGACTCATCTCTTGCGCCCACATCATACAAGATATTGACACAAGCCATGGCCGTATTATGATCCTCGTGTACCAATACACGCAGGCCGTTTTCTAACGTAAATTTTTGATAAGAAACCATCTGATTTTTCTTCGATGTTTTTAAATCCAGTTTATACCTTTTCGTAGTAAAGCTAAGGTTTTGGCTTCTTCTGAGCCTTCTTCAGGACGATAATCGTACACCCAATTGGCCTGGGCAGGAAGACTCATCAGTATCGACTCAATTCGACCATTCGTTTCAAGTCCAAATTTAGTCCCCGAGTCCCATACCAAGTTAAATTCGACGTAGCGTCCGCGGCGGATTAATTGCCAATTTTTTTGTTGTTCAGTAAAGTCTTTATGTCGATTTTTCTCGACCAAAGCGGTGTAGGTTGGTGCAAACGTACGGCCAAGATCACACGAAAAAGCAAAAATATCCTCCATGCTCATCCCTGTTTTTTCTGTATTCAACTTATCGTAAAATACACCTCCTATTCCCCGTGTTTCCTGGCGGTGTCTGATATAAAAATAATCATCCGCCCAATTTTTAAATTTTTCATAGAAAGTAGTATCATGACGATCACATACATCTTTCAGCTGCTGATGAAAATAACGGGCATCCTCTTCATCGACATAATGCGGCGTTAAATCGATTCCACCACCAAACCAACGAATCTGATCGTTTAGTTCAAAATAGCGGATATTCATATGTATAATAGGGACTAAGGGATTATTGGGATGAATGACGATGGATACTCCGGTCGCAAAAAAATCATCTTCTTCTACAGCAAATGATTTCTTGATTGCTTCGGGTAATTTGCCATAGACAGACGAAAAGTTAACACCTCCCTTTTCCAAAATTTGACCATTCTGAATGATCCTGGTACGACCTCCGCCACCACCTTCACGTTCCCACAATTCTTCTTCAAAGCGCGCCGATCCATCTAATTTCTCCAACGCCTGACATATTTCGTCCTGAATTTCTTTATAAGCTAAAGCAATCGCTTCTTTTGTTATCATCTACTCTATTGCTACTTTATTATGTTAATTTTTCGCTTAATGCTTGAATAATTTTAGATGCAGGAAGGTGTTCATACAAAATTTGGTGCACGGCATCGCATATTGGTAGTTCCACTGCATATTTTTTTGCATATTCCTGAATACATGCCGAAGCGTAATACCCTTCTGCCACCATATTCATTTCCAATTGGGCAGATTGTACGCTGTAGCCCTTTCCAATCATATTTCCAAAGGTTCTATTTCGGCTGAATTGAGAATAGGCTGTTACCAATAGATCCCCTAAATAAGCCGAAGTATTCACATCCCGGGAAGTATCACCGTCCACTTTACCGACGAAACGACGCATTTCGCGAATTGCATTGGATACTAACACCGCTTGAAAATTATCACCATAACCCAAGCCATGACAAATACCACCAGCTAACGCATATATATTTTTCAATACTGCACCAAATTCTATCCCTAGAACATCTTCCGACAGAATCGTCTTAATGACCCTCGAAGATAAAAAGGAAGCAACCAATGCAGCACTATCTAGGTTTTTACAGCCGAACGTTAAATAAGACAATTTGCCTAAGGCAACTTCCTCCGCATGACATGGGCCACCAACCACACAGATCTGTTCAATATCTACCTCATATCGTTGCTCCAAAAACTCACCGATGATCAAATTATCTTTGGGAATAATCCCCTTAATGGCCGAAACGACAATTTTATTTCTAAAATCTTCCTTCGAAACATTCGCCAGTGCATCCTTCAAATAAGCCGCAGGCGTATTTAAAATGACAATGTCCGAGTTCGTAATTACATTTTTTGCATCGGTATCAATCGTCGTAATACTAAGATCAACCGAAACACTGCTCAGGTAAGTAGGGTTGTGTTTGAATTTTTGAATATATTCTGCATCTTCTTCCTTTCTTACCCACCAAAAAATATGCTTGTCTTGGTCATTTTCACATAGCATCTTGATCATAGCCGTAGCCCAACTTCCGCTACCAATTATACCAATCTTTTTCCCCTGCATGTCTTTAATTTGTTTTCGATAGCAAATATACTTATTTACTCCTTAGATATACGATTCACGCGGTGAGATATGATACTTTCGTTACTTTCTAAGCAAATAAACGTTGCAAAAACCCTATTTCCAGACCAACATAATAGTCTTTATCTTCGAATTTTATGGGGTAAATAGTAATAAAATCATGCTGCTCTGGATTACCTCTTCCTGAAATTAAATCAAATTCATGGCGATGAAAAGGACAGATTACTTTTCCACGTTCACACCAGCCATTTTTCAGTGGTGCTCCAGCATGGGGGCATTTTCGGGAAAACGCATAGAGTTTGTTTTCAAACCACGTTATACAAATAATTTTCCCACCGAATTTATGTTCGCTGATGCCCTGATTTTTCAGAAAATCGGCATGTTCAATTTTGTACCAATGAACCATTCGACAAGATAGCTAAAAATTACAGTGAATTTTCTATCTTTGTGCAATTTCAAAAATTTGCACTATATATGGCTTTACAATGCGGTATCGTAGGTTTACCAAACGTCGGTAAATCAACATTATTTAACTGTTTGTCGAACGCGAAAGCGCAAGCGGCTAACTTTCCATTTTGTACAATTGAACCAAATGTTGGGGTAATTACCGTACCGGATGCCCGTCTCAATAAATTAGCTGAATTAGTCAACCCACAACGTGTTGTTCCAAATACAATCGAGATTGTCGACATCGCAGGTCTTGTAAAAGGAGCTTCGAAAGGTGAAGGCTTAGGCAACCAATTCTTAGGAAATATTCGTACGACCAATGCTATTATTCACGTTTTAAGATGTTTTGACGACGGAAACGTGATCCACGTTGATGGTTCGGTAGACCCGATCAGAGATAAAGAAATCATTGACACCGAATTACAGCTTAAGGATTTGGACACTGTCGTAAAACGTATCCAAAAGGTTGAAAAAATGGCTAAAACAGGCGGCGACAAAGACGCAAAAAGAACATTTGACATCCTATCGATCGTTAAAGATCATCTTGAGGCAGGCAAATCTGCACGGACTGCAGCGATTGAAGCTGAAGATTTTGAGTTTATTCAGGATTTAGCATTATTGACTGCTAAACCTGTACTTTATGTATGTAATGTAGATGAAGGCTCCGTCAACACAGGAAACGCTTATGTCGAACGTATTAAGGAAGCTGTAAAAGACGAAAAAGCTGAAGTATTGATTATCTCTGCGCAGATCGAATCCGAAATTGCACAACTGGAAAGCTACGAAGAACGCAAAATGTTCTTAGATGACCTTGGCCTTGAAGAATCTGGCGTACACAAGCTGATCCGCGCCGCATATTCGCTTTTAAATCTGGCAACTTATTTTACCGCTGGTGTACAAGAAGTCCGCGCTTGGACGATTGAGAACGGATTTACAGCCCCTCAGGCTGCAGGTGTCATCCACACAGATTTCGAAAAAGGATTTATCCGCGCTGAAGTAATTAAGTATGACGATTTCGTCACACTTGGCTCCGAAAATGCAGTAAAAGAAGCTGGAAAATTATCAGTGGAAGGAAAAACATATATTGTCCAAGATGGCGATATCATGCACTTCCGTTTTAACGTATAACCATCCCGCCTGTTCAAACAGGTAAACATAAAAAAGAGGCGAACACTTTTGAAGTGTTCGCCTCTTTTTTATGTTTTATCATCTCCTTTTTTATTGTCAAAACTATGCCCCACCTAGTGGACGGGCTATTACCAAATTCGCCTTGTAAGCACAGTGAGTCCACCATGAGTCCACGTTGAGTCCACCTTTTTGTTGTACAGTCACTGTGCGCTCACCGTAGTCGAACCCCGCTCACAGGGCGAAGTAAGTACCGCATTGTTGTCAAGCAGACCTGTAGAAGCCTCCACTAAAAACACTTTTACATTAAGCTAGGGATACAAGGCTTGCTATTTAACAAAATAGCGATGCTCAATCACCTCTACTTTTTTGATATCCTTATCTTCTAATACTTTCTTAACATCACAATGACCCGTTACGCCACGATAGATCAAAGCTCCACCAAGGGTTAGTCCAGACAATCCAGTAAGTGGGGATTTAAACAGTTTTTTAACACCCAAGCCCAATATGAATCCGCCGGCAATCACCGACAAAACACGCTCAGAGGTGCCAATATTTTCTTCGATACAATCGTCTTCGATCTTCGTTTTTATCTTATCAAATGCAAAGTTTAGTAGGTTACTCATAATTATCTTTATTTTATTTATCGTACATGTTATAAACAAATGGTGCCCTAAAAAAGTTTAGGAATAGAATAATAGTTTTTTATGTTGTTTCTCCGACGACATCTCTTATATTCGTATTTAACAAATTAGAAATACATGCAAATCAAAAAATATTCTGGTGAATTAGTACCCTTTAATGGTGAATCGCTACGCCATTCGCTTTCTCGTTCCGGTGCCAATGCCGAACAAGTTAATCAGGTCTACGATAAGGTACTCAACGAAATATATGATGGCATTTCAACAAGAGAACTCTATCAGCTGGCCTTTGATACTTTAAAAACAGTACGAAATTCCTTCGCCGCACGTTACAGCCTTAAGAAAGCCCTGCGTGAACTCGGCCCTGAAGGCTTCTACTTCGAAAAATACATTGCTCACCTATTACGATCCATCGGCTATGAAAGCACCACGGGACAGACCGTACAGGGGCATGCTGTTTCGCATGAATTGGACGTTGTGGCCTATAAGGACGGCAAACTGATTACCGCGGAGTGCAAATTTCGAAACGATATTGACGCTAAAATATCCGTAACAACACCGATGTATTATCTTTCAAGATTCAAAGATATCAGCAATATCAATTATCAGTTTTTTGGAAAGCAGCTGCAGTTTCAAGAAGGCTGGCTGATTACCAATGCTTACTTCACTTCCGACTCGATTGATTTTGCTAAATATTATAATATCAACCTGCTCTCTTGGGATTACCCCAAAGAAAATAGCATTAAAAAAAGAGTAGATAAAGCAGTTTTCTATCCAGTCACTTGTCTAACAACTCTTTCAGACCTTGAGGAACAACAACTGCTCAAAAATCAGCTTATTTTAGTGAAAGATATCGTCAGTAATCCCGAAAAATTGGATCTTCTAAACTTAACAAAAGAACGGAAAGAAAAGGTTTTAAATGAGGCTCGCGAACTCATAACCTATCAAGTGGAAGAAGAGTATTAATAACATACTAAAAAAAGCATTATGTCTATCTGTCCAAACAGGTATACATAATGCTTTTTTAGTAATCGATAATACTCTTACAGCTTGGTTGGATGATAGATCTTGCCATATTTTGCAAGCGCGCTTAAATCTGTTTTTTCCCAAAATATGCCATAAATAGCCGCTCCGGAACCCGACATAGAAGCATATATCGCTCCTTTTTGATATAAAGTTTCTTTGATTTCTTTCAACAATGGGTAACTCTCGAAAATACCGTCCTCAAAATCATTTCGAATATGAAACTTCCATTCTTGGATAGGCAAACGAATTGCTTCTTCCAAATTAACTTCGGGTACCTTAGGTTGTACACCAGCATAAGCTTCAGCTGTAGAAATATGAATATTGGGCATAATGACTGCAATATGGTAGCTATCCAAATTTAGATTTAAGTCTTTAAAATCAGTCCCAATGCCTGTTGCAAAAACAGGATTATTTGCGATAAAAAAAGGGCAATCCGCTCCTAACTTTGCGGCATACCCCGCTAGTTGCTCTTCTGTAAGATTCAATTGAAAGAGCGTATTGAGTCCTTTCAAAACAAAAGACGCGTCGGCAGAACCGCCCCCTAAGCCTGCTCCAATCGGAATTTGTTTGATCAAATCAATTGAAACGGGCGGAATGCCATAATCTTTTTCCAACAATTCAAAAGCTCTTATACAAAGGTTATCACGGATATTTCCTGGGATATGTTCTCCCTGAATATTTAGTGTTGTCTCCGCAGCAGTCGTATCCAATAATTCGATAATATCGTAAATTGGAAGTGGATAAAAAACACTGTTCAGCTCATGATAACCATCCGTACGCTTGGCAATTACTTGCAGTCCAATGTTTAGTTTAGCGTTTGCAAAAAGTATCATGTGAAATGCTCTAAATCGTATATTTTTAAATTAATAACTTACCAATGAAAAGATATTATCACTGAACCTGGATAATCTTCCTTTCGCCTTTAGGAAGTCTAAAGAGATGATAAAACTATAAGCGACGATCTCGCCACCAAGTCTTTCAATAAGTTTACTGGCAGCAACGACGGTACCCCCTGTTGCTAAAAGGTCGTCGTGAACCAATATGCGGCTTCCTTTTTCAAAAGCATCTTCATGGATTTCAATCGTTGCTTGACCGTATTCCAATGCATAAGATTCAGACACGGTCTTAAAAGGTAATTTACCTTGTTTTCGAATTGGAATAAAAGGCAAGCCCAGCCTATTGGCAAGTAAAAATCCAAATAGAAAACCCCGGCTCTCAATTCCAGCAATAGCATCTATATCTATTCCTTGCAATTGATCAATAATCGCATCAACCATTTCGCTACACAATGCCGCATCTTTCAACAAAGGGGTAATATCTTTAAAGACAATACCAGGTTTAGGAAAATCCACAATATCCCGGATTTCCAGTTTCAATTTATCTTGAATCATTCTCAAATATTAAATAAGGCGCAATCTTCGCAATCGCAAGATCTGAAAGTGTTCCTATTTTTGTCAAATCTTCTATATTGACATAACTTCCATGTTGATCCCGATAATTGACGATTAGTTTCGCATCTTTAGGGCTAAGATACGGATGTTTAGCCAATGAATTTGCATCAACTTTATTAATATTGATTTTTTTGATTCCATCTAAATTAGCAACAACAATATAGTCTTTAATTAGATCATACGTTTCAGCCGTAACTCCATAAACCTCCTTTAACTGTTCTATACGATAGAAACCACCAAGAACATCTTTATATTTCAAAATGCGTTTGGATAGAATTGAACCTATCCCTTTAAGACTGATTAATGCCGTAGTATCACAGGTATTAATATCGATAAGTTCAGCTTTATTTCTTTCAAATTTATCATACAGCAAAGGCGCTCTGTCCTGTTGTTTCGTTCGTTCCGAATCGGGAATTGTTTTTATTTGGATGTAAGGCTCTAATCTCTTGTAAAGTCGATCATTAATGGAGTAGATTTTCTTCAGATCGGTTTTTACCTTAAAACGCCCCCCCTTTTTTTCATAATTTTTCAGTACTGCAATCTGTTTATCAGAAAGTCCCAACTTATGCCAATCAGCGTGAGGTAAATTATTTGGATCAAAATAAAATAGCTTTTCATCATCTAAATCTGTAGTCGGCGAGATGGATACACCACTTTCGTTTTTATTCACATAGGGGTTATTAAACTCCTGTTTGTTGGGTGTACTGGAAATCTCTATAGAATCGTGAAAGGACTGTTCAAAAAGTTTGGCCTGATTTGGAATAGGATCTCTCGTATTACGTTTAATCAGCGTATAAATCGTCGCAAACAAAACGATAATCATCAAAATAATGAAAAATCCATTTTGTTCTGTTTTACTAAATTTAAAATAAGCCAATAGCCTTTTCATAAGCCGCTAACAATTGGGTTGTTTAAATTTAATAAATTATAAGGAAAATAAAAAGGGAATTATTAAAAAACAATTCCCTTTTTATTAATTATTATCTACAAAGAGATTTATAACTTTGACTTATCAACTTTTTCAACTTGACTACCGTCTTTTAAGGTTTTGGAAATCGCATCAAATGGTCTAGAAACGACCTCGTCTCCTTTTTTCAGTCCTGAAGTAACAATGATATTTTTATCATCCTGAATACCTGTCTTAACCAAAACCTGCTTAACTATTTTATCTTTTAGGACAAATACATATTCATCAACTTTCTTATTTGTATTTGTAGAGTCTTTATCATCAGAGCGCACGGTTACCGATTGAATCGGTACAACCAGTCCTTTATCGTGTTTTGTAAATATCTGAACTGTTGCAGACAGACCCGGTTTAAATGGCGATGCCACATTCTCTTTCATCAAGTCTTGATACGATTCTGCGCTGATGCGAACTTTTACATTAAAATTTGTCACCTGATCTGTCGATGATGTCGCCGTAGTTGTCGTTGCGATGTTTTTAGACGAGCTAGCGATTTCGGTCACAACACCTTTAAACTTTCTGTCCTTAAAAGCATCGACTTCAATCTCAGCTTGATTCCCTACTCTTACATTGTTAATATCATTTTCATTTACATCGACATTAACCTCCATCGAACTCATATTGGCGATACGCATAATTTCTGTACCCGCCATCTGCGCTGTTCCAACCACACGCTCACCCTTTTCAATAGATAAGAGAGAAATGATGCCATCTGATGGCGCATAAATTGTCGTCCGATTTAAATTATCTTGTGCTTCTTTTACTGATGCCTGCGATTGGTCAATTCCATACTTTGTAGAACGTACAGTCTCTCTTTGTGCTTGGATAGAAGCCTGTGCTGCATGATATTCTGCCGAACTTTTATCCATTTCTGAGGCAGAAATAACACGTTTTTCAAAAAGTTCCTGATTCCGTTTATAGGTAGCAGCCACATTTTTGAAGTTTTCTTCCTGTTGTTTTAATTGCTGTTGTGCAGCGGCTAAATTGGCCCGCTGTGAATTCATTGCTGCAACAGATCGATCATAACCAGATTGCAAAATATCGGGTTTGATCCGACAGAGTACTTGTCCTTTTTTTACAAAATCACCTTCTTTAATGTTAAGCTCAACAACCTCTCCAGATACCTCTGAACTCAGTTTAACCTCCACCTCAGGCTGAATCTTCCCACTTGCAGAAACTAATTCATCAACATCCATCTCTTTTACTACATCCACCGCGACTTTGGTAATCTCTCCTTTGCCAAACCAGCCTGCTTTAAAACCTATAAAACCAAGGACTACCAAGAGCACTACTATAATCAATATAATTTTTCCAATGCTACGTTTTTTCTTTGCCATTTCTTTTGTTAAATCAAATAGGTTAATTGTTATCGAATTGAATTGGATTTCCGAGGTAATAATCGATGATCTTTGATCTGAATATTACATTATATTTTGCTTGAATAAGGTCAAATTCGGCCTTATTTCGTTCCGTTTGAGCAGTAAACAACTCCAGTGAATTCGCCATACCAATATCGTAACGTTCTTTTGTCGCCTTAAATGCGGTTTCAGCACTTTCAAATGCTACGGTAGCCGAGCTGTAGCGTTGTTTGGCCGCATTCACATCCAATACAGCCTGATTAACGGCCTTGTTTAAGTTATTTTTTGCCAATTGCTCGGAGGCTTCAGCCTGTTTCAAACCGATCTTTGCCTTGGCCACATTTACTTTATTCTGATTTCTTGAAAAAATTGGAATAGCAAGAGATAAACCGGTAAAAAAAGACTTGTTATCCGATATTTGTTGGCCAAAAGGCACTCTAAAAAGGGTCGCAGGATCCAATGGATCTGTTTGCCTTGTTGTCGCAGAGGAGTAATTCGTTCCATAACTCACGTTCAAATTGAGTGTGGGATAATAGCCCCCCTTCGCAATATCGATTTGTTTCAATGCGACCTCTTTATCCAATGCAGATTTGTGAATATCCGGCTGCAATGTGAGCGCTTTCTGGTAGACATCCACCGCATTTTTATCCACTGCATGAACCAATATAGATTCCAAGCTTGGGCGTTCCAAGGAAATAGGCGTTTCAGGAGGCATTTCCATCAGCTGCTTCAAGGTCAACAAGGACATTTCGTATGAATTTTTCAAATTAACTTTGTTCAGTTCATTTGTAGCAACCTGATTTTTTGATTTGGCAAGATCGGCAATCGTTTTATTACCAACTGCAAACTGGATGGAATCCAGTGAAAATTGCTGTTTCGACAAAGCGATCTGGTCTTCACTCGCAACCATCATCTCATGATTGGTAATAGCTTCCAAATAATTAACCAACACATTGAGCACAAGGTCATTCTTGATCTTATCCACCTGAGTCGCCGTAGACTCCAGTTGCAACTTATTCGCTTTGATCTGATTGATCTGTTGAAAGCCCTGAAATAAATTGACACTTGATCCCACCGAGCCACTGGTTCCTTTTGTCCAGGTGTTATTGACGATTCGTCCGGAAGTTAAATCGAAACCAAAGCCATAACGAAAACTTTGATCCACGCTAGCACTCAGGTTCGGCAATAAATTACTTTTTGCCTGAAACAAGTCCTGCTCGGCAAGATCTTTGTTCAGCGCCGCTTGTTTTATCTGTACGTTCCGTTCCAATGTCATACGAATGGCTTCTGCCACCCCCACAACCTGTTGGGCTTGAACCAAATCATTAGTTCCTAAAAATAACCCAGTAAATACTACTGCAGAATAATAAAATCTTTTCATGTCCATATGTAGAACCATACATTTTTTTTTAGATTTGAACTTCATTTATCGGTTATGTATTTTGTCAAATCTCCATTTTTCCTTAGATGGCTATATCCCAAATCAATATGGAATATGCCACGTCATGAAAAAAAAGTCTATCTTACTTTTGACGATGGTCCAATTCCTGAAATTACACCTTTTATACTCGATATCCTAAAAAAATATCAGGCAAAGGCAACATTTTTTTGTGTTGGTGAAAATATTAAAAAAAATCCACATTTGTTTCAACGAATTTTAGATGAAGGGCATCAGGTAGGCAACCATACTTACAACCACCTCAAAGGCTGGGAAACAACTGATGAGCAGTATTTGGCAAATGTTGCGAAATGCCAGGAACTGACCCAGACCGATCTTTTTCGTCCGCCTTATGCCCGAGCAACAAAATCCCAACTCCGTCAACTCTATAAAAAATACCGAGTGATCATGTGGGATATTATGTCTGGTGATTTTGATCCGAATTTAAGTCCCCAGAAATGCCTGGAAAACGTTCTGCCCAACATTAAAAATGGCTCTGTTATCATTTTTCATGATAATATCAAAGCCATTCCTCGTGTCGAATATGTTCTACCTAAAACAATAGAGTTTCTATTAAAAAATCACTATCAGCTTTCGAGAATAGATTAAGGTTTACTTCTAGCAAACGTCACCTCAGATTCGTAATATTTACCTACACTGACACTGAAATACCCCAGTGCATTGTTGCTTAAATTTGAAATCGGATTAGATGGTGAAGCCGAACCAGGATTAATCATTTGAAAACTATTCCAGTAATTGTAGGCGCCTACATCGATACATTGACGTAGGATACGCACACGATCACCAACTTTCAAATCTCTATCGCGGTCGACAATATCATGTTGCACCTCTAAGCCATTGTTATACTTATCGTTAAAGACATCAATAAAACGTAGTTTACCTCCATTGACCGACATTTTATACTTATAATAGTTACCTTTTTCCGGTGGATCAATAAATACGAGGGTCGGATAGTAAATCGTATCAGTAAAAATAATTCGCTCTGAAAGCCCTATAGAATCCACATCCACATAGCTGGGAACCTTTGATACCCCTTGTATCTCCCTTCCATCAGCGGTCTTTACCTGCAACTGGTAAGTGACCTTCTCCTGTAACCGTAATGTCTTATTGGTATACAGCCCATCAGCCCCCGCTTGAAACGTATAAGTGCGATTATTTTGCATATTCTTAACGATCACTTCTGCATCTGTTATCGGAGAAAATAGAGAGTCTTTAATGCTTACAACCTTCTGTATACTAATCTCATGTTGTTGATCCGAAACCATCAAATCTGCGGTGATAACCAATTGACCTGTATTTTCGGGCAGTTCCAAATCTATTTTGTCCTCGCAGCCCCCTAAAGTAAATAATGCAACAGCTATTACTCCTAATATCTTCTTCATTCTTTGCTAAAATTTAAAATTCCAAGTAATCGATGGGATCGTCCCAAATAATGCTATCCGATAAATCTCGGTGACATTGGATTGTCCTTCTTTTTCTCTAAAGTCGATCAAATAAGCATTTTTTCGATTATAGGCATTATAGAGACCAAACGACAAGCTCGAGTAGCTATTCTTTGTTCGCTTAATATCATAAGTTGCCGCCAAATCCAAGCGGTGATAAGCAGGCATCCGCTGCCCATTTCTTTTATCGTAATAGAAGATCGTACGATCGTCAACAAAATATTTCCCCGCAGGCATCGTTACAGCGTCTCCTGTATAGTAGACGAAATTCGCGCTTAAATTCCACTTCGGATTTAATTGATACTGCGCTACAATGGCTATATTATGTGTTTTATCCTGCCGTGCACTAAACCATGCGCCATCATTGATTTGTTCAAATTGGCGCTCACTTTTGGATAAGGTATAACTCAGCCAGCCGCTAAATCGTCCCAGTCTCTTTTTCAGAAACCATTCAATGCCGTACGCTCTACCTTTTCCAAACAGCAATTCTCCTTCCAACAATTCATTGGCCTGTAGATCGGCGCCATTCCTATAATCAATCTGGTTCTTTAAATCTCGATAATAACCTTCAACAGAGAATTCATATCTGTTGGATGCAAAATTCCGAAAGTAACCAAGCGAATACTGATTGGATAGCTGGGGCTTAATCGTATTGTTACTCAGTACATATTGATCTGTAGGAAGACTACTGGTTGTATTGCTCAATTGATGCAGGTACTGAACATTGGTATTAAAAGAAGCCTTTAACGTCGTTAAATCATTGATAGCGTAGTTTAAGGAAACGCGAGGTTCCAGATAGAAGTACTTTTTACCCAACTTGCCATTTCCTACATAGGTAGAATCTACGGCCTCACCTGCAGGATCGAAAGTATAAAATGTCCCTGGCCCCAATGTTGCGTAAGCAGATGCTCTCAATCCATAGTTTAATTTTAAACGATCGGTAATAGACCAGTCATCGGTTAAATAAGCAGCAACATCAGCACCTTTGCGATGTTGAATTTGCAATGAATTCACCTTCGAATCTTCTCCCGCTTCGATACTTGCCGGTCGGATTTCCTGCAAGGCTGCCTGCAATCCAAATTTTAGATTGTGACGGTCCGAAAGATTGTATTGAAAATCTTGTTTAAAATTATAATTAAAGATGTCTGAACGGATTTTAAAGTTGTTATCATCCTCAATCTTAACCTGATAATTGAATTTGCTAAAAATAAGCGTAGTATTGCTAAACAACCTATTGCTCCACACATGGTTCCAACGCATGGTTCCAGTCGCATTTCCCCAATTGAAATCAAACAAATCATGATAAGCCATCGCATCCTTGCCGAAATATCCAGACAAGTAAAGTGTATTCTTATCATTGATGCGATAATTTAATTTTGCATTGAGGTCATAAAAAAAGAGCGCACTCTTCTTAATATTCTCATCACTTGAAAGCTTTAAGAAAAGATCGGCATAGGTACGTCTACCGGAGATCATAAATGAGCTCTTGCCTTTTTGAATTGGTCCTTCCAATTTAAGGCGCGAAGCAATAAGCCCTAAGCCGCCTTCTACATTGAAATGTTGGTTGTTTCCATCCAAGGTGGTAATTTCCATGACCGATGATATTTTGCCTCCATATTGGGCTGGAACACCTCCCTTATAGAAATTCACGTCTTTGATCGCATCGGAATTAAAGGTCGAGAAAAAACCGAACAAATGGGAACTGTTATAGACAGGAGCCTCATCCAGCAAAATCAGATTTTGGTCGCCACCGCCGCCACGAACATAAAAATTGCTGCTTCCTTCCCCCCCACTGGTTACTCCCGGAAATAGCTGAATGGTCTTGAGAATATCCTTTTCTCCAAATAGTACGGGGACTTTTTCGATTTCCTTAGGGCTAAATTGTGTCAGCCCGGGGGTTAGATCCTTTATTGATTTGCGCCTATTTCCGGTTACGGTAACCTCAGCGAGCTGATTTTCCTCAGGCACCAACTGAATAATATAAGTGGAGTCCTTGTCAAGGTGGACAGAAAATGCTTTCGTTCGATAGCCTACAGATGATACTTCCATCCCTTTGCCGGCATCACGGACAGACAAACTAAAAAAACCATATTTATTTGAAGCGGTGGATTTTTTCTCTGTATCGTTTCGTATGACGGCGCCAATGATATTCTCACCGCTGATACTGTCCCTAACAAACCCAGAAATAGATTTAGACTGTTGACTATACGCTTGCTGCGCGCAGAACAAAATGGAAGAAAAACAAAATACAACCTTTATAGGTTTAAACATAATCAAGTGAAGTCAAAAATTTTGCTGAAAATAATAAAAAAGCCTTACAATTTGTAAGGCTTAATAATAAGTTTATAATTTGTTAGTTAAGGTCTCTGTTTAACAAAAATAGCATTTTATTCATTTATGCCAAATATTTATCCATTTTTCTTTTCACTTTTCTTCGCTTGATCAAAATATCCTTTAAAAAAAGCCATTTGATAAACAATTGACCGAGACCAGTATTCCCAATTGTGTCCACCTTCACTTGTAACAAAGGTATGATTTATATTATGGTACATCAATTTATCGTGCAATGCAACATTCACGGTGTAGAAAAAATCTTCCTTACCGCAATCGATGATTAGGCGAAGTTTATTATTGACTAATTTGGGAACCATATTAATAACAACACGATTATCCCATTCTTGCGGTACATCAGCATAATTCCCAATGCGATCTTTAATTTCCCAGTTTAAGGGAAAAGGTCTAAAATCTACCCCACCAGCTGTACTTCCTGCAGCGCCATAGCTATCCTGATGTTTTATGGCCAGCGACAGCGCACCATGCCCCCCCATACTTAAACCACTAATTGCCCTTCCGCTCCGATCCTTGATCGTCGAATAGTGCTGATCCATATAATCGATCAGCTCTTTGGACACAAAAGTTTCATATTGGTAATTTTTATCATTCGCAACATCCCAGTACCAGCTTCCAAAACCACCGTCAGGACATACCACCATATAACCATATTGATCTGCCAATGCGCTTATACTTGAATTTTTAACCCAATTGCTATAATTACCGGAATAACCATGCAACAGGTAAAGGACCGGATAACTGATTTTGTTCGAGTAATTTTGAGGAAGAATTACGACAGTCTTAATTGCTTTACCCATGGATGGGCTCTGAATGGACAGAGTATCCACTTTGGCAGCAAAGGCGTTCGTGAGGGTACATAAAAATAAAACGAAGGCAATTAACATAAGCCTAATTCCTCTTGAACAAAATAGGCAGTTTTTGATAGGCTCGGTTTGATGAAAATTATGCACCGAATAACTGAAAATAGGTCTAGTGTTTATCATAAATTTATTGATTTCTTTCAAAAAAATAAAGATAGGATTTTAAACCAAATGGACGCTCGCTAATTGTATAAAATCCATTTCCCTTGCTATCGAAAGCTATCGCTTCCCCTTGTGGCTCCACCTGATAAGGCAGAATAGCTGGCTTTTGTTGGAGTACCTGTTTCCAGGATTCACTCCGGTTCCTCTGCCAATAGAAAATATGGGTAATATTCTTTACAAGCAACTGTGTACCGGTTGGATCTATAGCGGCAGCAGTAGCAAAAGTAAATGGGAGCTCCGCTACGCTATTTAAGGTAAAATACTGCTGTTTAGAATTTGTAAATACCGCTGCGGAATAAACAGTCGATCGAAATTCACGTTTAGATATTACATACAACATTTTGTCTATTGGATCAATCATAATCGATTCGGCATCTAAACGTTTCTGGCCCGGAAATTTAAGAAAGATAGCCCGAATTGACTTCTTCGGAATAAGCCCAGCATCATCAGCCTGAGGCTCAGGAAATACATACAGGCATGTCCAGGTTCTTTTCCCGGTGTTGTTTCCGATGTCCGCAAGGACGAGAAAATAGGTGTCCCCAATTTTCACCCGATCGATATCCTCACAGTCGACGACAGATACCCCTTCGAGTGAAAACTTCTTCAGTAGTTTGGCCTGACGATCGATTAAATAAATAGTTGCACCATCACCACTATCATTATGCACCCAAAAATTGCCCTCCCGATAAGCCGGTGTGATACCCGACACCTCTTTCAGTTGTGGATCCGTCAATTCCCCAAGGGCAATTTGCGTTTTAAAATAATCCTTCCTATTTTGGCTGTAAACCTGCAGACTTAACAGAGAAAATACAAGTAGCAGGCACAGATTCACCCGTGCAATATTCATGTTTAAAGATACGTTTTTATTGATATTTACATTCTAATTATGAAGAAGCCTTCCACATACAGTTCATTACTCCTTTTTTTAACACTCTTACTCCCCTGTCAAAGCTTACTTGCCCAGAGCTCTTCATTTCGCGTAAAAGTAAAATCAGGTCTTCGGCAAACACCGCCGTATCTTGTCAAATACTACAACAGCAAAGATTGGGAGAAATTCTATGCCGAAATCTTGCAATTTGATTATGACTCCAAATTTGAATACGACATCAGGATCCTCAAACGTCAAAACGGTTCACATTCGACATATACCTTAGCCAAAACGATTACAAAATCACTATCGGAAAATACAGCGGTGGCCACATGGGAAGTTGGAGAAAACTACGTGAATGCCCAGAGCCTTGGCAAACTGAAATGTCTGCAGGTAAAATCTGATAAAAGGAATAAATGGGAATACCTCACGTCAACAATTCAAGGTTTCGATTACGAGGAAGGCTACCGTTACCGCATTCGCGTAAAACAAACGAAACAAAAAGATACAGACTCTGTCAGTTACAGTTTAATTGAAGTCCTATCGAAAGAACGTACAAACGAACTGCCCAGTGTGGCTGCATTTCTTGCTCGTTTTAAGTGGAATCTGCTTCAGTTAAATGGAAAGGATGTCAGCTCCAGCAAAGCAAGTATCGGGTTCGATGCCAAAAATGGCACGATTGCCGGCACAACGGGATGCAACAATTTTTGGGGAAATTTTGCCATTAAAGACGATAAAATCAGCTTTCTGCACCTGGCAAGCACCATGCGCGCCTGCAATGGCATAAATATCGAAAATGACTTTTTTCAAATTTTTGAACAAAAACAAATTCAATTTGACATAGCCGAACAAACCTTAAATTTATATAACGACAGAAAACTAGTGATGATTTTTGGGTTAGAGCGAGAATAAAAAAACACCCAAAGTCTGGGAGACTTTGGGTATCTTAGCCATATTATTAACCTATTTTATGAAAAGTATTTATGCCATTTGGAAATGACATAAACAAATATGTGAAATAAATCGGAAACAATCGAAAGCATAATAAGATTTTAACAAAATTTTAACATTTCAAAAAACAATGAGACAAATGGTCATATAAATGATTCATTTAGTCATATCCCAATCAAATCTATCCCGTACCTTACAAGTTTAAACCGACATAATGATTAAAACATTTTTAACATCAACAACCTTACTTTTAACCGCGACACTTTTTGCCCAGAAAAACCCTGTTATCACGGGAAACTACGCTGATCCTGAAGGTATTATCTATGGCAATAAATATTGGATATTCCCAACCTATTCGGCGCCTTATGAAGAGCAGATATTCTTTGACGCGTTTTCATCTTCCGATTTGGCCACCTGGACAAAACATAGCCGTATCTTGGAGAACAGCAACGTTAAATGGGCGAAAAAAGCCATGTGGGCACCTGCTGTATTGGAAAATAAGGGCAAATATTATCTGTTTTTCGGAGCCAATGATGTGCATCAGGGAGAGATCGGAGGCATTGGGGTCGCTGTGGCCGACAAGCCAGAAGGCCCTTATACGGACCTATTGGGCAAACCCTTAATCAACGATATTATCAATGGCGCTCAGCCTATAGATCAGTTTGTTTTCAAAGATAAAGACGGCACTTTCTACATGTATTACGGTGGTTGGAAGCACTGCAATATGGTCAAACTAAAACCAGATTTCACAGGCTTGCTCCCTTTTGATGACGGGACCTTTTACAAGGAAATCACCCCTGAGGATTATGTCGAAGGACCATTTATGTTTATAAAAGATGGAAAATATTATTTCATGTGGTCGGAAGGTGGCTGGACAGGCCCCGACTACAAAGTCGCTTATGCCATCGCCGACTCGCCCTTTGGCCCTTTTGAGCGCATCGGGACAATATTGGAACGGGATCCTGAAGTCGCTGTTGGCGCCGGACATCATTCAGTCATCAAAGTACCCAACAAGGACAAATATTTTATTGTCTATCACCGTAGACCGCTTGGCAAAGATGGAGCCAATGAGCGGGTAACCTGCATCGAAGAAATGAAATTTGACAAAAATGGACATATCATACCTGTTAAGATGACCTTTACAGGTGTCAAACATCCATTAAAATAGCAGAATTATTTCTTTTTGCAAACAACAAAAAAGCCCAGATCAATCGAACTGGGCTTCTTTTTTTATGAAAGCAATTCCCGCTTAAATGCTGGAAATTGCATTATTCAATGTTTCAGATGGACGCATTGCCTTAGCGGCCAATTCATCATTCGGGAAATAATAACCACCGATGTTTTGTGCATGGCCCTGAGCCGCGATCAATTCTTCATTGATTTTCGCTTCATTTTCTGTTAACACATTTGCAACGGTCGCAAATTTCTCAGCTAATTCAGCATCTTTTGTTTGCGCTGCCAAAGCCTGCGCCCAGTATAATGTCAAGTAGAAATGCGACCCACGGTTATCGATCTGACCAACTCTACGTGCCGGAGATTTGTCATTAGCCAAGAATTTCTCCGTTGCCTCATCCAATGTCTCCGCCAACACCAGCGCTTTTGGATTATTTTGTGTTTGAGACAAGTGTTCCAAAGAAGCACCAAGTGCCAAGAATTCACCTAATGAATCCCAACGCAAATAACCTTCTTGAAGGAATTGTTCGACGTGTTTCGGAGCCGAACCACCAGCGCCTGTTTCAAATAAACCACCACCATTCATCAATGGAACGATCGACAACATTTTAGCTGATGTACCCACTTCTAAGATCGGGAATAAATCCGTCAAATAATCACGTAATACGTTACCAGTCACGGAAATAGTATCTTCGCCTTTACGAATACGTTCCAAAGAGAATTTCGTCGCATCAATCGGAGATAAAATACGAATATCCAAACCAGTTGTATCAAAGTTTGGTAAGTATTTTTCTACCTTTTTGATGATTTCTCTATCATGTGCACGGTTTTCATCCAACCAGAATACAGCTGGTGTCTCAGATAAACGAGCACGATTTACAGCCAATTTCACCCAGTCTTGAATTGGAGCATCTTTCGTTTGACACATACGGAAGATATCTCCTGTCTCTACTTTTTGCTCCATGAAAACATTTCCTTCCGCATCAACAACGCGAATAACTCCGTTTCCAGCAGCTTGAAAAGTTTTATCATGGGATCCGTATTCCTCAGCTTTTTGCGCCATCAAACCTACGTTTGGCACAGAACCCATTGTTTTTGGATCTAAAGCACCATGCTCCTTACAGTCTTCTATTGTCGCTTCGTAAACGCCAGCGTAACAACGATCAGGAACCATAGCAATCGTATCTTCTTCTTGACCGTCTTTATTCCACATCTTACCACCGATACGGATCATTGCTGGCATAGAAGCGTCAATAATTACATCAGAAGGTACGTGGAAATTTGTAATGCCTTTATCCGAATTTACCATCGCTAAAGCAGGACCATTTGCGATAGCAGCGTCGATAGCAGCTTTCACTTCAGCCTCTTTTGCATGACCTGCGATTTTAGCATAAACCTCGCCTAAACCGTTATTTTTATTGATACCCAGCTCTTTGAACAAATCGCCATATTGCGCAAAAACATCTGCAAAATAAGTTTCAACAACAGCACCAAATATAATCGGATCAGAAACTTTCATCATTGTTGCCTTTAAATGTGCAGACAACAATACTCCTGCGGCCTTCGCTTCAGCGATAGCATCAGCTACAAAAGCTTTCAATGCAGTTAAGCTCAACGTTGAAGAATCAATAACTTCACCCGCTTTCAATGCAGAAAGTCCTTTTAATTCTGTTACTGCACCTTGCTCATCAACAAACTCAATTTTGAATTGGCCTTCATTTTCAACGGTTACAGACTGCTCTGAGCCGTAGAAATCACCTGAAGTCATGGATGACACCTTTGTTTTGGAATCTTTCGCCCAAGCACCCATTTTATGTGGATTTGCTTTTGCATAATTCTTAACCGCTTTAGGTGCACGACGATCTGAGTTTCCTTCACGTAATACAGGATTTACAGCAGAACCCAATACCTTTGCATACTTAGCTTTGGCTGACTTTTCTTCATCTGTGGTCGCTTCATCAGGATAGTTCGGAACAGCGTATCCTGCTTGCTGTAATTCAGCGATAGCACCTTTTAACTGCGGAATTGATGCGGAGATATTCGGTAATTTAATGATGTTTGCTTCAGGAGTTGTTGCCAACTGCCCCAACTCAGCCAATGCATCAGCAATTTTTTGATCTTCTTTTAAAAATTCTGGAAAGCTAGCAAGAATACGGCCTGCTAAAGAGATATCTCTCAATTCAACATCGATACCAGCTGTAGCTGTAATCGCTTGAACGATAGGCAAAAACGAATAAGTCGCTAATAAAGGAGCTTCATCTGTTTTTGTCCAAACAATTTTTGATTTGTTTGACATAGTAATCTATTAGAAATATGTTTAATTTTTAATGCTATGTGAAATCATTGAAAAATCTGAATTTCTCAAAAATTCGCCTAAAGATAAGAATTAATGCCATAATTAACGAGGAATTGCCCCCCTTTTGACAATAAAATTGTGAAAATAAATATATTTTGGCAATACAGAATAAGTCGCTTCACCTCCACTCAAAAGTATCCCTCTTGACATTTCAGTGACGGGATACTACAGGCGAAATCCTATTTTAGCTCAAATTAAAAAACACAACTGACAATGAAAACATTCAAATTGAACAATGGAGTTGAAATTCCGGCAATTGGATTTGGAACTTGGCAAATTCCCGAGGGCGAAGAAGCTTATCAGGCAGTTAAAGAAGCTCTTGCCGCTGGATACACACATATTGACACCGCAGCTATATATGGAAACGAAAAGAGTGTTGGAAAGGCTATAAAAGACAGTGGTATAGATCGTAATTCACTGTTTATTACAACAAAACTCTGGAATACCGAACGTGGATACGATAAGACAATTGCTGCATTTGAAAAATCACTCAGCGATCTACAATTGGACTATCTCGATCTTTACCTGATTCACTGGCCAGCCAATGAAACACAGTTTGCAAACTGGGCCGACATCAACGCGGACACCTGGCGAGCTTTTGAGCATCTGTATCAACAGGGAAAAATAAAAGCGATCGGTGTGAGTAATTTTCCAAGAGACTACCTCGCCAAATTATTGGAGTCAGCGACAATCGTACCTGCCGTGAACCAAATTGAATTTCATCCGGGTTATCTTCAGAAAGATACCGTGGCGCTCTGCCAATCCAATGACATCCTTGTTCAGGCTTGGTCACCGCTGGGTTCGGGCAGAATATTGCAGGATGAAACACTCGTTGCACTGGCTAAGGAAAAGAATACAAGTGTTGGACAACTCTGTATCAAATTTGCTTTATCCCAGGGCATCTTGCCGTTGCCAAAATCAACCAATCCCGATAATATAAAAAGAAATTTAGCTATCGACGATTTTGAGCTGACAGCAAGCGATATCAAAACTATCCTCGAACTGCCTCAAATGGGTTTTTCTGGATCAGACCCTAAAAAAGTCGCCTTTTAAGAGCGATAATACAGAATTTATGGAGTAGCTCCAAGGCTGCTCCATAAATCCTATATTGTAGAGCTTCCAGCACAAAAGAAATTGATTGTCCTTTTTTGCTGAACAGTATATAACAAATTTTTGCTACTATAGCGGTAAAGTTGCCTACGCTATTCCTTACTTTTTTATTGAAAAAATGAATGAAATAGAACTTATAGATCAATCGGAACTTCCTGCGCAGGGAGAAGACTACTACTATCACCCCTTATGGACGACTTGTATCCTGCTGTATAGAGGCTCTATTCAGGTCAATAGCAATGGTACCCCCACCGATCTTCAAGCTGGCAACATCCTCTTTATCGGATACAATAAGTACTACAGCTTTACGGCAATTAGTAACGATGCTGTTTTTAAAATACTCCATTATGACCGCAATTTTTCCAACCGAATACGATTGTCGATCAGTCGATACGATGCGTATCGGTTAATCAATGCCAATCGCTCCACCCCCTTTACCCCTGCCCCCAACGATTTTGAAGCGATCTGGACATTGTTATCCACTTTACATAGCAACCGTAAAAAACCGATCGATCCGAAGAAGGATTTTCTCCAAAAAGCCAATATCAATATTTTTATGGCGATTATTTACCTTTTGGCCGATGTGATCTATACCGCCGGCGAAAGCTCCGGAAAGACACACAACAAAAGAAAGGAAGAAATTACCGTGCATTTTTTACAGCTTATAGCCGATCACTACAAAGAACAGCGCGATCTAGCATTCTACGCCGACCGCCTCAACATCTCCATCAAATACTTGTCGATCAGCGTCAAGGAGATTACAAAAGAATCGCCCTCTGAAATTATTAGTAACTGGCTAGTCACAGAAGCTAGAGCGCAGCTCACCATTTCTACCAAAACAATCAATCAGATCTCACAAGAATTTAATTTTTCAGATCAATATGCTTTTAGCAAGTTTTTCAAAAAACATGTCGGGATAACACCCAAGCTATTTCGTGAACAGCAAGCCAATCTTGTTACCAATTGAACATCATAAAGCAGGAATCAAACATTTCTTGTCCCCCCAAGGCATAGTAACTTTGTATCACATATATAAACAAAGTTAAATACCATGAATACGAAGTCAAGAGCCCGAAAAATAGGTTTTTACTTGACGTTATGCTTCTTTACATTCTTTTGCAATCAAACATACGGTCAAGACAGCATAAACAGCCGGAAAATAACAATTGAAAAACTGTTCGAACTTGCTATCCATAACCACCCAAATCTTATCGTTTCGGCATCAGCTGTAAGTATCGCCCAACAAAAAACAGAAGTGGCAAAATTAAGAAGGCTTCCCGAAATCAGCGCTTCGGCATCTGCCTTTTACCTCGGCAATGCCGCGTTGATCGACAAAGACTTATCAGGATCGGAAAAGGTGCCTCTACCCCATTTCGGCAATAATTATGCTTTGGAGGCGAAAGAACTTATCTGGAAAGGAGGTGTGGTAAAAAATAGCATCAAAGCCTCTTCCTTGGGTGAGGAGCTGGCTGAATTAGATCATAAGAATGAAGAACAGAACATTAAAATTTTGGTTTTAGGCTATTACCTTGATCTATTTAAACTGAAAAATCAAGAAGCTGTCTATAATCAAAATATTGAGCTTGCCCACAAAAGGCTAGACCTGACGGAAAAATTATATAAACAGGGCATGATCACTAAAAATGATGTCATCCGAAACCAATTACAAATATCTGAATTGGAACTAGCGAAAGAGGTCATTCAAAACAATCGGAAGATCCTGAATGACGAGCTTATAGTCGCGTTAGGACTACAGGAAGGCACAGTAATTGAGCCGGATGATAAACTATTAGATAGCAGATTTCAGCTGGCAGACCTCGCGAGCTTGAAACAAGATGCTTATGTGTCCAGCCCGGGCCTTCAACTTGCGGCCAAAGAGACCGAGCTTCTGCAGACAGAAAAGGCTATTACAAAATCAGAACGATCCCCTGCCCTTAGCGTATTCGCGGGAAACAGTCTTGTGAAACCCATCACCAATGTGATGCCGGTGATCGACAAATACATGAATACCTGGAATACTGGTATCTCGCTAAGCTATACGATTTCATCAGTCTACACCACTGGAAAAAAGCTTAAGCTAAATGATCTACAAATTGAAAAAAACGAGAAATACGCAAGCGCTCTGAAACAAAAAACCAGCGTAGCTGTTAATACTGCATACATTAAATACAATGAGGCCTACTCACAACGTAAGACTTTGGAGTACAATAAAGCGCTTGCAGATGAGAACTATCGTATTATTGAGAAAAAGTATTTGAACCAATTGGCGTTGATCGTCGATATCATGGATGCATCAAACTCAAAACTTGAAGCGGAATTGAAATACACAAATGCAGAAATCAATATCGTGTATGCATATTACAAACTTTTAAAAGAGACTGGAAAGATCTAGTACATTTTTCTTTTGCCTAATTTAATCAGTTTTATATATGTAAGGCCTCGTTAAGAAATTAATGGGGCTTTTTTATCTGCAATATTTTAACTCATTATTATGGCAAATTCATTTTTTAAAACGATCCGGACATCCATCAAGCACTGGTATATCCCATTGATTATCGGTATTCTATTAATTCTTTTGGGTTTCTATACTATTTCCACACCTGTTGCTGCATTTCTCACATTAGCAATTCTATTTTCATGGTCATTTATTATTTCCGGTATTTTGGAAATCATTTTTGCCGTGCAGAATAAAGATGAAGTGGATGGCTGGGGCTGGTACCTCACCGGGGGCATCCTCTATACCCTATTCGGCATATTGCTGATTGCCAATCCGCTGTTATCAGCGAGCACCTTGGCATTTATCGTGGGTTTTTATGCACTTTTTAAATCCTTCCAACTGCTGTCCTTTTCCTTTGATCTCAAAAATTATGGTAGTAAATCTTGGGGTTGGAATTTGTTATTTGCCATTTTAGGCATTATTTTCAGCTTTATCTTGCTTTGGAATCCACTATTTGCCGGTTTCTCACTGGTGATCTGGACAGGAATGGCTATTAGTACGGTTGGTTTTGCAGCCTGTGTATTTGCATTTCAGCTGAAAAGTCTCAAAGATATCCCCAAAAAGCTACCAGACGAGTGGAAAGAGCGTTATCAGAAGCTTAAAGAAGAATTTGATCAACATCGTAAATAGAAAAAGGGCAATTAAGCCCTTTTTTTATCAATATTAATTCAGTGGTCAAGGTTATTTACTTATTTCAACAATCTTAAAAGGCACTTTATGAAGTGGATAATCTTGCTTATCTGTTTTTACACGACTTATTTTCATGATCACATCAAAGCCTTCATAAATTTCACCAAAAACGGTAAAATCATGATCGAGTCTTGGCTGTCCTCCGCGAGCTAAGTACTCCTTACGTTGTGCTGCAGTATATTTTATGCCTTTCTTTAATTCCAGACTATCAAGCTCTGCTGCCGTGATTTTCTTTCCAACCACGAAATAGATCTGATTCAAAAAAGATGCCTTCGCGGGATTTCCATCCCGTCCTGCCCCCAGAGCACCCATTTTATGAAAAGCCCGGTCATCGAACTCTGCTGCCAATCGTGGTTTTTTATGAAGGGGATCTGCTGCCTCACGTTTTTCAATATCAATATCATGCTCTCCGCCCTGCACAACAAAATTTTCAATAATGCGATTAAACAATGCTCCCTGATACACAGTATCCCGAATAGATCGCAACATCAAATCGCGATGATTGGGCGTATAGTCATAAAGTACAACTTTAAAATCGCCAAAATCAGTCTTGAAAAGCAAATGTTTTGATTGTGCATAACAATTCCCCAATACAATAAAAATAACGCATAGGATGGTCAGAATTTTCCTCATAGTACGAATTAATCAGTTTCTTAGATTTCATATAAAAATACATTAAATTTCGATTTATAAAAGACATTCCCCTGCAGTTTTCCAAATACGCTTGAAGGACATCTGCGTAAGATCCTTTCGAAAGTTGCCCTTCATTAAAAAATTACATATAAAGTGTCTAGTTAAAACTTGCAAATAAGCATAAATTTATCTTAGTTTGGATTAAAACTATTCAAGACTATGCAGTATACAGCAAATCCAGACCGATATCAAGATATGATCTATAATCGTTGTGGTCAATCCGGTCTTCTATTGCCTGCCATCTCATTGGGAATGTGGCATAATTTCGGTGACGACACGCCCCATCAAACCAAAGTTGATATTTGCACAACCGCGTTTGACTTGGGAATTACCCATTTTGACCTCGCAAACAATTACGGTCCACCTGCTGGGAGCGCCGAAAAGGCCTTCGGACAAATATTAAAAGAACAATTTTACGGCCTCCGCGATGAAATGATTATTTCATCAAAAGCAGGATATCACATGTGGAATGGGCCTTATGGAGAATGGGGAAGCCGTAAATACCTGATATCAAGCTGCGAGCAATCACTCAAGCGTCTGGGTATCGATTACGTCGATATTTTCTATTCACATCGTTTCGACCCCAATACCCCCTTGGAGGAGACCATGTTGGCACTGGATCAGCTAGTCCGCAGCGGAAAAGCACTTTATGTCGGTATTTCATCCTATAACTCGCAACGCACAAAAGAGGCCTATGCGATCCTGAAATCATTGGGTACACCTTTTATTATTCACCAGCCCAGCTATTCCATGTTAAACAGATGGGTAGAAACCGATGGCTTGCTTGACACCTTGGATGAGATAGGCATTGGTTCTATCGTATTCTCTCCCCTGGCACAGGGCATGCTCACCGATAAATATTTACAGCATATCCCGGAGAATAGTCGCGCTTCGCAATCCAAATCACTTCAGACGAAATTCCTAAACGAAGAAAATCAAAAGAACATCCAGGCTTTACATGCAATTGCACAGCGTAGAGGACAGTCGCTCGCACAGATGGCGATTGCCTGGGTATTACGTAAGAAGCAAGTTACATCGGCACTAATTGGTGCGTCAAGACCACAACAGGTTGTTGATTGCGTTGGTGCACTGAAAAATCTGTCGTTTAGTCCGGAGGAAATTCACGAAATTGATCTTTATGCAAAAGACGGCCATATTAATATCTGGGCTAAATCGGCTGAGATCGATTAAGATTAATGCCATAGAAGTTTTCATCCGGGGAACCGCTTTGCGCCCGGTTGAATTCTATAAAACAAAAAAGAGCCCGGCACTATCCGGGCTCTTTCCGTTGATTAACCCATTTTTTTCAATATCTTTTCAAAGGTGTTGATATTCCGGCTTGTCATCTTATCTTTAAGATTCTTTTTTCCTAATACCTTTCCAAAACTGGAATCTAAAGTATTTCCCTTGGGCACACGCCAATAAAAGACTGTATTGACAATTTCAGCCTTCTCCCCTGGCACCTGCGTCGAATTGCTGAATTCATCCATCAGTATGGTTTCGACACCTTCTGCCCCTACAAAAGCATATACATGGAAGTCCGTATGCATTTCAAACGGAATGTTTGCCTGCAGCAATTCTACCTCTTCCTGCGACCGGATGAATAAAAAAGCTTCATAAGAAAAATATGCCGACATGGACTCCTCCAATAGCCGCTTGAGCGGGTCGGCCGCTTTGTCCGACGAAAAAACAATATTTCCAGAAGCCAGTACTGAAGTAACGTCAGTTACACCGGCGTCCTTAAAAACCTGACAGACATCCGCCATCTTCATGTTGGTTCCCTTCACATTGACGCCGCGTAGAAAAGCACAGTATTTCATGTTATTAAATTAATCGATTAATTCGTCCATGGGATTCCAAAACAACTTCCTAAAATCCTTGATCCGTAAATTATTCACAACAAGTCCCTCAGCTTCAAGCCGTTCTTGAAATCCAGGCACCGCAAGTGTACCGCTACTTGATATAACACGATGAGCAGGAACATCTTTCGGGCATCCGCCCATCGCTTTCCCGACGTGCCTTGAGTGGTTAGGAAAACCTAAAGCTTTTGCTATGGCTCCATAAGTCGTTACTCGACCTTTGGGAATCAGCTTTGCAACCTCATATACTTGTTGTTTGAATTGCTCATCCATGTTAATTTATATTTTATTTGCGTTGTTTAGCATGTCAAAAAATCTTATTTCCTATTTCCGCAGCGAAAAATGAAGAGCAACCTAAGTTACGAAAAGCTCCTGTATGCAAAAGTTTTTTTAATTAATTCCCTTGCCTAATGTTTACTTTCTTTTTCAAGTAACTTCGGGGAAAAAGATCCCTCCAATTGTCTATACAGTCTATCCCAACTTGGGCTATTGTCAGCATTCAGTTTTACATATCGCCCCTTTTTTGTTGTAATGCTTATTTTTATATCTATCCCATCGTACGGCTGACGCGATTCTCCTTCTTTAGCATCAGCAAATTTCTCTAGTTCAATTTTATCCAAGAGTAAGTTCCATTTTTCCTCCGTATTGCTGTATGATTTTAGGGTACTTTGGGCTGTATCAATTGCAGAAAACAGGCAATAAACACTATCTCTTGTTATCCTAATCGTATAACCGTTTGAAGGTACTGCGGTAAATCCGCCAATAGTAGAAATTGAAACCGCTGTAATTTCATTTTCAGTATTATCCGTTGTTGTCTGCTGTGATTTGTACAAACAGCCCTGTACTAGAAGCGCCTGTACAAGCAGAAGCGAGAGATTTATAATCAATTTTCCGTTCATATCTTGTTCTTTTAAACTCTAAACTCCATATTCTTTGCCTATCAAAACGATCATTTTCCCTGGATCCGCTCTTAGAAATTATCTCTCAAACATATGATACTTTATAGAAAGTAAAAATAGGCATTACAAAACCTTTCAACACTATTTATTAAAACCATTATATGATCTTCAATAGGGAACAATAGCTCTTCGATAATTGACTGTCGGTCCATCGTATGAATCGGATGAGAATAGAATTATCGTCAAACAGCAATCTATCATTTTATAATTTATGTTCGTTTTCATCGCCCTTTTTAGCAAAGTCAGTAATGGTTTTATGCCAACATAATATAGTTTTAAATTCAGAGATATAGCATAAATACAATACAAAAACCAGCACAAAACCAAGATACAAAATACTAGATTTTAAGCAAATAGGCATACAGCAAATGAAATCGAAATAAAAGAGCAAGAAACAAACCACGCAGTGTAGCACTTATCTGCTGTTTCTCAATAATAAATACTAGATGTGCTGTAAAAAATGAGCGATATTTTTTGCACTTTTACAATAGATATAATAGAAAAAACGCCATATTTAGATGAAGTACCTTTTTAATTTACCAGACTTTCCAAATTCAAGCTTCGTCATGCAGATCACATTCTGGACGGGTAAGCAAATACTGTTCAAAAACGATGCTCTTGTCGAGCAATCAAGAGAAAAAGGTAAGCCTTTTTTAATACCTGATGATAATGGAACGGTTGTAAAGGCCTATCCAAAGCCATCCCTTCCCGACTTTGCCCCCATATTGATAATCAATGGTGAAAAACACAGAATAGTTGCAAAGCTCCCTTGGTATCAGCTTGCCTTAGCACTTATTCCACTTTTACTTTTATATGGCGGAGCTTTGGGTGGCGGCGCTGGAGCAATTGCAGCGATGCTTAATATGCAGGTATTTAGAAATGAAGACAGCACAGCTGTTAAATACTTCAAGGTGTTCGGCATCACTTTAGCCGCTTTTGCAGTCTATTTCTTACTGGTTACAGTTATATACAGTGTAATAGCATAAAACAGTATTGTCCCGAATCTTTTAATTTAGAGAAATACCTGAGCAAATAGCTCAGGTTTCTTCAAGCAATCCCTTATAACAAGCTCTCCGATTCGGATTAAGAAACAAAGAAGCAGGCCTAAAAATAAAGGGCATTCTAAAATTTTCCATATGAAAGTAATTATACCTATTTGTAGCAAAAGGGTGCATATCGATTGATTATGGGTCATATGGTGTTATAAACCGTAGTTTTAAATATTAAGATTTTTTTATAACTTAAAACCAACGAACACTTTAGTTTTGACACCCGTGTAAAGGGATCTGACGGAAGCTCTACAGTCCCAGTAGGGATAAAGCTCAGATATCGCACATATATAGCACTGTCCATTTATAAAGCGAAATGTGATTTAAGGGTGCTACAAACGTGCTTGCAGACTGTAAAACAGAGACAAAAAACAGTAATGAATAGGATTGCGTCAATTAACTAATAGGCAGCAAAAATTCGCTTCATATGAACGCTAATGCAATTATATAAAATCCTGCTGGACGAAATCTGCCTTACTGCAAACTTTCTCTTTCTATTTTAAATCGTAATACTTACTGGGTTTGAATAAGGATAAGAACTCCATAAATAGTTTTCCTGTGTTTTATCTATGTAGCCCAATCCTGGCCACGATAAATGACAGGACATAAATAATGTTTTCTTTTTTGCTCCTTCTTCCATTATAATCTTCCTTGTTTCGACCGCTTTGTTAAAATCGGAATCCCATTCTGTTCCCCATTCAGGTTTCGAAACTAAAAAGGATGTATGAAAGGTGTCAACAATATGTTTGATGTACTTTCCGTCTGATTGAATATCGAATATTGTATGACCTTCAGTATGCCCCTCTGCCAATTCTGGAACAATACAGCTAAATAACGTCTGTCCGTAGTCAAAAAAATGGAGGTGCTCCACTATCATCGATAATGTTTTTCTGGCAAAAGATATATTAAAATCAGCACTCGCCCGGTCTCCTTTTGACTTTGAAAAATCAGGATTTTCAGCCATCCAAAAATCATATTCTTTTTTGGCAATGTAGTAATCTGCTTTGGTAAATACGACTTTGTTCTGTTCATTCAAAATGCCGCCAATATGATCAATGTGCGCATGAGTTATTATTATATCGGTAATTTGTTCTGGTTTAATGTTTAGAGTTTCTAAGGATTTTAACAATCTCCCCCCGTTATTTCCAAAATGATGTCCACTTCCGGCATCAAAAAGAATTAATCTTTCACCTTTACGAACAAGCATAATATTAATTCCTGCCTCTATTTTATCTATTGGCGCATGCAAATCATCTAACTCTTTATCAACAACACTCTTGTCTATCATAGGAGCGAATATCGGCTGTATAGCTGGAAGTGAAATAATACCATCACTTAAAATGAAAATTTCCAAGCTGCCTAGTAATACTTTTAATGAAGGATAAACGCCTTGATTTTCTTGCGGAGCCCTTTTTGTTTTAAAACCCAATATTCCTGAAATTGGGAGTATACCTCCTATTGTCCATAACCCCGATTTCAGTAGTTCTCTTCGATTCATATATACTCTTTTTCTGTTGTTTGAAGGTTCAAAATTACCCATCGTAAAATAATATAGCAATAACGGTATAACTTGATAGTACCTGCCAAACTGTATAGACTAATAAACTTAAAAAAATATATCTTGTTATTTTTTAACGCATTGAGAACACATATTAAAGTGTTAGTATATCTGATTTCAGCTATTTATTCAGTTTTTTATTTTTATAATATGGGTATATCTTTTGTTTTGTAGTATTGAAAGAGTTAAAATTATTTGGCATAGGTAGACTATGAGAGAGAAGCGATCTATTGCCGAACATCGCGAAGGCGAATTAACTTTGCACTATCACCAGCTATTGATGAATTGCGCAATAACGTAACAATGTATTCTGCATTAAATTTATTCCAAATATTAGAATCGATATTACCCTCAAAAAGATCTTAAAAGTTGATTAATTTTTACTCTAACACGGATTGTACAAGTAAAATATCTAATTGTGCAATTAATAGAAATAACTGTCCTACAATAAAAATCCCAACCTTTTCTAGTTTTGCCCTTCACATTTTAGAAGCTTCCTAACCTCATTATCTCGCCTACGAGTAAAGCCGAAAGAAAATGTTATTTAAAAATCAATTAATAAAAAATGGAACCCACAATTAAAACGAAAAAAATGTATCAGGCCCCGAGGGTCTACGCAGAAAAAATTGAAATGGAGCAAGGGATCGCAGCTGGTTCTTCCGACATCAACACTGGCAGAGACAGTCAGGCTCCGAAAGAACGTGAATGGGACAACAATTGGTCCAATGGTAAAGACTTTGATATTTAACTTTTAAAAATTATAATTATGAAAACAAATCCCAGCAGGTTTAAATCTTTAACAATAACCTGTTTGATAACATTAATTGCCATTTCGTGTTCTTCACAAAAGGATAAAAGCGAAATTCCAACTGGCGATTTCAATATTTCTATCCGTTCTGTAGTCTATAGTAGCGACGAAAATGTAGTTGATGTAAATCCTATTCAATCTTCAGAATCATCAGATAAATTGATGGGCGCTGTGAACAAATCAGGCACAGTGACCAACTCAGCAAATGCGGTACAAACGTTGGACATTCATCGTACAAATAACTTCGATTTTATCAGTGACATACAGACAAATGCGCTGGAAGAAGCCAATACGCTGTCAACAAAGGCTTCAGTGACTAAAAAAGCGAAAGCTTCGGAAGTTCCGATGGGCGAAAACAAAAAATATAGATTGATCTTTATACCGGAAGGTAGTTCAACACCTATATATAATGCTTTATTGAGCCCTGGTCAAGATCCACAACTCCGGGTAGCAGCCAATAAAAAATACTTTTGGTATGCTCTTTCTGTCAATGATTCAAACTCAGCCCCCAATATCGATGGATCTGGTAATATTGCTGGCTCGGATCTTTCAAACAGGGATTTCATGTATGCTTCAGGCGAAATTATAACCAAAGAGGAAAACAATTATTTTGATATTACCTTTTTGCGGCAGATGGCGGCAGTTAACGTAACAATCAACACCAGGGGTATTTTTGGCGATATTACGGATAATTCAACTTTCTCGATAGGTTCTGGTTCCGGTTCAACTTTTACAAATATTATTCAAACAGGAACCTTTAATATCCTTAAGGGTGAATTTACGAATCTGCGGGAAACTGAACCTGTCAAAGGTTCAGAAATGACTATTGTGGATAGCCGCTGGGGCAATGCTGAAAAAACTGCCCGTTTCTATACAGCTAATACCGCCACGACGATTTCTGCTGATAACCTCCGCGTTCGAATAAATGCATTGAGTATTACCTTGGATGATGGTACGATACGAAATTTTGCATCCAATACGCTTGTTCCGATCAAACATAGTGATAAGTTAATATTAACAAAGGGTACTTTATCAAAGACAAATGTCAGATTGATCGAATCCGGTATTGATATAGATGGATTAGTTTGGGCCCGAACAAATTTAGTTTACGATGTTAAAAAGCTATATGGATCCTCATATAACAAGGGATATTCAGATGCTTATCGTTTTAGGACCAACAATGCGTATGCAAAGCCAAATCTCAATACGGAGTTTTGGAACTTCGGAACAACAACTCCTACAGGAACTGATTATTCCAAAACAGATGTATGTTACAAGGTATATCCTGAAGGCACATGGAGACTCCCTCAAGAGTCTGGTAAACCAAAAGAGATGAGCCAATTGGTTAACAATACCAACCGCACCGTATCGATTACATCCTTTTCTGACGGCTATAGACATAGCAAGACCTGGGCCTGTTCGCAAAAGGCAAATCCAGCCTATCCCGACAATAACTTAATACTCTCCTACTATGGCTACAGGGATGCCAAAGGTGTACTTCAGCAGCAACCCATAGGAAACAATGGAACCGGCTGGTTACTATTCCAAAGTAATGAATATAATCCAAGCAATAAAAATTCTACCATACTCCATGCTAAGGTAAACAAAGGTAATTTCCCAAATCCTATCATTGAGACCATAGGATTTGGAGCTGGAACAACAATACGTTGCGTTAGAATGACGGTCAACAATTAATCAATATTTATGTTACCATCCCCCAGTATTATTTATAAAAGATACTGGGGATTATTTTTGTCCAAGTATTAGTTGGTATCGTACCAGTAATACATCATATTGTCCTACAATTGAAATGTTTTCTTCCGGTATATTTACACTATGCATAAAGTATAAAATCTTTTGTTAAGCAAAGGTTTAATCCATATGTTAGGTAATAGCTTTTAGTAACATGCGTAAACAATTTAGATTTTTGATGGAACTTTCTAAGTGTTGTTACTTTAAGTTCTGCTTAAACATTTTGCGTTCTTATTCTGCCGGATGACGAGATGTTATCCGGCTTACTTTGACTGAAAATCTTTAACATTGATAGAATAATAGGTGGTGATAAAGGGGCAAATCTTATCCAAATGATTGCCCTTTTTTTAATGAAGTCATGTGACCGGGAATTTATCCGAATAATCATGATAAAATCTGCATTTATTGGATGTTCGTGTTTTTCGTCTAGGAAATCAGCTAGCGATCACTTTTGTGCCAGTCAACGCCGTTTTGTAATTTACGCTAGGAATTAATAATATTCAAATTTTAAATCAGGTGGCAGACCTCCAATTTAATAGCGCTTTCAGTGAAAATTTAATTAAGGAAATTCAAAATTATGGTGTGCTTAATGCCCTTGAGATTGAACGTATCCAAACTTCTTTGCACTATAATACCTTGGCAAAATCTCATTTTCTTTTTCAATCGGGGACAAAGTGCGCTACTATTTATTTTATCTTAAATGGCTGTTTTCAGCTTTATCAAAAGGACTTCAATGGAAACAAACGTATTAAACAGTTTGCCCTCGATGGCTGGTGGATTACAGACTTTACGGCGTTTCATCAAAGGTCAATTACAAATTTTGAACTTCAGGCTTTGGAAAACAGCACTTACTTAGCACTTGATTATGAAACTTATGAATCCCTAACAAGAGAAATTCCGGTATTTTCAAATTATTTTAGAAAGGTGTATCAGGAGTTCTTTATTCTATGTCAGGAATTATTTTTTGCCACGATTCAAAATGATGGCAAAGGAAGATATCTCTACCTTACCGAGAAATACCCTACACTATTGCAACGTGTCCCACTTTACATGCTCGCTTCTTTTCTTGGAGTTAGTCCAGTTCTTATTAGTAATATCAGAAAGCAAATATTTAAAGAACCTAAATCATGAAGCCGATCCTATCCAACTAGTTCATTCTCCACCAATGTTTTTAACGCCCTGTTCATCGCCTGAAAATCAGCAGTAGCCGAAGCTTTGATCCTTTTCTTGAAAAATGGAACCTGAGAAAATTAGAAAATAAAGTAGCTATAGTTACAGGTGCAGGCTCAGGTATGGGAAAAGCAATTGCGATACGATTTGCTAAAGAAGGAGCGAAAATCATTGCAGCAGATATTAATTCCGAACGATTAGAATCACTTCAGGAGGAGATTGATAACTTCGGTGGAACCGTATCAACTATTATCACAAATATCGCAAAGGAAGATGATATCAATGCAATGGTAGAATTGGCGATCGCCAGCTATGGAACATTGGATATATTGGTGAACAATGCCGGTATCATGGATAGCTTTGAACCCGTTAGTGAAGTAAGCAATGCACTTTATGAACGGGTGATGAAAATTAACGTTGAAGGCCCATTAAAAGCAATGCGAAAGGCAATGTCGGTTTTCCTTCCTAAAAATGAGGGTAACATTATCAATATCTGCTCGATAGGGGGATTAAATGCTGGAAGAGCCGGAGCTGCATACACCGCAAGTAAGTTTGCGCTTGTAGGTTTAACCAGGAATACAGG